>JAAGKN010000170.1_pt1 | contig 66006 bp, 59 predicted proteins | sample 6206371 | NCBI WGS metagenome assembly JAAGKN01 (sample SAMN11533720, study PRJNA540317) | gut metagenome | isolation source: fecal pellets from male and female animal of same cohort | host: Peromyscus leucopus | place: USA:CA | collected 2017
TGTACATAGTAGTAATGGGCGTACCTGTACTGAAAACTATGCCTTTGCTGCCTGTTTTTTCATCAAGATATTGACATTTCATATACAAATCCTGCGTTTTCTGAACGTCCGCATTGGTTGAAAGTCCCGATACGTTCTCCATTTTTGTCGAAACATAGAGGTTTTTAAACTCGTGAGCCTCGTCTACGAACAGCTTATCCACACCAAGTTCCTCAAAAGTGACCGCATTATCCTTGACAGTACCGTTAGTCAGCTTTTCAAGACGGTCACGGAGATTTTTTCTTGTTGCTTCAAGCTGTTTTACGGTATAGCTTTTGCTGTCCGTTTCCTCGGCAGCCGAAAGAGCCGATACAACTTCATCTATCTGCTTTCGGATAAATTCTTCCTCACGCTTAGCGGAAAGAGGTATCTTTATTAACTGCGAATGCCCTATAATTACAGCATCAAAATTTCCTGTAGCTATTCTCGCACACATCTGTCTGCGTTTCTGCGGCGAAAAATCGTCCGATTTTGCAACAAGAATATTTGCGTTAGGGTACAACTTCATGAAGTCAGAGCCTATCTGTTCCGTAAGATGATTCGGAACAACAAACATACTCTTGTTGTGCAATCCGAGACGTTTTCCCTCCATTGCCGTTGCTATCATTTCAAAGGTTTTTCCTGCGCCTACCTGATGTGCAAACAGAGTATTACCGCCGAAAAGTGCGTGTGCAACAGCGTTTTTCTGATGTGGCTTTAAAGATATTTCGGGATTTGAACCAAAGAAATTAAGATTACTTCCGTCATATTCATGGGGGCGTATGCAGTTAAATTTCTCGTTATAAGTTTTGACAAGTTCGTTACGTCTTTCGAGGTCTGCAAAAATCCATTTTTTGAATGCAGCGTTTATCTGCTTGACTTTATCTTCCGCCGCCTTTGTCTCTTTTTCAAGAATTATAGTTTTTTGTTTGCCATCATCGTCCCTGACAGTTTGAGTAACAGCAACGGATTTAGCGTTAAGTATTTTTTCAAGCAGTTCATATGCATTATAGTCCTTTGTACCAAAATTTTTTGTTGACTTTACAGAGTTATCAAGCCGTGCGTTTTCGATTTTCCAAGAGCCATTTCCCGAACCGGAATATTGAACAGTAATTGCATTCGGATTTTCCTGTGCAACGCCGCTGTCATACTCTTTAAAACGTGTGGGAGTTTCAAACGTTTCATACATGAACTGCTGAATTATTTTTGTGTCAATCCAAGTCATGCCGAGCTGCATATCAATTTCTGTAGCTTTCAGCGGTTTGGGGATTACTTCCGTAAGAGCGGCGATATTTTTCTCATATTCGGGATTTTCGGATATTTGGGCTTCTGCCTGCGCTATTTTCTTGTAGATATTGCCCGACAGATATTCATCGCTTGTCTGATATACCGTGTTATTCTCTGTAGAGAGTTCGGGAACAGGGTAGATGTCACCGTGTAAATCATCAATAAGCTTGTTCTTTTCAAAGCCTGTGAGCTGCTCCATATAATCAAAGTCAATCCTGCCCTTTTCCGACATTGATAAAATCAACGCTTCATGGGCAGTTTCAACCTGTTCCGCCACCTTGTGCGGACGTATGGTTCTTTCAGTAAATATCTCCGTTTTCCCTATAAACTGTCCGTCCTGCATTATTTCAAGAGACTGTAAAAGGGGAAGTCTTACATCGTTTTTGAAAACGTTGCTGTTCGGGGATTTTCTCGATACACCGCTTGAATTTTTTGAATTTGGTGTTTCTATGGGATTTATGCGACCAAATTTCTTTACAAATTTATCATATTTTAAAGTCAGTTCAGTTTGCAGGGACTTTATTTCCTTATCGGGTCTGTCCTCTACTTGCGCTTGTAAAAGCTCACGGACTGTTTCACCAAGACCGCACATAGCCTTGCGGCGTTCAGCGATTATTCCATGCTGTTCACTTTCTTTCAGCGGTATCAGATTATCGTCTACACGGTAATACAGCTTATCGTCAACCACTGTGTATGTAAGATTTTCAATATCGGGAGTTGCGGTCAGGTAGTTATCCTCCGCACGTTCGTCAAGTTCAGCTTGAAATTCAAGGGGAGTATATTCTCCCTTGATATTCTTCATTGCTTCATGAAGCTGCTCTTTTAGATCTGTTCCTTGAATCGGAGTACAAATTATACTGCCAAATCTGCCGTTATCAGAAAGTTTTCCCAAGACCATATCGGGATTATCGGCAAAATAGCTGTTGATTTTCAGACCGTCCGCATTTTCCTTTGTATGTACCCAATCGCAGGATTTGTCCATAGGCATATCGCTGATATTAAGAGGTTTTTCACGTTTTTTGAGAAAAATAATGTCCGTTGGTGTCTGTGTTCCTGCATTCTTATAAAATGCGTTATTCGGCAAACGTACCGCTCCCATAAGTTCCGCTTTCTGAGCGAGCATTTGACGTACTTTTGTATCTTCCTTATCGAGCGTACCTGTTGATGTGACAAATGCTACGACACCGCCCGAACGAATGCTGTCAAGGGATTTGGCAAAGAAATAGTCGTGTATCAGGAGTCCACTGTAGGCTTTGGTCTTATCATTTACACCGTGATTTCCAAATGGAACGTTGCCAACCGCCAAATCGAAAGAGCCTTTTGCAAGCTTTATTTTCTCAAATCCGTTTATTGCAATATCCGCTTCGGGATAAAGCTTCTTTGCGATACGTCCTGAAATACTGTCAATTTCAATTCCTGCGAGATTGCTGTTTTCCCTTATTCTATCGGGCATAGTTCCGAAAAAGTTTCCCACACCCATTGACGGTTCAAGAATTTCTCCACCCTCAAAGCCAATGTTGGAAAGTCCCTCATAAATAGCCTGTGTAATTACGGGAGAGGTATAAAATGCGTCGTTTACCGTTGCACGTGCGGCTTCGTATTCTTCCTCGGAAAGAAGATTTATCAGTTCGGAGTATTCCTTGCTCCATGCTGAATTATTTTCGTCAAAGGCTTCCTGCAAACCGCCCCAGCCGATGTATTTTGACAACGTTTCCTGTTCTTCGGGAGTTGCGGAACGGTCTTCATTTTCTATCAATTGCAGAGTTCTTATCGCTTCAATGTTGTTTTGAAATTTTTCTCGCTTGCTGCCCTCGCCCAAATGCTCGTCGGTTATGCGGAAATAGTCAGTCTTTAGTGTCGGATTTTCTTCTTTCTGCTGAATTGTCTCAGCGGCTTCACGGATTTGCAGGATTGAACGGTCGATAATTCTTTCCTCTCCGCCTTTTATGTAGGAAAATTCAGGCAATGAAACAGGACTTCCTGCAAACTTCTCAGCTGCTTCACGCTGAACTTCGCTTATTTTATCCAAGGAAGATGAAATACTCCCCGCTTTATCAAAAAGTTTACCCGATTCAAAGAGATAATAAGTACCGTCCAAATCAAATGATTTAGATTTAGAGAGCAAATCCTCTCTCTTATTCCAATTATACGGCACAAATACTTCGTTTTCTCCCTCAAATACGGAAACTTGTTGAAGATTTGGAGAATTTTCAAAATTGATAGGCAGATAAGTTGATACAACATCATCTATGCTTATATCTTCGCTGTAACGGGTTGAAAGGGTTATATTGTCTTGTGAATGTTCCAAGACGTAGCAATAGGTCGTAGGCTTTTCAACAGTAACTTCGGCGGAGGACTGCTCCTGAATAGGTAAATCAGACTTTTCAACAGGTTTAGTAACGGTATTGTCCGATATATTTTTTTCTTCCTCAAAATCGGGGAAGTCCTCAAGGTCGGGAATATCTCCGAACAAAGACATCTGACCTGTTATCGCAGCCTGTTCTTCTTCGGGACGTGCATTAAAAATAGCCTGTTCACGCTTATTCCAATAATCGGTATGCCATTCCTGCAATTCCTCGTTGATACTTTCATTGTACTTTTCAGCACCGTCTGTATAATAATCGGGAACTTGCATGATTCCCTTATCAAGCAATTCTCTTTCGGGGACACAGGCATCACAATCCTCCTCATAACAATGAAATCCTTTTTCTCTGAATCCGATTTTTCTTGCTTCGGGAGAAAGAATTTTATCGGCAATATCGGAGCGAATCATTATACCGCCGTGACTTGGTGTATTAACTTTAAAAATACCTTTATTCAGTTCACGATAGGAATTAACCTCGCCCCACGGCGTTTTTTCGGGAGGATTTATAGGTATGTTTGATGAATAAAGTTCATAAAACGTCCTTGCTTCTTCCGAAAGAGCCGTAAATTTTGTTTCGGGGAGATTGTCGGCTGCAATATTTTCTTCGGGAGTATTTTTGATAGCTGCTTCATGCGGTTCGGTTATTTCCTTTTCATGTTCTGCTGAAAGAACATTTGCAATATAATCCTCAAATGCTTCTTCTGCAAGAAATCTTGTAGGGAAATTAGAATATTCCTCACCTACGCTTAAAATACTGTGACCGAAATCTGCTTCAATGTTGTACCCACCGTCAGCATTTTCAGAAATCCAGTAGAATTTGTCATTATATTTTGTGGAATAGCTTGTTGCTCTGCCTTTTTCGTCCTCTGTTTCTGGAATTGGCGTCCATATTATTTCGTTTGAAAGTTCCGTTTTTTCAATACTTTCAACAGCTTCTATCGAGTTTTCGGGTTTGATTACAAAGTCGGCAACGGATTTGGCTGTCAATAATTCCTCACGGGTCAGAACGTCCTCGATTTTGATATTGTTGGTCATATTTCCCCATTTATCGGGAATAACAAATCTGTTCCAATTTTCTCCGTCGGTGTTAAAAATAAGCCTGTCAACACTGTCCTCATTTTTGACAAGTCCTTTTTCTGCAAATCGTTCCCATACTTCATTGCTTACAGAAATATCAATCTTTGCAAGGCTGCCTTTACCCTTTATAGCAAGCACGTCGGGATTTTCCGTTTGATACATATCCCTTGTAATTTCGGAAAATTCTTTTTGCTTTGAAACATCTTCATGATACACGGACTTTATTTTATCAATATAGTCCTTACAGGAAATACTGTCCTTTGTAACAACGGCAAACGGCGCATTATTTCTCATATCGTCCTCAAAGCTGTATCCGCTTAAATCACGGGGAATAACGTAGGCTTTTTCTATATCGGTATCTTTCAGAGCGGCCTGAAATTTATCAAGGTCAGCTTCGGTAAAAATCTCCTGTGTTACCCAATATAAAGCAGCGTTATCCTCAACAAGAGAATTATTTTTAAATCTCATTTCATTTGGGATTTTCTTTTCAAAATCCAAGTCCGAAAAAGATATTGATTTTTCGCTTGTCTCGGCTTTTGATATTATCTCAAAGCCTTTTTCATTCATATCTTGCTGCCAACCGTTATATGCGTATACGTCGCTTGTGCCGAGCAGAATACCGCCAAAATCGGGAGCGTCCAAATCTTTCAGACGGATACGGTTTTCGTCTATCTGTTCAACCTCTCTGCGTTTACCGTCGTAAAGAATTATATCTCCGACAGCTAAATCGTCAACTGTTGGGGTATGAGTTTCCGGAACCGAATTTTCCTTGGCATTGTTTTCAACTGACAGATTTTCTTTATTTTCTGACTTTTCCTTGCCAGCGACCGTTTCCATTGAGATATATTCTTGAAAATACTTGTTGTATTCTTCGGGTAAATCTTTGGAAAACGTGTAATCGGGACTGAAATATTCATTTGTAAGTGGAGCATTGCCATAGTGCTTTCGGAGTGTTTCAGAAGTTGCGCCGACAACAATATCATCAATATTATGGTCAATCATAAAATTCTGCAAATGACCGAGATACATAAAAGTAGGATTTGTAAAATCATACTTGTGTTCTTCTGTGATTTTGCCGAAAGCGTACTTTACTGCATTTTCGTTTATAGATTCGGGTTTATTGTTGTCAAGCCTTGTCAGCAGCTCATCAACTTCATCTTTAAGTTCAGGATAATAACGCACTCTTTCAAGCTGAATTGCTTTAAATGTATCTTTGAGATAGCGGAGATAATGTTCTCCGACTTCCTCTAACGCAATTGCTTTTGAAACATTACCGCTGCTAATCTTAACATTAGCTTCATCTATTTTGAAGTCAAATGTAACATAATTTCCTATGCCGTCTACATTTTCAATAGCAGAACCGTTACCTCGGATTAAATACCTTGCCAAATCTGAACGAATATCATCACCGTTCCTATAACGCTCCGCAAGTTCAGGAATACCTTTATCCACATTGTGCCATGCCTTTTCAAAATTGAAAAATTCATCTGTTATTGCAATTTTTTCATCAAAAGCAAGTTTTGGGCGAAGCAGATATTCGATATTACTGTTTATATATTCTGTAAGCTGTTCATTAGCTGTGAGGGTTATATCCACATTTTCAGCTACAATAGCTTGAATGTGTTCTTTAACGCTGCTGTCGTTTTGAAATTTGCTCCAAAGTTGTGACATTTCGGAGACGGAATACCCAATATCACGGTTATTTGTAATTGCTTCGGTAAAAATACGGTCTATACCGTTATTGATTTCAAGACGGTAATTCTCCTCGCCCGAATACCTGTGAGCATTAGAAACCGTTTCATCGGCAGACAAAATATTTGAAGCAATTTCAATAAATTCGCTTTGAGAGAGATTAACTCCATTGTCGGGAGCGGAAATATCAGCAACAATGCTGTCAAGTGCTTCTTTCTGCGGCTTGCTTACGGTAATAGTTGCCGTATCGCCCTTTATAACTCCCGAAAATTTTATGCCTTGCTTTTCAAGCTGTTCCGCAACATCGGCAGCTATATCCTTGTCAATTTTTGTGTAGGTCTTATCGGGAATGTATCTGAATGTAGTATTGCCGAGAATAATATCTCCGTTTTTGGAGCGTTTTGTGCTGTCAAACGTGTCTGACTGCTCTTTTGACGGTTCATCAATATTATTTGGAATAATTTCTTCGGAAGTAAGGTATTCATTTTTGTCAATCAAATCGGCGATTTTGTCTGCAACCTCGGACCAACTCAAGCGAATACCCGTACTGTCGGCAAAATCATAAGAAATTCCAGTGCTGTCATGAGATTGAAATTTAATAACATCATTCCCCGAATGACCGCCTATGCCGTATTCTCTTTTTATAAAATCGGCAAAATCTTTTCTGTTGGGATTTTTCTCGCTGTAAAATGCTTTTATACGCTGCTTGCCGCCCTGCACATCGCTTCCACCCAGTATATCGGCAGTAATCGCAGCTTTCTTTGCTTCAACGCTTATTTCGGGCTGTAAATCAACTTCCGATATTTCGTTATTGTCGGATAAATCAGAAACGGCAGAAACCATATCAGGCTCTGCCGTTTCATTCGTTATATTGCGTAAACCGTCACCGGAAGTATTTCTTCCTCCGCTGCCTTTTTGTAGCTCTCCAGTAACTGTACCATCTGGAGATACTTTCCCGATTTCAAGGTTGTTTTGTATTCCTCCGACTGCTTTTTCTTCTCTACGATTTTGTCCATCAACTCCAGAACTTTCTCGTTCATTTCCTCGCAGTGCTTCGTTACGTTCCCATTCAGCATTATTGCTTCTATCAAGCACGGAGTTTTCCATATGAATGTCAGTCTCATGCTGCCGTACTTGCCCATTTCCGCTGTTGGCTTTGGTTGAGAAATCTCTATCAGCGGTTCGTAAGTCATTGTCTCCTCGTTGAGTTTGCTCCATTCGTTCAGGTTCTCGTCGTACTGGTACTTCATTATGTGTTCCTGATACTCCTTGTCCCAAACCCATTCTACGCCGTTCTCGTCCGTGTAGTTCTGTCCTATCTTCTCCTGATTTACTGTTGTCAGTGCGTTCCTGTTCATTAAAATCATTCCTTTCAATTATAGCTAAAAATTCTTGACTGCACTTGTTAAGCGCAACTCCTATATTTGCGATTTCTTTTACTGATAGATTTTCGATACCGGAAAATCTTTCGGGATTTTCATTTGCAGCAAGTCCATACTGCTTGCATAGTTTGTATTCGGCAGTTTCACGGAAAAGCCTTTTTTGCTCATCGGAAAATGAAGTGTTATCGGATAATTTTTCAATCATACTGCTTAGAGCAGATTTAGAATATTCCTTTTGTTCTTCAGGTATTACAATACGTTCAGGCTCTTTATGAAATGCTGTCTGACTTGTATCAAAAAGATACGTTACAGATTGATTTCCGTATTTGTCACGGGAAAGCACAGGTATTCCTTTTTCAAGACGGTTGACATGGTTTCCGTCCTGAGTTTTCCACTCTCCGAATGGTCTACAGTCTGTAGCTTTTGGATTACGGGCATGGATAATCAGCTTTGAGGAAAATTCATATTCATTCTGATTTTCGCTTATCCTTGCCTGTGCCGAGAAGTCGAGAAAGTTTTTCCACATTTCGGCTGATTTCTGCACTTGCCGTATTTCGGCAACATATAGAGCCTGAGCTTCACTTACCTTGTTGTTTGGCATTTCCATTCCTCCATTTCATTCTACCACACTAAAGTGCTAAAGTCAAGACTTTTCAGTCTTAACTTTGCAATTCGGCATTTTATACAAAATATACTAAATTCCTATGTTATGTTTTTTACTTTTGCTTTTTTCAATGTCCTCCTGAGATTGTTCGGAAGTAGGCTTAAAATCGTCGCTCATGATTTTGCTTCGTGAGAAAAGCGGCTCGTCCTTTACGACTTCATGCTCTTGTTTCTTTGGCTTTTCCGGAGGAAGATTGTTAAGTATACCGTCAATATAGTTGTCGTTTACTTCTAACATATCTTCTAATTCACGCAGCAGATTTTCTTTCTCCTTGCTTTCCTGCGGCTTTATTTCCGGTTTTGCCCGATTGATTGTTTCCGGCGGCTCAATATCGGCAATTTCGCAAATTCTCTCTGCAAGCTGTTCCGTTGAAATATTGCCGTTATTTTTCTGAAATTCAGCGATAATATCCGCTTTTACCTCTACTGGAAGTCTGTTGAGTTCAGAAATATTAACGCCTGTGATGACCGCCGCCATTGTGAGAATATCAAGTTCTTTAGTCTTGTTTACGTCCGGTTTCCGTTCTTCGGGAGTACGTTCACGTTCAACAGCCGGCTTAGACTTTTCCGCCTGTTCGACAGCTTTTTCAGCAGTCACTTCGTTTATTGCTTCACTTCCGGATTCTACGGAGTTAGCAATAACCGTGTTTATAATGCCTTTTTCTTCTCGATTATCAGGATTTTCAATGCGTTCCGATATTTTGTCAGCAGTTTTATTGACAACAGTCTCAATTTCAGCTTCGGTAAATTTACCGTTTTTAATATCGTCCAAATCGCTGTGCAGTTTGTTCATACTCTCTATTTTGGCAGTGAAAAATTCGGACTTTGCTTTAAGAGAGCGAATATTTTTACCGATTTCATAACGTTTACTATGAGAAATATCGGGGGAACTATATTGAGCCGAGAGCATATCAATTTTAGTTTCCACTTTATGCAGCTTATTTTCAAGGCTTGTGCGGCGAATATCCGAAAGATTTTCAAGACCAGTGACAAATCCTTGATGACGTTCCTCTTTATTCTTGCTGCCAATAGCCGTAAAAAAATTCTGCACCTTATCAAGCTTATCAATCTTACGGTTTACCTTTCCGAGTTTGGCTGTTGCTTTTTCTTTTTTAGCAGTCTGAATCTTTATTTTGTTCTCATGCTTAGGAATTTTCTCATTCCGTATCTGCTCTATTTTAGCTTGTTTTTTTGCAATGCTGTTGTCAATTAGTTTACCGATGGGAGTACTGCCTAAAGCACGTTTTAAAGCAGCAGATGTTTTCAAGGAAGTTTCTATATCTGAAATTTTATCATTCAGCTTATCAATACGTCCTTGCCTGTCTGCAATTTTGCTGTCAATCCGGTCAATTTTGTCAAGCAAGTCAGCTCTTTTATGTTCCTGTCTGTCTTTAATAGAAGCAAGCAGAAAATTTACTTTTTGCTCTTGATTCATTGACAATATTTCTTTTTCGGAAACAGATTCAGGCTTTACGGTCTGATTTTCCGCAGGAAGAACAGACTGCTCAGTTTTGCTTTTTTCTTCCTTTTGGACGTTTGGCGTAGCCGCAGCCGTAATTTCTTGTTCTTCTTTTTTTCTGATTAACGTTGTTTCCTCACGAATTATATCATTTACCTTGTCGGCATTATCTTTTGAAACAGCAACAAGCAGACCTTTATCGGTAAACTTTCCTGAAAATTGAATATTTTCCTGCTGTAAGCGGTCAAAAAGACTTACAGCAATTGACGATTCGATATTAGCAATATGCTCTTTATCAGGGATTTTGCTGTAGCCTGTGTTTCCAAAGATAACTGATGATTGAGAAGCTATATGCTCATGTTTTTTTGTCGGAGAAACAGGAGGAGCGACTTTTTCATGCTGTTGAAACTGTTCCTGATTATTTTGAACAGATGGCGTATTATTTTGAGTTTCAGGCTGAACGTTGCTTTCCTCTTTGCGTATCTCTTGTTCCTGCTGCTTGCTTTCTGGGAGTGTGATTTCAGGCATAATATCAGTCCTTTCTTCTTCATAAATTGGTGGTAAAGACGGTTCTTCCTCATTTGGAATATATCCGCTGTAATAATCTTCGGGCGGTATATCGGCTTCGCTGTAACCTACAGAATAATCTTCGGGAGGAATATCCGCTTCATTTATCGGCGGTTCGGGATAGCTTTTCTGAATGTTTTGAGGTTGTTGAACCCCCTCTGCTTTCTCTTTAACGACATTGTCATTGACATTTCTTACTGTCAAGGGCGGCTCTGCGTAAAAATTCGGATTCTGATTATACGCCAATAGTTCGTCGTTATAATCATGAGCGAGACTTGCTCTCATATCGTTTACCTCATAACCCTTTTCACGGAATTTATCCATGATTTTTTTCATTCCCTTTTTTCCTGCTTTGTCATTGTCAAAACAGACATTTATGGTCTTGACATTGTGTGTCTTGCAGAACTGCTCCACAGCGTAGTCAACTCCTGCGCCGCCTGTTGATATATACGTTTTTTCTTTGTATGCTCCGCTACCGTTAAATTTGTTCTCTAAAGCGGCGAGACTAAGTGTGTCTATAGCTGCTTCCGTGACATAAATCGTATCGGTATTTTTGCCTTCCAGTCTAAAAGCGAAATTCTTGTCGCTGCCATAGCAGTCAAGTTTAAATGGCTCTTTTCCGTCAGGTGTGAACGTTCCACGTCTTGCCGCATATTTAGGCTGTTTATTATCATCGTATCCCACAAATACGGCGTTTTTTCTTATGTCCTGATATATAAGGTTTTTATTAAGGCAATCATTAACGATATCTTCAGGAATACCTCTTGTTTTTGTGAGATAAGCAAAAACATTTTTTGACGTGTCTGATTTTTTGGACAATTCAAGTTTTTTGGGTTCAATCGAAACAGGCTCTGCTTTATGCTGTTGGTATTTGGGTTTTTCGGCTCTTTCTCCTTGTGGATTTTCACCAAGCACAAGCTGCATGGAGGATTGAAAATCAAGCTTTTTTATTTCCATGCACCAGTCAAGAGCAGAAAGCGGACGGTTGCCCGTTTCCGCATTATAAAAAATACGGTTCAATGAAGTATCAACTGTAAGCGAGGACGGCTGTCCCGTTCTTTCGGAATTTTGGCATTTCAAATATTTTCCGCTCCGCTGAAAAGTATATCCCTCCGTCTGTTCAAGGAACGTGCGGACGTCAACATTTTTAGCACGTTCTATTTGTTCATCTGTAAATTTTGGCATATTTGCTCCTTTCGCAGTGTGTCACCGTGACACACAAATTTTAAAAGAATGTCAATTGAATATCGTCGTTTAGGTAGTTCCACCTGAAACGTCTGTCGTTTGGATAAATCACCCCCATATCTTCAAGCTGAAATCGCTTGTCATAATCGTGAACTGTATGTTTAGGTTTAAAGGAAATAGGCGAATCCCTATCCCATTTCATAAGCAGTTCCCAATAATCGGGATAGTTACGTCTCAGAAGTCGAAGCTGTTCCACGCTCTGATTATGGCAGAACCAACACCCTCCACGAGCTGATGACTTATAGATTGGAGAAAGCAAATTATTTTCCAAACACCAGTCATAGCACATTTTCTCCGTCCAATTTGCCGAAATCAACGGCGATATTTTATTTTCGGACAGAGTTTTGAAGCGTTTTGGCTCATCAACGGCAATACCGATGTATGATACGGAATTTTTATCAATTTTATTTAATGCGGAAACTTTTAGTTCACTATTACACCATACGCCTTTTACCATAGGAAATCCGTATATATGCCCTGAATTTTTACTTTTTCCGCCCGATTTTGCAACACGATAAAAAAATTCCTCATATGTAACATTAGCAGAAACGTGTTCAACAGTTATTCCGTATCGCTCCTTTATGATTTTATCCGCTTTTTTCTTAAAATCAATCATCGGCGGCAAATCGGCAGGAATTGTTTTTGTTGCCCATATCTCGGCGTGAATTATTCGGTCAAGCGGCAATCCTAACTGTTCAATTGCTCCCAGACAGGCAATACTGTCCTTGCCGTAGCTGAGAGATAGAATGTGTTCCATTTGGTCAGTCCTTTCATTTTGAAATAAATCCGAGGATATGCGCTATCACGTCTACTGTCCAGCCGTTGCCGATACACTTGTATCTTTGGGTATTTGAAACGCCCTCGGTATAGTTATCGGGAAGTGTTTGCAGACGTTCAGCTTCAATAGGGTACAGCTTGCGGATAATATAGTCACCGTCAGGCAAGTCGATTTTGTAAAGACCTGTTTTTGCACCGCCCCCTCCGCCGTTGGCTTTCATTGAAACCGATTTTCCGTAAACGGAATAAATACGTTCGCCAAGACCGCCATTTCCTATTTGCCCTATCCTAACAGGCTCTGCAACAAGGTTATTAAATACAAAACTTCCTGTTGCTGTGAAAGTAGGACATTTTCCCTGCTTAATGCCGCTTACAATAATATCTTTAAGATAAATTTCTTTATCTTCCGGCTGAATGACGTTAGGAATATTTGTCCAGTAACATCTTTTTCTTTGCTGTGCCGATACCAGAGCGGAGTCAATCATAATAGGTTCAACTCCTAAAAATTTAGAAATTTCAGCCTTGATTGTTTTATGTATGCTATTGTTGTTTTCATAAAGAAAATACTTCGAGCGGCTTTCTTCCAAAGCTCTGATATACTGCATAAACAGTCTGAATCCCTCTCCGTCGGGAGTTGTTTCTCTGCCTTTTTTAGCTACGCTCCAGTAGGTGCAGGGCGAACCGCCGATTAGCAAATCACAGCCTTTATATTTTTTGAAATTGCCGTAAAAAACATCTCCGTGACGTTCAATATAAGGATAATTTTTCTCCGAAACAGTTATGGCATATTTATCAATTTCATATGCCGAATACTTTTCAACGGGTATCCCTGCACGTTCAAGTGCGACCATTCCGCAGGAAATGCCGTCAAATAGGCTTAATACGTTCATTTATCGTCTCCTTTACAATGAAAAAGGGAGCATACGAACGCATACTCCCTTAACATGGTATTTTATTTTGCTGTGAGGAAAATAATTTAATAGTAAATCGGCGATTGCCTGAGTTCCTTATCGGTTGTCAGAACAGTCACGCCTTTTCCGAAAGCGGTTTCGGATATATCCGTGATGTTCTCGTTAATGATAACTGTATTTGCACCTACCGTCTTTGCAATATTAAAACCGTCGATTGACGTAACAGGTTTTCCGTTGATATGAGACGGTAATTTCAGCATACCGTTAAACACGAAGCCGCCGAGAACATTGGAAGTAGGGTATTCCCGAACTTTGCTTGAATACATAGGGGAACAGCCTGTTATGGTAAGTTCTCCGTTTTCGTTTTCAGACCACATGATTACAATAAAATCAAGTGTGAACGGTTCTTCGTATGTAGTGAAATATGCTTTTTCAAGCTTCGTTCGTTCCGCTGCCGAGCAGCTCAGTGTCGGGACAGCCGACAGTCCCATTGCTGCCGCCAATGTGAATGCGAGTGCCTTTTTTGTGTTTTTCATGTTTTTTACTCCTTTAATTTTTATATTTTATAACCCCAAGGGGATTATATTCCTATGTTAATTGCTGTGATTATTATATAGTGTGTCACCGTGACACACTATTTTAGTTAATAGTATTCAATACTTCCAAAATGATAGAAAGTATCAAATAAACCATACTTCCGTATTTCAGAAAAATTCCGAAAATTTTTGAAATGCGAATTTTCTGTTCCCATTTTATTTTTTCTTTTGGTGACATACTCTTGCTTTTGTTTTCAAGGTTGCTTATTTGAGCTTTTTTTGTTTCGTCAAGAATTATTGCAGAAACCTGACAAATTATAAAAACCAAAACTGCACTTTTCATAATGAGATTGTCTTACTCTCCTTTCTGTGTCACCGTGACACACTATTCTTCAATTTTGCCATAGTTAGTGTGCTTTTCAGGGTCAAACTTCTTGCCGTAAATAGGCGGAAGTTCACGAATATTTAAAACGCATTCGTAAGCATTAAGCGCAAACAATTTGTCAATGTTTATTCCGGTAAAGGCAGACAGGCGTTTCAACGTTGAAATCGAACGACCGCCTAAGAACAATAGACTGTCACAATTATTCAGTATAATCTCCCAATTGCTATAAAGCGTTTGCAGCTGTTCAATACACTGTAAGATGATGTTTACGCTTATATTTTTATGTACACATACTGCCATATGCTTTTCTATATCAGGAATGTACACGCTGTTAGGAAACTCGTCAAGCATAAAGCGCACATGAACAGGCAATTTGTTATTCGGCAGCGATTCAGTTCTGTTGTATAACGCATTAAAAATCTGTGTGACTAACACGCTTGAAAGAGCATTACGACTATTATTGAAAGTCGGGAGCGTAATAAAAACTGCTGTTTTTCTGTCACCAATGAGGTCAAATTCCATATCGTCATATTGTGTGAGATTCGTTACATCTGGCTGAGTAAACATACTCAGTCTGTTCAGTACCTCAATGCGTGTAGCTTCTGCTATTTCTTGCGTTTTTGCAGTTTTTTTGAACAGCATATAACGTTGCAGACATAATAATTTTACTTTTTTGTCAGGTGCGAATAAAAGCTCGTCCAGTTCGGAAACAGGCATATTTAAAAGTCTGATTACATTCTGAAAATTACGATTTTCTTTGTTTTCCACTTCAATAAGATAGAAACAGATTGCGGAAACAAGGACACACATAATATCATTTATAATTCGCTTTAAAAGAGAAGCTTTATCTTTTTCTGTTTTGGGAACTGCTAAAAGCGTATCAACCATTCCGGCAACGGCTGCTTCGTTGCAAATTCCGTTCTTGTCACACACATAATCAAACGGATTATAATGATTTGAATGTTCCGTATCATTCAGGTTCAAGACTTTTATTATGTAGCCCTGATCTTTAAGGAATTTACCTGTCTTTTTCAAAAGATAGCCACATCGGTCTGTTATGACATATGATGTGTTCGCTTGTAAAATATTCGGCAGAACGTAATTATACGTTTTGCCTGTTCCTGCACCGCCGACAACGCACACATTAAGATTTTTACCTGTTTTTGCAGTATCAAGTGATAACTGCACATCATCTGTCAGTATAATGTTGTTGTCTGCTTTTTTTTCAGCAAGTCGATTATTTCTTCTAAACATATGTATCGTATCCTTTCATGTTTCAACTTAAAAAATCCCTCTTGCCGTTTCAATACAAGCTGCTTCGTCAATGTACTTTTTCCAATCGTCAGCGTATTCGGGCAGAACCTTTACAACGTCTTTTACGCACAATGCAAGGCAGCGATTCATAATGTTTGAGAATATATCCATTAACCCTTTATCGTTCTGATATCTTACTGTCATTGTATATCCGAAGCCATAAGACCTTTTCTTGTTCAAATCAAGAGATGTTTGTAGGAGAACTGCACAAGGTATATTTTTTCCGCCGTGTACTCTGTCAGGAGAAAACCAAATATCGCTGTAACCCGATTCATATACTTTTCCGTCTAAAAGAGTAAAGTGATTGTAACCTTTGTATGCTTCAGCTTCTTTTATCAAATCGCACTCTTGGAGCGGATTGGGAATAATTATTCCATACGTAAGATAATATGGCGATTCTTCTTCATTGACTTTCACAACAGGAAAATCAGCAGGGATTTTTGTATCTTCTGTTGTATCAAGCCATTTACCAAAAGCAGAAGCTTCTTCAACGTCCCACAATATAAATTTATCGTTCAACTTGCTATGAGCAAATTGACGTTCTTCACGTCCTGAATTGCACATCTCACAGTGACATACTTTCTTATTTTCATACTTCATATTCGTTTTATCCTTTCTGTGTCAACTTTAAAACGGAACATCACCGTCGCTGAGAATTTCTTCAAAATCAGAGAGATTACCAAATGAAGCTGAATTAGCTTCATCAGACTGTGATTTGTTTTCACCATTTTGACTTGTTGGCGGTGACTGCTCGTTATCCTTTTTACTGCCGCAAAACTCAACGTTTTCTACAAGTACGTCCATTGTGTAATGAGTAACGTCAGAGTGATTTTTGTCCTGATAGCTCCCTGTTCTGAGAGTACCGTCAATGCATATCATACTGCCCTTGCCGAAATATTTTGAAATAAATTCGGCGGTATTTCTCCATGCTACGCAAGAGATAAAGTCGGCTTCTCTTTCATTAGTATTCTTGTTTACAAACTTTCTGTTTGAAGCTACGGTAAATCTCACGACCGAAACTCCGCTTTGTGTTTGTCTGAGTTCGGGAGCAGCTGTCAGCCGTCCCGTTATAATTACCTTATTCATGATTTTCTTTTCCTTTCATTTTTAGATATAAAATTCCTAAAATCAATCCAATGGTTAACAGTAACCATTGAATTATAAGCGCAAGAGAAGTAACTGAACCAAGTATTCCAAAGCTGTTTATCATACCAATTTCACTGCCAAACATTTGAAGTACACATGACCATTTATGTAATTTCAAGTGTTTGTTTTTTTCGTTTATATCAGTCTCAATGTTTGACTTTATAAATAGCAAAAAATTAAATACGAATATTACAATCCAAAACAACATATCTCTGTTCATCGCAATCAACACCAAAAACATTAAAATTTTTTTCATTTAATTATCAATTAAATCAAAAGATTATCCGCCTTTTCTGCAAATGGACTGATGATTGTATCAAAAATAATAGTTTTCTCTCCAAGCATATTCGGCGTTTTTAGTAATGTAAAGTCGTTATTTCCCACTTTGGAAATCAATTCGTTAGACCAGTAATGTGGAATCCAACCATAACTGTTTTCGTCACGCTTGTTTGAAACAAATTTAATTCTGCCCCCGGCAAAATCTTGTCTCAGAGAAAGCCCACATACAGGACGTTCCGCCGTGAGATGCACTTCCAAAGGGAAAATCATATTGAAAGAATCTTTCTCTCCATTCATTACCAAGCCTGTTGTTAGGTTAAGAAGTGCAAAGAACGGTTCTCTTTCCTTGAGGTCAAAGAAATATGGATAACCGCACTTACTGAGCTTTCTTCCGTAAGTTTTCGTAATGGTATAATACTGCTTATTTGGATAACGGTGATTCAATTTCACATCACGAAGTTCCTCCATACCGAGCTGAAACTTGTAAATAAGCTTATCATCCTCATTTAGCCGATAAGGAAAATAAAGACCAAAATCAAAGACAATACAGCCTTTTCCTTGTTGAAGCTGTTCTGAAATTTCTGTGAAAATATCATTTCCGTGCATAATAAATCCTTTCTGTGTCACCATGACACACATTAACCTTTTTTCGTTCTCCACTGAAAATAAGTCTTACCCTGATAATTATTTTCAGCCGCTTCGGGCATAACAACAGTCTTTTTGCCGTTGGCGGTAAAAGAAATCTCCTTACCGTCAAGCAGATTTTTTAATTGAAATTCCGTCAGCACTTTTCCGAAAACTTTAGCGATGTTCATTCCGCATTTGTTTTTACAGTGAAAGCCGTATTGACCGTTAATAACATCACCGCCGCATTTCGGACATTTTCCCAAAGCCGTATCATCGGCAGGAGCGAACACAAGATTGATGTATTTTCCCGTATCCTCAAGCATAAATTCGGCGGTATATTCTTTACCGTTCTTTGAAACTGCTTTAAGCTTTGTTTTGCCGAGAGAAAGAAGCTCAGACATTTGCTTTGCGAAAACGGTAGTATCGGGATACTTAGGCTTTTTCCACACGGAAAATCCGCAGCCCTCCTTGCCGCTTTCGCAATAGTAATTCTGCTTACCCTCGATAATATTCTTTCCGCAGCGTGGGCATTTTCCGAGAGTTGGTTTAGCAAAATTGTCGCATTCCACTACTTCGGCATAGTTTTTAATAAGCACACGGACAAAATCCTCAATAAAATTCATGAAGTTTTCAGGAGAAGCCTGTCCTTTTTCGATATTTTGTAGATATGTTTCCCAAGCGGCAGTCAGTTTTGGCGATTTGACTTCGTCGGGAACTACTTCAATCAGCTGAACGCCTTTTTCTGTTGCATTGATTTTTTTCTTGTCACGGGCAATATATGCACGTTTTTCAAGATTTTCAATTATATCGGCTCTTGTTGCAGGAGTTCCCAAGCCTTTTTTCTCCACATCAGAATTCTCGTCATAATCTGCATTTCCTGCCGTTTCCATAGCTTTGAGCAAAGTATCTTCCGTGTAAGGCTTTGGAGGGGAAGTGTAGCCGCTTGTAACCGTCGATGAAGCGTGTTCAAAGGTCTGACCTGTTGTAACTTCGGGCAGCGCAGTTTCTTTTTCTTTTGTTTCGGTATCACCTTTAAGTTTTGATTTTATGCGGCTTTCAATATCCTTGAATCCGTTTGCAATAACGGTTTTTCCGTTTGCAAAGAAGTCATATCCCTCCGAATTGACCGTAACTTTTACTGCTTCATATTTGTTCTGTTCCGATTTCGCAATAAGTAATTTAGCGGCTATGAGGAAAAGAATATTCTTCTCGCCTACAGGTAGTGCGTTCAGGTCTGCATTTACAATTTCTGCTGTAGGGATAATTGCTGTATGGTCTGATACCTTTTTGTTGTTAAGACAGCGTTTTACGTTAGGCATTGTAATTCCTAAATTAAATTCGGGAATAACTTGCTGAACTGTCTGAATCATATCAATAGCTGTCTGTTCCATATCCTCGGTCAGATATTGACTGTCGGTTCTTGGGTATGTAGCGAGTTTCGCTTCGTAAAGCGATTGTAAGTAGTCAAGAGTTTGCTTTGCTGTGTAACCGTACTGTCTGTTGGCTTCACGCTGTAGGGTAGTCAAGTCGTACAGCTTCGGGGGATTTACGGTCTTTATTTCCTTTATGACATCGGTAACAGTCGCTGTTTTACCGCCACACATTTTGGCGATTTCAAGAGCCTTGCTTTCATCTTCAAATCTTTCCGAAATAACAGAAAAATCGCCGCAGTTCAATGAAACATTATAGAATTTTTGCTTGACGAAATGTGCAATATCATAATCACGCTGCACTACCATAGCAAGAACAGGAGTTTGAACACGTCCTATATTCAAGACTGCCTTGTACCGATTGGAGAAAAGGCGAGAAGCGTTCATACCTACGAGCCAATCGGCTTTATTTCTGCAAAGTCCGGCAGCAAAAAGATTATCAAAGTTACTGTCAGACTGTAGGTTGTTCATTCCCTCACGTATAGCCGTATCTTCCATTGATGAAATCCATAAACGCTTTACAGGCTTGCGGCAGCCGAGATAGTTATATACATATCTAAATATGCACTCTCCCTCACGTCCTGCGTCCGTTGCACATATAATCTCGTCAACAGAATTGTTATAAATAAGGTCTTTCAGAACTTTAAGCTGTTTTATTTTGGTGCTGTCCGTTTTAAATTCCCATTCCTGCGGAATTATCGGAAGATTATCGAATGTCCAGAAATTCTTGTACTGTTCGCCGTAGCTATCGGGGAGAGCAAGACCGACAAGGTGTCCCTGACACCATGAAATGATATAACCATTTCCCTCTATGTATCCGTTCTTTTGAGTTTTTGCTCCAAGCACTTTGGCGATTGTTTCGCCAACGCTTTTCTTTTCTGCGATTATGAGTTTCATTTACTTTCTGCCTCCTGAATGTTTTGAATTGATGTAAACTTAGAAAGTATACATACAAAATGCTTCCTCTTCTCGAAATTATCTAATTTGATTATTCCAGTCATTTCTGCACAATTCAATGTTGTCTGACTGAACGCTTTGACAATCACAGTTGTGATTTGAACAAATAATTCTGTATGGCGAACCGCTGAGGAAGTCTTTTCCGTCTTTCCCTACAAACCACGGATAATCACCGCACTTCGGACATTTTTTTAAATTATCCCAAGGGTGAATACCACGTCCTCTACCTGCAACGCCCAAAATAATACCGTATGGTTGTCTGTTCCTTTTGATTCTTATGAGTTCAGATTTTATTTCTGCCGGAGATGAAAGCGATAATAATTTAGAATACAAAGATAGTGTTTTCATAGCTAACTTTACCTTTCAAAATTAAAATTTTTCTATTTAATGTTTGTTCGTCCCGTCCGAAAACGGGACAGATTTTTTATAATTCATTAATATCTTTTAATAATATTTCTTGCTGTTTCGATGTTAAATGACGATACTTATTTAACAATAACAGTTCGCTGTCTGATATACAATGTCTCTTATTGTCTAAAAGATAATCAACTGATACATTGAAATAATCAGATAATTTTAATAGAATGATACCACTTGGTATGTTTTTACGATGACTCCAATTGTACATTGTATTACGTGCCAATTTTAAATCATTTATCATCTGGTTCTGAGATATATTTCGGTCTTTCAGCAAACTAATAATATTTTCATAAAAGTTCAAAAAGAGCCTCCCATTCATTCTTGAAAATACAATATTTTTCACTCTGATTTAATCCGTCCCATCCGAAAACAGGACGGATTTTTTCAGTGTGTCACCATGACACACCTTATACCCACAATTCACGGTTGGAGGAAAAGAACATTTCCAAATCGTCCATATCATAACCGTAGCCGCTTTTCCCATATACCTGTATATCATCACTTGTCATATTTGTATCAAATGTATCTGTGGAGTATTCAACTACTTTCCCATAAATGTTTTTGGCGGTTATTCCGTAATATTCAAGCAAATACTCGGAAAAAGTTTCAAAGTCGGTAACTTCCGCATTGTCAAGAACTTCTGAAATAGCTTTGATAAATTTGTTTGCTTTATTACTGCTTTTTTGAGAGCAGCACAAAACTGCTCCTGCAAATGAACCCAAAGCTACAAGTGCTAAAAATTTACAAGTATTATTCATTTTCATAATCTTCCTCCGAATTATCTTCATCTACATAAATTTCAGGTTCTTCCTCGGTATAATCATCAGTGGTATACTCGGTATCGTCATTATCAAATTTTTTCTTGCCTCTGGATACTTTTTTCTTTGCAATAAACACGAATGCAACAATAGCAATTCCACCGATTATGTATAGAACTGTATTGCTGTTTTTCTTTTTTGTATTTTTGTCTTTAGTATCTTTTTCAGAAGTTTTTTCAGCCTTTGTTTCCGTTGTTTTATTTTCAGATTCAGCATTAAAAGTTGTTGTTGCTGTGTTGTTTCCCTCAAGAAGATGTTTTAAATCCGCCGTATCAACGGTATTGAGAAAATAAACATTTTGATTTTGACTCTCATAGTCGATGACAATATAGAAAACGTGTCCGTCTCGTGTAGTGACCGTAATAAAGTCACGTTCCTCCGGATACTTCTCAGCTTTTTCAATCAAATATCCGTTAGGCTCTGTATTTGGAACAATAGACGTTGTAGTTGTCGTAACTGCTGTAGTCTGAGGTTTTGGTGTGGTTGACTGCGGTACAGAGCCGCCGCCTGAACCTGAAACAGTTGATGTGGTGTTATTCTTCTGTTGTGTCTGGAGAGCATTGATAAGACTGTACAAGTCGTTAAGTGACATTTGTAAACCGTCAATTTCTCCATTCAGATTTTCAACATTACCATTCAGACCGTCAATGCTGTAACCGTTATCCTCAAAAAGCTGTCGGATTTCATCAATTTGTGCTTGTAAATCCTTGTTCTTTTCAAGAAATTCCTCCAACGAAACAATCTCATCACCCGTAATATCTTCAATTATTTCTTCGGAAGTTGTTTCAGTTTGCTGTTCTTCCTGTCCTGCCGCCCAAGCAGTTGTCGGCAAAATGTTAATCATAGTCAAAGCCATGATAAACGATAAAACTTTTCTTTTCATCTTAATGTTTCTGCTCCTTTCGCTTCTGCAATCGGTTGTGACTTTGTCAATTCCGACGGTATTTTCTTGACAGTGGTTAAATCAGAAATAAGTTCTTGTATATCCTCTACTGATAAATCTGCACCACGCACGATTGAAATAATTTCAGTATTCTCGGCTTCAATTTTGGCTTCTTTTAAATCAGCCAATTTTTTATTGCTCTCAGCAATATGTTCTTCAAGCTGCTGTATTTCAGCGGAAAGTTTATTTACCTTTTTTCTCGCAGGTGAACTTTTTTTCATAAAAATCTCCTTTCAAATCAATCCGAAAAAATAAATAATGGATTGATGTAATTTCCCTCGTTGTCAATAAATGTAATCTTTAATGTATCACCTATTGCAGTGGAAACAGGCACTCCCTTTGCTCCTGTTGATAAATTCGGAGCTGCTGTTCCATCGTAATACAATGTTCCAAATTTTTCGTTATAAACCGAAAAGCCGTTATCCGTGACAGTTATTTCTCCGTCCATACCGCAGAGGATTTCTTGTCCGGCAGTGGAGTAAAGCACAATACTGTTTTCAAGGGACATATCACCGTAAATATCATTGTTATATCCCGGATATTTGGCTACTTGTGCATCTGTGTATGGACTTTTAAGTTCCTGATGTCCCATGTTGAACTCAAAATATCCGTCAAAAAGCTCCTGTTCTTCCTCGTTCATGCCTAATACACGATTATAAATCAGCTTGTCAAAATTATTGTCCTGCCATTGCCAATCTGTTTCAGTCCAGTAATCTTCCGGCACATCAATTTGATTTTCACGAATGGCATATTCAAGAATATAGTAATCGTATTCAAAATACTCCTGCCGCTGTTCAGTATATTTCCAGTATTCCTGATATTCACCGTTATCCATGTAATCAAATACAAGCGTTATCTGCCAAAGATTATAGAATGTCATGGTCTGCATTTCGTCATATTCCGTGGTGTATCCGTTTTCGTCCGTATAAACTCCGATACAGTCAAGAGTATTTTCGATATATCCGTTTATTATCGGCACTTCCACATGAGTGTATGTGTGAGCATATCCGGTATAATATTCAGATTTCAGGGGATTTGGAATTGCGGCTCCCTCCGGGCGTTCAAGATTATATTCAGATGTGCCGAAAGCAGAATAATAGCTGTTCTCATTCGAGTAAGTAACCGTTGTAACGTTTTTTCTTACCTCATGAATCTCATTTGTGTAAAATTCATATTGCTCATTGAAAATATCCTCGATATACGGTTTTGCCTGTTCAAAATTCCATTCATCTTCACCGCTGCCGCTTAATGTGTTTACAGCCACACACGGAAGAAGCTTTTCGGGAGAATGAGAGATTTCATTTATTTCTGTAAGGCAAACGTATTTATCATAATCGATGTAATAATTTTCAATATTTTGATGAACATCTATCATATTTTTGGCAAGTTCCGTGTAATACAAGTCACAAAGTCCCAAATCAACCGTGTCACAAGGACTGATAAGCATAGCTGTTGCAGTTCCCATTCCCGATTGAATTGAAGTTCCGCCGCCGCACATTGTAAGACTCAGTACAGGGAGAAGTATAATAACTGCTATAATGGCAAGCAGCATTCCTACACCTTTAATACGCCTGAAAACAAAATTCTTTACATCGTTGATAATGCTTTGAAAGACCTGTCTTTCCTGTTTCTTACGCTTGTAAACTTTTTTTTGATTTCTTTTTTTCTGGTTTTTCTTTTTATTTTCAGATGTGGTTTTGCTTTTTTCCACCCTTGATGAATTACTTTCAGACGGCTGTTTTTTTTTATTGGATTCTTCAAGTCTTTTTTGGTTATTTAGCTTCTGAAGTTTTTGTTGGTAATGACGTTCTGTCCATTGACGTTCCTTATCGTTTGCAAATTTCATAAATTGATATGCAGAACGAGTTGCTGTTACACCAAAGTTTGCGGCTTCAACTCCTGAATTATCTCCACCGTCTCTCATGGCTTTTCGACGCATACTCATTGCAGTGTCACGAATCGCAAGTCCCTCAATCTTTTTCTTAGTTTGCCATACAGTCGCAGGAGTTGTTGATGTAACTTCTTCACGTTTTAGAACAAGTTTTGAAGTTGTTTTTTCTGTTTCTTTGTTAAAAACTGACTGCCTGCGAAGCCGATACCTGTGCTCCTGAATAGAACTGAGTTGTCCTTTAACTTTTTTTATCTCTTTATCAGTTTTGCTAAGAGATTTTTCATCTGAATCTTTTTTAGGAGTTGAATTTGTAATTTTTTCTTCAACAGCAGCTTTAACCGGTTCAGGAATTGGAGATTTCTTATTATTCTTCGCTTCTGATTTAGCGGATTCATCATCTTCTCTCGCTTGATTTTTGGCAAACTCGTCATCAGCCTTTTGTTCTTGTTGAACTTCTTTACTTTTTTGGTATTTTTCAAGTCTTGACAGTGCAGCTTCGTATTCTTCTCGTGCTTTATCTACTGAAAACTCGGCTACTGACTTTTGTTCGTTTAGACTATCCTTTTGATTTTGGAATTTCCTTTCTTCTTTATCAGCAAGATAACGTGATATATTAACATCTGTAATATCGTTTCCTGCCTTGTCTCGTCTGACAGCCTTTTTATACTTTGTGTGTTCATGAAGAATTTGGTAAACGTCGATAGCTCTGATTCCGATAACATAAGCAGCCTGAGTTGCTTCATTCTCGGAAATGCCTTTGTGAACCTCCTCATATATTTTTTCTTTAGCGATTTCAATTGAGAATTTTCCAATACCTTTTGCTGTCTCGACCGCTCCTGTCTCCGCAGTTAATGCTGCATTTTTTACTACATTTCCTGCGGATTTCAGTGGCTTTGGAGCGTTAACACCCTCAATTTTAATCTTACTGCCTAAATCAACGACGGAATGAATAACGCCGCCTTTATCCGCAATATCCTTGACAATTTTTGCAGGAATTACGATAGGAGCGGAAACGATTTTAGCAGCGTCTGAAACACCTCTGCCAACAGAGCTTTCAGAAACTTTCTTTGCAAACTCTTCCTTTTTATCAACAAGCCTTGCTGCCGCCTGAATAGGAACGATTATCGGCTTTCCGACAGTATTGAGGAAAGGATTGTTTACTTCCGTACTGAGTTCAAGTTTCCGATAGCCGAAAAAATTAAATGAAATATACCTTTTTCTGTTCTTAGGCTTGTGGAAGTCTTTTGCCGAATTGACAGCGGCAGTCTGACTGCCGTTGTCGGTAAGCTCCGCTTTATACCGTACTTTTCCCGTTTCGCTGTCAAACTGACGTTTTATTGTCAGACTGCGGCGTTTTTTTTGCTCTTTTTCCGTTGCTTCACGGCTGAAAGAGTAAGTAACTCTACCGTTTTCATCAACTGTTCTGCTGAAATCTACTCCGGTCTGTTCCTTATATCCTGCCGCTTTTTCAGCAAGCTTCTGTTCAAAGGCTTCATCAGCCGACTTCATTTTTCTTTCAACGTCCTTTACGGACATTTCGGCGTTTTTAAGCTTACTTTCCGCACTTTTTACAGCAGCTTCCAGAGCTTCTAACTGTTCGTCACGGTTGCTCACATAACTCACCTCAAATCATGCTTTCCTGCGGTTTGGTAGTCATAAGTCTGTACAGCTTTGTATCTGTCGGGAACTGATTGTTGAACGGCAAAATACTTCCGCCATAGTAAATAAGACCGCTGCCCCTCGGTACAGTACTTTCAATATATTTCTGCTGTGAGGGAGAAATTTTCAGTTTTTGTGCAAGCACTTCCACGTCTCCGACAGCTTGTTTAAGCATTATAACAAACGAGGAATTGTCGAAAATAGATTCAACTTCCTTTGAAGAAAGAAAATCATTGACGTTCTGAGTAAGTCCTGTAGGGATACCGCCCCATTTTCTGAAGCGTTTCCACATCTCAACGGAATATTTTGCGGTCTGTTCCTCTCTGAGCAGCAAGTGGAACTCGTCCATATAGTACCATGTTGATTTTTTTCCTCTGTTCATTGAAACCTTGTTCCATACTTGGTCTTGAACTATCAGCATACCGAGTTTTCTAAGCGTATTTTTCAGCTTTTTGATGTTATAGCAGACAATACGGTTCTTCAAATCAACGTTTGTGCGATGATTGAAGATATTCAGAGAACCAGTCACATAAATTTCAAGGGAATTTGCAACACGTTTTGCGTATTCTTCTCCCGTCTCATAAAGTGCCTTTTGCAAATCGCCTAAAATCGGCATATTTGCATTGAATTCTTTCTCAGAAGCATTTTCCATTTCCGTGAAAAAGTTAATATACAAATTTCTTACACAGCGGTCAATAATTGATATTTCCTGCGGGTCAAGTCCGCTTCGTCCTCCTGCAACAAGTTCACATAGAGAAATGATGAACTCCGATTTAACGCCTATTATATCGTCCTCTCCGCTGTTTCGGTCAATATCCATTGGATTGATATAGTCAGAACTGTCGGTTGAAATTTCAATAACTTGTCCGTGAAATTCCTCAACAAGCGGATAATACTCATCTTCGGGGTCGCAAATCATAATATCATCTTTTGTGAACAGAAACACAGAAGCAATTTCACATTTGACTTGAAATGATTTACCGCCGCCCGGCACACCCAATACAATACCGTTTGGATTGTCAAGCCGCTTTCTGTCTGCCATAATCATATTGTCTGAAATCTGATTAAGACCGTAATACACCGCTTCTCCGCCCATAAAAATCTCTTTTGTTGCAAATGGAAGAAAAATAGCTGCCGAACTTGTAGTCAGGCGGCGTTCTATTTCAATCCTGTTCTCTGCAAGCGGAAGAATTGAAGCCAGTCCCAAATCCTGCCTGTAGTCAAGAGGAATGAGCTGTGAATTAGCCTGCAATACAATACGGTTCAGCCTTTCATTGCACACGTTAAGCATTTTACCACTTTTGGCAAAATTGGTCGCAAGAATGGTAACAAGAAACATTCTCTCATTTTTATTCTCCAAATCGTCAAGCATTATGTTAAGCTCATTGATATATGTTTTCATGTCAGGAGGCAGAATATCCATATCATAGCCTTGATTAGAAGCTTTTTTCTGTTCGTCAACTTTCATTTTTTCAACGTTGGATAATTTCAGCTTGACAAACTTTTTCGCTTCAAGATTATCAACTGCCGTAAAATGCATATTGAAAGCTATGGGATTTTCAGTATCCATAAGGTCTGATAGAAATCTGTCCGATACTTCCGAAGCAAGAAGATTGATTGAAAACGTAGAACCGCAGAAATTTCCGCATTTGAACTCGTCTTTTTTGGAAAAATTAAGAGAGGACGGAGCGATATAGTCCTTTGGCATATATCCGGCTTCCGGCATACTGTCAAAATTGCATAAAAACGGTTCATTGGAATACTGATGAAGCATTTTGTACATTGCAAAAAGTCTTTCTTCACCGTTAAGTGGGACAGCTGCAACGCCGAACGACTTAAAAGCACGAACAACGTCTCTTTCAATTCCTGCAAGCTGCTGACGAGCCTTATTGATATTCTTTTCCGTTATGGAAAAGGTTATGTAATTCACACGGATAAAGCCGTTATTGCCTTTTGCAAGCTTTTTACGAAGCATATCGCAGTATTCTTTGCGGATATCATTGAACTCATCGTCACGTTCCGGAAGTTCGATTACTTCCTCAAAATCATCATCGTTTGTTACGTTCACAACGGAAATCTGAAATTTCACACTGCTGTCAAAGCAATTCAGCAGACCGCAGTATTTAGCGAAAATGTTCTGTTGCTTTGAAATTTCCGCTATCTCATAATCTACATCGTAAAACTGTACTGTCTTGCTGTAGCGTATTTCTGTTGGCTTATTTTTCCCGAACAGAAAAGCTATAAGCGAAAAGCGTTCAGGTTCGCTTGAAATGGCAATACCGTCTTTTGTCATGTAGTCAAACGGTATTGATTGCTGTGCTGTTTGCGGCAGCTTAACGGCGTTTCGCTTTTTTTCTTTTGCTGAAACACTTTGCTTTACGGCTTCGTATTCAGTCTTTGAAAGCGGTACAGTTTTGGTTTTAGCCTTTGAGTTTGACTTTTTTTCTGCCTGTTTCAAGCATTTCTACCTCCTCCTTGTATTCTATTTCCTCCGCTATCTTGCGGTAAATATTTTCCGTTTTATACGGACGGAATTTAGGACATAGATTGTATCTTATGAAATTTACAATTATTTTTTCAAGCGGAAATCCATTTTTTATGTATCCTCCCATGATGAAAAACGGACAGCCTAAGCATAAAAGCAAAATTGATGCCGTGCTTGTTCCAAGCGATTTGTACGTAAGCCAAAAGACCGAAAGACCTAAAGCCAAGCCTATCGTATTGTAAATAAGTTGACGTTTTGTCATTTTTAACATTACTGTGTCTCTTATTGCGTTCATATCCTTTGGAATTTTCATGTATAAAGCCATTTTTTCGACCTCCTCAATGTGTACCACAGATTGATTTTGCAATGCTGCCAGATTTTAAAAGCATAAAACAGCAGACAACTCCGTAGCATATCCATTTGACCAATGCCCCTGATAGTGAATTTAAATCTTGCAGTGCGTCTATTACTTGTGTACTGAATAAAATTACAAATATTGCAAGAATAACAACTATAAAAAATGCTTGCAATGCAAGTGCAAGTATAGTTTTTATAAAGGAAAAACCAACGTGACTCCATTCTTTATTCGTCATTGTTGCAAACGGCAAAGGCGCAGCACAAAAATGTATCAGTATTTCTATCATTCGCCCTGCGGTTACTATCATCACTATGACTATGATTGCCAGTGAGACAATGTATACAATCAGCGATAAAAGCAAGGAACACAGTAAATCTCCTACGCTATAGTCGTTATACCAATGAATAAAGTTCATTCCCGGTCCTGCCGGATTAAACAGTTGAGCTAATTGGTCTCTTAAGGCAAAGCTTTCATTAAACAGTTGATTTATAGCCGTTTGCGCTACATTGGCTCCGACTTTTAGCAGGGCGGTAAAAATCGTGAAAACATTATTCATGAAATATATCGCCACCCAAGCTTTTACAATAAATCGAAAAAATATTGACGTATCAAATTCTTTGAAGCTATTTTTATCAAGACAGGCTGTAATCAGTTCATAACATAGTATAATTGACATTATTCCTATTGCTATTGGCATAATAGCAACGTTTGAAATATTTTGAAGTGCAGTATAAAGCGTATTGTTCCATGTGTCAGGTGTTTGCGTGACATTATCCTCGACAATAGTAACAACGCCCTCGATATTCTCCGCCGCTGTCAGCAGATTTTTTTCTACCGCTCCACCGAGAAGTTCTTGCAGAAAATTTTCAATCCAGTTTCCAATTTTATCGGTTACACTCTCTCCTCCAAATAAACCCAAAAAATCACCTCCTGAATATTGTGCCGCCACGAATTAAATCGTGACGGCATTTTACTTATTTCAGTATGTCACCGTGACACATCATGACGTTGACATAAGGTTTGCAAGCTTTGGGATAAGTATTGTAGCGAGAAGTATAATTCCTCCTCCGCCCATAATCTGCTTTATGCCTGACGCTTTGGCTGCCGCATTATCTGAACTGTATGCTTCAAGAAGTCCAAAAATTCCCCATGCACCAAGTCCTGCGCCGATGAGTATCATAACTGTTTGTAATGCACTTATTGCATCTGAAAAAAAATCCATTTAAGATTACCTCCAAAATAATTATTGACGATTAGAACACCATTCGGGACATGATTTCTATTTCGTCGTTTTTCCTGATTTTTGCTTTTGATTTGACATATCCCGTTATGTCAAATGTGTTTTTAGGGTCAAAATCGGATAATTCTTTGTAACGTTCGTGCTTTGTAATATCGTACTTGTTCGACAAAAACGCACGAGTACCTCTTATCTGCATAATGCACTTTCCGCCGTCCATTACCGCAATTTCGTCCTGTGACATCAGCTCCCTCCCAGTTCTGTTGTAATTAGTCCCTGATGACTGTGACTGTCCTCTGGTTTCCGATGTGGTAAAAAGGTCAATCGTCTGTTTTCCTAAAATTTCGGACAACTCCTTGAGTGTTGATTTTTCTTTACCTCCAAGGAAAATTTCAGTGTCACAGTTGCCGATTATGGTATCGGCGTTATCTTTATAAATCGCTTTTAACTGCGATTTGGACTGCAAAATAATAGAAGCCGAGATTTCTCGGCTTCTGATTGTGGCTATGAGTTTATCGAAATTCGGAATTTGTCCGATGTTCGCAAACTCATCGAGCAGACAGCGAACGTGTGTAGGCAGTCTGCCGCCGTATTTATCATCAGCGACGGTACAGAGAAGATTAAAAAGTTGTGTGTACAACATCGCAATAATGAAATTAAAAGTTGTTGACGTATCTGAAACTATTACGAACAAAGCCGTTTTCTGGTCGGCGTCTCCGAGCGTATCAAGCTCCATTTCGTCATAAGCCATCATTTTTCTGACTTTTTCTATATCAAATGGGGCAAGTCTTGCACCGCATGAAATGAGGATAGATTTTGCGGTCTTTCCTGCCGCAAGCTTATATTTTTTATACTGCCTCACCGCAAAATGGTCTTCACCTTTTCTCTGTTCAAGTCTTTCAAAAGCCAAGTCAACACGGTTCTTGAACGTTTCATCGTCCTCTCGTGTTTCACACTGGTTAATGAGCCAAAGTAAAGTTCCGAAATTCTTTTCTTCTGCGGGGAATTCGTAGTAGATGAGAGCAATAAATGCACAGTAAAGAAGTCTTTCGGCTTTTTTCCAAAAATCCTCGCCGCTTTTATCGCCCTCTCCTTCGGTGTTGGTGATAATTGTGTTGGCAAGATTCAAAATGTCTTCTTCGCTGTGGATATATGCAAACGGATTGTAATGCATGGACTTGTCCATGTTTATCGTATTGATAATTTTAATGCGGTATCCTGCCTTTTGAAGCATTTTTCCGCACTCAATAACTATCGTACCTTTCGGGTCTGTGACAACATAACTGCTGTGCATTTGCATAAGATTCGGCTTTACGAAAAATCGTGTTTTACCGCTGCCCGAACCTCCGACAACGATTATATTTTTGTTTCGGGCATATTTGGGATTAGGCGGTCTGCCGTTCATTGTCAGGCTTTCAGTCTGCGTGAGAATTATATTATTCTTAGGATTTTCGGTATCGACATAAGGCTCAATGTCCTTTTGAGTTCCCCAACGAGCAGAGCCGTATTCTTCCTTGTCTCTGAAATTTTTCCTGTTTTTCTTTTTGAAATACAGAAACAGCTTAAAAGCCGCTGCTGTTACAAGTCCTGCTAACAGGTCAGATTTATTAAAACTTGGCATTGGATTTGAAAACATACCGTTTACTGCTGTCATCATTTCAGCCGTAAGTCCGTTAAGTCTGTAAGCGTAATAAATTTTGTTTCCAAGCCATGCAAAAAGGAGCAGCGGCAAAAGGCTGATAATCGTTTTTTTATCAAACTTTGCTTTTTTCTTAAAAACTTTTTTCAAGTCAGCAAGCATTTTTGCAGGAATACTGTCGGGAGGAAAAAAAGATGAGTTTTTCTTTTCAGGCATAGCACATCACCTCACAAGCTGATATTTCTGTTGGAACGTTCCCTTTTGTGTTCCTTTTGCTTGCTTCTGCTGCGTTCGTTTTCATGTTCCGGTGCAGATACTTGAATCTCCGAAACTTTTTTTCTGCTGAACATAGTTTTCTTTTTGTGTGTTTGATTGTATGAATATTCCTGAAAAGCTTTCTGCATAGTATCTAAATCCTTGCCGTTAAAGCAGACAAGATACTGCTTTTTGCCGTTTTCGTCCTGAACACGCTTTAAAGCATATGTAAGGTCATATTTTCTCGCAGTCTGTGAAAAACTGCCTATATTACTGTCGCTGACTTCTATATTGTCGACTTTGCCGGCTTTCATCAGCTTGTTAAGGCTTGTTTTTCCTTGCGGCTGTTTGTTTGTAATATTATTCAGCATATCCTCAATAGCTTTTGCTAAAATTTCAGGTGTTAGCTTTGCACATTCAACGATAACTCCGAGAGTTCTTCGGTTTTCGTGGTCTGACATTTTAAATCACTCCGTTTCTGAGATGGTAATCAAGCCTACGCAAATCATTGTCATTTTCAAAGGCATAATCGTTAAGCCAGTTCCATATACAACTTTTCATGTAAGCTTTTTGGTGCTTTATGTCATTTTCGGCAAGTATTTTTTTCCATTTCTGCTCAAAGCTGTTAAACCAATCAGCAAGTGAACCGTCGGGACAGTGTATAACGTCATTCAGACGGTCTATAACGTCGCAATAACGTACTTTTTGTCCCTGATATTCCTGAATATCCTTTTCAGTCATTGTTGATAAAGCTGATATTACCGTGTCAAGAAGCCGCTTGCTTTCGTCATGTAATGTCGGAGTATAATAGCTATAGGCAAATAAGACTTTCAAAGCTTCTTTCATTGCTTTTTTATCAGCTTTAAGCGAGTAGGGAAGTGTACAGCTTCTTGTTTTTCTCTCCTCCTCGTCCAGTTCCTGCAAATCTTTTTCATTTTTAGGGACGAAATCAATTTCGTCTGTATCAAATCCGATTTCCTCCAAAACTTTGGAAAATGACATTGATTTATTGCTTTTTTCTGCTTTTGCATTCTGTCCGTCTGTCTGTCCGCCAGTTTTCTTGTCCGATTTTTCAAAATTTGTTTCCTGCTTTTGGGGTTGATAGACTGATTGATTAGATAATATTTGATTATTTGGTACTTGATTATTTAGTATTTTATTATCATGCCGTTTTTCCACATCTGCTTTATCCACATCTGCGTTTCCCACATCTCCAAAACGGAAATGTGGCTTTTCTTTTGTTTCACCGTCATTCGTTTGATTATCATTATTGTTCAGAAAAACAGGCTCATCGCTGAACAGATATTCCCATTCAACGACTTTGCCAAACTTGTCTGTAAGACGGTTTCTTTTCAGATACCCTAATTCTTCAAGAGAGTGTAAGGCGGTTGCAACTCTTTTTTCACCGTCCGGCAGGATTGAAGCCAAACCTTTTGTGCTGAATTTCCAACCGTCTTTCATTGAAAGCATTGTCAGAAGCAGACCTCTTGCGTTTATTCCCAATTTTTCGTCCCGAATGAAAGCGTTATGTACTATGGTGAAATCTTCATTTATTCTTTTTTGTAAAATCGGCATATTTACCTCCCGATAATAAGCATATCGTGAATTTTGCTCTTATTGACCGCAAACACGTTTTTCGGCAGCTTTATTATATATTCGTTTTCGTAAAGCTCCGTCAATGCGTTTTCGACTGTACTCCTGCTGTCGTTCCGAAAGAAACAGCATATTTTTTCTATCGGCTGATAATCACAGCACGGGTCGTTCAGCATTGTCGCAAGCACTCCCTTTGCTTCGAGAGAAAGAGAATTATCCACAGGTGCGATAAGTCCCGTTTTTGTTTTTTTTGTACTCATTTTTCGTCCTCCGTCTATCTTTTCAGTATGTCGATTACCTCGTCCAAAAGCTCCGGCGAATGGTATCTGTTGTATATTTCAAGTGTTTCAAGTTCGTTTTCAGTAAACGAATTTTCAAAGCCGTCGTTATGAAGTTCTCTGTCAATAAGAGTGTTCACAAGGTCAATTGTCCTGAAAAACATTTTACCGTTTTCACACAGGCGGCATACAGGTTTTTCTATGCGTGCAAAGTGCAGCTCACATTCATAAAAGCAAGCGGCAATATCAAGAGTGGCTGTCAATGTCGCAATCTCGTATTGTATTTTTTTCGCAGCTTCTGTTCCGCAAAGACATTCTCTTTCAATACTGCCGAGCGGCACTTCCGCACAATGATTTCTTATAGTTTTTGTCATTTCCGATATCGTGTGCTCGTCTAAATTTTCAATTTTCCTTAATGCCTCGCTGAAAATGATTCCGAAGATAAGCTTTGTGTTATCGCTTATGTTCTTACGGCATATTACCGCATTAGGTATGTAAACCTCGTTTTCTCCCGCATTGCTTAGAACTGTTCTTGAAATAGTTTTCATTTCTGCTCCTCCTCTGATTCCAGACATACAAAAAGGACTTCCATTTCTGAAAGTCCTTTATAAATACTTCAAGCCATTGATTTTACTCAATGGCTTGTTTGTATTGTACAATATTCTGTTGTCTGAAAGCTTTATTTTTTGGTCGTTTCGTTTGTTCGCTGTCGATATCTATCCCAGATTGTGCATTTGTAGAATTTAATCAGAAACTTCATTCCAGTAAATTATATAATGGTTTCCAAATGAGCGTTAGCGCTTTATCAATCTTTACTGGTGGTATGAGACAGGGAATGTCTCAGGTTACTCCATCGTGTTTTGTTGCTGGAACTATGATTTTGACGGCGATGGGGTTAATCGCAATAGAAAATATCAAAGCAGGAGATAAAGTCATTTCGACAGATCCAGAAACAATGGAAACTGCCGAGAAAACTGTACTTGAAACATACATAAGAGAAGTAGAAAAACTCGTTCATCTTACTATAAATGGCGAAGAAATAATTACTACATTTGATCATCCGTTCTATGTAAGAGGGCGAGGATTTGTAAATGCTTGCGAACTTTGGGTAGGGGCTCAACTAATTGATGTAAATAACACCATTTTAATCGTAGAAAATACTCGTCTTGAACTTGCAAAAAATTCTGTTAAGGTGTATAATTTTCAGGTGGAGGATTTCCATACTTACTTTGTTGGTGAGTGTGGGGCTTGGGTTCATAATGCAAATTGCAAGTTGATAAAAAATGATGACGGCACATATGATGCGGAACTATCATATAAAGAGGATTGGACACCAGAGCAACGAGCAGAAGCTGATGCAAAATGTAAAGCTTTGACAGAAGCAGACACTAAAAAGACAAGCGTTGATGGCAAACGTAAAAAGTCCAAAACATCAAAGTATAGAAAGGATAACTCTATACCTTCATCACAAGATGTAGATCACACAATAGACTTGCAATTAGGCGGTATTGATGATGCTACTAATATGAATGGACTAGATAAAAGCGTTAATAGAAGTTTAGGAAGTCAGATAAACTACTTGATTAACGATTTGCCGGAAGACACTATATTAAGAAATTTCTATATGAAATAAGGAGGAAAATATGTTCAAACGTTTTTTGGACTTTGTAAAAGAAGGATACTGCGATTTGGAAAACAGTGAAGATTTTTTTAAAGCAATGGGAGGAAAATCTTTCCTAAATGGTATGTATCGAATTTTTAGTGAAAAAAGTATCGCAAAATGGAATGATATAGTCGAAAAGTCATTTCCAAAATATAAAAATCGAATAAATGTTTTTGGATATGACTGGTTGGGAAGAATTTTTGCTCTTAATAAGGTAAGTAATACTGTTCTCTTATTTGAGCCGGGAACAGGAGAAGTTTTTGATATACCTACAAATATTGTGGATTTTCATAATGTGGAAATTGTTGAATCTCATGAGGATTGTCTTTTGTCGGAATACTTTGATGAATGGTTTGAAGCAAATAACAATTATATTTTACCAGTTAATAAATGTGTGGGCTACAAAGTGCCGCTGTTTCTAAACGGAGAGGATGACATAGAAAATCTTGAAATATCCGATATGGAAGTATACTGGGAAATAATGATGCCATTGATAAATCTTTAACCGATATACTTACGGAGGTGTAAAAATGCCGACCAACCAAGAAAAAGTCTCACAGCTTTTAGCCGATTCGCACTTTGCGTTCATAAACAGCCAAAACAGCGAAGCTCTGCATTTGGCGAATGAAGCAATTAGACTTGCTCCAAAAAATCCCGACGCATATCAGTGTGCCGGAAACGCATATATGTCTCTGGGACAGTACGACAAGGCAGTTGAGAGCTACAAAAAAGCGGTCAAGCTTGATCCGAATAACGGCAACAGGTATTTTAACTTAGGATACGCCCTTGCCACTAACGAAAAAGCCGCTGACGCTATAAAGAATCTTGCAAAAGCCGAAGAATTAGGCTGTTCACCTGAGAATACGGTACAGCTGTATAATCTGCTCGGAATAATCTGTTTCGATATCGGAAGATATAAGGACGCTCTTGTAAATCTTGAAAAAGCGGAGCAGATTATCGGCGTAGATATGGATATAATGAAGCGTAAGGTCATTATTTACGGTATGAAGAATGATATACGCAACGGACTTCTGACCACTAATCAGATGAAGCTTGTTGCACCGTCCGATTACACCGGTTATCAGCTTGCATTTAAGCTGCTGTGTCAGGCGAATCGCCTTGAAGCCGCAGAACGGGAACTTGAAATGGCAAAAAAATATGCCGAGCTTTCAATGGATTACTATTTTGACTGCATGACCTTTGAGATTCAGAAGTATCAGATTGATAAGGACAAGCAGCGATATAACAAGGCTCTTACATTTATTGAGGAAGCCTTGAAAACGTTAAAACCTACGTCTGCTGAGGTGGTTGAAAGCTACATAAACGCTGCAGAAATATATTTGCAGCTTGAAAATTCCGATAAAACCATCGACTGTCTGAATGCGGCACAGAATCCTGCCGAGTCATATAATCTCGGATTTGATATTATCGATAAAGAATTCGAGCCAGTCAATCTGACAGAATACGACGTTGAGGAAATGATCGAAGCCGATAAGGAACGTATTGCTGAAGAATACGGCGATTATGGTCTGGAGGAATTGGCTGAAAGCATTGAACCTGATGAAAACGGAGCAAGAGAATATCTTACGAATATCGAAGAAGAATCTGATACCAAGGAAACGGTGTACAAGCTTGACGAATCGGAAGAAATTGAATTGACTCCCGAAAATACCGATCAGATCAATCGTCTGTATGTCGGAGCATATACGCTGAAAAAGGACTTTAATAAGGTGATCGATTATGCAAGGAAATTACAGAGCAGCGAAAGCGTTCAGAATGCATATATAGGAATTTACAGCGAAACAAACGCCTACAAGGAGCTTGGCTCGCCTGAAACAGAGCAGAAGTATGAGGAAACGATAAAATTCTTCAGAAACGCTATGATCAAAGATCCAAGCGATATGGCGGCTGTGACATTCCGTATTCAGTGCTATATGGATATCGGTCAGTACGACGAGGCGGAGCAGCTTTGTAATCTTCTGGCTAACGAACTGAAAAAGCCTCTGCTTGAGAAAATCGAGGAGGCGAAGTCCGGAGGTGAGAGCCAGTGAGTCTGGAACAGGATATCAAGTTGAACAGCGAAGCTTTTAAAACGGCTGCAACGGAAATGTCAGCTCTAAAAACAAGAGCGGAAACGTTGAAAACTACGCTGGAACAGATGTATAATGACCTGACAACGGCTTTGGATACGCCTGCCGGAAAAGAGATCGAGATCGAGGCAAAGGACGTTCTTATCGAACCGATAGACAACTTGATACTTGTGATCGGTCAGATGTCAAAAACGCTTAATGATATAATTGATACGCCATATTATCAAGGCGTGTTTGACAAATACGAACAGTTGATGCAAAACATTAAATTTAATTAACAGGAGGAATTTATTATGGCAATGGGAAGTACCGGTACGGTAAACATAACGCCGGAAATGATCAAAAGTGCATTAAGTGCAATCGAAGAGTATGAAACTACAGTAAAATCACTGTATTCAACCCTTTCAAGCACGATGAGCGAATTGATCCCGGGAAATTTCAGCGGAAGTGCAGCGCAGGGATTTAAGCAGTTTTTTGATGACAATATTTCTAAGCTTGCTAACGCAAATGATGAAAGTACAGGAGTGTCACAAATAATCAAGCTTTTGAAAGAAATAGTAAACGGCATATCTGACGCAATACCGGAGGAAAATAAAGGTCTTGATGATCAGCTTGCAGAGCAAAACACAAAAGCAATGGGAGGTAATTAATTATGGCAGGATGCAGAATAGTAAATCAGGGCGTACTTACGGCTCTTCAGTCAATTGAATCGTGCCGTGCTTCTTATGCAGAGGCAGGACAAACGCTTATCAGTTCGTTGACCAGCGCAATTGCAGATATGGAAGGCGCCGCAAAGGACGCATTTCAGGCTTTGATTGATAAAGATATAAAGGAATTTGCAGAAACAAGTTTGCCGGAAGCGATCAAAGGTATGCATACTCTTCTTGAAGAAAACAGAAAGAACTTCGAAGAAGTCGATCAGAAAATCGCAGATAATATAAGCGGCGGTTAAGTACATAAAAGCGCAGCCTGACATTGCTTTGTATCAAAGGTTTTAGGCTGCGCTTATTTTTATCTTGGGAGGTATACACATGGCTTTTAAAATACTTAATGACGAAGAAATATCGCTGCTTACCGCAGATCAGCTGGAGTATTATGAAAAAGAACTTGAAATATATAAGCAGAGAGAGGCTTTTGTAGAAAAACTTACAAAGCTTGAAAATGCGGAAATCAAGCCATATAAACCAGACTTGAAACCGATTGATATTATCAGAGAAATCGAATTTTCACCTTTTATAAGACCTGAACGACAAAAGCTCAGCTTGAAACCCATGCAAAAACCTGAACTCCCTGATGATCTTATCGGAAAAGCGAGTGAAAAAATCAATATTTCGGAAGTAATTAAATCAAACGCTGTTCTTAAAGAACAAATTAATTTCAATCATGAACTGTTTTCAAAGGCTGATAATTTCAGATGCTATGAACAAAAGCAATATATTTTGCCCGAGTTTTCAAAGCCGGTTATACCTGATGCGACCTTCACCAAGTTAGAGAATGTGATTTCGAAGCCTGTACAGATCAAAAAGCCTGCCGAGTTAAATCTGCAGAACTTTATTGCTCCCGAAAAAACTAAGGTGATTCTTTCAAAAACAGTAATGCCGAAAATTAATACAGGAGTTTTTGTAAAGCCCAAAGTACCTAAGCTCGACTTTGCAGTTAATGTAAAACCTGAAATGGTGATAAAACCATTTGAAAGGTCTGAACTTACTTTGACAAATTTCACCGAAGTTCAAAAAGTAAACGTTAATATGCCAACTTTCCAACAGCCGGAAAGGAATAAACCGTATATCGCTGTTAATGTGAAATCCGATTTTAAAATTGGAGCATTTAAAATGCCCGAAATTACAGTTACGGATTTACCTCAAATAAGGAAAGCTAATGTTGAAATAGGCAGTTTTCAGTCTCCTGTGCAGCCAAAGCTTGATATTAAGCTCAGTACCATAGCTGACATTGAAGTTAAGTCTTTTGAAAGGCCTGAATTTAAAGCAGTTGAACTGCCTGAAATTCACAAGATTAATGTAAGCCAAATCAAATTCCATGCTCCTGAAAAGCGGGAAGTTAGGCTAACGATAGCTGCAAATCCAAGTATTAATATCAAATCCTTTGAAAAGCCACAGGATATTAAAGCTCAGTTGCCTGAATTTCCGAGGGTGAACATAAATATAGGAAGCTTTACAAAACCTCAGGAGATCAAACCAAAACTAAATGCAGAGGTAAAAGCATTTAAAGCGGTAAAAAGTTTTAAGAAACCGGAATTAAGCAAACCTGATATGCCCTATATAAAAGTTTGTAAAGGCTTTGAAATAGGAACAGAAGCGCAGAACATACTATCCATGTTGAATAAGGAAGCTGCATTATGAAAAACAACGAAATAATGATATCGGCAAGATTTGAATTTGACGATAAGAGTAAATGTCAGGAGCTTTCATTTCTTGTGCTTAAGGATATTACCCTCAAAGCTTTTATCGAGGCTTTGTATTACGGATTGAAAAAATCCTCGGAATATGAGGAATGTTTTGAACTGCTTGAACAATATATCAAAACCCGAAAAGAACTTCAGGTGCTGTATACGGCAAAGGGCAGCTATAATGTGATCGATTTTACAACTGATGTTGTGAAAGATGGCGAAAAAGTCAAGATTTACAACGCAGAACTTGATAAGCTGGGTTTTGTAACATCAAGCTGCGTTCTGTTTACGCTGAATGAGGAGATAAAGCCGTCTTATCTGTTTAAAAAAGAAGAAAACAGCTATATCTTAAAAGAAAAAGATACGCTCGAATATAATATAAGCACTCGCAGACTTAATGTTATTGAATCCTCTGTGATAGATATTATTCCGCCGAATGATATGCCGCAAAAGGATAAATCGTCACTTTTCGATGTTCTTATTCCCACAGTACTTTCTACAGGAGGAATGCTTGGCGCGCGTTTTTTGATCATGAAGCTTGCGCCGAGTGCTTCGTCTATGGGTAATACAATGCTTCTGATGTCGGGCGCAATGGGAGTAGTATCTCTTGTCACTTCATTCTACAGTTTTATGAAGAAAAGGACTGACTATAAAAAGAATGTCGAGGAATGGAAAAACAACTATGAGAACTACATTGCCAGAATTATCAGAACGATCAAAGAATGGCAGGAAAGCGACATTGTATATCTGAACAGCGTATATCCGAGTATGGATCTGCTGTTTAAAAATACCGCTGAGATCAACGGTATTATTTTTTCAAGATCGCAGAACGATAATGATTTTATGAAAATATCACTTGGCACTTCTGACGAGGTCAAGCCGCTTTTTGAGATCAAAAGCGAGAAAAGGGATAATATCTTTTACGATATTTATTACAAAATGCGCCGTAACAAAGACGAGATCGAGATAATAGTTCCTTCAAAGAAAAAGAACAGGAAGCTGAAAAAGCTTTCTCCCGAAGAAATGGCTGAAAGAGAACGGAATAAGTTCCTTCTTACTGATTTAGCATACAACTTTGCCAACAAAGGCGTGGACAGTAAGAATGATGACGAAGTCATCGGTTTTAACTATCTGAGAAGCGACAGTGGGAAAAAACCGCCTTTACTGATAGATCTGAAAAACTGCGGAGCTTTGGGCGTTATATCAAACGATGTTCAGACGTCTCATCGCTTTATTCAGCACGTTGTTTTTGAACTGGCATATTATCACTCTCCCGAGGACCTGCAATTTGTTTTCTTTTTCGATAAAGAGGATAAAATTGAAAAGCAGAATGAAATATTGAAGAATTATAAGTATCTGCCCCATACGAACGAACTGCTTGACGGCGTTTCTCAGTTTGTGTTCGATAAGGACGGCTCTGGTATAGTTTTCGGACAGCTTCTCAGTATTATGAACAGCCGTTCCAACAATAAAAAAGATGATTCCGATGAATCGGTATCAGATGGTAAGCTTACGCAGATAGTATGCGTGGTTTTCTGCGATTACGATATCAAGGAAACAGGCTTTTCAAAGTTTCTGCCGGAGGTTCCGAAAGAGGGAGAGCCTTATGTTAATTCGCTTGGTCTTACTTTTATTTTCATTCAGCCTGTAAAGGATATGCTTCCGAAATACTGTGGAAATATCGTCAATATCGATAAAGAGAATGAAAAGGAAAGAAAAGTCAGCCTAAGATATAACGTTCTCAGTAGAGAAACCTTAAATGTTTTAAGCGAGGACAAAGGCGATAAGACCAAAGCAAACGATACCGATAAACTAATAGAGTATAAATATTTTCAGAACAGATATATGTTTGGTTCTGAAAACTATGACGATAGTTTTAACCTTGCGTTCAGACAGCTCAGCGCAATTTACTATACCCGTATTGCGGAAAACGGCAAAGTTCCCTCTATGGTTACTTTGTTTGAACTGTATGGATATAATTCTGAAAAGGTAGAAAACGGCGAAGTCAAATCAAGCATCAGAAAAAGCTGGGAAGATATCGATAAAAATGACGTAACCAGAAATCTCTGCGTTCCTATAGGAAAGCACGAACACGGCGCTATGTATCTTGATCTGTACGAGAAAGCCGACGGACCTCATATGCTGGTTGCGGGAACTACGGGTTCGGGTAAATCTGAAACGATAATTACATATCTGATAGGACTGTGTATGAAATTCTCTCCTATGGATCTTAATCTTATGCTTGTTGATATGAAGGGCGGCGGATTTTCCGACCGTCTGGGAGATCTTCCGCACTGCGTCGGAGTAGTAACCGATACAGCAGGAGAGGACGAGGGAACCTCCGCCGCATATATGCTCAAGCGTTTTCTTGAAACACTTAACGCTGAAATAAAAAGGCGCAAATTGCTGCTTTCAAGTTTTGGAGTGGACAACGTTGACTCGTATATCAGAGCGTTAAGACTTATCAGAAAAATAAAGGAGTTTGAAGCCGACGGAGAAAATATCGGAGAAATTGAAAAGCTGAAAAAGAAGCTTAACGATAAGCAGAAAGAAATTCTCAGCAAGGATTTAAGCGAACTTTCTCCCTTATCGCATCTTGTTCTGGTTGTCGACGAGTTTACCGAGCTGAAGCGTTTTTCAAGCGAGAGCAACGATGTTGACTTTATCGCAGAGATAACGACTATTGCTCGTGTGGGACGTACATTGGGCTTCCATATTATACTCGTATCGCAGAATATCGAGGGCGCTATAACCGACGATATACGTGTAAATTCCAAAGCAAGAATTTGCCTTAAGGTGGCCACAAAGCAGGCTTCAAAAGAAATGATAGGAAGTCCTGCTGCCGCAGCTCCGACTATGCCCCTGAACGGACGAGCATATCTGCTTGTCGGAACGGGTACAAGATTTGAGTATTTTCAATCGGCATATACAGGAGCGAATAAAAATCTCAATATTGAGCCTGCGGTTATTGTTACTCAGGCAGCTAATTCAGGCAAATTCAACAGCGATTTCTATTCTTCAAAAAAGGACAATATTATTGAGAAAAAGCGCAGTGAAAACGTCAGCGAACACGATACCCAGCTTGCGTATATAGTCAAAACTATTATCGATATAGGCAAAAATATGGAGAAGCCTCGTCAGATATTTTTGCCTCCTCTGCCGGGTGTAATTATGGATAAAACAGATTGGGAGGGTTTGAATTGAGCCGAGAAAAAATTCTGTGTACTTTGGGTAAATTCGATATACCGATAATTCAGATGCAGCCGATATTTGCCGTGGATCTGCTTGATTCCAATTTGATTTTATTCGGTTCTGCTATGAGCGGAAAAACGACCTTTATTAAAACTCTTGTCAATATTCTTCATAAACGATACGATGAAAATCAGGAACAGATATTCATTCTTGATTTTGGCGGAGCTTTATCAGAATACCGCAGTATGCCGTTGGTATCTGCGTATTTTGACAATTCAAACGAGGAATATGTAAAACGTGTTTTCAAGATAATGGATAATATCTTGAAAGATAATATCAAAACTCTGAACGGTAAAAATTACAGGGAAGCCTCAGAAAATCAGCCTATACATACTACTTTTATTATTGACAATATAAATGCGTTTATAGATGAATCACGGTACACTGCTTATCAGGAAAAGCTTGCAAAGCTTTGCAGGGACGGACTGTCGAAGGGAATTACCATTGTGGTAACAGCAGGTGAAACCAAGGGTTTAAACTCATATATGGGAAGTTTTAAACAGAAAATTGCATTTGAAATGCCTGCCGACAAGTATGTGGATATATTTAACGGAAAGGTCGACGCTATTGGTAATAATCCGGGACACGGCTTTGCAAATGTAACAGTAAAACCGGAAGGTATCACAGGTACATTCCGGATGAATCTGCCTTATGAAGTGCAGTGCTTTAAAGCTCAGGCTCTTGACGAGATCGATAAGAACGATAAAGCGCTCCCATTTCAGACTGCGTTGAGGAAAAAATTTGATTTTGACATTGATACGCAGGAATATGGGAAGCACGTTAAAAAACATCTGACTTTTCCGAAGGAGCTGACTAAAGAGGACTATATACGGCTGAAACAGAAAACGGATACTGAAGAACAAGCCAAGCTTCCTGTAAGCGTAGGTTTGGATTATGTGGATTTCTGGCCTGTGACAGTCGATCTGGGAAAATCCCATGTTATTGCAATTTACGGCAAAAAAGAATTCGGAAAGACCAATCTTCTGAATCTGCTGATCAACGGTCTGGTCGAACAGAAAGCGGATATACGTCTTGTGTTTTTTGACGACGGACGTAATCAGTTAAGCGAGATATATGAAAAATATGAAGCTGACCGGGACTGTGTTCTGATAAATAAATTCGATAAAAGAGAATTGCCTTTAAAGGACGGAATGTCTGCAAACAGGAAGCTCTCGCCGCTTCAGCAGTTCTATTTGTATCTCAACGAAAATTACATAGAACTGGACAAAAAGTTTCTTGCGGGAATATACGGCGTAAGTGAAAACTTAAAAAAAGAGTATGAAAATATTCCCGATTGCAATGCAGAAGAAACTCCTTTTACTGTATTCATTATCCAGAGCAAGCTGATATATCTGAATACTCCCGAGGGCAAGCGCTTTATTAATTCCATACTTCCGCAGCTTGCCGCAGTAGCGGAAGAACGTGAATTTTTATTCATTTTTTCGGATGTTCAGAAAATAAGCGACGGAGAGCAGAACTCGTTTTTCAATAATAATATTTCCACGGCTTTTTTGCTTGACAATGTAGCTGAATTTGCAGGTGAAAGAGGTCAGAAAACTATCTTTGGAAATATGGACGTAAAAACTCTTAAAGAAGATTATGCACGCTGTGAATTAGGCGACGGTTATTGTTATGACATTGAAGCGGATAAGCTTGTGAAACTAAAATTTATTAAATATCGAAAGGAATGATAACTATGGCAGGATCGGCTTTTGTATCGGCTGATATTGAAAAATTCGTACAGTTTGAGAAAAAAAGTGAGGAAGCGATCAAGGAATTTGACGCTATCAAGGAGAAATTCAACGACATAAATACAACCCTTCTGAGCAAGTGGAAGGGAGAAGGGAAAGATGCTTATAAGAAAGAATCAGATCATATTATGGAGAATATAGGCGGTATTAAAACAATTCTTGATTCCATAAACAACGGAGTAGTAAAAGACACCAAGGACGCTTATCTTCAGCTTGACGAAGAACTCGGAGAGTTCAATAAGAATCCAAAGACAGCTGAAGGAGAATAAGATATGGGTAAACCAAGCATAGGAGAGCTTGACCCGAGTTTAAACGAAACTCAGGCTGAAAAGCTCGGCAAGCTGACCGTTCTTAAAGAATGTTCCAAAGAAACCATATACAATCTGATTTTTTCCGTGCCTGAGGACAAGTCGAAAAAAGATCCGTGAAATAATCAGAACTTATTTCAAATATACTTATATATTAAGGGAGTGGATATATGGCAACTATAACTCTATACGCAAGCAAAGTGAACCAGATGCCAACTCTGATAAACGACGCTAAAAAAGCTGTAAAGGTTTATAAATCTGAATTAAATTCACTTAAATCAAAGGTTCTTACAATTGACGGCAGTGTATGCAATGTGGAAGATGTAATCAGTTCTATAAAGTCGTCTTCACAGACTCAAGAGGATAAAATCGAAGCTCTTGATAATCTCAAAAAAGATGTAATGAGTTTATTGCCGATGTGATGCGTATTGACGGTGATGCCGCTGATGCCATTAATCAAAGCAAGAATGATTTTTACGATAAGTATGAATACTTAAAACCGGACTGTGAAAAAAGCTGGTTGGAAGAGAAATGGGATAACGCTTGTGAGTGGTGTAAGAAACATTGGAAAGCTGTTGTTACAATTGTAATTGTGATTGCCGCAATTGCCTGCTTATTTATACCAGGAATTAATGCAATCATTACAGGTCTGGCATATGGCAAGCTTATCTTGGCTGTGTCAGTTGGTGTGCTAAAAGGAGTTGTGATCGGATCAATACTAGGCGGAATGTTGGGTGGAATATATAATGCAGAAACCGGAAAATCGTTCTGGCAAGGTTTTGCTAATGGTATGGAAAATGGTGCATTTAGCGGAGCTTTGTTTGGTGGAATATTTGGCGGTCTTGGATTTGCTGGTCAAACTAGCGTTTTGCCTAATGTGATTTCAGGAGGATTGTGTTCGGCATTTGGAATAGGTGGTATTATAAATAGCATTAAAATGTATAAAGAAGGTGCGCCCATTTCCGGAACGCTGGGTATAATTATGTCAGCGTTTTGCTTTTATGGTGCAGGACGTAGTTTTAATCAGGCTCACAATGTTAATATACAAATAAAGTCACAACCAATATCAAAAGCATTGCAGAAATTGGAAATGACAAACCTTAAACCCGGTCAGACACAGATAAGTGCTGAGAGAGTAATGGAAATTGCAAGAGATTTCAATTCGTCTAAAGCACAGAGTTCAATTTATTCTGATGGTATAAATAGATATGTAGTAGAAGGACATCATACAACGGTAGCTGCAGAAATGACAGGAAAAGGAACTACAGGAAATATGGGAGCGGTAACAAATGATCCACCGGCAGCAACAGATGTATGTTGGTGGGCAGAATGGTATGAGTTTTGGAAAAAGCCAATTAAGGTGAGATGATATGGAATATTTATTATTTGAAATATTGTATCGTGGTTTAAACTATGAGAAAATGCGAACCACTAAACACATAAAAAGGAAACAGATAATTGAACTTAGAAAACATATGGCACTATTGAAAATGGTTTTGCACCTTGTTAATGCTATATACTATAAATTGGGAAATGATTACTGCAAAACAATTAAAAATAAAATTACGTCAATAATAAAAAACAATTCCGAATATGAGCTAAAATATTACAATTCATTACTTGTTGGGGATAGTTTTGAGTCAAATTCATGTTACGAAAGAGTTCTCAAACTATTGAATTATATATTTGTTGTGATTGATCTGGATTTATCAGATGAAAAGACTGATATATCGCATCTACATATGTTGTTTAGATCTGCTCACAATTTGCCGAGATGTATGCTGAAAAAGGGTTACCTGGACAAATCATATATTCACAACGTATCTGAGGATGAGTGTATAGATTATTCATTATCAAATATGAACCAAGAATTGAAAAATGAAATTTCCGGTTTAATATAATTATAAACGGAAGTATAAAAATAAAGCGTGCATAGCTGTCGACAATAATAACGTAAACAAGGATGTCGAATTTGATAAACAATTATATATAATCTGTTTTTTATATTTGAGAATAAGAAAAAAGTTATTAAATAATCGAAGTTGATTTCAAACATATTTATGGCAGTAAGGAAGTGGATATATGGCAACTATAACTTTATACGCAAGCAAAGTGAACCGGATGTCAAGTCTGATTAATGACGCTAAAAAGTCTGTGAAAGAATATAAGGACGATTTGAAATCTCTTAAATCAAAAGTTCTTAAGATTGACAGCTGCATTTGCAATGTTGATGATGTAATCAGTTCTATAAAGTCGTCTTCACAGACTCAAGAGGATAAAATTGAATCTCTTGAGTCGTTGAATGAAAATATTAATGAATACATTTTTGATGTTGTGACTATTGACCAAAACGCTGCTGATGCAATCAATAAGAGCAAAAATGACTTTTATGATAAGTATGAATACTTAAAGCCGGATATTGAGAAAAATGAAAGCGGATGGACTAAGTTTTGGAAAAGTGTCGGTGAATGGTGCAAGGATCATTGGAAAGCTGTTGTTACTATAGTATTGGTGATAGCGGCCGTTGCTATAATAGTTTTTACAGCAGGAGCAGCATTAGGACCACTTGCTTCATTATTAGTGATGGTAGCTAAGGGTATATTAATTGGTACAACTATTGGCGGACTTGTCGGAGGTGCGGTTAGTGCAGCAACAGGAGGTTCATTCTGGGAAGGTCTTGAGAACGGGGCTTTTAGTGGTGCAATTTCTGGTGCAATTTCTGGTGGTATGGGTTCTTGGTTATCTGGAAGTGGTCAAGTTGTACTTTCATTAGGTAAAACCATGCTTATTGGCGCTGTTGCAGATACAGGGGCTTCTTTATTAAGCGATCTCGGCGATATTGTAATTAAAGGTGAAGATATTTCTTTTGGAGAAATATTGTTTAACGCTGGTTTTTCATTTGTATTAGGAGGTGTGTTCTCTGGGGTTGGTTATGGTTTTGCTGAGAGATTTCCAATTAAAATATCAGGCATAAATAAAGGTAATGGTAGTTGGGCGCATGTTTGGGCATCACAGTCTACCAGATCTTTAAGATATGGGTCTAAAGTAAGTTTAAAAACAATATTAAAAGGTTTTGGCTCAGGAATAATAAATGACATATGGGATTATATACTTGAACCATTCAAAAATATTACAGATAAACATGAGGATTTGTGGAATGTTATTACTCAGAATTGAATCTAAGGAGTTAATGTAATGACGCAAAATGTTTATAAAGTTGTGTTTTCTAAAAAAAGACTTCCGTTTGAAATTGCTTTCTTTTTAATAATTGAAATGATCCTATTTTATGATAGACAAGAATTTGTCAGTATTGTTGTCTACATAATATTTGCTGCCTGTGCTTTCCTAATTGGGCTTTTATTAGTGGGAACAACTTTGCTGTTTTGTGTCAGAGTAAATGGCTCAAATATTACAGTCAGAACACGTTTGGGCGGAAAATATGAATTTAACACTTCGGATATTGAGAAAGTAATCTGTTCAAAAAGAAGTAGTGTTAAATACGGTTCATTATTCTACATTACAATAATAGCAAAATCAAAAGAACTTTGTATGGAATGTGGGATGGTAGGCTTTAATGAAATGGCAGGATACATTCTTGAAAAGTACGAAAGTGATGAGATTAATAAACGAGCAATATCTGAGAACTGCAAAAAAGAACTATATCAATATAAGAATCAAGAATATTTAAAGAAAAGAAAAAGCAAGGAATCAAAAAACAAGGAGTGAATTATTGATTGAAAGCTAAAATCAATTACTTTGAGATAAGACATAATGGATATGCTTTACTGTTTTTAGTGGCTATGCTGTTTTCTTCTGTAATTATACTTGAAATCATTGATTTTGCTGTACACTCTTTTACAGTAAATTGGTTTATGTATATGGGATTGCTTGTTTTTTGTGCTTTACTTTCTTTTCCTGTATTATTTACTACTCTAAAAATTCAAATACAAGATGATAAAATAACGGTTGTTAAAACCTATAATTGATAATGGACTGGGTTCTCAGGGACAAAAGTCTTTTTGTGCATTGATTGATACAGGCAAAGTAATAGGAACTAAAGGTGAAACCTTTTTAAAAATAGTATATGATGAGTTAAATAATGTTTGGACAACATATCCTGTTCCAACGCCATATGAGGTAATTTAATGAATTTGAAAATAAATAATATAATGAATAAATACAACTTATCTCAAAGAAATAAAATTAAGGATTTTTTAATTTCTGAAATTGATGATGAGAATCTAATTGAAACCATAGATTTTGTAAATTCAGATAATAAAAAGAAGAAAAATTTTAGTGATATACTTTATGATGGGGATAAGTGTACTGGAATTTTTCTTGAAGGTAATCAATATTTAATTTCAAGTAGTGATAATGAAGTAAAAATTATTGATTATGTTGGGATGGAAAATGGATTAATTGATAATATCGAGATTTCCTTCACTCTTACGGATTTTACTTTTTTAATAAGTCATAAAAAATGGTTTTAAATTATGCATAATTATGAAAGTAATATTAATTGAATATCCAACTCCGTTGAAGAATTGTAACATAAAAAATGATAATATTGATATTTTTGTCAAACTGGAAAACGGAAATAAATATTGCATTACTGTTGCAACAATCGATTGGATAAGCGATCATGTGGGAGAAAGACATTTGCCAAGCGGATCACCTGATTTAATAGTTAAAGAATTACAAAATCAATTGATTGAAGATGCTGTTAAAGAATACTCAGAAGATGACGCATACTGGCTGCGGGTATTCAGTATGTCTTATGGGGATGAGGTTCCTGATTGATCTGCACTTAAAACTTTATGACAGTCAATATAAATCTTATCGAACATAGTTCAAATAGACACATTAAGGAAGTGAACATATGTCAACTATAACGTTAAGCGCCAATAAGATTAATATGATGCCTTTACTGATTATTGATGCAAGCAATGCAGTAAAAAGCTATAAATCGGAACTTCAAACGCTGAAATTAAAGTTACTTACGATTGACAGCAGCGTTTGCAATTTAGAAGATGTAGTTAGTTCTATAAAGGCATCTTCGCAGACTCAGGAAGATAAGATAGAATCCCTCAATATGTTGAATAAAGATATGGATGAGTTCGTATCCGATGTTGCACGTATCGACAGTGAGGTTGCTAATGCTATCAATAAGAGTAAAGAAAACTTTTATGATGAATACAATTACTTGAAACCTGAATGCGAAAAAAGTGGATGGGAAAAATTCAAGGACGATTGTAAAAGGTTCAGAGAGTGGTGTGAGGAGAATTGGAATAGTTTCGTAGAAGGTTTAAAAGAAATAATTAATGAACTGGCTGCAGAATTTATTGATTGGGTAGGGCAATTTATTAATACTGCTCCTTTTGCCTTTTTTATTGCGGGACTGGTTATCACCTTTTATCCCATAATGGAACTCATAAAATTTTGGACAAAAAATGATTTGCCGGGTGCAGATCAATTTGTAGGTCTAATAGGCGCTGTTGATGACGACAATGATGGTGTTTACCATATAAAGCAAGATTGGTTTCAAAGCTGGGCACCATTGGGATATAATGACGGATATGATAATGTTTTTGATTCAGCAATCAGAACATCAGGAAATACGATGGATAAAAAGAAATCCGTAGAATTCGAAGTGGATTTTGATGGCGATGGAGAAATAGATAAAACATATATGTTCTGGTCTTGGAAGGGAGACTATATGAATCTTGGTGCTGGAGCTGAAACCGGAATATATGAATATTATTCAGACACTCATTGGCTTACAGCAACGGATAAAGCAACGGATATGGAACTTACTCTTTATCATAATGGCGAGAAATTATATAGTTATTCTCCCTATGGTAATAAAAATCTTTGGAATAACGGTGCACAGTGGTGGATTACAGGCTTTGATGCGAGAACACAAAATGTAAAAGCAGAGGATTTAGAAGCTATAACGATTATTGATTTTTCTGAAATGGAGAATGGTGAGATCATGTATGAGGCTTTCAGGGACGCAACTGAAAGGGAAAAAGAAAATGGTGAAACTGACGAAACTGTAGGTTGGTCATTCTCGGACGATACTTACACGGCAACATTAGACTGGAAGGAGAAATAATAAATGAAAAAAGTCATCAGCCTTATTTCGAGCTTAGTATTGGTGATATCGCTTAGTAGTTGTGCCATTAAAGAAACGCCTATCATAAACGGTGTTGAGTATAAATACAATGATCAGTTTTACTCTGACACGGTAAAACAATTATTGACATACATAGACGACGGCGATAAAAATGGTGTAAAATCCTTACTGTGTAATGGTCTAAAAAAAACAGATGATATTGACGCAGATATCGAAGCGCTGGTTGATGGATTTGAAGGCGATATAATTCGCACAACAGAGTATGAAAAGGATACCGTAAGTGCCAGTTCTTCAGGAAAAAATCACACAAGTGCTTTTCTTTCCAAATCGTTCTATATTATCACTGATAAGCAAAAATACGGGGTATATATAGCAGTTTGTCCTATCGATGAAAAGCATGATGATGGGGAAGAGTTGGTCGGCATTTATAACATATCAATAAATACTTTGGATTATGAGTCCGGTGATATCGAGAGGAAGACTGTCCATACTATTGAAATTGCAAACCATAACTGCTGCGTTGCTTCCGGTTATGGCGACAGCAGCGGTTATTTAGTGGCTCAGACGGGCAATAAGTATGAAGTTATAGATATTTACAGAATAATCAATCCTCAAAGCATTGTAAAATATAATGATATAACTACATGGAACAGCAGAGATTTTCAGAGTTTTAAAGAAAAATTCGGCGCTCCTTATGCAGAATCTCTTGACAATGACAAAGAACATGTTTTAGCCGACGTATATATGTATGAAATTTCAGACAGCAATAAATATGCGATCGTGGCTGTTGGCAGAGACAACGGATCGATCAATGCGCTCTCTGTTAAGGATATAGACAGCCGTTGGAGCGAAGATAATAAATATGAATATATTTTAGAGAATGAATAGAGTAAAGGCAAGGAATTGAAAAATAATGAGCAGCGAAATAATCGGAACAAAATTCAAGTACACGGTAGATACATCGCACGGCATAAACCAGGATGGATTTATTGCAATAGGTACTGAAAGCATAGTATACAAGGGACTGAAAACTGCTGATAAAGGCGGTCTTCAGTTTTCCTGCGTTTTAAAATTCAAGCCCAGATATGTTTGGGTGAACGGAACAAAAATTGACAGAGTCAAGGTTTTCAAGGACGAGGAGCTGAAAATCTTCGAGAATCTTCAGGAATGCAGATCGATAGTCCGCATATATGACGTTATCGAAAACCTTGGTGATTTCAGTCTGCCATGCGATAAAATAAAAAGCAAGGTAATAAACGCTTCGGGATATTTTTGCGTTGTTGAAGAATATATCGACGGATGGTCGCTTGAAGAATACTGCCGGCAGGAACGCTGGAAGCTCAGAAAGATCGAACAGCTTGAAAACAATCTCAGCAAGGTCGTAGATTATCATGAATACACGGATGATGAAAAGAATATCGTGAATCTGAGCTATTACAAAAATTACGACAATGTTCTGAAATATCAGAGCGAGATATTTCAGTTTATGATAAACCTTTGCGATATCCTCGAGTTTGTAACGGAAAAGAATAATATTCTGCATCTTGATATTAAGCCGGAAAATATAATGGTGACCAAGTACGGTAAGGAGCTTGTTTTAATAGATTTCGGAAGATCGAAAAGAATTACCAAAGCCGACAGGTTTGCCGTCAGTGATCTTGCAAAAGTAAACTATAACGACGATGAATCCGTAGAAAAAATGTATCAATACGGAACGCTGGGATATGCCGCTCCGGAATGCTACGCTGAAGCGGCAGACGGCTCTCATTTTCCGTTCAAGCAGGATTTTGAACCGGGAAAAATGTCTATCGAAAGCGATATATTCTCATTCGGAGCGGCTTTCTGGGAGTGTCTGAATATATTCGAGTTGGTTACCAAAAGTGAAGAATTTTCTCACGATAATCATGATTTTTACAAGAATCATTTTCTTAATGATGCAGCGTACTGTAACAGAGATCTTACTCTTACCTCACTGCATTATCATAAAAAGCTTGAGAATATCATTAAAAAGTGTACTAAAGAACGAAACAAGAACTATCTGAATCCCGATAACGATGATTTTTATCACTCCTACAGAACGTTGAAAAAGGATATTGAAGAAGCTAAAAATTCTGCTCCAACGATCGTGAGAGCTGAAAACATCAAGGTGAGAAACGCTTTCGCTATGTTTGGGGTCATGCTTGCAGTATGCGTTACATTTTTGCTGATCTCTGTTATTTACAGAGTGGTAGGTTTCAGCATTGCCGAGGATAAATGGAACAGTCTTACCTCAGATTACAACGTCACTCAGTTCTATAAGCTGGAAACCATAGCAAATGATCTGATGAAAACGGCTCCTAACGGCAGATCAGATGATACATATTCTATGATCGCTGCATTTACATATTCCGACGGAGATATCGACGAACAGGAAGCGGAAATGCTTCTGGAGCTTTTGGATGATATGTCTGACAGCGAGCATATGGATGAATATATTGATGAAATAATGCAGAATGCAAACACAAAGAATTTCAAGGAAATTTCAACAGGTATCGTAAAGCTAGGCACAGAGTATGACTGCACAGGTTACGAGCTGGCAAAGGCAATTTATAACGCAGAGGTCGGAAAGACTGAAATCATCGAAGCATATGAAACTTTGAAAAAATACAAGGACAACAGTGGGTTTAAAAATGCCGTTATAAAGCTGAAAAATGTGCTGGACAATGACGAAAGCATTAGGATGATCTCAGAACATGAGGATACGGTCAGAAGCGAAATACAGGAATTTTTTAAGAAGATCGGGTGAGGTATATTATGAGCATTATGAAAAGTTTTTTTGAAAAGCATATGCTGCTTCATTATGTGATAAGAGCATTTTTAAAAGCGTTGGTAGTTTCCGTTTTGTTTTTTGCTGCATTATTTGCGGTTTTAAAAATATCCGGGAAATATTCCGCTGTTGAAAATATACTGGATCTGAAGTATTATTCTCCATGGATAATAGGACCTCTTTTGATTGCCGCAGCATTGGCAGTTCTTTCATTTATAGTAGGTATGATTTTGTATTTGTATAAATACAAAAGGAGCAGTAATAAAGGTGAATTTTACAAGGTGCTGTCAGGCGCATTGAATGGTAATGAAAAACAGGGTTGATTTTATGAAGTTGAAAGTATTGAATATAGTTTCGGAAGTTTTATTTTTAGTTTCTTCGTCAGGCTTGCTTGTTATTCCGTTTCTTGATTTTAACGATACCCTTTCTGCAGCATCGTATGTTGTTGCTTCGATGTTCTGGGGCGGATTGATCTTGGGAATAATTATTCAGATAATACTTTTCGTGATCTGCAAAAAGACAACTAAATCAAAAAAGTCAAAAACACGACGAATGGTTGGAATAACATTTTTAATATCGGTCATTATACTAATTCCTGTTTTGGCATTCTGTAACGATAATGAATTTATTCTTCCGATAAATTTATTTTTAATACTGTTTTCTGCAGAAACATATTTTGTACTAAAAAGAATGGAGTGTTTAAAATGAAAAAAAGAATTCTGTCTGTTTTTATAGCAATGCTGTTTGTTATGAATTGCTTTCCTTTATCTGTTATAGCTGAATTTGAAGAAAATATTGATCTGATCGAAGTTTTCTTGGAAAATGATTTTGCCGATAATATAAATGTAGACGATAAGGAGTATGACGGAGAATTAACAGCAGCTGTTGATTGCAAAAATGTAAAATTAATAAATGCGCATACGTCAGAAGAAATCAATGGTTATAATATTTGGCTTGAAGCTAATGGAGAGTTTGAAAGTAAGGGCGCTTCTGATAAACAGAAGAAAGTAACTGTATCAGGGTTCAGACTTGAAGGCGACGATAGGGATAAATTCAAACTTGTGGGAGAATATGATGTAGTTGAAAAATATGCATATATTACTCCAAGTGAAATTTCCTTAGATGAAGGCTTTGAAACTAAGATAAAAGTTAATGACAAAGAGTTTGACGGAAACAGAATAGCCAAGGTCGATTGTTCAGGGGTTCTTGATCTTGACATTAAATATAATATTTTTCTGGCAGCTGACGGAGAATTTGAAAACGCAAATGCTTCTGATGAGGAGCAGAAAGTAATTATAAAAAATTTCAGACTTGAAGGTGATGATAAAGATAACTTTAAACTTGTAGGCGAATATAATGAAATTGAAAAATATGCATATATAAATCCGGCTAAAATATTTTTAGATGAAGGCTTTGAAAATAAAATAAAAGTTAACAGCAAAGAATTTGATGGGAACAAAACAGCCGAAGTTGATTGTTCAGAGGTTCTTAATATTGACAGAAGTGAATATGATGTTTATCTGGCAGCCGATGGAGAATTTGAGAATGAAAATGTTTCAAATAAGCCCCAAAAAGTAATTATAAAAAATTTCAGACTTGAAGGGACTGATAAAGATAATTTTAACCTTATAGGCGATTATAACGAAGTGGTGAAATATGTTAATATCAATCCTAAGGAATTAATAGTAACACCAAATGAGAAATCAATATATTATGGTCAGCAAAGGCCCAAATTTACATATACCATTGAACCGTCTGATATAAATAACGTTAATTTAACAGTAGATGTTAATTGCTCAGATCATATAATTCCTATTGGAAATTATAATTATACTGTTAAATCCGAGGATTCGAATTATTCTGCAAGAATTGCTGATAATTGTGTGTTTACAGTTAAAGCATTTAATACAGACAAAAGAGCAATAATAGAAAATGAATCAGAAGTATATCATGACAATATTATAAAATTAGAAGCCCCATTAGGATATTTAATAGGAGTTGACGGGGTTGATTTCAATACTGAGACTTACGTCACTTTACAAGAAACACAGAATGAGGAGAAAAAAGAATTTTCATATTATTTAAGATATAATGCTAACGATTCAAGCGGGTATTATGGCGCTATAAGCCAAAATATATCATATGAATATAGTTGTGTATTAGACAAAAAAGAGCCGACAATCACGTATATAAATATACGAAAAACAGAAATAGGGAGTTCAGTATCGGATGCGCCGATTAAAATGTTCCCTTTCGGAAATTATACAAATAACGAGATCGAATTTATTATAAAGGCTAAAGACCTATCTAATAGTGATTATGTCTCTGGAATAAAATCTGTTCATCTTTATGATTATGATGAAAAAACAGATTCACGTACATTTATCGGCGAATTTGAAAAAAAAGATAGCCAAACTATTGATGATGAAGAGATTTGGGAGTATGTTCTTAAAATTCAACCCAGTAAGATCGGTAACGCTAATGTTAGTATCAAAGATATGCTCATATGTGTCACCGATAATAAGAATAATGAATATTCCAAAAGAGTTATTGATGAAATAAACCTTCATTTTGAAAATGATTCCGATAATTCTCCTGATGAATATTTGAGGACTATGGAATCAAACTCGCTTATAGTTGAAAATAATCCGCCGGAAGTCAACTTTGATACTTCAGGATCCTCGGCAATTGAAGAGAACGAAGAAGAAAAAATATACTGGTATAACCGGGACGGCGGAATTCTCACTGTAAATATAAATGACGATAAACATAGCGATGGAATATGTAGCGGAATTTGCCGTGTTAAAATTACAGATGAACACGATAGCATAATTGATACGTTACATAGTGAAACTTTCACCGAAAATCAGGAGAATGCATATAATTTTCCGATAGATGTATTAACCTTGTCTGATGGTATACATTATATTAACGTTGAGACTGAAGATAATGCCGGAAATAATTGCGATCCATATCCGACTGTGATTGTAATTGGCGTGGATCGTAAAGGTCCTACTGGAACAATTTCCGCTGACGGTAGCTCGGCCAAAAAGATTGACGATCAACAGTGGTTTGACAGTGACGATGACATAACATTTTGGGTTGACGCAATACCGGGAACGGCAAAGATCAATAATGTTACGCTTGGGATAAACGGGGAAGAAAAAAATTATTCAAAAGGAGAAATAGGATTAACTGAAAAAGGATATTTCATTACTATAAATAAAGAGGATATAGGATATGGAAATGAGCATAAATACGAAGTAACAGGAAAGATAACGGACTATGCAAATAATGTATTTGACTTAAAACCATATAATGTATACATCGACTGTGAGAATCCATCCATAAACAAATTTACCGTTGAAAAAGAAAGCTTTGCGCTCGATAAAATTCTGAATGTACTTTCATTCGGTACATATTCTAACAATACACTGATTTTCAAAGCGCATGTTTCCGACGCAGATTTTGACAGCGGCATTAAATGCGTAAAAATCATGTATGACGGTTTAGAAGAAGAAACAGAAATGACAGACGAGGGCAACGGTATTTATTCTTGGATAATTTCCAACGACACTAAAATTTTTCAAAGCGATATTATAGTAACCGCTTATGACAAGTATGATAAAAAGAGCGTGAATTGTCCGAATATCGAAAACGCAGAACAAGGTAAAGGCGTTTCCGATAATGTATTTGTTATGATCGAAACCATAGAACCAGAAGTTAACATCAACAACCCAAAAGGTGACGGAATAGTGCGAACCGATAAGCAAACATGGTTTAATTCCAATAAAGATATCAGTATATCGGTTTATGATAAGGATTCGGGCATCCGTAATGTAGATATAAAGGTCAACGGAATCGATGTGACTGCCGATAAAAACGGTGTGGTCATTCCGAAGATATCGGCAACGGAGTCAGCAAAGGAAAGAGATAACGAAAGACATATCTACGCTTTTGATACCGATTACTTTACCGGAATTGCAGGCGAACCGGAGGACGGAAAATACACAATTACAGTTGAAGCAACTGATAATGCCGGAAATGTACCCAAAGATGTGAAGAGTTTTACATATTATATTGACAAAAACTCTCCAAATGTAGATCACTTTGAATTTCTGCCTGAAACCTCCGATAATATCAGTGAAACATCTGAATATATCGAACATCTTGAGTACGGCTATTATTTCAAAAAAGATTTCATTGCGAATATTCATATTTCCGATAGCGCACCTTCCTCTGGGCTTAACAAAGTAGAGTATCGTCTTGTTTCTTATGATAACGGAGAACTGAAAGATGAAAAGACAGGAGAAGCAATGATTTCCGACGGTATAGCTCCTATCGATATTCCTGCGGGATTCAAAGGACAGATTTTTGTTAAGGCTTTTGATAATGTTGGAAATTATTCCGATGAAGAAACTCCAAAAGCTTTTGTTGCCGACGATATTCCTCCTGAAATAAAAATTTCCGGGATCAGCGACAGCAGATACAGTGACACAAACGGAAACAAGCTCTTTACTGATGATATAGCCGTAACTGTAACGATAACCGATACAAAATCGGGTATCAGAGAAATAGGCTACTATCAGACTTCCGAAACCGACGGATTTGAGAGAAGAGTTATTGGGATTGACGGGACAAGCGTAGAGATCGATTCCGAGATAGGCGACGGGTGGATCGTAACAAATAAAGATGTAAATCTTGTAACTGAGATCACAAAAACGTTTATTTTTAATAATGACAATAACGATATTACATTGGTATTTGATGCAATGGATAACTCGGGTAATGTCAATGAAAGTGTTCAAAGTGAGACATTCACTATCGACAAGACCGCTCCGATAATAAATGTGAATATCAACAACGGAATCAACGATACGATTTATTACAATGCCGGAAACAGAGCGGTAATAACGATCGATGTAATTGAAAGAAACTTTGACGCAGGATTGATTCAAGCTACTATTGAAAATGCTTACAACGGAAATGTCCCGAATATCAGCTTTCAGGATATTTCTTCAACGGAACACAGAGCTGTTGTTACTTTCAGTGAAGGAGATTACACTTTTGACATCAGAGGTACTGATCTTGGAGGTCATTCAGCCGAGGTCAATCTGGATTATGAGAAAGTGAGAAGATTTTATGTTGATGAAACCTCTCCTGTAGTTGAAGAAAATTTCAGCGACTTTATAAACCGTGATAAGGACAATTATTTAAATACTGAGAAAACCGCTGTTATCAAAATCACCGAGCATAATTTTGATCCGAATCTTGTCGGGCTGAAAATATTGAAAAAAGATGCAGGAACAGAGCATAATGAGAACGATTTTACCGATGTTACATATTCTATGGTAAGTATGGCAGATTGGTCGGACGATAGTGATACGCATACGCTTTCAATAAAATTTGACTATGACGCTGTATATCGTATTGAAATATCTCCGTCAGATCCATCCGGAAATACTTCTGATTATAGGAGTTCAGAGATTTTTGAAATTGATACAACGCTTCCTGTTGTATCGGCAAAAAACGGAAGCTTAGTTTATGAGAAAAATTCTGTAGAATTTCTGGACATATATCCGTATGAGAGAAAGGACGAGGCAGCTCCGACCGTTGAATTTACAGATGTAAATTTTGATTATATAAAGTATGTCCTCACCGTATATACTCCCGAATATACAAACGGAAGAGAGCTTTCGGAAGTAAAGCCTATAAGCGTATACCTTGATTCTGACAAAGATAAATCGGGTATATTTGACAAGAATTTATTCACCTTGCCCAATTTTTCAAAAGACGGAGTTTACGCATTAGAACTGATAGCGGTAGATAAAGCAGGTAACGAAAGCGTTCTAAATTCAAACACATATATGAGAATTGTGGACAGCGATGTTCTCGCATATATCTCAAACAGCAATGCCGCTAAGAAAACAGGCTGGTACTCGTTCCAGTATGAAAACGGCGATCCTATAAGCAAACGTCCCGATAATTTCAGCGATATCGATATAGTCATTCTGGCAAAGAATGATTCCAAAATAGATATAGTTTTAAGGGATTATAACGGAGATGAAAAAAATACCGATCTGCCGGCTGAAATTGATAGCAGCATGTATGGAGTCAGTGTTTACAGATATACCTTAAAATCCGATTATTTCAAAGACAACTTTCAGGATGATACGGACGCCGAGTTGTATTTATCCGTAAAAAATGAAAACGGAAGAATCGATTTGGGCAAGATGCATATTGATAATATTCCGCCTTCATGTACTCTTCCTTCTGATTTGAAATCCTGGAACTGGTACTTTGGGGAAGATTCCCGTACAATTACTATTACGAATATAAGCGAGCTGCTTGACGAAACAAAATGTAAAGTGTATGATAACGGTAAAGAAATTGATTTTATTTACTCAGAAACAGACGGTAGTCTGTCGTTTACGCTTAACTGCGGCTGGCATAATGTCGGTATTACTCTTGAAGATGTTGCAGGAAATACATATAATATTCAGGAAGTAGACAATATCCATATCGGCTATTTCTGGCTGTGGATCATTATCATAGCTTCCGTCGTATTCGTCGGAATAATTATTCTGATAGTCTATTTCGTAAGAAAAAGACGATATAGTTAAAGATAAAATTTTTATAATTATAAATTTTATATGGAGTATAACAAAGCTTTTAAAGCCTAAAGTTATACTCCTTTTTCTTATCAGACCTTTTTGTTTTAGAAGCAGAAAGGTCTGTTTTTATGCCCATTTTTAAGAATTGGCAGTGTTACATTGCCAAATATCCGTAAGCCTTCGTTTTGATTCAAACAAAATCTAAGAAATCAAAACGGAGGACTTACAATGAAAACAAAATATTTTGAATACAACAGAAACGGCGGAAACGAGAAGTATTCTGAATTTACAGAGGAAGAATACCTCAAAGCCAAGGAAGAAGAAAACCGCTGGTTTATCAGCTTCGGCGACAGCGTTCTTGAATGCGAGGAAAGCCAGTATACGGATCACTTTTCCAAAAAGGATCACGGAGAGTATACGCAAAAGGATAAGAACTGGAAGAAAGTAATACCTGTCTCGTTGGAGCAGTATACATACGGCGGGAATTCCGAGCAAAAAATTCTCAAGAACAGTACGGCTGTTCCGCTTGAGGAACGTATATTGGAGCAGTTAAGCCTGGAACATGATACAGCAAAACTCAAAAAGGTCATGAAAAAACTCAAGCCGTATGAACGTGAGATCATCTATCAGCTTTTTTGGATGAATAAAAGTCAGAATGATCTTGCCAAGAAATATGACATTACCAGACAAACAATGCACGAAAAAGTACATCGGATTTTGGTGAAAGTGCTGAAATTATTTGAAAACGAAAAATAAATCCCTTACAAAACTCAATTTCGTTGCCAGTAAATAGTGAAGGGGAAAATCGATGAAAATGCTTCGTAGAAATTCCCCTATAGAATCTTGACAACAGAATACCAACTCTGCAAGTACGTTAATCACACGGTCGGTATGAAATCTCGGCAGCCATATGAACCATGCGCCATGACCTCGATGAGCGAGCGACAATCATGACGTTCAGACCTTTGGACAGCAACCAAAGTCGGCAATGAAACGTGTGAGGATAATGATACTTCCCAGTGAGGGCTGATAGAGCGGGTGAGAGTCCCATGATGCGGTTAAGCTGACCGCAGCTTGCAGAGTTCCGCCGTGACGGAAATTGAGGATAAATATCACGGAAAACGTCCGAAACAAAAATGAATCGGACGAAGGCAAAACGAATTATGGCGGTTTGCACTTTTTTGCAGACCGCCTGTTACATATAAAATTTCAAAGGTCAGGAGGCTGATATATGAACTATAACGATATGCCTGAAAAATCAGATTTTCAACCACAATACGATAAATTTGGAGTCAACATTCCTACGCCAATTGTCGTGTTATCTGACAAGCATTCATGTCATGGCTGCGTGTGGTATGATAGGGATACAGATGTGCTGTTCTGTCCCTTTCATAACTGCGTGAGATACAAAAAAGGATTTAGAATTCCGAAGAAAGGTGAACGAAAATGCTGATCAGACGAGGCGACATTTTCTACGCAGACCTAAATCCCGTTGTCGGTTCAGAGCAAGGCGGTATACGACCTGTTCTGATAGTGCAGAATAACGTCGGAAACAAGTATAGTCCTACTTTGGTGGTTCTGCCGATTTCAGCGGCTAAAAAGCATTATCTGCCTACTCATATTCATATCCGAGGTTCAAAAGCATTGCCCAAAGACTCGGTTATTCTTGCGGAGCAGATAAGAACGATAGACAGATATCGACTGAAAAATTACGTTGGTTCAGTTGATTTTGAACTTATGGAAAAAGTAGAAAAAGCGATGAAAATAAGTATAGGGGTTGATTTTTATGACTAAATTCGGACAGGCAGAGTATAACGATTTTATGGCAAAAGTATTTGCAGATAAGCTTGATAAAATTCTTGAAACCACCGAAAAACAGAATTTCAACAGCAGAAATACCGAAGATATTTACAAAGAATTTGCATCGTCAAAAGATGCAGCGTAAGGAGGGATTGAGATGTTAGGATTCGTTATTGGATTTTTAAGCGGAGGTCTGGTAGGAGTAATCACAATGTGTCTCTGCATAGCGGCAGGACAGGCAGATGAAAATATGTCAAATTCAGACAAGTAATTTTGTCAGGTTTGGTGATACCATTCTGAGAAGAAATGTGGTATTCTTGTTGGTTGAAAGGAGAGTGAGAAGATGCCTACAGTGACGGTGATACAGCCGACAATAACAGAAGAACAAAATATAAAAATCCGTTGTGCCGCCTATTGCCGAGTAAGCTCAGATAGCGAAGATCAGCTCAATTCCCTTATGGCGCAGACAAGGTACTACAGCCAGGTCTTTAAAGATTCGGAAACTGAAGAACTCATCGATATATATGCCGACGAGGGTATCACAGGAACCCGTGAGGATAAGCGTGATGAATTTCAGCGAATGTTAAAGGATTGCCGCAGAGGTAAGATCGATAGAATCTATACAAAGTCCATCAGCCGATTTTCCCGAAATACAAGGGATTGTCTGAAAAATGTTCGTGAGCTTAAATCGCTCGGAATTACGATATACTTTGAAAAAGAGAACATCGATACCGCAAATATGACCGACGAAATGATGATAACCATCATGGGCAGTCTTGCGCAGGAAGAATCGACTTCGATCTCGCAGAATATGCAATGGAGCATAAGGAAACGTATGGCTAACGGAACATTTATAGTATCCCACGTTCCATACGGATATATGAAATCTGAGGGAAAAATGATTGTAAATCCTATGGAGGCTGAAATTGTAAAGCGTATATATGAGGATTTCTTGAATGGAAAAGGACTTCTGCGCATAAGCAATGACTTGAATGCAGAGGGCATCCCCAAAAACTCAAAAGGCGAACCATGGAACAAAAATGTCGTGCGGTATGTATTGACAAACGAAAAATATATTGGGGACTGTCTTTGGCAAAAGAAATTTACCGAGAATGTATTCCCTTTCAGGAAAAGCAAAAATCAAGGTCAGGTGGACAGCTATTATGTAACCGACGCTCACGAGCCGATCATACCAAGAGATGACTTTACAAAGGTTCAGACGCTCTTAAAACAGCGCGGCGAATATTTCGGCAATATCGAATTTAAGCAGTATCTGTTAAGTATGAAAATTTTCTGCGATAATTGCGGGAAAATATATAGGCGAAAAAACATAAACGGAAAAATCTATTGGGTGTGCCGAACCCATGATAACCGGGCAAAAGATTGTCCGAATAAGGCGATAGCTCAGGATTTGATATATACTGCATTCATAAGGCTATACAATAAGCTGTGGTACAATAACAAGCAAATTCTTGGACCTCTCCAAACAACTTTACAGGACTTGAAACTCAAAAAATTCAGCGGCAGAACTCAGGTAATGGATATCCACAAAGAAATCGCCAAGCTTCGGGAACAGACCCACGTCCTTGCAAGGCTGAAAACAAAAGGATTTCTTGACGAGGCTAAATACATTGAGCAGACTACTGAGCTTACAGCCAAAATCAATAAGCTGCAAGCAGAGCTAAAAAAGCTTACACGCTCTGATGACGAGGACGAAACATTGGATCAGATCGAAATGCTAATAGACTTTTTTGAAAGGTGTAATGAGCCTATAACCGAGTTTGAAGAATCGGCGTTTGAGAGTATGGTTGAGAAGATCGTGGTAATCAATCAACACGAGTTGGAATTCCACTTGATCGGCGGGTTGAAGTTTAAGGAGTTTATCTAAAAATATTGACATGCCGTCATAATTATGATATAATAATGTCATAATAAAGTTGGAGGTGTTGTTATGCCACAGATAAGACCGATTACGGATTTAAGGAATACAATAGAAATTTCCGAGCTTTGCCATAGTTCCGGGGAGCCGATTTTTATTACGAAAAACGGTTACGGCGATATGGTCGTTATGAGTAATGAAACTTATGAACGGGAGTTGGCAGCAGCAGAGGTTTTCCGCAAGCTTCTCGTAGCTCAAAAACAGATAGACAATGGAGAAGGTCTGGACGGGGAAGAAGTGCTGAAAAACATGAGGGAAAAGTATGGATATGTATAAGCTGATATTCGCTCCGGAATTTGTCAAGGATCTGGATAATACCTTTGAATATATATATCATGTTTTATGTGCCGATAAAGCGGCGAAGGCTCTAATGAAAGAAATCGATGATTCCATTATGAGCCTTAAAAATATGCCGCATATGTATCCCGAATGCAGCGATCCGCTTAAATCACTTGGATATCGAAAAATCATTGTCAAAAACTATATTCTGATATATGAAGTTGATGATGAAAAGAAGAATGTAAATCTTCTGCGAATCTTTTACGGCAGAAGTGATTATATGAGATTCTTCAACTAAGTAAAATGCGCTTTGTAACCAAAATACAAAGCGCATTTTTGTTGCCTTTGGATATAGCAATTTCAAAGGCTTTGTGGTATCCTTGTTGGTTGAAAGGAGATGATGGATATGGCTAAAAACAGAGTGATCCCGTTCGGATACTGCATGAAGAACGGCGAAATTACATTCGAACCGAAAGAGGTTTACGCAGTATCAACGATTTTCAGCGAATATCTGAACGGCAGCAGCCTACTGCAAATCGCAAAGCTGATGGAATCCGAGAAAATCCGATATACCGAGGATTCTGATCATTGGAACAAGAATATGGTCAAGCGGATAATTGAAAATGAGAAGTACCTCGGCACTGGGAAATATCCGCAGATAATTAATGAAGATGTTTTCCAACAAGCCAATGAAAAACGGGTACGGAAAGCAACTACACTTAATTTAGTATGCGACAACTTACATGAAATCAGAAAGGTTACATACTGCGCCGAATGCGGCGGGAAGCTTTTCAGAAAAGTTAACGGCAAGGGGAGAGAATATTGGAACTGCGGAAATCCCGACTGCTTTAAATATGAATATCGATTGACCGATAAGATGATAATAGGAGCGGCACTGACTGTTTTGAATTCGGTCATTGCAAATACGAGCCTATTGGAGTACAGGGGAGAGGTAAGCAAATATTCTCCCGATACTGAGATGATACGCAAGCAGAATGAAATTAATCAGATGATGGATTCAGCACAACCTGATTTTGACAGAATAAAATCCGAGATTTTCAAGCTCGCAGAAATGAAATATGACTGCTGCACTTACGATGAAAATCCGCAGAAAACAGATGAGATCAAGGATTTGCTCAAAGATCACGAACAATTGAATACGTTAGATATTGGCTTATTCAAAGCGTGTATTTCACGAATCTGGATAAGCCATTTTTGCACCATAGAGGTTGAGTTTGTCAACGGAGTTCCTGTCAATACTATGTACA
>JAAGKN010000208.1_pt1 | contig 65997 bp, 51 predicted proteins | sample 6206371 | NCBI WGS metagenome assembly JAAGKN01 (sample SAMN11533720, study PRJNA540317) | gut metagenome | isolation source: fecal pellets from male and female animal of same cohort | host: Peromyscus leucopus | place: USA:CA | collected 2017
CGGTGCTTTTGACTTGCTGTAAGACGGCTATCCGGGGAGCCTCGCGGCAAAGCCGGAGTGCTCCAAGGGGCTGACGCGCTCCATCCGGATAGGAACAGGAAAATTTTCGTCCGGATGGTGATGGTTTCTGATTTAAAACTGAGCTTGCGAAAAAAAGATGGTTGATGGATGGTTGCTTCATGGTTCTGGATGGTTGGTGGCAAAAAAGTCAAAAGTGCCATCCGGATGGGATGTTCTGGATGGTTGGTGGCAGTATCCTCGCGGCAAAGCCGGAGGGCTCCAAGGGGCTGACGCATACGTATCCGGATGGTGGATGGTTCTGGATATTACTCGCTTGTGAGTCGGATGGTTGCAGATGCAGACCCGCAAAATAAAGAAGATGGTTCTTCAATGGTTCAGGGATAGTCCAAGATGATTCTGGCTTAGCGCAGCGTCAGAATGCTTTAGCATTCTGATGATAATTTCGCTATGATTTGTATAAAGCATTTATATTTTAAATAATGAGTGTTAAGTGAGTGGCCAATTTAAATTAAAACTTTGATATTGCTTAAGTATGTGTAAATCTATGTATTAACTTACTTTATAACTTATAACTCATACTTAATGCTTACTTAGTTTCATCGCTAATGATTCTAAATTCCCTGTTACCGCCCGGATGGCTCACTTATTCACTATTACTTATTATTTATCTTATGGTTATCGACGACAATCTTCTTGACAATGTGACGGTGCAGGCTCAGGAGAGCCCGCGCCTGCGTATGAATTATAATCTGCATGAGAGCCTGGAGGCTAAGGCGCAGAGACTGGTGAATGTGTTGCTGCCGGGCACTGTGCTGCCTGTGCATCGCCACAGGCACACGGCGGAGACGTATGTGCTGCTGAGAGGACGGATGTTTGTGGTGTTCTACAACGACCTTGGCGAGCAGGTGGAGCGTTTCCTGCTTGACCCCTCCACTGGCCATTATGGTGTGCAGATACCTAAAGGGCAGTGGCACGGCATCGAGGTGCTGGAGCCCTCGGCTATCTTCGAGGTGAAGGACGGCCCATATACGCCGCTGACAGAAGCAGATGTCTTGGACGTTTAGTCCCTTTATGTCTGACGGCAAGGTGAAAATGTGGTAATTTTAAAGCCGCCAGCGGCTTTAAGTGAGATGCGAGGCCATCCGGATGACAAGAATTTAGACGCGTCCAAAGTTTACTTGCCGCGGGATAAGCCACCAACCATCAAGTACCATCAGGCAACCATCCATCAACCATCTTTTTTTCAAAATGCATGGCGGCAAGCCGCCCAATCAACAACCATCCCATCCGGACGGTAATTCTTCTGTGTCATCCGGATGGTGCGCGCGTCAGCCCCTTGGAGTCCTCCGGCTATGCCGCGAGACCGTCCGCCTTTCGGCAAGTAAAAAGTCAAAAGTGGTGGCCGTGCGGGTGATTTTTCGAGCAAGTCCTCATGCTCCGTGAGGCTGTGCGCGCTCCATCCGGCAGGCAATTCTACTTTTTAAATTCTTCATTTCCCATGTTGCGTGATTATCAGCGTGATATGTGTGGCCGCATCTTGGATGCACTCAGATGCCATGATGCGGTGATGTGCCAGATGCCCACGGGCACCGGAAAGACGCATGTGCTCGCCGCTGTGGTGGATGCCCGGGCTAAGGGACTGACTGTGTGGGTGGTGGCCCATCGCCGCGAGCTGGTGGAGCAGATACGGGGCACTTGGGAGAGGTGTTATGCCGGGAGGCGGAGGGCTCCTGATGTGAAGGTGATGTCTATCCAGTGGCTGGCCAGGAATTGGGATAGGGTGGGGACCCCGCCGTCTATGATTGTGATAGATGAGGCTCACCACGCATTGGCCCAGACGTATCTGGAGCTTTTCCGGAGGTATCCCGAGGCTAAGAAATTAGGTATGACGGCGACCCCTTACCGCTTGAGCGGTAAGGGGTTTGCCGGTTTATTCGAGGTGCTGCTGCAGGGGCCGAGCATACCTGAGTGTGTGATGCGCCGGCGGCTGTCGCTGTTTGATTATTTTACTGTGCCGCCTGATAGCAAGGTGCGCCGGCAGATAGCTATGCTCAAAAGGCGGGGCACGGACGGCGACTATCTGGCGCGGGAGATGGAGGCTTCGCTTAATACGCCTCGATTTATCGAGTATCTGTATAATTCGCTTGTGAGATACGCTCCCCGCCGCCGCGGTATAGTCTATGCCATAAATATCAGCCATGCGAGGGCCATTGCGGAGTATTACGCGGGGCGTGGCTTGCGGTGCTGCGCCATCGACTGCACCACGCCGCCGGCCGAGCGCGAGCAGATGGTGGAGGAGTTCCGCCGCGGCCTCATAGATGTGATGGTGAATGTGGATATTTTCTCTGAGGGCTTCGACTGCCCTGAGGTGGAGGTGATACAGCTTGCGCGGCCCACGCTGTCGCTGGCCGTGTATCTGCAGCAGGTGGGTCGCGGATTGCGCAAGGCCAAGGGGAAGAAGTACTGCGTGATTCTTGATAATGTGGGTCTCAGCCACACTTTCGGCACTCCGGTGAGGGAGTGGGACTGGCAGGGGGCTTTCAGCGGCAAGGCGGCTGGCTTCAGGATAGACAGCGGCGACGCCCGCGCTCTTGTCGGGCATATCGGATATCCCGGACGCCTGGCCGACGAGCCTATGGAGCGGGTGATAGCCCACGCGGACATGGATGTGGCCATACGCCATGAGGGCCTGCTCGAGTATTTCCCGGAGGAGGGGCTCACGGGCATTAGGATAGGCGGCCGGGTGGTGGCCAAGGAGCGGGTGCTGAGGGTGATGGCTGCGCATGGTGATATGGTGGCTGTGAGGCTTAAGGACGGTCCGGTGAGGCTATATATCCCTGATGGCGCTTATATGGATATGCCTGATGATTTCAGGGATTTTGAGGTGTATGACCATGGCATAGTGCGTGTGGTCACAGCCGGAGGGGATTTCTTCGTGGATGTGGTGTCGAAGTTGAGATTTGTGCATTATCCTGTGTTTGAGCAGTATGGGCCGATGGAATTTATAGGCAACGGTGATAATATATGGCTCAGGGACAATGTGGCGCACGCGTTTGACGCGGAGCATAAGGGGCGCACGAGTTGGAATGACTTTTATTTCAAGTCGTATGGCCGGTGCCCGATAGCGGCTAAGGCTTATATCCCTGACGCGCGGATTGGGGGCTACACTGAGGGCGCGTACTCTTACGCGGTGTTGTTTCAGGACGCCCTTGAAAAGTATTTCTTGGTGAGTGAGGGTGCGAAGGGGCGTATTATAGTGGTGAATTACGATCTTCAGTATTTCCTGGTGGGCCCGGACCTGAGCAGGAAGTATCTTTTCACTGCCACATCGTGGCAGGGCTCCAAGCAGGAGCTGGAGAGATGGCTGAAAATAATGTAGGCCTTCGGCAAGTCAAAAGTAATAGTGAATAAGTAAGCCATGCGGGGTGCCTCGCGGCGCAGCCGGAGGACTCCAAGGGGCTGCGCGCGCTCCATCCGGACAGCACTTTTGACTTGCCGCAGGCCGGCTTTTGGCTTCTGGCCATCCACTCACAGCATAAAAAAAGCTCGGTGACAGGTGTCACCGGGCTTTTTATATGCTGTGAGTGGATGATCAGAGGTGTTTTCTGATGGTGGCCTCAAGGTCGGCGGGATTGTCCACGCGGTCCACCAGGTCAGAGTTGCGGTCTATGATGTAGGTGGCGGGGATGGAAGAGACATTGTACATGCGCAGCAGCGCGCCGTTGTCTTTCGCGTCGTACCATACGGCGGTCCAGGGGAGGTTTATGGCATTCTTGCGCCACATCACCTCGTCTTCGTCGATAGACACCTGATAGATCTTCAGGCCCTGCTGCTTGAAGAGCTCCGCCATGCGGTTGAGCTCCACGTTGTAGGGCACCGAGGGCTCTATCTGATATGAGGTGAAGCTCAGCAGGGTGATGCCGGCTCCTGAAGCCACATCGCTGAGCTTCTGCTTCTTGCCATTGGCGTCGTAATACTCGATGTCGAGCAGGCCGGTGACAGTGGCGGCGATGGAGGTGGTGGACTCAGTGGGCGACACGGCGGCGCGAGCCGAGATGAAGCGCTGAGCCAGGTACTGTGTGCGGGGGTCGTCGGGAAACGAAGTGGCGAATTTATTGGCCAGGGCTCCCAGCACGCGCACATCAGCCTTGGTGTCCATGGCGAAGAGGGGACTATCACCCACGGTCTTGTTGATGATATAATATCCGAGCACACCGGTGCGGTCATCATTGATCATGATTGAGAGGTCGCGCTTGAGCAGCGAGTCGGCGAGCACGGCCTGCACGCCGCGCTCCTTGATGGCCTTGGCTATGCGCTGGTCCACCTGCATCATGTCGGTGGCCAGCTGCGAGCCCTCCAGGGAGTAGTCAGAGTCAAAGGCGTCGGCGCGGGCCTTTACGGTCACAGTCTCTATGGAGTCGATGGGGAAATAAATGCTCTGTCCGTTGAGCCCCAGGCGGTACACCTCGGGAAACTGCGCTCCGGCAGCGGCCTGATAGGCGAAAGAGCCGTCGGATGCCACCTCCACAGAGTCGATATTGTACCATATGCCGGCGTTGAATCCCTCCACGGCTATCTTGGTGTCGGCCGGGGCATTCTCCACTGTGCCTTTCACTCCCCAGCCCTTTTCGGAGCAAGAGGTGAGCGCGGCGGCAATGGCCAGCATGATGAAAGATTTACTGTATTTCATAATCACGAGATTGATATGCTTGGGGTCAAGCCTGAGTGTCGAAATTCTTGGCAATGGACTCTGCTATCTGAGCCATCTCAGAGTCGGAGAGCTTGACATGCTCCTTCTGGAAATTCATGTCGGCCTCTTTCTGGATGGGTATCAGATGGATGTGAGCATGGGGCACCTCCAGGCCGATCACGGCCTGGCCCACTTTGCGGCAGGGGATGGCCTTGGCGATAGCCACAGCCACTTTCTTGGCGAATACCTGCATGCGAGCGAGCTCGTCATCCTCCAGGTCGAAGATATAGTCTACCTCGCGGCGGGGTATCACTAAGGTGTGGCCCGGAGCCACGGGGTTGATGTCAAGAAAAGCGTAAAATTCAGAGTCGGCGGCCACCTTGTAGGAGGGAATCTCGCCGGCTGCTATTTTAGAGAATATAGAGGCCATGATCAGAATCCGATTTCCACGATTTCAAACTTCATCAGGCCCGAGGGCACGCGAATCTCCACCACATCACCGAGCTTGTGGCCGATAAGGCCTTTGGCGATGGGTGTGGAAGAGGCGATTTTCTTCTCTTTGAGGTTGGCCTCAGAGTCGGCCACGATGGTGTACTCCATGGTCATGCCGTTGGCCACATTTTTGATTTTCACTTTATTGAGGATACCCACCTCATCGGTGTTGAGCTGGCTCTCGTCGAGGATGCGGGCGTTGGCCACAAGATCCTTGAGCTGAGAGATTTTCATTTCGAGCATGCCCTGCGCCTCCTTGGCGGCGTCATACTCCGCATTCTCAGAAAGGTCGCCCTTGTCGCGGGCCTCAGCGATAGCTCTTGAAATCTCCGGACGTTTCACAGATTCGAGATAAGCTATTTCGTCCATTTTCTTTTTATAACCCTCGCGGGTCATATAGGTGATTGCCATGATTGTCTAAATTTATTAAGGTTTTTAATATTTGATTTTCAGAAATGTAATAAAAAAAGAAGGAGCCTCGCCGTGATTAGCGCCGAGATCCTTTTAAAAAGTATATTTTTAACATAAAAACTGCCCTTTATGAGCAAGAGCAAAGTTAGGTATTTTTTTCGCAAGAAGGGGCAAACCAATTGCTAATAATCCTTAAATTTCGCGTTTTTCGAAGTCGGATATTATTTTGTGCCATTCTTTTGAGATTTCGCGTGTCTTGCGGGTGGCGGGGTCGAATCCCACGAGCACCACACGGGCGCGGCATTTCACCTGGCCGTTGGCGGTGTTGATCACTCTCTGGCACATCACCAGGGAGTGCTCTCCGATTGATTCCACGCGGGTGTCCACGGCGATGGGCTCATCATAGGCGGTGGGGGCCAGGAAGTCGCAGTTGACGTTAGCTATCACCAGCGCGTCGGTGGCGCTGTTGGGCATAGAGTGCATCACGGTGCGCATATAGGTGAGTTTGCCCAGGTCCATATACTCGAAGTACACATTGTTGTTGATGTGGCCGAAGACGTCCACATCTCTGAAGCGTTTCTGCAGCTCTACCCTGCAGTAGTATTCGCGGTCTTGAAATTCCATAGATCAAATAGTATATTGCGGGCTGACTCGGCACCACGCGGCTTGAGCCGCGTGCCACAGTGACCGCCCTGATTGATTTAATAATTAACAATTAATACTTAACAATTATGCATTATGAATTATTAATTAGTGAAAGCTGATGCGGCGGAGCACTTGGGCTCCCACCAGAGAATTTAGCGTGTCCACCAGCGAGGCTTCGCGGTAGGCGAGCTCCTGCTTTATCACCGCCGAGGATAGATACACATGCAGGGTGTCGCCCTCCACATGCCGCCGCAGGGTGTAGCGGTTGATTGACGGGCCCACCACCTCGCCCCACAGGTAGCATACGCGCTGCCGGTGCAGTATCTGGGGGTCGCCTGCGGCGGCGAGCGCCCGCTCTATGATTTCGCCCACTGAGAGGGCCTCGTGCTTCTTCATCTGAATGAGGAGTTTAGAGTTTTGAATTATGCATTAAAATCTATAGTAGTCCTCTGGCTCTGCTGCAAGGGACACCAGGAAGGTGGCCTTCGGCGAGTCAAAAGTACCATCCGGAGGAAATTTGGCGATTGGAATCCGCCGCCCCATGGGGAGGGTGACTAAATTGTATACTCCTCAATGCTGAGGTCAATCAAGGACTTGCCTATGGCTGACTCCACCTTGGCAATGGTTTTTAGGGTTATATTTTCTTGCCCGCTCAGTAATTTTGTCACGTGAGCCGGGCTGACGCCCATGCGCCGGGCGAGCTCTGACCGGTTGATGCCCTCAATTGCCATAATCCTGCGGATTTTCATGGACATCTTTACAGACAGGATCAGCCAGTCTCGGTTCTCTATCTGATATTCCATCTGCCTCTGCTGCTCATCGGGGAGAGGCGTGGCGATTTTTTGTAGCTTTTCAAGATTGAATTTCATAGCTGTAATTATTATAAATCATCATCCTCAAGAATGCCGTTGGCTTTGAGAAAGGCGATTACGTTGTCGATTCTGCTAAATACCTGCTCCTTTAGTCCTGGCGAATTTTGTATGGTGCTTCCGAGTTTTATGCCGCCAAAGACAATCAGGTATACATTTATGCTAAATTTTAACGCATATAGTCGTAACAATGATGGACAGAATGTGCCATATGACTTGTGGGGCTCGAGTTCGCGAACATAACATAAGAGTATTTCCCTCCTAACGGATGAAAGAAATCCTCGAAGTCTGGCAGGTCCCCTCTACACGCGTTTTGAGCTAAGTCGCGAATATGAGATGCCAATATGATAGCCTCGCTCGCCACTCTCTCTGCTGACGCCATAGGCGTTTCTGGATTTAGACCCACTTCTCTCCAGAAAGGCTGGTCTACTTCGCTTGCATTTGCTTTAAAGAAATCTACTAGATAATCAAGATCTTTCCAAAGACTTAGCACCCGGCTATATTCGTCGGTGTCGGCCTCATCAAATTTGATGCTATATAAGCATCCCTTATATATCTCCCGAATATCCATTCTTTTGTCGGATTAAAAAGTTTTTGCAAAAGTAGCCAATTCCTTTTTATCTGACAAATATAGGGAGTAAAAAGTTTAACTTATGGGTTAATTTTTTTTGGCGAGACGGCTTTCCGCAAGGCCCATTGATAATTCTTTATGGTTCTGGCCTAGCGCAACGCCTAATATGCTTTTGCATATTTAAGTACCCGGTCAGGTTAAAAGCATACTATCCTGAACGTGTAAAGACAGCCATCTTTGCTCCCGATTATCAGTTACAGAGCTACGGCTATGCGACTTCTAATCGGAATCAAATCTGACCATCTTACCACATCCATTATTGTATACTTTTAACCTGGCCGGGTACTTATATAAAATGTGTTTATTTCCCATTAATGATTAGGAGTGAATTATGCATTATGAAAGTTGCCTGACTCCACTGTCCAGAGCGCGTAGTCGGCACCCGAGGAATGGAGCAGGATTTCATCGAGGTGTTTGCGGTTGGTGTCGGTGATGAAAATCTGGCCGAAGGTGGGGCTTGCGGTCACCTTCATGATCCTCTCCACTCGGCTTGCGTCAAGCTTGTCGAAAATATCGTCGAGCAGCAGCATGGGGGAGATGTTGACGGCATTTTTAAGAAACTCATATTGGGCGAGCCTTAACGCCACGGTGTAGGTCTTGGCCTGCCCCTGCGATGCCGTGCGCTTCACGGGCATGCCGGAGAGGAGCATCTCTATGTCGTCGCGGTGCGGGCCGGCTGAGGTGTAGCCTAACGCCAGGTCGCGCTGTCGCCTGGGCTCGAGCACCTCTTCGAGAGATACGCCCTCCTGCGCCATATGCGATTTGTAGTGCAGCTCCGGTGTCTCGGAGTCAGCGCCAATCTCAGAATAGAAATTCACGAATATTTCAGACAGGCGTGCCACCCATTCGCGCCTTTTGCCGCACACATACTTGGCTGCTGCTGCCATCGGGGTCTCTATGGCGGCATAGAGGTAGGGGTCGGCCACAGCGTCGCGCAGCATGCGGTTGCGCTGCTCCAGGGCCGTGTTGTAGCGTATGAGCATATCCAGGTAGAGGGGGTCGGTCTGCGAGATTACCATATCCATAAACCGGCGGCGCTCTTCACCGGAGCCATCCACCAGGGCCATGTCGGAGGGCGACACCATCACCAGCGGGAACACCCCAATGTGCTGGCTCAGACGCTGGTATTCCTTGCCCCCGCGCTTAAACGACTTTCGGCGCCCGCGGCGTAGGCCCACAGCTAAGTCCTCGGCCACATCATGGCGCGAGTATTGGGCGTTGAGCATGGCGAAATCCTCGTCTTTTCTTATCAGCGACGAGTCGGGCATGCCTGTGAAGCTCTTGCAGAAGCTCAGGTAAAATATGGCGTCAAGGAGATTGCTCTTGCCCATGCCGTTGTCGCCCAGAAAACAGTTGATTTTCGGTGACAGGTCCAGGTCTGCGAGAGCGATATTCTTAAAGTTGACTATATGTATATGACGAAGACGCATTTTAAATTCTAATTTTTGCATTCCACGTTCTCGATTTTTTTCTGGAATGGATACCACAGATATCCCTTCACATCAGGGTATCCCATATCCTTGAGGGCGAGGATGTAGGCGCGCACCTGCTTGTGGTGAGATCTCTTGCGCAATTTCATCTCCGTGTCTGAGGTGAATTTATAGTCGATAATCTCCACGCTGCCGTCGGGGTATATCATCAGGCGGTCAAGGCGCTTGTTCATGTCGTCGTCATGCAGATACACGGTCTGCTCATTGAGCACCCTCGCGTCGTAGTCCTCAAACCATCGGCGTATGTGCGGGTGGTCCATGTCTACCATCTCTTCGATCATGGCCTTAAGCTCGGCGGCGTGCTCTGGCGAGAGCTTTTTGCTTTTCGACATGTATTTTATGGCTGAGTCTATGTCGGAGCGGTGCTCAATCAGAGAGAGGGTGTCGTGAAGCATCACACCGCGCAGGCGCGCCTCCTCATCATGATAGTCGGCGGGGTCGGCGGCGGAGGGAATGGCGTCGGCCTCGGCTATGTCAGAGTCGAGGTCAAGGGCGTCGGCCACACAGGTGATCACATTCTGCGCCCCATTATGATAATATGTGTAATATCCGTCGAGGCAGCATTTCTTGGGGGCTCCGGAGTCGCTGTCGGCTTTCGCCTCGGCCTTTTGGGCCTTTACGGTGGGCTCGCTTATCTCGAAAATCTTTATGTCGGGCGTGGAGTCCTCGGAGGCGTCGGCATCATCGGGCGTGAAGTCGCGGCATGATATATGACACTCCGGCAGGCTGTCCTCGGCCAGAATTTTATTCAGATATTCGCCCAATCCGGTATCGGGGTTAAAGTACACCATCAGCTCCGCGCCGGCTCGGGTGTAGGCCACATATGTCTTGTTCATCGTGTCCACCAGGCATTGGTGTCGCTCGGTGGCGTAGGCCTCATAGAAGGGCGAGTCGGGGCTGTCGTATAGTGAGGACATGGTGAGATAAATGGCCGGAGGGCATATATCCCGGGGCAGACCCATGTCAGGAAACTCCACCCATTGCGAATTGTCCTTGCCTCCAAACATATCCCATGATCCGAAGGGGATGTGTACGCACGGAAATTCCAGACCTTTGGATTTGTGTATGGTCATCACCTTCACGGCGTCCACATCGGCGCCCGAGGCTATGGTGAGCTTGGACTTGGTGTCTTCCCACGCACTGATGAAAGCTTTCAGGGTGGGATTGTAGCGAGAGCAATATTCCGAGACAAAATCCTGGAACGCGGCCAGATAAGCCACTTGAGATTTCTTCATCTCCCGGGGGATTTGCTCCTTTATGATAGTCTCCACGATAGAGATGAGCGATGATGGCTTGCGGCTGCGCACAGCCTCCACGCCCACAGCTATGGAGTCGGCCACGGGGGTGTCCTGGTCAAGGTATTTCGCGGCGGCCTCGATGGCCTCCTCTATCTCCATGCCGGTGGAGCGGAAATATTCGAGTCGGCTCATCACCATGGAGAGCTGTGCCGGGGTGGCGAACCTTTTTTTGGTGCGGCTGGTCGACTCATCCTTTTTGGCGGTCTCCTCCTCCATCCTTATTGCCGACGCCTCGGCCGACGGGTAATTGGCGAGAATCTTCAGGATGCCCACTATGAGCTGCACAGCCGGAGATTTCACCAGATAGAGAGCCTCGTCAGAGGCCACGGGTATGCCGGCGCCCATAAGATGGCTCACCACTGTGGCGGCCTGTTTATTCTTCTCCACCAGCACGGCTATTTCTCCCCAGGGGTAGTGCCCTTCATTGTGCTGGCGCAGCATATTCTTCACCATAGCCTTCAGGGCCATGGGTGCCGCGTCGGGATCCTCCGCACCTTTTTTGTCCTTCGGGATTTGCATCAGCATCACATATCCGGGCGTGTGGGTCTTATGCGGGGCTATCTCCTGCACCACATTCTCGAATCCCTCCACACCTGTCTGGCGGGCGAGCACGGTGAAAAGTGAGTTGTTGAAATTCACCACCACGGGCGAGCTGCGGTAGTTGGTGTTTTCGCCGGGGTTGGCGCCGCGTGTCACCGAATCGCGCGGAAAGTCTTCATTGGCCACTTGGGTGTGCAGCAGAGAAGAGTCGGAATTGCGGAATCGGTAGATCGACTGCTTCTCGTCGCCGATAATGAGGCTGTCGTAATCCTCGGCCAGGCTGTTGGCCAATAGGGGCTTGAGATTATCCCACTGCATCTTTGATGTGTCCTGAAACTCATCGATAAGGAAGTGGTGGAGCTGCAGGCCCATCTTCTCATAAATGAATGGCGTGCTTTCATTGCCTATCACCTTCTCGAGCAGGTGGTTGGTGTCGGAGAGGAGCACTGTGTTGTTCTCGGCAGAGAATTTGTCGATGTATTGCCATGCGTTGGCCAGCAGGCCTAATTGGTCGAGGCATTTGCATATTGCGTCGATGGTGTACATCTTTCTGTACTCGGTTTTGGTGCGCAGCAGAAACTCAGCCAAAAGGTCCAAGTCGGCTTCGGAGCCTTTGAATTTTTGGGTAAAAGGACTTTTGCCCTCTATATATCCGATGATGGTGTCGCTGTCAAAAAAAACTTTCTTAGGTATCTCGATGCCATTTAACAGCTCATTTTCGAGGTATTTTTTAATATTGAGCCTGCCATTGATCTGGTCAGTGTACACCCCGTGTGCCTCCCATTGCCTGAGAAGCTCGGCAGTGAGCTTGCTGATGGCAGCGAGCGGAGCCTTGCGGGCATCTTTGAGAGTCTTACGGAGCTCCACCAGGCGGCGGGGCTCTTTCAGGTATTCTCTCATCTGAGAGGCGAACGGCTTGAATTTCTCCTCGCAAATCTTTGTCACCGTCTCCACCAGGGAGGTGTGTACATTGGCCTTGCGGTTGAAGAAATTATTTTTGCTGCCTTCGTTGAGCAGAGCCAGCATGTAATTGTAAATCCAGTGGCTGAGGTGGGGCAGGGCCGACGCGTCTTTATTGAAATCGTCGATCATCGTGCCCACCGACATCTGCACGGCAGCCTTGTCGTTGAGCTCGATATTGAAGTCGCCTTGTCGGTCAAGCTCGCGGGCGAATGAGCGGAGCACCCTCTGGAAGAAGGAGTCGATGGTGGTGACATTAAACGACTGGTAGTCGTAGAGGAGCTGGCGGAGAGCTGTTGCGGCCACCTGGGCCAGCTCCGGGCGCGAGCATCCAAACTCGGCGCACAGCATGGGGCCGTAGTCAGTGTCCTTGCCGCCGGCCCCAGGCACACGGGCCAGGGCGCTGAGCTCGTTCACGATTCGGCGCTTCATCTCCTCCGTGGCCTTGTTGGTGAAGGTGATGGCCAGGATATGGCGGTGGCGGTTTGCTATCTGCTTTTTCTCCGCGTTGTATTTCGGATGGTTAAGCCTATATGAGTCGGTGCCCTGGAGTTTGATTCCGAGCAGATTCTTAATATACACCAGGGCCAGGGTAAAAGTCTTTCCTGAGCCGGCCGAAGCTTTGTATATTGTGAGCAATTTAAATGAGTGTTGAGTGTGAGGGTAAAATTGTCAAGATGGCTGACGTATAGATGAATACGTCATATTTTGCGCATGCGTGTGTCAGAGGCTGTTGATGTCTATGGTATTAATGATATCCTTCACCTTCTGCACACAGTCGCCCTGTATGAGTATTTCTCCGCCTCTTGACGATCCGCCCACGGCAAGCTTCCGCTTAATGTAGGCAGCCAGAGCGGCGGCTCTTTGGTCGTCGGGGTCAAAACCGGAAATGATAGTGGCCGTCTTTCCGGCTCTTTTTTTGTCGAGGGTCACCGCGAGTTTTGGCATCGGGGCGGGGCGGCCCGGAGCGTCGGTCTCAGGCTCGGGGGTGTAGTCGGTGGGCAGGAGCGCGCCCAGGGCAGATTTCCAGTCGTTATTCTTCATACGCTACATCGTGATAAGGGTCATTGTAGGGGTCTTGTTGATAGTCAGACGGTTCGCCGGGGTCATGAGGTGCTGTGCCGTCATCCTCTTCGGCGTATATGTCGATAGGGGTGTTGAGGGCGTCAGAGAGCTCGCGGATGGAGCTAATCACATTCTGGTTTTCGATGTCCAGGGCTTGGATGTACATCTCCAGAGAGTCGGCCGACATGTTGGCTGCTTTGTCGAGGCATTCAGTGGCAGTGACCATATAATGCCTGTCGTTAGAGACCTCGGATATTTTCGCGTAAATAATAGCCACACGGCACATCTGGGTGGGAGAAAGGGCAGAGGTGGAGGCGGAGTCGGTGAGGATGTCACAGCCACTGACTGCGTCGGAGATGTTGCCGAGCTGTAGGTCGGATTCAGCCTGCAGTATTGTGTCTTCCACATCCACGTTGCCGCAGCTGCAGAAGCAAGTCAAGATAATGGCCAGGAGTATGTCAACTAAGTTTTTCACAGGATAATTGTATTAAAAAGTTGAATAATATATGTGCGTGTACACCTCATTGCCGGCAGACGCTACGGACAATAAATCGGTTTCCAAATACAAAGATACATCAAATTTTTGAAACGACAAATTTGTGCGCGAAAAATTTTCGCGCACAAATGTCTGCCGCCGGTTGGGGCGGATATTTTCAGAGGACGCGGATCACTACGAGCCCTCCAAGGATCCCCGGTCATAAAGGACCCTTTCTGATAACCTATTCGTATCTAATCGCATCTATAGGGTCAAGATTAGCGGCTTTTCGAGCCGGGAAGTAGCCGAATCCGATGCCTATTAGTGTACACACTATGGTGGATACTACTATAGACCACATGGGTATGCTGGCGGGCATGCCTATCAGGCCGCATACCAGAGTGCCGGCCCATCCCACGGCAATGCCTATGATACCTCCGGATACACTGATGATCACACTCTCGATGAGGAACTGGGCGCTGATGTCGATGCCGCGCGCGCCCACCGACATGCGCAGGCCTATCTCGCGGGTGCGTTCGGTCACAGACACGAGCATAATGTTCATGATGCCTATTCCGGCCACAAGGAGTGAGAATCCGGCAGCCACCACCAGTATCACGGTGATAGTGTTCATGGTCGACGACATTGTCTCCATCATCTCTTGCTGAGAGCGTATGGTGAAGTCGTCGTCGGCTCCGTCTTTTATTTTGTGGGTCTCGCGCAGTGTGGCTGTGAGCTCGTCTATGGCCTCGTCGCTTAGCTCTTCGGTGAGTGCGGAGGCGTTGATGGAGCTGAGGTGAGTCTGGGCGAGTATTCGCTTCATCACGGTGGTGTAGGGGGCTATTATCACATTGTCCTGGTCCATGCCCCAGGTGTTGTATCCTTTGCTTTTGAGCACACCCGATATGCGCAGTGGTATTGATTTGAATCGTATCACCTTGCCCACCACATCGGCGTTTTCGTCGCCGAAAAGTTCTTTCACGATGGTGGTGCCCACCACACACACTTTAGCGCTTTTTCGCACGTCATCGTCGGAGAACACGTCGCCGTCTTGTATCTCCCACTGTTTGATGTCGAGATATTCCGGGGTCTCGCCGTACACGGTGGTGTTGGTGTTCTTGGAGCCGTTGATTACCTGCCCGGAAGCCGTGACCTCAGGGGAGACATTGGAGATGTAGTGCTTGTCGGCCATGATAGCCTCGTAGTCAGCCACTTTAAGCGACTGCATGGCTGAGGGGTCCTGGCGCACGCCTCCCATCATATCCGCGCCCGGGCGTATGGTGATCATATTAGTGCCCATCTTTGAGATGTTGGCTCTCACGCTCTCCTTTGATCCCTGGCCTATGGCCATCATTATGATCACGGCGGCCACACCAATGATGATTCCGAGCATCGACAGGAAAGAGCGGAATTTATTGTTGTTGATTGCCTTGATGGCTATTTTCAGTAAGTTGAATAGATTCATTGCAATTCCTGTGTTAGTATTTCGTCAATGGCCTCCTCCACGGGCAGCGCGTCGAGGGCTTCTTTTGCCGAGAGTATATTAGTGTTGTATGAGTCGCTGACAATGCGTCCGTCGCGCAGGAATATATTGCGGGAGGAGTAGTTGGCGAGGTCCGGATTGTGAGTCACGAATATTATAGTGCGGCCTTCAGCGTGGAGCTTCTGGAATAGGACGAGCATCTCGAAAGATGTGCGGGTGTCCAGATTACCGGTGGCCTCGTCGGCAAGGATCACGGCCGGGTTGTTGACCAGGGCCCTTGCTATGGCCACACGCTGCATCTGGCCGCCGGACATCTGGTTGCTTTTGTGCTCAAGGCGCGAGCCGAGCCCCACCTGCTGCAGCACTTTTATAGCAGCCTCGCGGCGCTGCTTGGCGGAGTATTCGCTGTTGTACATCAGGGGGAGCTCCACATTCTCCACGGCTGTGGTCTTGGGCAGGAGGTTGTAGTTTTGAAACACGAATCCGATTTTGCGGTTGCGCAGGCGCGCCAATTGGTTTTTCGACATCTTCTTCACCGACACGCCGTCGAGGATATATTCGCCGGATGTGGGGGTGTCGAGGCATCCGAGCTGGTTGAGAAGGGTGGATTTGCCTGAGCCGGAAGTGCCCATGATGGTGACAAACTCACCCTCGCGCACATCAAACGACACGCCTCGCAGGGCATACACCGTCTCGTCGCCCACCACGAATTTGCGCTTGACATTTCTCAGGCTTATCACTATATTGTCATTGCTCATAAAATCAAATTTTAAGTAAATGTTAACCCTTCCTTACCATCGCCGCATTTGGGAGCCGGCGATGGCGAGATGACACTAAGGGATTTATTTTTTCTTTTTTCCGGGGGGGCCTGGCATGAATGGATTCGACTCTTCTTGAGTGTCTTCCTCCATTCCCGGCATGGCCACACCTGTCACCACTTCCTCTCCGGCAGATAGCCCGGCGGTGATCTGGGTGAATCCGGAGGCCGTAATGCCTGTGGTCACGGGGATGGCCTTCAGGGTATTTCCCTCCAGCACCCACACTTTGCTCTTGGAGTCGGAGTCGGCTATGGTGATATCTTCGGGCATCACCTCCGGGGCCGGATTGAATTTCAGGGCCTTAGAGGGCACACACAGCACATCGTCGCGCTCGGTGGTGAAAATAGTGACATTTGCAGTGAGTCCGGGTTTCAGTTTTAGGTCATCATTGGGGGCCGAGATCACCACTTCGTAAGTGACCACATTGCTTTCTGTGGTGGCCTCCTGGCGCACCTGGGTGATGCGTCCCTCAAACACATCGTCGGGGAATGCGTCTACGGTGAATGTCACTCTCTGCCCATCCTTCACTTCGCCTATGTCTGCCTCGTCCACATCAGCGATCACTCTCATGTCGGTGAGGTCACGGGCGATAATGAAAAGGGTGGGGGTGGTCATGGCGGAAGCCACAGTCTGGCCTTCCTCCACCTCCTTGCTCAGCACCACACCGTCGATGGGGGCAGTGATTGTGGCGTATCCGAGGTTTGTTTTGGCTTTGGCCACATTCTGCTGCTCGATGGCCAGCTGGTGGCGGGCCTGCTCATAGCTCAGGCGTGCCTGCTCGTAGTCGTTGGCAGCGATGAGGCCTTTGTCATATAGGGTCTTATAGCGGGTGTAGTTGGCTTTTTGGTATTCGAGCGAGCTCTGGGCGTTAGCCAGGTTGGTCTGCGCGTTGGAGAGCTCGGATAGGAGGTTTGTCTTGTCGAGCTCGGCTATCACTTGGCCCTTTTTCACATCGCTGTTATAGTCCACGAAAATCTTGTCGATTATGCCGGACACCTGTGTGCCCACCTCCACAGAGGTCACCGGCTCGATGGTGCCTGTGGCGGTAACGCTCACCGAGAGGTTGCGGTCCTCGGCTTTGGCCTTTGTGAGCACCGGGGAGGGCTTGCTCCCGCAGCTTGATAGGATTAGCAGCAAGGCTGCTGATATTGATATGGTAAAAGCTTTCATAAAGAAGTGAGAAAGTGTTGAGTATTAAGTGTTAAGCGGGGTGTCGCATACGTCTGCTGATACTTGCGAAAACACAGGATTTTAATCTGGACAAGCGCTTACGTATGTTTATTGTTCATTAAAATGTGAGGGGCAGACCGGCGTAGAAGTCGAGCATAGCCCTGTTGAGCACATTTGTGTATTTAGTCTGCAGGAGTTGCTGCTCGGCTTGCAGCAGGTTGTTCTTTCCTGTGGTGAGGTCGGAAATATCTTTGAGCCCTACGGAGAATTGCTCGCTCACCAGTGTGTAGCTTTCACGCATGCTCTGCACCGTGGCTTGAGCCGAGGCATACTGCTGGGTGGAATTGTCGGCGTTGAGCCAGTAAGTCTCGATGTCATTGTGCAGCTGCTGCTCCTGTAGCTCAAGGGCGAGCTCGGCGTTGGTCTTTTCGAGACGGGCCTTGGCCACGGATGAGGATGTCTGGTGAGCGTCGAAAATCGGCAGGTTGATGGATAGGCCTATGGAGTTGGAGAGGTTGTCGCGCAGCTGTGTGCCGAAGTTGTTGTTCATGCCCGATGATGTGCTTGAGTTGATTCCGGCGGAAAGGCTGAGGGATGGATATCTGCCGCGGCGCGCTATGTCGATGTCCATTTCGGCTCCCTGGATTCCTAATCTATAGTATCTGATTTCCGGGCGCAGAGATTTCGATATTTCATACACCTGGGCGGCTGAGGGGAGTGAGGCAGTGAGGCGAGAGTCGTTGATTTGAGGGGTGAGCACGTCGAAGTCGGAGTCGAGAGGGAGCTGCAGGAGCTGTTTGAGCTGCAGCTTAGTGGAGCTGAGCTGAGTGTTGGCGTTGGCCACATTGTATTCTTCTTGGCTCACTTGTGCCTCCATCTGAGCCAGATCGGCCCTTGACATCTGTCCCACCTCATACATCTCTTTGGCCCTGAGGCAGAGAGAGCGTGTAGACTGCAGCACCTGCTCGTTGACCTTCACGGCCTCGGCCTGGTATAGAGTCTGCACGTAAAGCTGCACGATCTGCTCTTGGATTGAGAGCTCGGTAGAGATCTCGTCGACCTGCGCTTGCTGCTGGGAGAGTCGGCTGCGGTCCACTTGTTTGCGGTTGCGTCCGCCGTTCCAGAGGGTATATTGCGCGGAGATGCCGTATGTGCCGTTGTAGTTGATTTCCGATGATGTGGAGTTCATGGTGCCGTCTGTGATGTTGACGTAAGATTTCGACCACGGCCGCCACGACGCGTTTTGGCCGGAGTTGAAGTTCACGGTGGGTAGGAGTGCACCTTTTTTAGCTTCCACGTCGGTCTCGGATATTTTGGTGGCGATTCTTTTTTGCTTCAGCTGCAGATTATTGTCTATCGCATAAGCTATGCACTGCTCCAGGCTCCATGGCCCTGTGGGGCCTGAGGATTGGGCCAGCGCACACGTGCCCGAGAGCGCGAGCACCGCGAATAGTGTTAGTAATAATGATCGTGTCATGGTTGCTGTAATTGTAATTATGTGGCAAAGTTATGCCAGATTTAACGTTTCAGCAATAATTTATAGACAAACACCCCATTTATTTCGACAAATTATAACAGTAGGCTAAAATTTTTAGAAATGATAAATAAGTATAGAAGCACATTAATAGAGCTTATAATGGCATGGCTTTTTCTGGAAAAAAATTCTTTTTGAAGATTCCGCTAAAGCCATGCCGTTTCATTTTGCAGTCACTTTCTGTTCGGACTATGTAGGTGTCTATAATCCTAATGAGAGGTATCACACACGGTAGAAGTGCAGCAGGAAGTCCAGATTGTCCTGCACAAGCCTTTTGCCCACTCTTTTGCCTTGCGAAGCATACATGCTCGCATCGGCCAGAAGCTTATTTTTCACAATATATGATATCACATCATCCGGCAGACATGTGTTTACAATAAAACTTAAGCACTCTGAGTCAGAGTCTTCATCTTTTTCGTAATATGGATTGGCCTTGTCCTTGAAAAAGCGGCATGCGCCATCTATGAGTATAGGCGCCTCGGTGTCGCTGAGCAACATTAATAAATTGTCAATCTCGATCATCTCAGTATCCCCATTGCCATCTATGGGCATAGCCATAGGTCGTATGTCGGTGTCCAAGATCTTATTGACATCATCAGCGCTCTTCAGATAATACGAGCGTCGGCCTTTATTATTCTTTACCACCCGGCGTATCTCCTCGAGCTTCTCCTCCGGGAACTCCACAGCCTCGTTTTTTTCAGCCTTTATCATCGGATTATCCGATAAAGACAAAACACCATTTTGATAATACACATCACCAAATCTCACCAATGCTGCAAGAGCCCCCTTTTTGTCTCTTAACAAGGATGGGCTTCTTAATGAGTCCTTATCCACCCTGAACTCTTTGCTGAGGATGTTTCTGAATGTGATTGTTTTCTCGTCTGCTGACACTATATCATAGCAGTCGTATGGAATGGCTTTTACGGTCATCAGCTTTTCTGCGATAGCATCATAGCCATATTCCTTAGCCATTTGTGCCAAAAATTCATTGGCTCCGCAGCCCATGAGGCTCATGCGTTTTTTCCATCCGTATTTTGATTCTTCAAAATAGTAGGCGGTGCCAGAATCAAAGAGAGTACTTGGCAAGCCCTCCAAGTTGAGGGTATGTTCGGAGTCTTCTTTCATTTGAGTGCGTAAGAAAGGCTCGGCGGTGAGCGGGCAATCAGCCGATAGCCAAAGCCCAATCTCCCTTAGCTCGAAGAAATCCCCTGATTTGAAGGACTTTTCTATCGCAGTGAGAGCACGTGTATTTGAAGGCGCTTTCTCAAAATTTTCCACAAGAATATCAAATCCGAATTTCGACATGCTATCCACGGCCTCGCTTAGTGGCGAGAAGATGCGCCCATCATTCTTGCCTATGCGGTTGAATGCCTGCCATATGATCACCTTCAGGTCCTGGATATTTATGTCGTCGTCAAAGTAATCCTCCGGATCCACTTCAAAGAATGGCATGACAGCGCTGTACCGGCTCTTGTATAGAGCCCTCACAGTGCTCCAAATCTTTGTCTCGGATATAATATCTTGAAGGTATGCGACCATGCCCATGGCCGACCATTCTAACACCCCCTCCGGAAAGTCGGGGGGCATAATAATAGTGGCAAATTTTTCGAGAATCTTATTGACGAGCTTCGTGTAAAATTTATCGGTGCTGGATTTTAGGTGCTTCGGATTACTGAATGTCCATTCAGCCTCGGAGATTTTATCCGGTTTGACCTGTTTGTTCATCATCTTGAGAATGTCTTGTTTCATTTTCTCGGTATCATCGCCGTACACTTCACGAATCATATCCGCAAATTCACGTAGTGTATTCAGATTGCTGTTTTTATCCTTGCCTTTCTTTGCCATAATAAATATATTTTTGCAAATATAACAAATAAAGTCCAACGATACGCTATTTAATCTTCAAAAAAAGCATAAGTATGCGCATAATAATGATAAATATCCTAAACATTTATTACAATCGTTTGATATTTGAAAATTAAGGCATATCTTTGCCTATAATAAATTTTAAAGTAACAGTATACATGATAAAGAAATCAAAATTCAGCGGATTCAGACTTCTGTCAATCTTTTGCGCCGTGGCCCTAATAGGAGCATTTACGCAATCATGCGTGACAAACACCACACCGGAGCCCAAGGAGCCCTCTTTCTGGCTTGGCGGAGATATCAGCGCCACCACCCATTCTGAGGCCAAGGGAATAGTGTCGTACAATAAAGACAGTGTGCCCACTGAGAATACCAAGCTTATGAAGGAGTTGGGCCTCAACTCTGTGCGCCTGCGCGTGTGGGTGAATCCGGAGGGCGGCTGGAGCAGCAAGGAGGATGTGCTGGAGATGGCTCGCCGCGCCAAGGCTGAGGATATGGCCATTATGATAGATTTCCACTATAGCGACTGGTGGGCAGACCCCGCCAAACAGAATATCCCGAAGGCTTGGGCCGACATGGATTATGAGCAGATGAAGCAGGCCCTTGCCAGCCACACCTCGGAGACGCTTCAGCTCCTAAAAGACAATGATATTGATGTGAAGTGGGTGCAGGTGGGCAACGAGACCTCCACCGGGATGCTATGGCCCATGGGGCATAGCGACAATATGGCGCAGTATGCCGGGCTCACCACCGCCGGATATGACGCGGTGAAGAGCGTCTACCCCGACGCGCAGGTGATAGTGCATCTCGACAACGGCTTTGACAGCGAGATGTACAATCGGATGTTTGACGGCCTAAAGGCCAACGGCGGCAAGTGGGATATGATAGGCATGAGCATCTATCCGTATTGGGCCCAGATGTATCATAATCTCTCTGAAGAGGAGGTGCTCAATCGCTCGATAGCCAATATCAAGGAGCTGGGCCACAAGTATGGGTGCCCGGTGATGATTGTGGAGACTGGTGTGGAGGCCGCGAAGCCCGAGGAGGGCTATCAATTTATGAAAAAACTGATTGACGCAGCCATGAACGACACCGAGGGCATCTGCCCTGGTGTCTTCTACTGGGCCCCGGAGTGCTGCCACGGCGGATATCCCCTCGGCGCTTTCCAAAACGACCAACCCACAAAAATCATGGACGCTTTCACCGAGGCGGCAGCGAAAATTAAGTGAGTGATAGGAAAGATAGGAATCGTAAATTTCACACATCCTTCCAGGCATCCTTAATTTATAAGATGTCATTTTTGAGGATGGGGTGAGGTGGTAAATATAATATCAAAAAGCGCAAATCTCGTATCGGGATTTGCGCTTCGCAATTATGAGAGAGAGAATGAATTTGGCTTTATTCGGCTGCAGGCTCCTCTGTCTGGGTGGTGGATACCTCACCCTTGAACGGGCGCAGAAATCAGGTCATTGGAGAGATTGTTGCGGTCGATGCTGTAAGAGTCAATAAAGGAATGAACAGCGGTGAGGGAGAGGGATGCTTAAGATAGCTTAAAAAGCGACATTTGGTAAATGAGTGTTAAAATTAAATTTTTTTTAAAACAATTTTGTGCTTACATTTTTTTTCCTTTAATTTGCGAATATTGTTTAATTATAACTTAAAAGCTTATGGGAATTGTTAGATTTTTAGTTGCGGCCTTTGTCTTATGCACGGCAGCAAGTTGCGCAGAAAATGACTCTGTCATTTTCAAATGCGAAGATGGGAGTGAGCATGATTTTATAGCCTCTCGTGCGATTTCAGAGGTGGAGGCCGTACAATTGGCGAATGATTTTTTCTCAAAAAATTACTCAAGAAGCTCCAATTCGGATTTTCCAAATGTCCAATACATATTGAATAACGCTAAATCAAGAAATTTCAATAACGTTCCTGATACCGTAGCGTATGTTGTTAATTATCCGGATGAAAAGGGTTTTGCCATTATCGCTGGCGATACTCGTGTGAATCCAGTGCTCGCATTCAATGATAGCGGAAATTTCAATCTCTCCAATGAAGCAGTTCAAGAGAACTTCATTTCAAAAATTGCTCCCTTTATTGGTATGAGAGATACTATATCGGTGGAAATTGGATTTGAGCCTACGCAAATTATAGGATTTAAGAGGCCGTTTATCAATGTTCCATTAGGACAGGGAGCCCCTTGGAATAAGTATGTGGATGAGGAACATCCAGGCTGTGCCGTAGGATGCGTTGCAGTGGCCGCAGCTTTAGTGTTGAGTCATTCATGTGCCACATTGGATTATCACGGAGATGTCTATAATATGAAGGCTATTATGCGTGTGTTAAATAAGGAATGGGAAAATGACTGGCGCTATTGGTGGGGAAATTCACGAGACTATGATTCTTCCTTTGATGTCACGGATAGTAGATCTTCTGATTATCAGATGACTTACGATGAGGCAGTGGATCGTATGGCGAAACTTCTGTATAATGTTGGAAAGGATGTGAATATGAAATATGGCGAAATAAGTACGACGACTTCAATCAGTGCCTATTATTTGTGTAAATCGTTGAATAAGAATATAAATATGGGATACGTCGATTTTAATGTGATAAATATTATTCGATATTTGAAAGATGATTGTATAATATATGTGAACGGAGCGGCGTCCGGAAACATTGGGCATGCATGGATTCTGGATGGCTATAGATATAATATGGACCCCGAAACCAAAGAGATTTCCGATGCCTATGTCTATTGTGATTGGGGCTGGGATGGTGAAGATAATGGATATTATATAGGGGATATCTTTGAAACCAGATACGCCAATTATACTCCTAACAAGTATTTTGCTGCATACAGATATTGATTTGCTCTGATATCTAATTAGAAATTGCCTTACCTCGTGAAATTATTAATAAACAAAATAAATCATAACAATATGAGATTACTTTTTTCAATATTAGTTCTGCTGCCAATTATTGGTTATGCGGAGAACTACTTCAAGAATGGTATGAAGTGGGAATACGAAATATACAACTCTGACCCCAATTATAAGCATGTCTACAATTACACATACACCTTGGAGGGTGATACCATAGTGGATGGTTTTGAGGTGTCGAAGATGTATGAGTATTGTGAGGATAATACCCCAGCCAAGCGATTCAAAGCCCTTATACGCACCGAAGGAGATAGGGTGCTCCTAAAATATGACTACCCCGGTGAAAAATGGTATCTTATATATGATTTCGGGCTGGTGCCGGGTGAAGAGTGCACGGTGGACAGGATTTCCGTCACTACTGAGAAATATCATAGCCATTTCTCAGATTGGGTGAAGTGTGTTTCAGTGGGCGAAAGCACTGATTACCCAGGATTCCCATCGCTTACCATAGGAGATATAGAGTCTTTTGCTGGCTATGGTGTGTATGGCGAATGGCTTGTGGGTGTAGGTAGTACCAGATTTTTCGATACTGGAGGCATGATTAATGCGTGCGGCGGAGGTTCCCGTCTAATGAGGGCATCCTTTAATGGAAATGTAATCTGCGAGTACAAGACCAACGGTATAGAGTCAGTAGAGGTGGCAGAAGGACCGGTGTCAATCTACTGCGCCGATGGCTTAATGATATATCAGGGCAGTGTGACGAAAGAAAATCTGCATGACATAATCCAGAAATCCGGGGTCTACATCGTGAAATCAGGCACATCGGTGAAGAAAATCGCTGTCGATAAATAGTAATCCGCTTTGAGTGGATCGCTGCTCTCTGCACCAATAAAATAAGCGCAAATCTCGTGTCGGGATTTGCGCTTCGCAATTATGAGAGGGAGAATGAATGTGCACTTATTCTGACACAGTGGTCTCCACCGCTGTCTCGTCTATTTCTATATCTCCATCCTGAGCTTCGGCTTGTGCCTCGGCCTGAGCCTGGGCGGTGGAAACCTCGCCCTTGAACTGGTGCAGGAGATTAAAGCGGAGAGTGCGGTCTCCGGAGATACCTACGTCGTAACCGGAATTACGCTTGCATATGCTCACCATCTTGGAGCCCTTGTAGTTTTTGTCTACGTATCTGGCGATGGTCTTTGGCACCAGGCTCTCAGGGAGGGCCTTCTTGCCACAGTCCACCACTTTCCATTTGCCCTTGCTGTTGAATTCGATTTTAGCCCCGTTGGTGAGCTTCACGTCATAGTCGGTCTTCTTCAGCAGGTGACGGTCCACCTTGATCATGCTTACCTTAGCTTTAGGGAAATGCTCGGAGAGCATCTTCTGGGCGTCGTCAGGCAGCTTGTCGCGGTCGATGGTGTAAGAATCGATAAAGGCGTGGGCCGCGGTGAAGGAGAGGAGAGCCGCGATAAGAGTGATTAAAAGTCTGTTCATTTACTTATTAATATGTGTGTTTGTCTATATAAACGTATTTTGTGGCAGTTTCTGATACATGTTAATACAATTTACACATTATTTGCGGTGGTTAATATATCACAGACGCAGACATCAATTTTTTTATTTGAAGAAAAGCAAATATTGTTGTAATTTTGCTATTTGAAAAATATACATTCATATTATGAAAACGAAAGAAATCCCCGTGCTGCTGCTCACAGGCTACCTTGGCAGCGGAAAAACCACACTACTCAACCATATACTCAATGGCACCCATGGCATTAAATTCGCGGTAATAGTCAATGACATAGGCGAGGTGAATATTGACGCCTCACTGATTCAGAAAGGCGGCATAGTGGGCCAGGAAGGCTCAGGCGACCTTGTGGCCCTGCAGAACGGCTGCATCTGCTGCACCCTGCAGATGGACCTGGTGCGCCAGATTATGGAGCTGGTCAATTCCGGCAAATTTGACTATATCGTGATTGAGGCCAGCGGTATTTGCGAGCCAGAGCCTATCGCCCGCACCATATGCACAATCCCGGCTATGGCCGGAGAGCAGCCCGAGGCTATACCCGTGCTCGACTGCATAGTCACTGTGGCCGACGCACTGCGCCTGGCCGACGAGTTTGACTGTGGTGAGGCCCTCTCTGCCCCCGACATCGACGAAGAAGATATCGAAAACCTGGTGATCGAGCAGATAGAATTCTGCAATATCGTGCTGCTCAATAAGATCTCTGAGGTGACAGACGCGCAGGCCGGAAAAATCCGCTCGGTGGTGCGTGCCCTGCAGCCCGACGCCGACATCATAGAATGCGACTACTGCGATGTGCCCCTTGTGGATTTGCTGCGCACCCGTATGTTTGACTATGAGAAAGTGGCCATGTCGGCCTCTTGGATTAAGCACCTCGAGGGCGACCTCGCGGATGCCGATATGGAGGAAGATGATGAGGAGGATGAAGAGCATGAGCATCATCACCACCACCATGATGAGGAGGAAGAGCACGAACATGAACATGGCCACCATCATCATCACCACCATCACCACGATGGGGAAGGCGAGGCAGAGGAATACGGAGTGCAGACTATGGTCTATTTCCGCAGAAAGCCCTTCGACTTCAACAAATTTGACTACATGATGGCAAAATCTTGGCCAAAAAATATCATCCGCTCCAAGGGCGTGCTATATTTCAGCAACAACAGGGACATGTCGCTCCTATTCGAGACCGCCGGACGCCAGAAAAATCTCAAAGAGGCCGGATACTGGTTTGCCACAGCGCCAAAAGAAGAGCTGGAAGTGTTTATGCAGCGTGACCCCGGCCTGCGACGCGACTGGGACGAAACCTACGGTGACCGCATGGACAAAATCGTGATCATAGGCCAGCACCTTGACCGCAAAGCCATCACAAAACTCCTTGACGACTGCCTCGCAGATTAATCAAGAATCAGGAATTAGGAATTAAAATTGGCCATCTTGTATAAAGGCGGTCACTGTGCAGCGCGGCTCTCGCCGCGTGGTCCCCCCTAGTGGCCTCACCGGGTGGCCCCTCTAATTCCTAATTCCCCAATCCCCATTCTGACATTGAGCAATAATAAAGACAGCGGCGCCTCAAGGCGGGGTATGAGATTTGCAGATGCCCCCGACGCCATCTTCGCTGAGCTGGCAGCAGCCGTGGGCAAGGCCCCCGACTATGAGGCCGTGTACCGCCGATATGTGCAAATATTTGACAAACTGCTGTGGCAAAACACGGCAGACCTGGCCATACACCTGCCCGGCCCGTACGCCAAGCTCCATTTCCTGCTGCGCCAATACGGCGCCGACAGCCACACCGCACATTTAGCCCACGACGCGCGCTCGCGCTTCAATACAGTGCGCATTGATTTCCATAATGCTATATCTGGGATACACCCGCAGGCAAATTATCTCTATGACCTCGAGGCCCTGTGCCGGCTCTGTGCTGCCATATACGCTATGGAGGTGCCGCAGGAGCTCGCGGCTAAATTCCAGAAGCCGCGCGAGCCAAAGCCTGCCGCCGGGCCCTGTGACCACAAGCAATTCCTCAGGATGATAGTGGAGTGCATCGACGACAAATACATCAGCGGTGTGGCAGATGGAATGGATCAGCCCATAAGGGTGGATTACACCCATAATTATGGAGGGGAAGACGACGACTGCTCCTGGTCTTACCTGCGAAAGATGGTAAGGGCCGGATCGGTGATTAACATTGTGCGCCCAAAAGTAAGCGGTGACGGAGTGATCATCCCCCGGCTCATCATTTACGAGCCCGACTATCTGGTGAATATCACAGATGTGACCTCCTGCTTCCAGCCCCACGCCTATTCACATCTCAACTATCTGCTGGGCAAATTCAAGCCGGAAGCCGTGTCGCAGGCTATTCTGCTGGGTAATCTGGCCGGGCAGCTCCTTGACGAAGAGGTGAAGAATCCCGGCAATGACACACCATATGCCCAGACTTTGGTGAAATTTTTCAAGGCCAATCCTTTTGGCATTTTAGCGGTGAAGCCCGACAAGCAATTTCACACCGACGCTCAAAACCAGAAAAATAATATCAAGCGCGCTGTATCAGATCTCACCAAGCTCAATGTCTTCAGCCGCGACAAGGTGATACTCGAGCCCTCATTCTTTTCGCAGATTCTGGGTCTCCAGGGACGCGTTGACCTTATACAGCAAGACCTTAAGCTGCTGATAGAGCAGAAATCAGGGAAGGCCGAATTTGCCCCGCGGGCTAATCCGCATGACCCACCCAACCCACAGCTCACACATATGCTGCAGATGCTGCTGTATCTGCAGGTGGTGAAGCATAATTTCAGCTCCAGGTATGAGGCCAATGGCGGCATCACCGGTTTTTTGATGTATTCAAAATATTTGAGCCCGCTGGTGGGCGTGGGCGATTCTATCCCCAAGCATATATTTAGCGCCATACAGATGCGCAATGAGATAGTGGCGCGCGATATGGCTCTTGCTCAAGGAGACAGCCATGTGCTTGACACAATTGTGCCTGAGGATTTACGCCTCAGGCCGGTGGCTCAGAATCTGTGGGATAAGTACACGCGGCCGCAGCTCGAAGCCGTGCTCGGACCTCTGCGCCGCTCCTCGGCCTTGGAGCGCACATATTTCCACACCATGCTGTGCTTTGTGGCGCGGGAGCATATGCTCTCAAAAGTGGGCAGCAATATGCGCGACGATCATGGCCTGGCCTCTGTGTGGCTCAATCCCGTGGATGTGAAGCTGCAGTCGGGCAATATTTACACTGCATTGAGGCTCACGAAGCCGGCCCACGGACACACGGGGGTGGTGGAGGATGTAGAGCTGGAGTTTGACTCGGATGTAGACAATTGTATGGCCAATTTCCGCAAGGGGGATATAGTGGTGCTGTATCCCTATGCCTGTGACGGAGCGCCGGATGCCTGCTCTGAGTTTGTGATACGATGCTCGGTGAGCGATATCTCCGCCCGGCATATCACGCTGCGCCTGCGCTCTCCGCAGACCGACGCCCGCATCTTCTATCCGGCCGACACAGCTGAGCGCTTGTGGGCTATAGAGCATGATTTTATGGAGGCCTCCTTCGCTAGCCAATACCGGGGTGTGCACTCTGTGCTGTCTGCCCCCAAGCATCGACGCGATCTGCTGCTGGCCCAAAGGGAGCCGGAGGAGGATGTGTCGGTGTCCCTAAAGGGCCACTATGGCAAATTTAACGACCTTGCGCTCAGAGTGAAGCAGGCCAAAGACCTGTTTCTCATCATCGGACCTCCGGGCACCGGTAAGACTTCTTTCGGTATGCTCACCACACTCAAAGAGGCCCTGGCCGAAGATGGAGCGTCAGTGATGATCACCTCCTATACCAATAGGGCGGTGGATGAGATATGCAGCAAGCTGGTGGAGGAGGGTATCGACTTTGTGCGGCTCGGTTCGGCTTTGTCTTCTGCCCCGGCTTATCATCAGTATCTTATAGGCGAGATGGTGGAGAAATCTCCTAAGCTTGACACTTTGCAGAGTGCGATAGCCAATACTCGCGTGATGGTGGGCACCACCACTGCTTTTAGCAGGCACCTGTCGCTCTTCACGCTGAAGAAATTTTCTTTGGCCATTATCGACGAGGCGTCACAGATACTTGAGCCTCAGCTTCTGCCGCTGCTCACAGCTGTGCACTCCACTGGCGAGGCGGCGGTGAGCAAGATAGTGATGATCGGTGACCACAAGCAGCTGCCGGCGGTGGTGCAGCAGTCGCAGCAGGAGTCGGAGGTGGTGATCCCTGAGCTCCGCGAAATAGGTCTTACGGATTGTCGCCTGTCAATGTTTGAGCGCTTCCTGCGCCTTTACGGCCAAAATCCGAGGGTCACATATATGCTTAGGCATCAAGGGCGTATGCATGCTGATATAGCTGATTTCCCTAACCGCCAATTCTATGACGGATTGCTGTCCACTGTGCCGCTGCCTCACCAGCTTTGCCCGCTCCATAGGCAGCTGTCTTCAGCTGAGGCCCCGAGCATCGGCGATATAGTGGGAGGGTGCCGTATGGCTTTTTTGGCCGTGTGGCCCTCAGAGCAGGATATGGCCGATTCTGATAAGGTGAATCGCCCGGAGGCCGAGGTGATAGCGCAGATTGTGAGGGAGATATACACCCTTCGCGCTGGTGACTTCGCGGTGGAGAGCACCATAGGAGTGATAGTGCCTTACCGCAATCAGATCAACACCGTGCGCACAGCCATAGAGGCCCTGGGCATACCTGGCCTGACCGACATATCGATTGACACGGTGGAGCGCTTCCAGGGCTCACAGCGCGACAATATAATATTCGGAGCCACAGTGAAAAAGCTCTATCAGATGCAATTTCTCGCCGAGCACACTTTTGAGGAGGGAGACACGGTGATAGACCGAAAGCTCAATGTGGCGATTACGCGCGCCCGCCTGCATTTCTTTATGGTGGGCAATCCGGCCTTGCTCTCAAAAGCCCCGGTGTATGAGAAATTAATAGAATACACCCGTAAGCGCAATTCTTTTTTCGACACCGCACAAAACGGACGGTGCGGAGGGGATTACCGGTAATCCTCTCCGCACCGCCACATATTTTTGAATTATGGGTACTTGTGAATGGCCCTATCGGCCAATTCACATACAGAGATGGCTGGGGCGGGTGTTATTCCTCGTCGCCTATCGCCATATAGTGTTGATATGGGTGATCACAAGCCGGGCAAGCCTTTGGAGGCTCTGTGCCATAATATTCATAGCCGCATACAAGGCATTTCCACATCACGGGCTCTGCACGCTTCCAAAGTGTGCCGTCCTCAATCATCTTGATAAAGCGCTCGAAGCGGTCGCGGTGATGATTCTCCACTTCTGCGATGGCGCGGAAGTGAGATGCTATTTCAGGGAATCCTTCTTCATCTGCCACAGCTGCGGCATCGGTGTACTGCTGCACGCCTTCGGCCAGCTCTTCGGCAGCGGCGGTGCGCAGGTTGGATAGGGTGTCGGCGATTACGCCGGCGTCTACAGTGGCCGGTACTGACACCTGTCCGCCGAGCAGCATCTTAAAATATACTTTGCTGTGATGCAGTTCGTTGGCCGCAGTCTCATTGAAGATTTGCTCTACAGGAAAATAGCCTTCTTTGTTGGCCTGCTGTGCATAGAAGAGATAACGTGTGTAAGCGGTAGACTCACCGATATAAGCGGCCACAATATTTTTTTCAGTGCGTGTGCCTTTAATGCTTTTTGCCATAATTGTATTTTGATTAAGTTGAATATTTTTGTTGCTTGTATATTTCCAACAATATACACGCTATTTTTGTTGACCCGACACCCATTTTTTATCTGTGCCAATTATGCGTGTGGCCGGTAATTGGCTGTAAAAGATGCGTAAAATCATCGGATATCAAAAAAATGAAGAAAAATATACAAAAAAATTTGGCTATTCAAAAAATTGTCCTTAACTTTGCAAAGTCAAAAAAAATCGACACAAGCCCGGAGAGGTGGGTGAGTGGCTGAAACCACCAGTTTGCTAAACTGACGTAGGAGCAATCCTACCACGAGTTCGAATCTCGTCCTCTCCGCACACAGAAAAGCCGGACCGTCAGGTTCGGCTTTTCTGTGTGTTTTATCCCCTGTGCCGGAGTTATAGGAATAAATCATCTTTAAAATACTTTTTTACTGTGGAAGAAAACGTGATTAATGATATAGACGCCTCTGACGGCACACAGCAGCCCCCTCGCCCTCGAGGCAAGATGCGCCGCTGGCTTTATGCCGCGGCGGCGGTGGTGTGTGTGGCCCTCGGTGTGGGCATATGGGCAGCCAGTGTGGCCTTTGACACCTATGATGGCCCCGATGTGCGCATATACATACCCGGTGGCTCTACGGCCGCCGCCATATCAGACACCCTCTCGGCGCACCTCGGCTCGGGATATGCCGGATCTGTGATGCGGGCGTGGCGTGGCTCCGGCGGCTCAGCGGCCATGGCCGAGGGCTCGTATGTGGTGAAGCCCGGCACCCGGGCCCTGCGTCTGGCCCGATGCCTGCAGAGAGGGGCGCAAGACCCCGTGAGGCTTACTTTCAATAATGTGCGCACTCTTGCCGATTTGGCACAGAGGGTAGGGGCAAAGATGGAGTTTGCACCGGCTGATTTTCTCGCAGCATGCGATTCTGTGCTTCCGGCCAAGGGCTACAAACCGCGGGAATACCCCGCTGCCTTCTTGCCCGACACTTACGAATTTTACTGGACGGCGCCGGCATCGGATGTGGTGAGACGCTTATCAGAAGTGCGCGACAAATTCTGGACACCTGAGCGCCAGGCTCAAGCCCAGGCTTTAGGCCTTACCAAGGTGCAGGTGGCCACACTGGCATCCATCGTGGAGGAAGAGACGGTAAAGAGCGATGAGCGCGGCAAGGTGGCACGCCTGTACCTCAACCGCCTCTCCCGCGGCATCATGCTTCAGGCCGACCCAACAGTGAAATTCGCCGTGGGCGACTTCTCGCTGCGCCGTATCCTGGGCAAACACCTGGCCATCGACTCGCCATACAACACATATAAATATCCCGGACTCCCGCCCGGACCAATACGCATACCAGAGCGCTCCACCCTGGAAAAAGTGCTCTCCGCACCCGAGCATCCTTATATATATATGTGCGCAAAAGAGGATTTCTCAGGCTATCATAATTTCGCCACATCCTATGATGAGCATCAGACCAATGCCCGCAGATACCATAAAGCGCTCACCGCGCGTGGCATTACAGCCCAATAGTGTCTTATTATAGACCCTTTAACAAAATTTATCTAAGCAAAACTTGCAATTCTGATTATTAATCCGTTAATTTGCAGGACAGATAAAAATTATCTTACCTTAACAACAACTAACCAAAAAAGAAAAGACATGAAACCATATGTAATTGGTATTGATATCGGCGGTACAAACACAGTGTTTGGCATTGTAGACGCCCGCGGCACAGTGATAGCAAGCGACTCTATCAAGACTGCTAAGCACCCGAATATTGAGGACTATATTGATGAGCTCTACAGTGAGGTGACTCGTCTTATCAAGGCTAATGACGCTGAAGACAAAATCAACGGCATCGGTGTGGGCGCTCCCAACGCCAACTACTATACCGGACTTATAGAATATGCTCCCAACCTGATTTGGCGCGGCGTAATTCCATTGGCAAAAATGCTTCAGGAGAAATTTAACCTCCCCGTGGCTATCACAAATGATGCCAACGCCGCTGCTATCGGCGAGATGACTTACGGCGCTGCTCGCGGCGTGAAGGATTTCATCATGATCACTCTCGGCACCGGTGTAGGATCCGGTATTGTGGTTAACGGCCAGCTCGTGTACGGGCATGACGGTTTCGCCGGTGAGCTCGGTCATATGATTGTGAAGCGCAGCAACGGACGTCTCTGCGGATGCGGTCGCACAGGTTGCCTTGAGGCTTACTGCTCAGCCACAGGTGTGGCTCGCACAGCCCGCGAATTCCTTGAAATCCGCAAGGAAGACTCAATCCTGCGCAATCTCCCCGTTGACCAGATCACATCTAAAGATGTGTATGACGCGGCAATCCAGGGCGATAAACTGGCTAAGGAGATTTTCGAGTACACAGGCACCATCTTAGGTGAGGCTATGGCCGACATGACCGTGTTCTCTTCTCCCCAGGCTTTCATCCTCTTTGGTGGTCTCGCCAAGAGCGGCGACCTGCTGCTTAAGCCCCTCAAAGCTGCCCTTGAGAAGAATCTGCTTGCTATCTACAAAGGCAAGCCCAAGGTGATCCTCAGCGAGCTCAAAGAAGCTGACGCCGCCGTGCTCGGAGCCAGCGCTCTGGGCTGGGAAGCCAAAATGACAGAAGAGTAATCTTTGCAGACAGATACAGAAAAGGCCTCGGCAAATTGCTGCCGAGGCCTTTTCTAATTCATAATTCATAATTGACAGAATCAAGCCATTCGGGGTTCATAACTCGCTAAATATGTGAGATAATTATAGCTTTAGCCAAAAGGCCAGATTCATAATGCATTATGCATTATGCATTATGAATTATTCAAGTCCATTTCGCATGATATCGAGCATGCGTCGGCGCTCTGTCACAGTGATGGTGCCGGGCACATATTTGATGGCGCCCATTGCCACCATGCGCTCTATCGCCGACATATATGAGCTGCGTGGCACACCAAGCATGGCATAGAGGTCACGCTGCTTGCACACCAGCTTTATGTCTGTGGCAGACGGCTGCGTCATGGCCACTACCCACATGGCTATCCGCTCTTCTATGGTGCCTCCGGTCATGGCCATCACACCCTCCACACATTTTTGGGCATTCATCGACAGATAATTCAGAAAATTAAATAAGAATATATCATCGGATGTGAGTATCTTCACATAGTCGCTCTTGGACACACGCACCACACTCACCGCGTCATTGGCTGTGACACGGCCCGGATATAGGGTGGATGATCCAAAAAGAAAGTCCGGTGATATCACATCCGGCGCTTGCAGTGTCTGGAGCACGCGGAGTCTGTCGTCGGAATTGGCGATGGTGATGGTGACTGAGCCGGAGAGCACGAAGATGACGTGTGTGCAGGGCTCACCCGCCTCCGCCACTATATCTCCAGGCTTGTATTTTAGGAAATGAAACCTCGTGTTGCCCACGGTCTGTTCTATGCGCTCGCGGGTGACACCTCTGAACAGCGGAAAATCCGCTAATATATCAAACATACTTTCCATATGATTCTTCACTAAGTGTTTGTCCAAATAAAATTAAAGTCGTGGTATTTCGTAAGTGCCTGTAAACATATATGATAGCTTACTTTATACTTAATACTTTAAACTTAACACTTTCTTATTTAATAAATCTATAACAATCACCGGGGCTATTTTGTTGCCCCCATCATTTGTGCTTGATATTCTTGACATTAATGAAGCAGTGAGCAAAAGCCGTTTTTCTTTGGCTCTTGCCCACTGCCTTTATTGTTTTGCCGGTTATTCTTCGCCGTCAAACTCCACCTTGCTGAGGTCTGCCTTTATATTGGGCAATTCCAGGCCGTAGTGGTTTTTGGCGTCAAGGGCTTTAAGCCATATGCCGAAGAAGAGGGCCAGCACTCCGAGTGATGCGAACAGGAGCATCGGAGCGGTGTAGTCGTACTGCAAGGGATCGGTCACGCCGGGGTTGGTGGCGGTGAGCACATTGCCGATAAGGATGGGGAAGAGGCAGAGACCGATGTTCTGCACCCAGAATATCAGCGAGTAGGCGCTGCCAAGGAAGCGCGCGTCCATAATCTTGGGCACTGAAGGCCAAAGGGCGGCGGGCACGAGCGAGAATGACACGCCGAGCACCACGATGGCGGCGAAGGCTATCACCTCCGATTTGGTGGCAGGCACCAGGAATGCGAATGTGAGGTGGCACACGATCATCAGCAGGGCACCAAGGATAAGCATTGTGGCGCCTTTGCCCTTATGATCAAGGAATGAGCCGAGCACCGGGGTGAGGGCCGCCGCTCCGATGGGAAACCAGCGGAAAATATCGGCCGCCTGGGTGGCGTCGATGCCGAGGTTGCACTGAAGCATATTGGCGGCATAGCGCTGGAAGGGGAAGATGGCCGAATAGTAGAGCACGCAGAGCATGGCGATAATCCAGAACAGCTTGCTGGAGAAGATTCCGGCCACGTCGCTGAGCTTGAATTCCTCCTCCGGCTCGCCTCCGGCTTTGGCGGCGCCGAGCTCTTTGTCAAGCTTGGTGTCCATAAATGTGAACACAATATAGCAGATGAGGCCGATAAGCAGGAGCACCGTGCAGAAGGCCACAGGAGTGACCACGGTGGGGGTGCCGGTCCAGTCGGCCAGACGCGGAGAGATAGAGAAGATGGCGAATACGCCCACACGGGCTATGGCCATCTCAAGGCCCATGGCAAGGGCCATCTCTTTGCCCTCAAACCATTTGGCGATGGTCTTTGACACGGTGATACCGGCCATCTCGCAGCCGCAGCCGAAAATCATGAAGCCAAAGGCGGCGAGCTTTGCGCTGCCGGGCATAGCTGTCCACCATGAGCTGAGCCATTGGTCAAGGCCGGTGCCCTGGAATGCGTCGCTAATGGCATAAAGCTTTATGCACGCGCCCACAAACATCACTGAGGCGGAGAGGGTGCCTGTGAATCGCACACCCATCTTGTCAAGGATAATCCCGGCCAAAATCAGAAAGCCAAACACATTGAGGATGTACTCTGCTCCGGCGTAGTAGCCGAAGGCATCAGGCGACCAGTGTCGCTGCTGCTCAATGAGCGACTGCAGGGGTGACATCACGTCTACAAACATGTAGGCGAAGAACATCATGGACGCCACCAGTATCAGCGCTGTCCATCTTGCCCATGCTTTGTCGTTGAGCAACTCTTTTACTTGTTGAGTCATAATTTTATGAAATGATTGGTTTATAAATTTCATCATTTTGAGCCTTCTGCATATTGAGGTATTACAAAAATCAATACAATCAGCACGAATGGCAGCAAATATTTCGCAAATTTACAAAAATAATCGCTAACTTTGAAAAAAAATTGAATGATGAACCAATCTTTCACTAAAGAGAGCTTTGCCCGCCGTCCTTTCACTTTTGACCGCGTGGTGCGAATGATTATCAGCCTGGCCTTTTTGTGTGCCGCCCTATGGCTTATCGAGAGACTTTCTGATGTGCTTTTGCCTTTCCTTGTGGCATGGCTTGTGGCATATCTCCTTGAGCCTTTTGTGCAGCGAAATCGTGCTTTTTTTCACCTCAAGGGCCGATTCCTGGCCATACTGTTCACTCTTTTTGAGGTGTCGATGCTCCTGGTGGTGCTGTGTATCGCTTTTTTACCCTCTATATTTGATGAGATGCATCAGGTGGCGGGCATGGTGAGAACATACGCCGATCAAAACAGCGATATAGATTTTTTGCCTCCGGCTCTACATGATTTTTTGGTGGAGCATCTTGATTTCAAGCACATATCGGATGTGATGACCCGGCAGGATATTGAGTCGGTGCTTGATCTTTTGGGCTCATTTGTGTCTGGCGGCGTGAATGTGATGCTGGCGCTTTTCGACTGGTTTCTGGTGCTTTTGTATATTATTTTCATAATGATTGATTATGAAAAACTTATCTCCGGATTTAAGCGTATGGTGCCCCCAAGATTCCGCGATGTGCTGTTTGGGATATTTGATGACGTGAAGGATAGTATGAACCATTATTTCCGCGGCCAGGCGCTGATAGCTTTCAGTGTGGGCATCCTTTTCAGTATAGGCTTTTTGATTATAGGTCTGCCCTTAGGGGTGGTACTGGGTCTTTTCATAGGTCTATTGAATATGGTGCCATATCTCCAGCTTGTGTCCTTGCCCGTCACCACACTGCTGTGCATAGTGTGCTCAGTGCAGGAGGGTATCCAGTTCTGGCCCCTCTGGTGGTCAGCTATGGCGGTGTATGTGATAGTGCAGGCCATACAAGACCTTTTCCTCACCCCAAAAGTGATGGGAAAGGCCATGGGCATGAATCCGGCCATCATACTGCTGTCGCTCTCTGTGTGGGGCTCGCTGTTAGGCATCATAGGCATGATTATAGCGCTGCCGCTCACCACACTGCTAATCTCATATTATAATAAATTTATAATAGACCGAAGTATTCACCAGCCCCAAGAATGACCGAGGTGAAAGACAAAATGAAATCGCTGCCGACGGCGGCTCATAAGAGCGAAACCGAGGGCAGCGTTTTTATTGCGCCTTACTGTAATCAGGCTTTGTGTGAGGGCAGAGAGAAAAGGCAGGCATCGCCGTAGCTCAGGAAGCGGTAGCCGTTGTCCAGGGCGTAGCTGTAGATGTCTCGCCATGTGTCACCTATAAAGGCTGACACTAAAAGCAGCAGGGTGGATTTGGGCTGGTGAAAATTAGTGATTATGCCTCTCACTATCTTGTAGGTGTAGCCCGGGGCTATGATGATGCGTGTGGAGGCCACAAGCCTGTCGGCTCCCGTGGAGTCAAGGTGATTGATGATGTGCTGCATGGCATCTTTCACTGACAGCTCCGGATGCTCCGGGCTGTAAGGATACCATTGGGGCACCTCGCCCGTGAATTTTCCTTCGGAAAGGAGGCAGCCTATGTGGTATAGGCTCTCAAGGGTGCGCACCGAGGTGGTGCCCACAGCAAATACTCTGCGGGGCGTGTCAGAGAGCTCGGCTATTAGCTCGCGGCTCACAGATATAAACTCGCTGTGCATCTGATGTTCCCCCACATTGTCGTCCTTCACGGGCTGGAATGTGCCCGCTCCCACATGCAGGGTGAGCTCTCGGCGAGGTATACCCCTGCGGCTTATGGCTTGCAGCACGGGCTCCGTGAAATGCAGCCCTGCCGTGGGGGCCGCCACAGACCCGTCTACGTGTGAGTACACTGTCTGATAATCTTTCGAGTCGCTTTCCTCAGTGCTCCTGTTGAGATATGGTGGGATGGGTATCTCGCCGCATGCCTCTATCACAGAGGCAAAGGTGCAGGAGGGTCTGTCCCAAGAAAACTCCACCACAGAGGCATTGCCGCGCTTCTCGATACGCTCAGCGTGTATCTCCAGAGGCTCGCCTCCGATATTTATCTCCATGGTCAGCGCGCCGTCTTTCCAGCGCTTGGAGTTGCCCACAAAGCATAGCCAGCGGCACCGGCCTGTGCAGGCGAAATTCTCGGCATAGTCGGCCGGAAGCACCGGCTCAAGGCAGAAAATCTCTATCAGCGCTCCGGATGATTTGTGAAATCTGAGGCGGGCGTTGATCACACGTGTGTCATTGTACACGAGCATTGCATCGTCCGGGAGCAAATCCGGGAGCTCTGAAAACACATGAGTCTCTATCTCTGCTCCGGGGGTGAATGTGAGCAGCTTGCAGCTGTCACGCTGCGCCAGCGGGTGTTTGGCTATCCTTTCATCGGGCAGAGGATAGTCATACTCGCTAATCTTAATATTTTGAGGGCTTATCTCCATTTGTCTTAAGCTGTGATTGCATGAGGTGTGTCTGAGAGAATGGCAGGGCGGGGCATGGTGGCTCCGGCTTTGTGTATCACATTGAGCACATCATCCATAGAAGCGGAGAATGGGCCGGGTGCCCCAATTTTTATGGTACACATGGCTGCCGCCACAGTGCCGGCTTCCACATAGTCGGCTCCTCGGCTGCGCATATACAGGTATCCGGCCATATACGTGTCGCCGCATCCGGTGGCGTCCACCTCATCTTCGGGGGCCATGGCAGGCACATTGTAGAAATTGCCGCCGGCGTAAATGATTGAGCCCTTGTCGCCCAGAGTGAGCACCACCTCGGGGCATCCCCAGCGGGCCAGGATGCGGGCTGCCTCATAGGGGTCGGAAGTGCCGGTGAGCACCTCCATCTCTTTTTCGTTGGCTTTGAGTATGCTGATATACGGCATAGCCTCGCGCTTGAGGTCATAGTCCACGGGCACCACGGTCTCTCCCTCCACCTTGCGCAGATATCCCTGCACATCCACCGACACGCGCCCGCGCTTGGCCAGGTCTTTAATCACTTCAAGGCTGAAGTCATCGGCCAGGAGGGTGCCGAGGTGGAAGATGCGGGCATTCACTGCCGAGAGCTTCTCCACAGTGAATGGGTCGGCCACGGCGAGCACGCGCTGGGTGCGGTCGTTCATATCCTCGCCGTATTTATTTTCGAAGTACACCGACTTTTGGCTTGGTATCACGTCCACATCAATGCCTTTGGATCGCAGCTCTTCCACAGAGCTCATCTCAGAGACCGCTAATGAGGTCACCAGCTTGAAGCGGGTGTGGCCAAGGCTGTGTATGGCGTTGGCGAAATAATAGGCTGTGCCGCCGGGCATGTGGGCGGTAAATCTCGGTGTCACCACCTTGTCGAGGGTGATGTGCCCTATGCAGCAGATGTCTGCTGCGGACTGATCGTCTGTATGAAATTTTTCTGTCATTTGTCTAATTTTTTTGCCACTACGGCCAGTGCATAGACCAGCACCAGAGCATAGCCGATGGCCGGTACGATAAATGCTGTGGACATGGAGGTGGAGTCGGCTGCCCATCCCATCAGGAAGGTGCCCACGGCCCCGCCCACAGGGGTCATCATCAGGAATGAAGACGCTATCTTGGTGGCGCTCCCGGCGCCGCTGATTGTCAACGCGAATATGGTGGGGAACATGATGGCCTCGAAAGCGTAGCATGCCAATAGCCCGATATGGGAGATGGCTCCTGTGTCTGACATCACGGCTGCCGCCCCGGCCACAGTGAATACGCCGCACCACATAAGCACCTTCTCCGCCGCCACGCGGCTCATAATCCAGCTGCCAAGCACACGGGCCAGCATAAACAGGCCCAGAGCGCCGAACGACAGCACCACCGAGGCTTCTGTCTTGTCAAGCCATCCGTCGGAGGTGGCATAATTGATAAAGAGGCTGTTGATGGATATCTCGGCCACTTCGTAGCTGAATAGGGCTATTACGCCCAATCTGAATCTGCGCCGGCTCCACAGCTCCTTTATGGTGGAGCCCAATCCGGCGGATTTGTATGCGGTGGCAGTCGTGGCAGATATCTCAGGCAGCTTCACCCGGGTGAACATCAGTGCGGCGGCGAGCACTATCACCCCCATTATCATATAGGGCAGTGACACGCTGCTGTCTTCACCGGAGAATATATATCCGCCCACTATCACCGGGGCGAGGATACAGCCCAGGCCATTGAACGACTGGGCCAGGTTCAGGCGGCTGGCTCCGGTGGAAGGGTCGCCGAGCTCGGTGGCGTAGGGATTGGCCGAGGTCTCAAGCATCGCCAGTCCGCAGCCTATCACAAACAGGGCGAACAGGAATATCGGGAATGACATAAATCTCTCGCCGGGGATGAAGAGCAGTGACCCCAATCCGAAAATGAGCAGCCCCATGACTATGCCGCGGCGATAACCCTTGCGGGTGATGATGATGCCTGCCGGAAGGGCCATGAGGAAATATCCTAAGTAGGTGGTGGCCTGTATCAGGGTGGATTGGGTGATGGATATGCTCAGGGCTTCCTGAAAATGCTTGTTGAGCACGTCGAGGATGGCGCGGGCAAAGCCCCACATGAAGAATAGGAGAGTGATCAACACAAAGGGCAAAAGATATTGCTTGCTTACGAGCTTCATTGTTTAATTGTGTTAATGATAGTTTTGGGTATGGTGGCAAATTTGGGTCTGCAAAGTTAGTGATTTTATATCAATTTAGTGCCTTTATCACTTAAAAAAGTTGCGATTTTTCACATGTGTTGCATATAGTATGTCAATTTAGTTAATTTATGTAAATTTGGTTGCTATAATCGTGAAATAAAATTAACTTTGCACTGTGAAATTTACACTAAAGAATACGCTTGCTGCGAGGCTTGGTGTAATTTATCGTGTAGTGAAGATAACAATCAACCTTAGATCAGATACATATTATCATCTAATCTTTATGCAAAAAGAAAAATTACATCGCTTTGTGACGGGACATTTATTCCGCGCAATTGCAATTTTGCTATGTATGGCCGCGGCTTTCGGCGCGTATGCCCAAAATGTGGTGCGCGGCACAGTGACAGATAATACCTCCGAGCCCTTGATGGGCGTGAGTGTGCGTGTGGCCGGTGAGCAGCGCGGTGTCACCACAGACATTGACGGACGTTTCGCCATTCAGGCCGCCCAGGGTGCCACTCTTCAATTCTCTTACGTGGGATACAAGGCCCAGGACGTGAAGGTGGCAGGCAATGACCTGAAAGTGGTGCTCGTGGAGGACAATGCCCTTCTTGACGAGGTGGTGGTGATTGGCTATGGCACTATGCAGCGCAAGGACCTCACCGGCTCAATCACCTCTGTGCAGGCCAAGGACATGAACGTGGGCGCGTACACCGACCCCGGTCAGCTCCTCCAGGGCAAGGTGCCGGGCCTGGTGGTAGTGCAGAACTCTGATCCCAACGGAGGCGTGAACTCCATGACCCTGCGCGGCGCATCCACTCTCAATGGCTCGACGTCACCTCTCTATGTGGTGGACGGTATCCCCGGAGTGGACCTCAACTTGGTGTCGCCCTCTGATATCGAGAGCATTGACGTGCTGCGCGATGCCTCGGCAACAGCCATCTACGGATCAAAGGCTGCAAATGGTGTGATCATCGTGACTACAAAGCGAGGCGCTGATGGCCCCGCTAAAGTGACATATCAGGGATATGTGGCTTGGGACAAAATCGCCAACGACCACAAGATGATGACCGCTGACCAGCTCCGAGCATACGCCGAGGCCAACAACATTACCATCCCCAACGACAATGGAGCCAACACTGACTGGGCCAAAGAGACACAGCGCACCGGTTTCGCCCACAATCACAATCTCTCTATCACCGGAGGCGGCAAATCCACAAGCTATACCGTATCGCTCAACTATATCGAGCGCGACGGCGCAATCAAAGGCGTGGGCAACAACCTTTTCACCGCTCGCTCTTATGTGGAGACTAAGACTCTCAAAGACCGACTCACCCTTGGTGTCGGTATCAATGGCAACGTGCGCAACGAGTGGGGCGTGCCACGCGGCGACGATGGTAAGTCGGTATATGCGGCTATGTACTATTATTCTCCCCTCGTGCCGGTGTACAACGAAGACGGCTCATATTACTCAGACAAATCCATCTCCCAGAATTACAATCCTCTGCTGATGATTTACGAAGACCGCTCTATGGCTACATTCAAGCGCTTTCAGGCCACAGGCAAGGCTTCTCTCCTGATTATCGACGGACTCACCCTCAATGCCAACTTCTCTTACCAAAACCGCAGCAAGGATTACAAAGACTACTATTCCCAGAAATCAGAGACAAACAACCGTCACGGTGAGTCGTCTCGCGATACATACACTGATATCGCCAAGCTCCTTGAGGTATACGGGAATTTCGACCGCACATTTGCCCGTGACCACAAGGTGGCCCTTATGGCCGGTTATTCTTGGGAGCAGGAAGACAACGGTGATGGTTTCGGAGCAAGAGGATACAACTACTATGATGATACATTGGGATGGAATGATATAGGTATGGCCAACAGCTGGGATGCAGATCCTGTGTGGGGCAACGTGAAATCCACCAAACGTATGATCTCATTCTATGGTCGCGCAAACTATTCTTTCGCTTCTCGCTATATCCTGCAGGCTGCTATCCGCCGTGACGGTGCATCCACATTCGGCTCCAACAACAAATGGGCCACCTTCCCCTCTGCCTCTGTGGCTTGGCGTATCAAAGATGAGAAATTCATGCAGAATCTCACTTTTATCGATGACCTGAAACTGCGTGCCGGTTGGGGTCAGAGCGGTAACTCTGCCGGTTTCGATATCTACACTTCCCGATTCTATTATCAGACTGCCACAAATAATATTGATGGCAAATATGTGCCCGTGAGATTTGACTATGTGGATCCTGTGACAGGCCAAGTGACAAGCTACAAAAGCATTACCGCTGCTCGCAACGTCAACGACAACCTCAAATGGGAGACCACCACGATGGTGAACCTCGGCCTTGACTTCGCATTTCTCAACGGACGTATCAACGGTACTGTGGAATGGTACAACAAATCCACCAAGGATATGATTTGGGATTACCCCGTGTCGGCAGCCCTCTATCCAGTGTCTACTCTTACAGCCAATGTGGGTAAGATGCGCAACACCGGTATCGAGCTTACCATCAATGCTGTGCCCGTGCAGACTCACGACTTCAGATGGACCACATCTCTCAACTTATCGCACAACGACAACGAAGTGGTGTCGGTGTCTAATTCTGAATTCAACGCCGGCGTGCTCAACCGCTACGACCCGCACCTTCCCGGCCTTTCACAAGGCTGCAACACACAGCGCATCGTCGAGGGCAAGCCTATCGGATCTTTCTACCTCTGGGACTGGGCCGGATACAATGAAGACGGCATCTCCACATTTTACCGCTACGACGGAAAGGGCAACCATATAATCGGCGAAGACGGCAAGCCTGAAGTGACACTCGAACCCGGACAGGACGACCGCATCTACATGGGCAACGCTCAGCCAAAGCTCACTATGGGATGGAACAACACATTCACATACAAAAATTGGGATCTCAACCTCTTCTTCACCGGTGTGTTCGGACAGAAGATTTTCAATGAGCCACATGCTTTCTTCTCTTATGTGGCGTCTATATCTACCGGTAAGAATGTGATGGCCTCTGTGGTGGACGACCAGCTCGCCACTGACGCACTCGCTCACTATCCCTCACAGCGCTACCTCGAAAACGGCTCTTACTTCAAGCTTGCATCTGCCACTGTCGGATACACATTCCGCAACTGCTTCAACGGCTGGCTTAACGATGTGCGCCTGTATGTGACCGGCAACAATATCTTCACTATCACATCCTACAAAGGACGCGATCCCGAAATCAACCTCGGCGGACTTGAGCCCGGACACGACACACGCTCCGACCACTTCCCCCGCACTCGACAGATACTCGTGGGCATGAACGTGAATTTCTAATCCTCCCTATTTATTAAGCTATTTTTGAATACGATATGAAATCATATATAAAAGGTCTGATTCTTTCCGGTCTGTTGACCACTGTGGGTTGTACTGACCTTGACACTCCTATCAACAAATACACTCAGCTTCCCGACAATCCAATTGCCGTGGAGAGTGAATTTAACGGCTGCTATAGATATCTTCACGGATGGTTTGGACGCGACTTCGCTGAGGGTGTGGTGTATCAGGGCGATGAGGTGATGGGCTGCTGCTTCGGCGCTGGCAACTACTTCGACGACGGCCGCTATCTCCATGCCTCAATACACTCCCTTCACCTCGACAACTGGCGCACTAAAGCCGGTATGGAAGGTGCCCTTAATGGCATCACTTACACCAACAAGAAAATACAGATGTATGGTGGTGATGGGTATCCCGAGACTCTTGACCCCATCGTGGCTCCCCTCCGCGCAATTCGTGCGTACTATACATTCTGGCTTATGGAGCTTTATGGCGACTCTCCTATCCTTAATCGCGTGATGGAGGAGGGTGAGGCTATTGAGCGCCGTCCGCGCAAAGAGGTGGCTGAGTTCATCGAGAAAGAGCTCCTCGAAATCCTTCAGGACGACGGCGGTCTCAGCAAGGCTAATGACGCCAGCACATATGGCAAGCCCAACTATTGGATGGCTGCCGCTCTCTTGGCTAAGCTATATCTCAATTGGGGTGTATACACAAATGATATCACTAAGGTGGATAATAGCACACCCAATCCCAAGCTTAATGACTGCGTGTACTGGTGCGACAAAATCATCGAGAGCGGCCTCTTCGAGGTGGGCGTGGGCTACCGCAAAAAATTCTATCCCGACAATGGCGTGCATATCAAAGACTTTATATATGCTCTTGATGTGGATCCCGAAAACAAAGTGGATGGCTCCACCACTTGGCACCGCTGGTTTGGATTCAAAAAGGAGAGCATGTGTCTTCCTTATCCATTTGGTGTGCCTTATGCAAAATCAATCGCTGGACAGACTGTGCTGACCAAAGAGGCTGTGGAGAGATTCAATCTCCCAGGCGATGAGCGTAATATCATGATTCTCGCCGGACCTCAGACAGCTTTTGATGCCAGCTACAATCCCACCGATGAGCCGGTGTATATCTACCGCGACCTCAACGACCTAAGTAAGAGCCATATTCAGCTCAACTATGTTGTTGACTTTGATTTCGACGATGGCAGTATCTATTCTCTCGGCGATGAATCCACTCCGGCTCTCACTCCTGCAAACGTGAGAAATGGCACGGCTCTGCGAAATATACAGAAAGGCGCCCGACTATTCAAATACCCGGCCCGCGAGCAGGATTATACCCTCTGGAACCGCCAGCAGGCAAATGATTCGCCAATATTCCGATTCGCCGACATCCTCCTCACTAAAGCTGAGTGCATCATGCGCGGAGCCTCTGCCACTCGCGGAGACACACCTATGAGCCTGTTCAACCAGATTCGTGCTTGCTCAAGCGCCCCGCTTCTCTCTAAAGACCCCACCGAGCAGGAGCTCCTCGACGAGCGCTCTCGCGAGTTTATTCTTGAGCCTTGGCGCCGCAACGACCTTATCCGCTTCGGACGCTTCGAAGATGACTGGGGATTCAAGAACCGATACAAGAAATGGACCAACGAAGATCATACCGAGTTTATATGGGTGGAGCGCGAAGGTGTGAAAGATCCTAACCGCCGACTCATGCCCATACACCGCGATATGCTCAACACCAACACCAACTGGAGCCAGAACCCCGGCTATCAAGGAATCTAAAAACACTGCTCAGAGAGTGAGCATAATACATTTAGTGTAAAATGCTCACTCTCGCCATCCTCTTCCCCTCTATTTTTACAAGGGCGGCCACTGACCCCGCGCGGGGTCGGCCCGGCCTAATTTTCACATAAGTTTATTCCTTAAATAAATTAAGATATGAAGAAAAACTACCTCTTTCGCGGTATGATGCTCCTCGGAGCCGCCGCTCTCGCCACCTCTGCTTATGCCGGAGCATATGTAGATGTGACCGCTAAGTATATTCAGGAACCCACTTTCACCCCCGGATGGCGCGGATTTATCGGCAATGTGGCTGAAGGCGTGGGCGAGGCTTGGAGCGGCGCTTTCAAGGCTTACCAGAACCTCGGAGATATGCCTGCCGGAAAATACGTGCTCACTGCCGACGCTTTCTATCGCTGCGGCTACAACGATTTCGCTAAGGCTAATCAGGCCGGTAATCCCGAGCTAAACACTGCCTACATCTTCATCAACGACGCCAAAGTGCCTGTAAAAGGTCTTTTTGATGGCCGTGACACTGCCCCCAACAATATGGCCGAGGCTAACACCGCTTTCCAGAACGGCGAATACAAAAATACTCTCGAATATGACCACAAAGGCGGCGAGCTGATTATCGGTATCTGCAACACCGGATGCTATCGCGACGAGTGGTGCTGCTTCGACAACTTTGTGCTCACCTGCGACGGTGCGATAGTTGACAAAATCGTCAACGGAGATTTCTCTACCGACCAGAACGCTAAGCGCGCTTGGGACAACCACAACAGCGAAAACAAAGAGAAGACTCCCGATATCCAGAAGGACGGCTCAGGCGCTGGCAGCTTCCGCAAGTGCGGAGGTTCGCCTTACAACACCGGCCAGCAGGTGGAGCTTCCCGCAGGTAAATATCGCTTCTCTATGCTCACTTTCCACCGCTATGGATCCACTATGGACGCTGACGGCACCTACTACAACCACAAGTGGCCCTTGGCTCCTGCGGCTGAGCCTTATGGAAGCATGAAGCGCACCCCAAAAGACTGGTTTGAGGCCAACGACTACGATGAGGTGGGCGATGAATATCCTCACGCATACATCTACATGTCTAAAAACGAGAAAAAGCCACACTACCTCTCTTGGGCCAACGGCGACTACGAAGGCGACCTCACCGACGATGTGGACGTGCGCACTCGTATCAAAGACTGCTGGGAAATCTGTGGCGGCGACCTATCTATCATGCCCGACAACAACCCCCGCATTGATATTCAGAGCGTGGGCGGCGATGTCCTTCCATATGAGGTGAAGAATAAATGTACTGCCGGCAATGACTCAGGCTCTGAGCGTGAAGGCTCGGCCGCTTTCGTTAATGAGCCCGAGAAGTGGCGCCAGGGTGTAGAGTTCACTCTCACTGAGCCCACTAAGGTATGGCTCGGATTCGGTAAGGACGAAAACTCCGGCGACGGATATTGGCATCCCTACTGCGACATCACCCTTGAGGCTTGGGACGAGAACGCCGCCGTGGAGGTGATCGGCACCGACGCTGACATGTACGCTCCCGTGGAATACTACAACCTCAACGGTGTGCGCGTGGCCAACCCCGAAAACGGTGTATATATCGTGAAGCAAGGCCAGAAGGTGCACAAAGCCGTGATTCGCTAATCTATCGAATTCTTGTACCTAATAAATCATACGCTGCCGCACATATGCGCGGCAGCGTTTTTTAAATATTCACATCATTATGTCCAAAACATTCCTCAGCGCTCTGTTGGCTTGTGTGGCCGTGTGTGCTAATGCCGACAATTTTGTAGTCACCGATTTTGGGGCAGTGGGTGACGGTAAGACCGACGATGCTCCGGCTATCCAGAGGGCTATTGATGCCTGCTCGGCTGCCGGCGGTGGCTCTGTGGTGATTCCCGCCGGTAAGACATTCATGAGCGGTCCTTTGAAAATGGCCTCATATGTTGATATGCATCTTGAGCCTAATTCTGTGCTCCTCGCAAATCCTGATGAAAGCATTTACAATATCAGCGCTTTCAGAGCCAATGAAGGTGAAGGCATGATGTGGCTTTATGGTGAGGGTATATCCAATTTCTCTATCAGCGGCACAGGTGCTATCGACGGCAACGCCGTGGCTTTCATGGGCGCCGAGCTCGATGATTCATATGAATTGAAACCCATCACCACCTTTGACCCGCGCCCTCATGTGCTCACACTTATAGGTGGCGAGAAAATCAACATCTCGGATGTGACTGTGCGCAATAGTGCCTACTGGACTATCCACCTTGTGGGATGCCATGATGTGGCCATTGATAATATTTCGCTTTTGAATAATCTCAAGGTGCGCAATGGCGACGGCATAGATGTGGACCACTCAAAGAAGGTGCGTATCTCAAATTGCTACATCGAGAGCGGCGACGACTGTATATGTCTGAAAAATCGCCGGGAGTTTGAGGAATTCGGCCCCTGCGAGGATATCGTGGTGACCAATTGCATAATGACCTCCCGATCTTGTGCCGTGAAAATCGGCTCGGAAAATATGGACCGTATCTCTCGAGTGATGTTCGACAATTGTATCATCACAGACTCAAACCGAGGTATCGGTATCCAGAATCGCGACGAGGGCTCGGTATCAGATGTCACCTTCTCTAACATCACTCTTGACTGTCACCTTTTCTCCGAGGTGTGGTGGGGACAGTCAGAGCCAATCTATATCACCTCTTATCCCCGCGCTGTGGGCAATCACAAGGATGCCGGATGGCGTTTCCCAAAGGGCGCCACTAAAGGCGCTTGCGGCCCGGTGAGCAATATCCGCTTCAATAATATCACCGCCACGGCGGAGAATGGAGTGTTTATAGGGTGTGATACCCCGGGTAAGGTGTCTGATATCACATTTAATAATGTGATGATATCACTTGACAAAATCTCTGATTTTGAGGGAGGCCTCTACGACCGCCGCCCCTGCGACGGCCAGGGCTTCATCTCTTCTCCCACATATGGCATCTTCGCCGAGAACGCCTCTGACCTGCGTATCTCTGATTTTCAAGTGCGCAATGTGGGCATGCCATCCGAGAGATATGCCTCTGAATTTAATTTCGTGAATTGTAAAGACGTAAAGGTCAGGAAATGAAAAAAATTGCTCTTATCCTCTCTTTATTTCTCGCTTCGGCGGTGTATGCTGTTTCGCAAAATGTTGCAGCAGCTTCACTTTTGGAAGAAATTTCTGCCGACCCCGAAAAATCGGGGGGCATATATTATGCTTATCCAGTAAAGGCCGATTCTTTGGCTCCGGTGCCTGACGGTTTTGAGCCTTACTACATTAGCCATTATGGCAGACATGGCTCGCGCTGGGTGATAAATATGGGTATTTATCCTAAGCTGCTGAGTGTGCTCGCCCAGCAAGACAGCTTGGGAAATCTCACCCCCCTTGGAAGCGAGATTTCTGGTTTGCTGGAGATATGCGCCGACCATGCGCAGGGGCATTCCGGCGAGCTTTCTCCCTTGGGCGAAGACCAGCATAGGGCTATAGCCACAAGGATGGTGGAGCGATTCCCTTCGGTGTTCGATGATTCGGCCTCAATAGTGATGCGCTCCTCCACCGAGCCTCGATGCATCGTGAGCATGGCCGCTTTTTCTGAGGCTGTGAAAGCCATGCGCCCTAATATCTCTGTGGAGCGCCATGCCACACCGGGCGATATGGACACCATACACTACACCTCGCTCCAGGCTAAGGCTCTGGGAGATGAGGGCGGACAGTGGATGCGGGGTTTTCAGCCCGTGCGCGATAAGCTCACTCGATGCGAGTCCAGCGCCTCGCTCATTTTCAATGATATAAACAAAGTGGATAATCTGCCGCTGTTTATGAGGTATCTCCACGATGCCGCTATTGATGTGCAAGATGTGGTGGGGCTCCCTGAAAGCTGCAATAGGCTGATTGAGGTGTTCACACCGGAGGATTTGTATAGCCTGTGGATGGCATCCAACTATATGATGTATGTGAAAAATGCCGACACGGCTCCATCTCGTGACCTTGGCCCTCAGTGTGCGGCTCATTTGCTGGAAAATATCATGAAGCATGCCTCCGCGTCCGAGTCCTCCGCCGATTTGCGTTTTGGACATGACACATCGCTCATACGCCTGCTCGCGCTTATGGGCATTGAGGGATGCTCTCCGGCGGGAGCGTCGTCACCTCAGGAGGCTGCAGGGCAGTGGCAGACTTTTAGGATATCTCCGATGGGGGCTAATCTTCAGCTTATATTTTTGCGTGATACCGGAGGCCGGGAGATTGTGGGCATTAGGCTCAACGAGATGCCGGCTGGCGTGGAAGGGCTCGAGGAGGCTTTTCCCGGATATTATGATAGGGCTAAACTTTTTGAGTTTTGGAGGAAAAAAATAAAATAATCAGATCGCTCACATGGCTCAGAGCGCTTTGATATATCAGAAAAGGAATTTATGAAAAAATTAATTTGTATTGTTGTGGCTTTGCTCTGCTGTGGGGCTGCCACTTATTGGTATATGTCGGCTGAATCATACGTGCCTGAGGATAATGCCGTCACGGCCTTGATGGAGCGTGTGGCTCCGGGATCGTCTTCGCGCATAATGGCGCGTGAAATTCCATGGGATGAAGATTTCTTTGAGATTAGCTCGGAGGATGGCATGCCGCTTATCACGGGAAATTCGGCGGTGAATATTGCTGCCGGCCTGAATTGGTATCTTAAATATTACACCGGAAACCACCTGTCGTGGAATAATATGCAGATTGTGCTGCCGGATACTCTTCCGGTGCCTGAGGCCCCTGAGCGTCATTCCACTGACTTGTCACGCCGGTATTACCTCAACTACTGCACCCATTCTTATTCAATGGCTTTCTGGGATTGGGACCGCTGGCAGAAGGAGATTGACTGGATGGCGCTCCATGGCATAAATATGCCGCTGGCCATGACAGGCATTGATGTGGTGTGGCGAAATACCCTGCTGCGCTTGGGCTACACTAAGGCTGAAGCCGATGAGTTTATTGCCGGCCCGGCTTTCCAGGCCTGGTGGCTGATGAACAATCTTGAAGGATGGGGCGGCCCCAACTCTGACAAGTGGTATGAGGATAGGGCAGAGCTCCAGAAGATGATTCTGGCGCGCATGCGCGAGCTGGGCATGGACCCCGTGCTACCGGGATATTCCGGAATGGTGCCTCACGATGCTGATGAGCGTATGGGGGCTAAGGTCTCCGGCAAGGGAATATGGAATGGCTTCGTGCGACCCGCTTTCTTGGCCACAACCGATTCTCTCTTCCCTAAAATCGCTGAGATATATTATGATGAGTTGACCAAGCTTTGTGGCGAAGCCAAATATTACAGCATGGATCCGTTCCACGAGGGCGGTAGTCTTGAGGGAGTGGATTTGGCTGAGTGCGGGGATATCATAGCCAAGGCTATGAAAAAGGCTAATCCCGATGCGGTATGGGTGGTGCAGGGATGGAATGAGAATCCGCGTCCGCAGCTCCTTGACGGTGTGCAGAAAGGTGACATAGTGGTGCTTGACCTCGCTTCAGAAATAAAGCCAAATTGGGGCATGCCGAATTCACCCTCACCATATAAGCGCGAAAATGGATATATGCCCCATGAGTGGATGTACTGCATGCTGCTTAATTTCGGAGGCAATGTGGGGCTGCACGGACGTATGGACAATGTGATCGAGGGATATTACACTGCGCGCCGGTCGCCATATGCCGAGACACTCACCGGCATCGGTCTCACCCCCGAGGGTATAGAAAATAATCCCGTGATGTATGAGCTGCTGTGCGAGCTGATATGGCGTCCCGAACAGTTTAAGAAGGAGGATTGGCTAAAGGGCTATACCCGTGCCCGATATGGCGCTTCTGACCCCGATGTGGAGAAGGCCTGGAATCTGCTCGCATCCACCATCTATAATTGCCCATGGGGCAATCTCCAGCAGGGCACCACTGAGTCGGTGTTCTGCGCGCGCCCCTCGCGCAGTGTGTGGCAGGTGTCAAGCTGGAGCCGTATGGCCCCTTACTATGACGGCAATGATGTGATAAAAGCTGCTCTCTCCTTTGCTGAGGCGGCTCCTAAGCTACGCGAAAACCCCAATTATCGATATGATCTGGTGGATATCACGCGTCAGGCCATAGCCGAGAAGGGCAGAATTGTATACCTTGATATGATAGCCGCTCTTGACGATAAAAATATGGCCGTATTTGACAAGGAGGCTGCTAAATTCCTGGATCTGCTGCGCACACAAGACAGACTGCTCTCCACTCGCCCGGAATTCAGTGTGGCCTCCTGGATTGATACGGCCCGCCGTCTTGCCCCCTCACCGGCCGAGGCCGATGCTATGGAGCAAAACGCGCGTCTGCTGATCACCACATGGGGCCCGAGGGTGGCCAGCGAGGACGGCGGCCTGCGTGACTATGCACATCGCGAATGGGCCGGTCTGCTTTCTGACCTATACCTCACGCGCTGGAGAGAGTGGATAGAGCATGTACGCTCAGGAAAAGATACACCGATAGATTTTTATGCCATAGACGAGAAATGGGTGAATGACCGTAAGACTTACCGGGTGGACACCTCATCTGACTGTGTGGATGTGGCTCTTGGCTGTATAGAGGATTTATAGGCCAGATAAGATTTATAAGACTTATAAGTCTTATAAATCTTATAAGATTAGATCTTAGGCGGCTTATATTTTAATATAGATTTTCTTCTTATACAATGGCATAGCGGCCAATCCCATCACGGCCATAAAAGCCACGGAATATATGGCCGATGCTATGCGGGCATGTGGCACAAGGCTGAATATGGCACCATACACAGTATCTGTGGCCCCTGTGGCTCCGGCTATCACGGCCAAAGCCTCACTGCCCACATACAAGAAGAGGGGATTGACACCGAAGGCTCTAAAAAACTCGAATAATCGGTCTTGATGGCGCACATCCACATAATAGCTCAAGGTGCCAAGCAGGATGGCTGCCATGCCGCAGCTCACCAGCACATAGCTTGGCGACCACACGCGCTTGTTGACGGGCATGACCGAGCTAAGAAAATATCCTGCTATTGCCATTACAGCTCCTGCCACCATTATGCGCAGGAGCTTTTCGCTTATAGGCTGCTGATTGCGCAGCAGGGCTCCGCAGCAGAAGCCTATTATAGTGTGGGCTATGGCGGGGAGGGTGCCCAGGAGGCCTTCGGGGTCTACGGGCCGCTTGATATACAGGTGGCCCGTACCCATGATGGCGCGGTCTATTATGGCGTTGATATTGCTTAGGTCGTTGCAGTAGCCGTTGAATAGCAGCAGGGCTGCTCCGTAGACACACAGCAGCAGGGCCGCTATCCACACCATAGCTTTGCGGCTGCAATAGAGAGCGAGGATTGACACCACACAGTAGCAAAGTGCTATGCGGGTGAGCACGCCTGTGAGGCGCAGGTGGCCGAAGTCAAGGAGGCTATGGCCTGAGCATATATTGTCCAGCCAGTGTAGTGCCCAGCAGATAAGTAGTATATACGCTGTGCGCTTTGCGATTTTGCGCAAAGTGCGGGCCGACGCTTGAAAATCGGTTTTGGCCAATGAGAGGTAGGTGGTGACACCCATTATGAAGAGGAAGAAGGGAAAGACCAGGTCGCAGGGGGTGAGGCCGTTCCATGAGCTGTGCTGCAGGGCAGGGAAGCTCTCACCGCCTCCTGAATTGTTCACGATAATCATGCCCACAATGGTGATGCCTCGCATCACGTCAAGGGCTGTAAGGCGTCTGTATGCTGTTTTGTTGAGTGTCTCCATGGATTGTGTCAAAAATTTTTGCTAAGTTAGCGAAAATTGTTGAATATATTTGTAATTTTGTAAGTAATAAATAAGTAATAATAGATAATCCATGAAGTTGATCACAATTCTTACATATGCTGTCGGATTTTGTCTCGGCACAGGTTTTATGTCACAGGCCCGGCCTGGCTTGCCGCTTGATTATGTGGATACGCGTGTAGGCACCGCTTCTGCTGTCACGCGCACTGCGGGTATGTTCGGCAAAGGCTCGGAAGAGCACGGGCAGACACTCCCCGCCGCGGGTGTGCCCCATGGCATGAATTTATGGACACCCCAGACACAAGACACTGAGCAGAAGTGTATAGCCCCATATTATTATGCAGACTCTCTGCTGCAGGGCTTTCGCAATAGCCATTGGATTGTGGGTGGGTGCACTCAGGATTATGGGTCAATGACTCTCCATGCTATGGGCGGAGAGCTGCGCACCTCTCCCCAAGCGCGGGCCACACTCATGGACCGTGGGTCTGAGGTGGCCAGGCCTGATTATTATGCTGTTGGCCTGCCCTCTGAGGGAATGACGGCGGAGATGACGGGCTTGTCTCGCTCCGGTATTTTCCGTTTTGTCTATGATTCCGACTGCCAGGGCAGCTTGGTGGTGAATCCTAACTCTGATGAGGGCGAGGGCTATGTTGAGGTGGATACGGCTCGCCGCGAGATACGCGGATATAATCCTGTGCATCGTATATATCAAGGCTGGGGACAGCCGGCTGGCATGGCCGGATATTTTGTGGTGAGATTGTCGCCGGATGTCCGCATCACTGATTTTGGCACATTCCGAGATTCAGATGTGCTTTCCGGCCAGGAATCGCTTGGGGGCACCGCCGGCATAGGCGCATATATGAAATTTGACACCAAAGCCTGGGCTCCAGTGCTGGTCAAAGCGGGTTCTTCTTTTACCTCACTTCAGGCAGCAGAGGATAATCTTGAGGCTGAGATTCCGGGTTGGGATTTTGAGGAGGTGCGCGGAGAGTCGGCTCGGCAGTGGCTTGAGCATCTTGGACGTATTGAGGTGGAGGGCGGCTCTGATATAGATCGGCGCAAGCTCTATGGCGCCCTTTATCGCTGCTCGCTTTTGCCCAGGGTGGTGAGCGACGTGGATGGCTCTTATGCGGGATTTGCCGGCACAGGAGTGCGAAAGATGCCGCAGGGACAAGACTACTATGATGATTTCAGCATGTGGGATACCTACCGCGCGCTTCACCCGCTGATTACTTTGCTTGAGCCGGAGCGCTCGGGCAGCATGATGCAGTCGCTGGTGGTAAAGGCTCAGCAGGGAGGGTGGATGCCCATTTTTCCATGCTGGGGCAGCTACACGGCCGCTATGATTGGCGACCACTGTGCGGCCGCTATGTCCGATGCGGTCATTAAAGGCGTTAATAATTTTGATCTGGAGTCAGCCTATGAGTATCTGCGCAAAAATGCCTTCAATGAGCCGGGTACATATCAGGAGTATGCAGATGGCATGGGCCGGCGAGCCCTGCGCTCATATCTGAAATATGGGTATATCCCGGTAGAGGATACCGTGGGCGAGGCTTTTCATAAGCGAGAGCAGACTTCGCGCACTCTGGAGTATGCTTTTGATGATTTCGCTCTGGCGCAGATAGCCAAGAAATTAGGGCATGAAAAAGATGCTCAGGAGCTGATGCGCAGATCTAAGAATTATAAAAATGTCTATGATCCTGCTTTGGGCTATGTGAATGGCCGCCATGCCGACGGCCGGTTTGTTTCGGGCACTAATCCGTATACTTTCGACAAGGCCATCACTGAGGGTGCGCCTTGCCACTATACCTGGTATGTGCCTCAAGACGTGTGCGGGCTGGTAGAGCTGATGGGGGGGGCCGATGTATTTGAGGCCAAGCTTGACTCTATGTTTGCCGCCGGACGCTATTGGCACGGCAATGAACCCTGCCACCAGATAGCCTATCTCTATGATTATATAGGCAAGCCTGAGAAGACACGTCAGTGGGTGCGCCAAATAATGGATACTGAATACCTTGATGCCCCCGGCGGCTTATCCGGTAATGATGATGCCGGACAGATGTCAGCCTGGTATGTGTTTTCTGCCCTTGGATTTTATCCGGTATGCCCTTCGGTGCCGGAGTACGCTGTGGGCGCTCCGCTTTTTAGCCGTATCACAGTGCGCCCGGCCTCCGGCCCGGCTTTTGTCATAGAGGCAGATAAGGATGGAGGCTTGCCATACATCAATGGCCGCAAGCTATTGCGGCCATTTGTGGAGCATGGGGATCTGACATTGGGTGTGGGTGACTAAAGCTTCCCCGCCATAGACATACTGCCGTAAAGGAAAAAAGCCGGGGGGGACGCCCCTGGCTTTTCATATATGAGACCGTCTCCTGGCTTTTATCCTCAGATAGTAAGTCTCCGGTGGTGGGCTTCAGTCTCGCGCCATATGTTTCTCTGTTTTCACCGATCCGTCAGAAAGGGTGGTGGTGATGAACAAGATGCCTTTGTATGTCTCAGGATTTGCGATAGCTATGCCACGAGCGTCATAATATCTGCGTGAGATTATTTGGGTGTCTGCGGCTGTGTCTATCACTGCGGCGGATTCTGCGGCAAGAGTGGCTACCTCGGTGGCGGAGAGGATGCGGTTGTAGATGCGGAGGTCGCGTATCATGCCGTTGAATAGGCCTCTGCCGTGGTCTTGTCCGGCTCCCACATAGGTGATTGGTCGGTGAGAGGGCACATATAGGCCGAAGTCGGCTGATGAGGCGGCGCATTGGCCATTGATGTATAGCACGGTCTCGCCAGTGGAGGTGTCTATGGTGGCGGTCACATGCACCCATTCTGTCAAGGAGGGCGCAGTGGCTGATATCTCGCTTTCTCGGCTCTGGGCGCATGTGGTGAGTTTCAGCATACCATCCTGCAGCAGAGAGATATTCATGGAGTTGGTCTCTGAGTATCCGGTGCTGAATATATACAGACCATCCACTGAAGATGAGCGGCGGGCGTGAAAAGCCACTGTGAGCTGTTGTCCCTGCTCCATTGTAGAGTATGGTAGCTGCACAATGTTGTCGCCGCGGAAGCGCAAGCGTGTCACACCGTCTTTGGTGCTGTATTCCGGCTCTTTGGCCAGAGCTTTGGCGTGGTAGAGATTATCGGAGGTGTCATCGAGGGTGCTGTCAAAGCTGTAGGCGGCCACCAATCCGTGGAGTCTGGGAGATGCTGTGGCTTTTTCAGAAGGCACGGATTTGTTGAGGGCCGCATCTACGGCCACCACCCGGTAATCATATGTATTGCCGGAAATCACGGTATTGTCTATATATGCTGTTGAGGAGATTCCTCGGGCTATGGTGTTGTAGCGGTCTTCACCGGCTGGAGAGCGAAGAATATTATATGAGTCGGCATCAGCCACGGGGAGCCAGGAGAGTCGGGCAGTGGTGGCCACAGCGGTGGCTGTAAGGCCGTCGGGCGTCTCAGGGGCCTCAAAATCCAGGGGCACAGAGGCGGGTATCAAGCGCCATTGCTGATTGGGGGAGTCGGTGCGCTCTTGCTGCAGCACATCGGTGCCTTCGGCTGAGTCGGCAGCTTCGAGGTATAGAGCGCTATGCTTATTGCGGATGTGGTAGAGGCCGTCGCCGTCATATTCGAGTGCCCATTGCTGCACGGCGGCTCGGCTTAGGCCATAGCATATCACCGGGCCTGAGGTCTGGAGGTTCCAGTTGAGATTGTCCATTGCTTGGCCGTCGGCTGTGTTGGTGATGAAATAGTAGCTGAAGTCGCCGCCTTGGGTGTTGGGCACTCTCTGTATGGTCCAGTGCTGGTGAGGACCCATGGTGTATACCTGCTGTTCCAGAGGCTGTAGATTGGCTGTGGATGAGCCTTTGGCTCCGATTACCAGGTGAGAGGCATTGTTCACTATGGTGTAGCTGCCGTCGATGTGCTGGGCCACATCAGTTCCGCGGGTGATATTTATCACAGTCTCGGCGTTGCGCTGGAGATCGGTCTGATATGCGCCTTTTGGGTCGCCGGGGAGCTCAAGGACATATTCGCGGAGTGGGCCTTGGCCATCCACATACATATCCCCGTCAATCGACACATATCTGTAGGCTGAGGGCATGGCCTGGCGCTCAGAGCATCCTGCAAATCCCTGTATCTTGCCTGATGGTGCGCGGTATACAGCGGCTGCCGACCAAGCGGAGCGGTTTTCCGCATATGATAGACGCTTTCCGAAGCTTGCCTTGCAGAACTCGCCACGTGCTTGCTCGGCTGTGCCCCACCATATGCCAGTCTGCATGCCGTACTCCACACCCACTATGGCCTCCATCACATTGTGCAGCTCATCAGCTGTGGCATGCTTGCCGTCGGCTCGCACAGTGGCGAAGAAATCGGCGTAGTGGTCAAAGTCGCCGGCCAGCTGGTGGGTGTTGCCTTCGTCAAGATATTCCTTCAACTCTGTGTACCAGGGGAGTGCCTCATCGCAGTTGAGGGTGTTGCCGCCGCTGATACGGATGTCGGCAAATCTCGGAAATTCGTCAGCATCCTTCAGGAGCTTGTTTATCTCATTGAATACATTGATGGGAGTGCCGTTCCAGAAATAGTCGGGCTCATTGAAAGGGGCGGCTGACACTACTGTGTGTCCAGAGGCGTTTACAGCGGCGGCAGTGGCGTCAATGAGCTTGGCGTAATTGTATGCCACTTCTTTTGGGGCGCCTATATAGTTGTTTTCAGCGTCAAGGCCTCCGTATAGCTCTTTGATGGTGGGCTCTCCGGCATCGAGATTTAGGGCTATATTCACGGGATGGCCTATAAGGGCCACATTGGCCAGACGCTTTTCGAGATGCTCTTGCAGTGGCGCCGGGAGCACACCCTTTTGGGTGATTTCAGCCCATGGATTAAACGACACGCGAGCCACATCTATAATATCGGCTCCGGCGAAGCGTATGCCGCGGAGCATATTTGCGTAGTCGTTCCAGGCTGTGTCAAATCCCCATTCTATGGGCAGTGATTTACCTTGCGCGGAGAAGCTGAATGGCACAGCGCGCTCAGCTTTTATGGATGTGGGGTACAGGCTCCAGGCCGTGACCTGGCTCTGGGCCGAGGCTGATATGCCTGCGGCTAAAGCGAAAGAAGTGACGAGGATTTTATTCATCGTGGATAGATCTAAGATTGTTATGTGGTTTATGACTTTGTGCTGCAAAGCATTTGCAAAAATACTAAATTCCCACATTCTTGACAAATTAATCATTATATCTGCCCTCACAATTTCTATTTCTTTTGTAGGTTTGGCATATTTTGTGTAATTTTGTATTGTTCAAATTAAAGAAAAAAAAACACAGAATATATCCATATGGCAAAAATCGGAGATTTAGTGAGATACCTCAATTCCGTGGGTGGCGGCACAGTGGTGCGCATCGACGGCAATATAGCTTATGTGGACGAGGACGGATTTGTCACTCCGGTGCTTCTGAAGGAGTGTGTGGTGGTGTCGCCGGCCGGCACTCATGTGCCGCCGCCCGCGCCTAAGTTCGGCAAGCCGGCTCCCGCGCCTGTATTGGCTAAAGATAAGACACCGGCTCCGGCCGCTCCCAAAAAGGCTGAGGAGACTTTTGTGGTGGAGGAGACTCCACAGGGCGAGATGCTCAATATCGTGCTTGCCTATGAGGCCGCCGACCTGAAGAAATTGTCATCCACCACCTACGACACATATCTGGTCAACGACTCTAACTATTACCTGTATTTCACCTATATGTCAAAGGGCTCTGACGAGCGTGGATGGACCGCGCGCTTCGCCGGCATGGTGGAGCCCGGTATCCAGCTCTTCCTCGAGGAGCTGAAGCCGGAGGATCTCTCGAAGATTGACCGTGTGGCCCTGCAGTATGTGGCCTTTAAAAAGGATAAGGCTTTCGAGGCCAAGACTCCGGAGATGGTGGAGATGCGCTTTGACGCCACTAAATTCTTCAAGCTACACTGTTTCCGCCCGAATCCGTATTTTGACCAGCCTGTGATAGCTCTTGATGTGGTGAAAAATGATATCCCGGCGCGTCTGGTGAAGGTAGACGCGAAGGCTATGAAGGAGTCAATGAGCAGCAAGATCCGATCTGACCTGCGTGAGCATCGCCATGGCGCTCCCGCCAAGCCCAAGCGCAAGGACGAGCCTCTGGTGGTGGACCTGCATATAGCCGAACTGGTGGACAATACCCGCGGGCTGAGCAATTCTGACATGCTCAACCTCCAGGTTGACCGTTTCTGCAAGGTGATGGACGAGAATCTCCGCAATCATGGCCGTAAGATAGTGTTTATCCACGGCAAGGGCGACGGTGTGCTCCGTCAGGCCCTGCTCAAGGAGCTTAACTATCGCTATAAGGGACATGATGTGCAGGATGCCTCATTCCGTGAATACGGCTTCGGAGCCACTCAAGTGACCATAAGATGATAGTCTGCTTTTCCGGCACGGGCAATTCGCTCGCTGTGGCCAAGGAGCTGCAGCGGTGTCTTGGAGACAGCCTCATGGTGCTCTCCCGCGAGTGTCTTACCTCGAAGACAGCTCTGAGCCTCGCGCCCGATGCGGGCCGAGTGGTGTGGGTGGCGCCTGTCTACTGCTGGGGGCTGCCCAAGCCGGTGGTGGAGGTGATGCGTAAGGCTGATGTCAGCGCCGGCGCGGAGCATTATCTGGTGTGTACCTGCGGCGATGATGTGGGGCTCGCCCACCGCCGCTGGCGCAAGCTGATGGCCCGGCGGGGCTGGAAGGCGGCTTCGGCCTACAGTGTGCAGATGCCCAACACTTATGTGTTTATGCCCGGCTTTGATGTAGACTCCCCCTCTCTTGCGGTCCGCAAGCTTGCGGCCATGCCTGAAAGGGTGGGGCATGTGGCCTCCCGGATAGCCCGGGGCGCGCAGGGCGAGGATGATGTGGTCACCGGCGGCATACCGTGGATTAAGACCTATGTGGTGTATCCGCTTTTCATGAGCATGTACACCACGCCCCGCTTCTTCTCGGTGTCAGATGCCTGTGTGGGCTGCTCCAAGTGTGCCGCTGATTGCCCCATGGGGGTGATAAAGATGAGCGGCGGGCGTCCGGGCTGGAGCGGAGATTGCGCCATGTGCTCGAGGTGCTACCACCGCTGCCCGGCCCATGCCATAGATTATGCCGGCATGGCCAAGCATAAAGGGCAGTGCGGGTAGTCAGAAGTCAGAAGTCAAAAGAGGGCCTGCGGCCCCTGACGGCGCGGCCAATCATGACTTATACATAAAGAATTGTCTAAATTTTTTCTTTTAAAAGATGAAGGAAAAAGATATTATAATATTAGGTATAGAGTCGTCGTGCGACGACACGAGCGCTGCTGTCCTGCGCGACGGCGTGCTGCTCTCCAATGTCATAGCTTCGCAGAGCGTGCATGAGGAGTATGGCGGTGTGGTGCCGGAGCTTGCTTCGCGCGCTCATCAGCAAAATATTGTGCCTGTGGTGGACGCAGCCATTCGCCGCGCCGGCATCTCAAAGTCTGACCTCAGCGCCATAGCGTTCACCCGCGGGCCGGGGCTTATCGGTTCGCTGCTCGTGGGCACCAGCTTCGCCAAGGGGCTGTCGCTGGGCCTGCAGATTCCTATCGTGGAGGTCAACCACCTGCACGGGCATGTGCTGTCGCATTTCGTGCGCCGCAAGCCCGAGGATGAGACACCGGAGTTTCCATATCTTTGCCTGCTGATTTCGGGAGGCAATTCGCAGATTATTCTGGTGAAGGGCTATAATGACATGGAGATTCTGGGAAAGACTATCGACGACGCCGCCGGTGAGGCTTTTGACAAGTGCGCCAAGGTCATGGGGCTGCCTTATCCCGGAGGCCCGCATATAGATAGGCTCGCCGCCATCGGCGACGCTACTCGCTTCGCTTTCGCCAAGCCCCACATCCCGGGCCTCGACTACAGCTTCAGCGGCCTGAAGACATCTTTTCTCTACACCCTGCGCGACGCCAAGAAGGAAGACCCGGATTTCGTGGAGAAAAATATGGCCGATCTGGCTGCCTCTCTGCAGAAGACCATCATAGACATCCTGCTGGCCAAGCTTAAGAAGGCCGTGGACATCACCGGTGTGAAGACCATAGCCATTGGCGGAGGCGTGTCGGCCAATTCGGGTGTCAGGGCCGCTGTGGCTGAGTTCGCGCAGAAGCGAGGACTTAAGGCTTTTATCCCTGAGCGAGTGTTCACCACCGACAATGCCGCCATGGTGGCCATTGCCGGATATTTCAAATATCTTGACGGCGTGTTCTGCCCTTATGACGCGGCGCCATTCGCAAGAGTCACGGTATGAAGCTTTCTATAATTATTATAGGTGACGAAATCCTGATAGGGCAGGTCACCGACACCAATTCCGGCGTCATCGCCCGCATGCTCGGCCCTATGGGTTGGGAGGTGGTGGGTACTTCGGTGGTGGGCGATGACGCAGCCTCTATCCGCGGTGCCATTGACAGGGCCATGGAGGTGTCTGACCTGGTGATCACCACCGGCGGCCTCGGCCCCACAAAGGATGATATCACCAAGCATGTGCTCACCGAGTATTTCGGGGGCGAGATGGTGATGGATGAGTCTGTGACGAGAAATATCGAGGAGGTGTTTGCCAAGCGCGGGCTTAAGCTCAACGAGCTCACGCGCCTGCAGGCCATGGTGCCGTCTTCGTGCCGCGTGCTTCAGAATGTGCTGGGCACCGCCCCGATTATGTGGTTTGAGCGCGACGGGCGCGTGCTGGTGTCGATGCCCGGTGTGCCGTTTGAGACCGAGGGCATGATGCGCATCAGCGTGATTGACGCCATAAAGCGTCATTTTGCCCCCGACACCACACTGCTGCACCGTGTGCTCATGGTGAGCGGCATCACCGAGAGCGACCTGGCCGCAGTGCTGGCCCCGTGGGAAGATGAGCTCCCAGCCGGGCTGCATCTTGCGTATCTGCCCACACCGGGCTATATACGCCTGCGCCTCGACGGCGTGAATGTGCCCCAAGAGGAGTTTGACCGGGCTTATGCCCGGATGTGCGATATCGCTGCCGGGTGGGAGCTGTATCGCGGCGACGCATCACCGGCCCGAATATTGCTGGAGCTGCTCAGGGAGCGCGGGCTCACCGTGGCCTCGGCCGAGAGCTGCACGGGGGGCAATATAGCCCACAGCATCACCATGGAGCCGGGCAGCAGCGACTGCTATCTGGGCTCGGTGGTGAGCTACAGCAATGATGTGAAGAGCCGTGTGCTGGGTGTGCCCGAGTCCGCCCTTATGGCCCACGGGGCAGTGAGCGAGCCAGTGGTGATGGCCATGGCCCGGGGTGTGGCGGCCTGCATAGGGGCCGACTGCTCGATGGCCACCTCGGGAGTGGCAGGCCCCGGAGGAGGCACCCCCGACAAGCCGGTGGGCACAGTGTGGATAGCCGTGCACACTCCCCGGGGCACGCGCGCCGAGTGCTGCCATTTCCCCGGCTCCAGGGCCAGGGTGATAGAGAGGGCCACCACCCATGCCATCCTGATGCTCATAAGCGAGCTTAAGGGCTGAGCGAGGCCATGAAATAGACGTTTTAGAGCACATTTATGCCCCCGAATGACAAAAAAAGATAAAAAATGGCGAAATGTGCCTCAAATATTTGTCTATGTCAGAAAAAATTGCTTATTTTGCACTCTGATTTGTGAGCCGTTGTGAAAATGCACCATGAAATGATGCGTCTGGTTGCAATATGAGCTTCAACGAGCTTCGCAATGTTACGAGTAACTCTTTGTATAACAAACGGATAAGATAAACCAACAACAGCCATGTCAAGAATTTGTCAAATTACAGGCAAAAAAGCGATCACAGGCAATAATGTGTCGCACTCAAAGCGCCATACAAAACGCAGATTTAACGTCAACCTGTTCAACAAAAAGTTCTACTGGGTAGAGCAGGGTGTATGGATTTCATTAACTATCTCTGCCGCCGGTCTCCGCACCATTAATAAACTCGGCCTTAATGCTGCTATGATTCAGGCAGCTGAAAAGGGTTACTTAAACAGTAAGGATATTAAATTTTTAGGATTCTAAATACGATGGCAAAGAAAGCTAAAGGCAATCGAGTACAAGTGATTCTCGAGTGCACCGAACACAAGGCAAGCGGTATGCCCGGCACCTCCCGTTATGTCACTACCAAAAACCGCAAGAACACTCCCGAACGTCTCGAACTTAAGAAATTCAACCCCATTCTTAAGCGCATGACTATTCACAAAGAAATAAAATAATAACGAGATATGGCAAAGAAAACTGTGGCTTCTCTCCAGAAGGGTGAAGGCCGTACCTATAGCAAAGTTATCAAAATGGTTAAGTCGCCTAAAACCGGCGCTTACATGTTCAAAGAGGAAATGGTTCCTAACGATGCCGTAAAAGACGCTCTGAAATAATATTTAGCTCCGCTATCATCTTGAGAGCGGAGCTTTTTTTGAATGCTGCCGTGCCACCCTCTCCTTTGGCTCGGTTTGTTTTTTATACTATTTCAGCGTTTTTGACTATAAATAGACAAAAACATTAGCAATTATTTGGTAATTACGGAATTTTTTCCGTAATTTGACCCCCGATATTAAACTATAAATTTTTGTGTTATGCAAAGCAAACTAAGACTTCGTGACTTGACACTAAGAGACGGACAGCAGTCGCTGTTCGCTACTCGTCTCAGCCAGCAGGAAATCGACAAACTGCTCCCGTATTATGAGAACGCCGGCTTCTATATTATGGAAGTGTGGGGCGGTGCAGTGCCCGACTCCGTGATGAGATATCTCGATGAGTCTCCCTGGGACCGCCTTCGCAGCGTGTCTAAGGTGATGAAAGGAAAATCTCTATTGTCAGCTCTGTCACGCGGACGTAACCTCTTCGGATATGTGCCTTACCCCAACACTGTGCTTGAGGGTTTCTACAAGGAGGCTATCAAGAATGGTCTGAATGTAATGCGTATTTTTGACGCTCTCAATGATATTGACAATGTCAAGGATTCTATAAAGATGATCAACGAGCTCGGCGGTATCGCTGACGGTGCCGTGTGCTACACCGTTGATCCCAAGCCCGAGGCTCCCGCTCCTGCTCCCGCTCCCAAGAAGAAGGGTTTCTTTGCTCGTCTTTTCGGCGGTTCTGACCCTGAGCCCGTACAGGCTCCGGAGCCCGAAAAGATTTTCACCACTGAATATTTCGTGAACAAGGCTAAGCAGATGGAGGCCCTCGGCGCCAAGATTATCACTCTCAAGGATATGGCCGGACTGGTGACCCCATCCCGCGCTGCCGAGATTATCGGTGCTCTCAAGGCTAATGTGAAGGTGCCCGTGGATTTCCACACTCACTGTACTCCCGGCTATGGCCTGGCCTCTTCGCTGATGGCTATCCTCAATGGCGTGGATATCCTCGACACTAATATCTGGTGGTTTGGCGGCGGCTCGGCTGCGCCTGCCATCGAGCTTATCTATGTGTTTACTCAGAAGCTCGGTGTGGAGCTTGAGTGCGACATGAAGGCAGTGGGCGAGATTCGCGACCGTCTGCTTGACGCCCGTAAGAGCCTTGCCGCTTTTGACCTCAACAAGGATAAGATGCCCAAGCCTTTCGATCCTCTGAAGGACACTCTGCCCGCCCAGATAGACGCTCTCTTCGATAAGGCTATCGCTGCCGCCAAGGCCGGACGCGAGGCTGAGCTCCTTGACGCTTGCCACGCAATCGAAGACTACTTCGGATTCCCCAAACCAAACGAAATCGTGAAGAATGCCGAGGTGCCCGGTGGTATGTACTCTAATATGGTGGCTCAGCTCAAACAGCTCGGTGCCTCTGACCTGCTTGAGGATGCCATGAAGCTCATCCCGATGGTGCGCCGCGATGCCGGTCTGGTGCCTCTGGTGACACCTACCAGCCAGATTGTGGGCGCTCAGGCTGTGAGTGTGGCTATCGACCGCAAGAAGGGAAATCCTGACTACTCCAACAAGTCCACTCAGTTTATCTCGCTCGTGAAGGGTGAGTATGGCCATACTCCTGTGCCCGTTGACCCCGCTTTCCGCGAGAAGATCACCGGCAGCCCGGTGGAGAAGCCTTATGATGTGGCTTCTTACAAGAGACCTGAGAACCCCACTGTGGAGGATCTCGGCGGTGTGCCTCTGGCCTCCAACACTGAGGAGATGCTGCTGCTTGAGCTTCTGCCCAATGTGGCCAAGACCTACCTGCGCAACCGCCGCAAGGAGGAGTATGAGGCCAACAAGCCCCAGGAAGTGGTAGAGGAGAAAGTGGTGGCTAATGTAGAGCCCATCACCGGACCGGTGGCCACTGTGCCCATGGGCGGACGCATTGTGGAAATCAAGGTGAAGCCCGGCGACACCGTGAAGAAAGACGATGTGCTGATGGTATACGAGGCCATGAAGATGGAAAATGATATCGTGGCCACCAAGCCCGGTGTGGTGAAGCGTGTGCTCGTGAGCCCTGACGAGGTGGTAGCCACCGACCAGGCCGTGGTAGAATTCGAATAAGAAATACCCCCTAATAGCAAAAGGCGCCGGATATCCGGCGCCTTTTTTATGATATCTCTTGATATCTCTCGATGCCTCTCGATTTCTCTCGATTTCTCTCGATTTCTCTCGATTTCTCTCGATTTCTCTCGTTAT
>JAAGKN010000731.1_pt1 | contig 65979 bp, 68 predicted proteins | sample 6206371 | NCBI WGS metagenome assembly JAAGKN01 (sample SAMN11533720, study PRJNA540317) | gut metagenome | isolation source: fecal pellets from male and female animal of same cohort | host: Peromyscus leucopus | place: USA:CA | collected 2017
AGATTGTTGGCATTTCATGCAAGTCTGAGCTCCACCGCATGTCGTTCCTTTTTCATCAGACCTCTTCCACTGGGTCTACGGAAGTGGCGTCGGTCCTCAAAAGGCATTGAATTCCGGCTGTACCGGCCGTATCTGGTGGTTGGTAGGTATATGTAGGATAGGGCTTCCTATGCGGCGAGCATCTTCGCCAGGAGCCGAAGTCCTTCCTCAAGGATGTTCCGGGCGGCGTTCCCGTCCCGGTCGTGGTGGGCGCCGCATACAGGGCACGTCCACTCACGAACGGACAGGTCTTTGACCTCCTGGTTCTTATAGCCGCAGTTGGAGCAAAGCTGGCTGCTGGGGAAGAACGTATCCACCTGAAGGAACGTCCGTCCCGCCCAGGCGGCCTTGTACTCCACCATACGCATAAACTCTGCCCATGCGGCGTCCGCAATGGCACGAGCCAGCTTCCGGTTCTTGAGCATGCCCGCCACGTTGAGGTTCTCCAGCACGATGATTTGGTTTTCATCAACGAGCTTTCGACTCAGCTTGTGGTGATGGTCTGCTCTCTGGTTTCGTACCTGCTCATATATCTTGGCTATTTTTCTCTTTTGCTTCTTCCAGTTGTTCGAGCCCTTGACCTGCCTGGACAGCTTCCGCTGCTCGTGGGCAAGGCGTCTCAGGGAGTGTTGCAGCCACTTGGGGTTCTCATAGACCACGTCGTTGCTGTCCGCCGCAAAGTCCTTGATACCCACGTCCAGGCCGATTGCGGTATCCAGCTCCGGCATGGGCGTCACTTCGACCTCGCAGATGACAGACACCCAGTAGCGGCCTTGGGCGTCCCGGGAGACGGTCACTTCCCGGGGCTTCCCCACGGCCTGCCGGCCGTGCTTGTAGCGCAGCTTCCCTATCTTCGGCACCTGGACATACTGGCCGTCGTCCTTGATAGCGCCGTCGGTGGTAAAGCTCTGCACCGGGTTCTTCCGGCTCTTGAAACGAGGGTAGCCCGCCTCTTTGCCGGCCTTCATCCTCTTGAAGAATGCCTGACGTGCCTCAAACAGAGCGATGACGGTATACCGCAGCGCATGGGAGCCAACCTCGTTGAGCCAGGGGTAGTACCCCTTCATCTCCGTGACCAGTTTCATCATGTCGAACTTTGACACGCTCTCTTTGCGCCGGCGGTACATCTTCGTCGTGCGAGCCAGCATATGATTCCAGGTGAAGCGGCAACAAGAGAAGGTCTTCTCAATGGCCGCCGCCTGCTTAGCAGTAGGATATACCCGATGCTTGTAGCCCTTATAGACAGTCACAGAAAAGCCCTCCCTTCCTTTGATTTCTACAAGGGATATTATACCATATTTTCAGAAAATTTCAAGGCTCATCTTTCGCAGCCGTCAAACAAAAACCGGGGTTCCCACACGATTTGTCGGAGACCCCAATTTTAATCCACTCCTCTGCAAGAGGAGAAACTATGTCGTCTTGCGCTTTATCCGATTCCAGTTTTTCATATCCACTCCTCTATGCGAGGAGAAGCCGGGACGGCAGCATATGTGCCATATGGTGTACACAGTTTTAATTCACTCCTCTGTGTGAGGAGAAACTTTCACGGCGGAAACCGTCGACAAGCGACAGTGCATTTTAATCCACTCCTCTCTGCGAGGAGAAATCATACGCTCGTACCTAGCGGCCAGGTACGGTATGATTTTAATCCGCTCCCCATGCTCCAGGTAGAAGTTATCGCTGGGCAAAATGCCGGCGTATACGTTCATATCCGCTCTTCCAGGCGAGGAGAAACCTGTCTCAGCAGCTTTTTAATCCGCTCCTCTGTATGAGGAGAAACGGGGTGTCCCTTCTCTGTAGTCCGCCATTTTAATCCGCTCCTCTAGGTGAGGAGAAATCTGATTAGCCATTAGCTTTGACACGCCGTACACCATTTTAACCCACTCCTCTGTGTGACGAGAAACCGCAGACCCTCCGCCCTGCATCCACGGCGTTGTTTTAATCCACTCCTCTGTGCAAGGAGAAACCGGAAAGGAACTGTCTTGAAACATGTTTGGTGTAGGTTTTAATCCGCTCCCTGTATTGGAAGAATGCTATGGGTGTCGCCCCCGCAGCTGGCCTCTTAACGATTCGTATCCACTCCTCTATGCGAAGAGAAACCTTGCGCCATCGACCCTGGCCTGCTGGCCTACGCCCATGTTTTAACCCACTCCTCTACGTAAATAGGAAGCAGATGAAGTCCCAGCAACCCGGTAACCTATGCGTTTTAATCCGCTCCTCTGTATGAGGAGAAACTGCGCTTTTGCTTCGCACTTTATATTATACCATATTTTGAAAATAAACGCAAGACCGTTTTTTTGAAGAAAGGTGCGGGCGAAAGACACCTGTTCAGCATCTTTCGCCCGTATGGTTATTTTTGAGGTTTTGCTCGGTATATCGGAGAGCTCGTGTATTTTCCCGCCTTCTTTGTTGTCCCTGAGCGCGGTTTTTGGAGTTTTGTTCTCCTCGGTTCATACTGCACCGGAGCCGTCCGTGTCCCTGGTACTTCTGTCCGCCTAGCCTCTTCAATCTCAGCTGAGCGCAGAGGCATCAAACACGCCTTCAATGCCGGCGGTAGCGAACATGTCATTGATTTTATTCAGTGCCTGCTTGACATTTGCGCCATCATTGTAAAGGCGGGCTTCGCCTGTCAGATAGTACTCATCGGTGTAACAAACGATTTCTGCCTTCTGTCCGTAGTCATCGGTCGCAAAAATAGCAAATTTTTGGTCTTTCCCGCCGCCGACCGGCTCCGTCTCATACCACTCATGCAGGAAATTATATTGCCGCTCATAGGAATCCTTGGGGTTGCTGTATTCGTCCTGGTCGTAATACCGTTCCACAACGATTTCTCCGCCCCAATCATCTCCGGAAGTGGAATAAGACATACGACTTACACCAGTGTATGTATAGTGGGAAACAGACAAATATGTGAGGTTGGGGTCAGCCGCATAAACCGCCTCAGCCATAGGGTCGATAACTTCATCGTACGCTTCCCCATCATTCCGATACTTCTCTGTGTCAACATAGGTGCCGTTGCCCGGAGTGGTTGTGTTGCCGATTTCGCCGCCAGGCTGCTGGTGGTTGTCACCCCCTTCATCGTCGCCCAGAGAGAAGCTCCAGCCATTATTGGCGTCAGGGTTGTTTTCGGCCTCTTCTGCCGTCTTGATAACATCCTTGGGGATTTCCAGCTTCTTGTTGCCGTTTTTCGCCAAGAAGGTGATTTCCAGGCTAAACGACATTTCATCGCCCTCACCTTTGATGAAGATTGTTTTCAGGTCTTTGGTCTCTTCATCGAAACGGACTTCTGCCTTGCAGTCTTCCGCATTGAAGCCGCTGTCACCGTCCATCTTCATCGTTTCCATTGCATCACCGAAAGCATCGCTTATGTCGTCGCCGTCAATGACCATTTCCACGATGTAGTCTTCACCCTTTTCATGTTTCTGCAGGATGAATTCATGCTTTTCGGTGTCAGCGTCCTTGATGGAGTTGGCGATTTTTTCGATGTCTTCTGGGCCAAAGGAACTGTCGCCCATAGAAGATTTCATCCAGTTGATATCCTGCCCCAGGATGTTGCCTTTCAGGTAGGCGTCGCCGCCGTCCAGTTCAGCCCACATCTCGATGTCCATATCCATACTGAAACCAGACATGCCGACGGACAGGTCTGTGTCATACAGGTGGAAGATGTCGCCGGCGCCCTCGACCTTCGCTTTTGCGTCGATGTCAAAGCTGCCGTCAGCATTTTCCTGTTTGGCGGAGAGAGCCACTTCCATCTGGTAGTACTTGCCGGCGTCGAGCTCCTGAATGCCCTTCATCAAGCTCTCTGCCGTCGGCGCTTTGCTGCCGCAGCTTGTCATGCCAAGAGCAAGAACCACCGCCATAGCGCCAGCCAAAATCTTTTTTACCTTCAATTCTATCCCAGCCTTTCAGCTTTTTAATTCCTCCCCTTTGGAGGGTTCAACCACATTGTCCCACATTTTCCATAAAAATGCAAGAAGTTTCTTTTCTGCTGGAGCGGGAGCATCGAAAATTCCATAACAGCTACATATTTTTGCCAACTATCCGGGAATTCCGGATAGTTGCTTCGACGTCGTGTACAAGTGACGGGGTAATCTGGCGTATCGTACAAGTGGGTGCTTCTTGAGGCCGACAGGCCGTCACTTGTACGCAACGTCGAAAATAAAAAGGGGCGCCCCGCCAGATAGCGAAGCACCCCTTGGTTGTTTTGTTTAGCCGGCCAAGACCGAGACAATGGCATTATCCATCGCCTGGGGCTTGTTCCAGCAGAGCTCCTTGGTATCCCGTTCCCATACCGAGCTGATGCCCAGCTCAAGGCACACGTTGACGATGGCATCCAGCTTCGGAGCCGTCTCAGCGTCCGATTTTTCGGGGAACAGTTCCTTAATCCGAGCGGCGACGCACTCCTTCACCTCGTCGAAGATGGGCTTGCCGTCCATGCCCTGCATGGTACAATCGCCGTTGGACACACATTTTTCGCAGTTTCTGGTGCAGTTTTCACACATTTTTTCTTTCTCCTCTCATATCAATCGTAATCTTTGACCTTTTCAACCGCTTCCGACATCTTAGGGCTTTCCTTGATAGCCTCAATGGCCTCTTTCAGGGTCTTATAGTACTTCTTCCCAGAGAAGCGAACCATGGAGCTGGTGTCTTCACCGGTTTTGACCAGGAACATGCCGGCATGATGCGGCACTCGCTCGGTGACCAGCATCTCCCGCTTAAACCGCTCCACATACACCACTTCTTTTCGGATGAACTCAGGACGCTCATACTCCGGGTCGTTAACGTGTCTCACCTCAACGACGCTGATGACCGTCTTCGGTATCGCCCGGATACAGGCGCCGTGTTCGACCAAGAGCTCCTCCAGCTCTTTCAGGTCAATCATGTCATGCTTACTCATTTCTGCTTTTCCTTTCCTTCTCGCAGGGCTGACCGCTATATTGCGGCCAGCCCTTTGTTTTGTTTAGGGCAGGACTTCCAGCTCGCAGCCGAGGATATCGTACTCAGCTGTATCCTCAAAGCGAACCTCGTAGCAGCCGCCCAAAGCCTCGATTTCTGCCCACCGCTCATCGGAACAGTCCTTACCTTCTTTTTCCCGCTCCCACCGGTAATTCACTGTACACTTACGCCCATCATACTGAGCGAGGTACTCACAGGAATTGTCCAGTTTTTTGAAGCGGTACACGCAGGCGGTGCCGGCGGGGATGTTTTTCACTTTATCCAACAATGCAATCCCTCCCCTCTAGGCGTTGAGCGGTAGGGCGCTGTACGAAACGACAATGCCTTTCTGCTGCTCCCGCTCGAAGTGCTTCAGCTCCCGGTCATCCCATTCCTTCTGTGTCGGATGGGAACCCATTGCGCTCAGGAAACCGATACATCCTTTCAGGGACTTTTCGGTGTCATGAACCTTTTCGACTGTCGGGTCGGACGAGTGGACATACTTGATTTTCATGCTTGCTTCTCCTTCCTCTCAGTTATCCTTTTTCCACAGCTCCATGATATCGTCCGGAGAGAGCTTTCGAGCCTGAGCGTATACGGCCTTGGCCGCCGGGCTGATGCCGTCCAAGAGCTCATACAGAACCTCGATGACAGGCTCCAGGTCCAGATACCGTGGATTGACTACCAGGGCGTTATCCCAAAGCAGCATTCTGGACATGACCTGATACTCCAGAGCCCAATCAGTTGTCTCCTGGAAGGTATTGCCGTACCACGAATCGAACTGTCTGAGCAGCTTGGTGAGGGTGTCGGGGCTCAGGTCGCCCAGAGTGACAAATGCCAGCGGCGGCAGGGTGGTGCGCCCCTCCGGCGTCTCATTGGGGTCGTACTCGTAGTTGGCGTAGAAGTACAGCGGCAAGGGAGCCCCCTCTGCCGACGGCTTCTCGACTGGGCTGGCGCCGCTGACGCAGTTCATACCTTTCCGGATATCGGTGAGCACCTTTGTCAATTCCGCCGCCCGGTCATTGGCCGTGATGCTGATAGATATTTGAGCGTAGCGCTCATGCTCGATTTTGTCATTAACGGTAATGACATATCGTTTCTTTCCCATCACCAGCATCTCTTCGAGGCGAACCCCGAGGTAGGCGCTGCGGTCGACCGCAGAAACCAGGTAGTTAAAAAACGGGGACATTCTGCTCTGCTCATCCTGCAACCCGCAATCCAAAGCATTCAGCAGCTTGGCGGCCATTTCGTCGGCGGACATGATTTCTGTTACAGGCTCCCTCATAGGCGTCTGCAAAGCCACATCGATGTTTACGCCTTCGATGACCTTTGCAAGCTGCGAAGTTGTCGTTGCGGCGGTAGCATCTCCGTGCCCGACATCCGTTTTCAGGATATTGCCATTCTCGAACAGCGAAAGCGCCCGCCAGCCATTGGCTCTTGCAGGGCTGACGATGACTTTGCCGTACACTGTTGCGCCGGTGTCTTTGCTCGTTCCGACGATAAACGGCCGGCTTTCATAGCCGCCGTCCTGCCGCTCGATGATGTTCTCCATGATGCTTTTGCTAATGGCCTCAATCGTTTTACTCATTGTTTTCTTCTCCTTTTCTGTTCTTAGTCTTCGAAGTCTTCGAAGTCTTCGGCGGTTAGAACGGTCGTGTCGGTCTGGATGACCTCGACGCAGTAGCCCCGCTTCCCGGCCTCTTCCTCGACTTTACCGTTCTTGCGCCACTCGACCAGGGTCTCCTCCGGGAAGAAGTTGTCGGTATCGCTCTCGCCCTCCCCGATTTCGTACCAGGTGGCGTTCACGACGCAGGTGTCCCCCTCACACGGCTCACACTCCAGGTCACGGGCAGCGGCGACGCAGTCGTCAATGTCCGGCATGGCATGCATGACCTCCGGATGGATTGCGCCATCCACCTCCAGGAATACCGCTCTTTGGCTCATGTTTCATTACCTCCTAAAAAAATTTAAAACCGCCATCCTCGTTGCGAAAGATGACGGTTTCTGATGAATTGAGTAAACGCACCTATACAGGTGATTGAGACGGGCTCTTTGGCCGGATACAGATACGTTTACAGGTAAAGTATAACATGGCTGCCGCTTGCTGTCAAGCTGGCTCACCGTCGTTCTGTGGCGGGCTCTTCTGCAAGATATTTGCTGGCTTGAAGCCTTATCAGTGCTACCGCCAGGCTATCGACATCCCTGCTCACAGTTTTCACGGAGCAGCCCTTATGCTCAAACCTGTCGTCTACGACGAGTTGATAGCCGTCTTTCTCGGGGTCTTCAATAATCTGGACGGAGAGCACAGCGTGTTTATCGATGGTACTCTGGATGAAATTGATGCGGTCGCTCATTTTCATTGGGGCAATGGATGGGTCTTCATGCAAGCCATCAATCAGTGCATCGGCCATTGCAATCGGGGACACAAGCTGCTTGCCGGGCTCCCGGAACGGAAGTTGAGGCTCCCAGGCGATTTGCTTTTCGGCAACGGTTTCCTGAATAAGATTGCCGATGCCTTCCATGCCAACTCTTTTGGTTCGCTCGGTCGCCGTAATGGCATCACCGTTGCAGAAGAGCGAGAGCCCGTAGCTGTCTTGGCCGCTTCCCTCAAAATTCCAGAACAGGATTTTCCCGTATACGGTCTCCCCTGTATCCTTCTTCCTGCCGACAATGAACGGTTTGCCGATTTTCAGTCTTTGCTCAATAGACGCCAGGTCCTTTACGGCAGCTTCGGCCAGCTCATCAAACGTGAGCCCGCCGGCGTTTGTGTCTTGCTGCGGCACCATCTGGAAGCGCTTGCTCTTTTGGATTTCCGCCAGGGTGACAGTCAGGGCTTCGACCGTCATACCAGTGTCCCTGAGCCCATACCCACAGGAGTTAAACTCGATTTCATCCTTGACGATGACGCAGCGGCCGGCTGATGTCTCTTTGAGCCGCACGGAGAGCCTGGCGTCATTGTCGATATCAGACACCAGGAAATCGAAGAAGTCGCTAAACTTTCCTTCCTTGATTGCCTCTGCCCGCTCCAGGTCACTCACCAGCTCGACGGCCAGGTTCTCGGCTGAGACATATTGCCGCACCATCTCGTTCTGCGGCAGCTGCGGCGCCCACTCGTCTCCCATTTCAGGGATGAACGCCTTCTCCAGCGTATTCGCAATCCGCTCCGCAGTCGCAACATCGTCTCTGTGGCAGATTTTGATGTTTTGCCCGCCCTCGTAGGTGCGAACCTCATACCAGCTCGGGTCTCCGGTAGGGTTGGTCAGAACCTTGGCGAACACCGGTCGGCCGGTGTCTTTCCTCACACCAACGACGAACGGTTTGCTTATGCGCCCTCCGTAGGTAGTGGGGAACATATTCTCCATGATGCTCTCCCCAAGCTCAATGACTGTGCAGCCAGTTTTAACTTCCATCTTTTTTCTCCTCCCTCTCTTCGATATCCTATATTATACCATATTTGTCTCAAAATTGCAAGGAAATATCTTTGCTCATACGCAAAGAAGTGGAGAAGCCGCCTTTTGGCGAGCTCCTCCACTCAGTGATTTTTACGGCATAAGGCAGACGATACCATCACAATGGTCGGTGATAGGGCACACCTCGCATTCCAACTGATTTAGCGATTGCTGTGCGAGTTGTTCTTCGCTGGGAAGCTCATACCTCTCGATTTTTTCTATGTTTTCTGGCGTCTTCAGCCCAAAATCAATTGTCCCGTTTTTGCGTCGATACGCATAGACTTTGGCATCAAATCGTACGCAATCGCCAACTTTAACGCCGAGCCGACGAAAGCCTTCCGCATCGAATACCCAAACGTGGTTTTCCTTCTCTTCTACCCATTCTGGACCGTTTTCCCAAAAACCGACGTACAAACGCTGGAAGAGTATGCCTTTCCCTTTGATGATTTTTAGAACCTTGCCCCCGAACTCGCCCCAGCCACTTGCAAAATAGCACCAACACAACCCTGAGCGGCAGGCATCCATATCCACTTCTCCGGGATACTTGAGCTCAATTTCGTTTGCCACTTGCCAAGGTTCCGCTTTTTGCTCCTTTGGCGCTGCTTGAGGATGGCTTTCGCTCTTTGGAAGTTTCTTTTTTCTTTTCTTTCCCATACCCTCCGGTCTCCTTTTTGCCTTTCTTGGGTTTCGATGGCTTCTTGCCAGCACTGCTCTTGGGCTGCGGTTCGGCGTCCTCCTTCCAGGCAGAGCCGTACCCTTCCTCGTATGCCCGCCGCCACGCCCTGCGAGACAGCATCACCCCAGGCAGCTTTTCGACCTGTGTAACGCTAAGAATTTTTTCCTCAATCGGGCAGTATTTCGTAATCCCCCATTTAGCAGCATGCTCTTTGTCTGGGATGCGCACCGCCCGCACCACCACAAAGATTGGCTTTGTTCCACGCCGCATATGCTCGTCGAAATCATTATGGGCGGCCTCCCACACAGCATCACGATAGGACATCCTATCGAAAAATCCGGTGCTGTCAATAAAAATTCCTTTGTTTGGCGTCTTAGACAGCCTTGGGAACAATACGGCACCGATTTCCTTGAAAAACCTATGGTTGTATAAGTAGTAGGTGTCGTCAAAATATCCAGGAAACACCCAGTACCTATTCAGCTGGTCTTGTCCGCACTTTTTGAAGGCTTTGCGGCAAAAGGACACAAGGTCGTGCTCGATGTACAGTTTCCGACAAGTATATGGTCCCCACACCTCTGTGCCAGGTCCTTCGTATCCACCGAAAATACAGCGCATATAGCATCGCTCCTTTCTTTATTCGACACCATATATTATACCATACTTCCGATAGATGTGCAACCTGTATTTCCCAGTTTTTACACTTTCACCTAGCGGCTGACTGTCTCGCTCCCCAACCAGCGCCCCCTTGAGGAGCGGGAGCTTTGGCTTGAGGAAAAACAAAAAAACAGAAGCCGCCCGCAAGAACGGAACGGCCTCTGTTGAATTATTTTTCAGTTGCTTGCTTGTGCGGCACAATCGACTTCGACGACTGCTGTGCCAAATACAGTATCCGCCAGAGGAGCTTTGCCATTTGCCGCCAGGAATTCGTCGATTATGTCATTCAGGTTTGCTTCCCAGGTATCCAGCTCTGCCTCAGTAGGCTTGACGGTGCTGGTTTTAAGCTCAACTTTGGCGTAGTCCACGCCGCCGGCGGTGTTTTTGCCATACAATATGTAAATCCAGCAGTATACAGTTCTGGACTTATTGCCGGTCGCCGTATCAAAATTGGATGCCGCATAGAATATGCCAAGTGTATCGTCTACATAGGAGCGGGCACCTGCACCTGTCCAGCCTCCCTCTGACTGGCTCTTCTCTACCAAGGGGATGAATTTTTCGCCCCAGTTGCGATTCATCATGACTGGCATGCTCAACGAAAGCCCGTCATCATCGTGAACCATTGTCTCAAATTTCGCTTCCACATCGTCTTTTCGGATAGTTGTGGTCAGCGTGTTGAGCATCCGTTTGGCAGTGGCTCTATCGTACGCAGGATTGCCATTCTCAACGCCTACAACCGGATAGTAGTTGTCGTGTAGGCCGGGGAGCACGTACACATTCCAGCCGTCCCCAGGCTCAAAGTCAGGGTGCGGAGCGTCAGGGTCGTTTTCTGCGGTCGGGTTTTCTACAACGAAGTCTGCCCAGGTCTGCGGCCCATCTGTGTTTTTACTTCCTCCTGAGGGCAGCCCTGGCTGGCTACCGTCTGGCATAGAGATATCTGCTCCACCAGAACTGCCATCAGCCTCTACCCTCGACGCAGAGCCTTGTGCTGAGCTCATCCCGGTAGAACTGCTCACCGTGTTTTTCTTTTCGCCACACGCTACCAGAGACAGCACACAGCTGGTCGCCAGAAGCAAGGCTAAGATTTTTCGCATGTTGTTATGTCCTCCTCGTTTTTCAATATGTCCAAAAAGGGTAGAAGCTGGCAGGTTTACTCCCCCGCCAGCTTCTATATTATACCATATTGCCTGATAAATAGCAACCTGTATTTCCCATCTTTCCGGAGGACTGCGCCAGTCCAAATGCCATTGCGTACTCCTCCTCGGTTAGTCCCACTAAGGAAGACATAATCTGTTCCTTGTTCAGCCCAAGGCATATGAGATTAGATGCGCTGAGGATGCGGTCTCTCTTTGTATCTGCCAGCAGTTGCTTTCTTTCAGATTGGCGGATAGCGTTTTCGTAGCTTCCCATTATATGACCCCTTCCTTTGTTTGGTATTATATATTATACCATATAAGATGCGAATTGCAATCATAAGTTAGGCGGCTTCCTGGTTTTTCTGCGCATTGATTTTGTTTTGTCTTCCAGGAGCGGTGTCGCCGTCGCAGTCAATCATCCCAGGGAGGAGGTTTCTTGGTTCGGCGTCGTGTACAAGTGACGGGGTTGTTTCACGTATCGTACAAGTGAACGCCTCTTAATGTTTTCCATCCGTCACTTGTACATAGTGTCAAAACAAAAGAAGGGGGCATCCGCCGTTTGGCAAGGTGCCCCCTTAATCGGGTAACTGTATTTGATAACGCAGTTTCGGGTCAAGTGCTGGATGTCGCTTTTTGTATTGCCTTAGCAAAGCTGTTCAGACTTTCTTGGAGTTGTCCCAACGGTAGTAGATAGTCCGCCGTTGACAGGTTGCTTCCACTTGGATAGAGCGCATATTCGCTATACCTGCCCTCGGCAGAGCTGTCCTCCTCCAATAGACGGTTTAGTCTGGCGCTGAACATTTTATCACGCCCCATTCTTCCAGCCTTTGAAGGCAGGAAATTTCGAGCGCAGTCCGAATGTGCTGCCAGCCATGGCGGCCTGGATGCGGGTAGACCCAGACGAAAACAGCGTATGTACCGAGCCATCACTCATGCCCAGCCGCTGCAATTCCTGGCCCCGCCGCTTCGCCAGCTCCTCCAGAGAAAGATATGCCTCTCGCTTCACTTCTGTCATATACAAATCAACTCCTCTTCATCAGTCTTTTGTGCTCGATATTCGATAGGATTTGTTGGTGTGTCCTGCTCCTCTGGGTCTGGAACACCCTATCGAGCAGTTTTCTCCTCAGTAAACATGCTTGTTTTATCTACGATAACATGCCCAGCGCATACGGAGTTCAAGTAGACCTTCTCAGAGCCAAAAGCAGGCCGGTTTGTAGAGATGTTGGGGATGTGTATTCTCCCTCGATAGGAAGAGAAGGCCGGCCCCAAAATCCTCTTTCTGTTTTTCTTTTTCATAACAAACCTCCTTACTGTCACTGAGCGTATTTTGTGCCTTTGGTGTTTCTATATTATCCCATATTCCCCAGCCGGTGTCAATTAGTTTGCAGAAATTCTCGGTACGGCTGGAGGAGCGGGGTTTCCTGCCAAAGCCGTTCAAAGCGAAAAAGAATGGGGTGCCCGCCGGTTGGCGAAACACCCCTTAGAGTTATATTTTGCTTGTGCCAGGCGGCAAGGTTACCCGGGGAGACAGCAGTTCCAGCGATTGCGGTTGATGTGGTAGGAGGATACCATTCTCAGGGCGGAGCGGATAGCTGCATATCGGAAACAGAAGGGCAGTTTCTCCAAATCCGCAGCGCAAGCAAGATGCGCAACAGCAGCACATGCCTTTCGGCGGCTCTTCTGATAGATACGGTCGATATCTCCCCATTTGGCTTCGACCGCAGCGACGGTCGACACAACAGCGCTGTGATATGCGGCGATGGATTTCTTGAGACCCATGGAAAATCTCCTTTCTTTCTTTGATATCACATATTATACCATATTCTCAAATAAAGTACAAGGACTACTTCGAGCCCCATGAGGCCGTCTCGCTCCGCCGCCGGTTGTAATACGGCGGGGTCAAAGAGACATGCAGAGGCCAGACACAATAGAAGGCAGGGTGTATATTGTCCTGCGTATTGGTTTTGCTTTGCCCTCCTCCGGGAGCGGCAGCGCCGTGGACAGGCTATCACCACCCTGGGGAGGAGCTTTCTTGGCTCGACGTTGCGTACAAGTGAGCACTCCTCAACGCTTACGGGTCGTCACTTGTACGCAATGTCAAAAAAAGAAGGGGTGCCCCGCCGAATAGCGAAGCACCCCTTGGTGTTATGTCTCTGTTCGTACCAGGTCGAGAGCCTGGTCATACTCATTCTGCGTCAGTCCCACTACCGCATTTCTGATTTGCATTTTTTCTAACCCAATGCGGATTAAATTTGCGGCCGTTTCGATGCGGGACTGGCTGGCCTCCAACGACAATTTTTCTGCCGTTCTTTCTTCTGCCCAGCGGCAAAGCTCATCTCCTAAACCATGCACTAAATTCAGCACTTCCTTTCCTTTTTCTGTTATTTCTATGCCAAATTTTTCTTCCAGGATATCTTCCTTTTGTGCGGCAGGCAAATCTGAGTTGATTAAGAGATTGAGAAGGTTGATAGCTGTTGTTCCCTTTGGATTGTTATAGCCGTGTTTAGCCACAGTGTTTTTCCTATCCAAGCAAAAAGCGACTTGTGTCATACTTCCTGTCTGATAGTTCGTTTCCTTAGCAACATCTTCTTCGGTTACTCCTTTCCCCGGGTGCATAACTGTGATTTTCTGCTCGATTTTATATATCGAGTTTTGCAGTTTAGCAACCGGCTCAGGATATACCCAAATAACGATGCAGCCCTCAAGGTTTCCGTAGTTGCTATTTTTCACCTGAACCCCGAGTTGGTCGACGATGCGTGTGGCAGCATATGCGTCTCCTCTTTTCCATCCCTCTCCATCCTTTCGGGCGAAGTGGTTTTGGATTTCAAGGATTACAGTCATACGGCGTTCCGCAAAGGGTGGTCTGGCGGGTATTCTGATTTTGAATTTCAGGTCGTTGATGATTTCCCCGCCATTCCAAGTATGTATCTCAGTATCTTCTCCTTTGACAAGGTCTTCTCCTGGATTATCCAGGATGCAGGCTTCGATTTCTTTCAGTGACATGCCATAGAATTCCTCAGGCATCGCTTCCCGAAATATCACCGCTAGTAAGACCTTGATACGCATCAGCTTTTTCATGTTGCCATCGTACTTCGCTTTAAGCGCCTCTGTGGTCTCGTCCACAATCCAGCCAAGATGCGTTCTCTTTCTCTTAATCTCCCTCTCTTTGTCTTTTGTTGTGTCTATGCCCATATAGGCACCACACTCCTTTCGCAATTTGCTTCGAGGAGCATGGCGCCGGCCACCCCCTCAAAACATTAGGGGGTTGGACACCCGCAAATAGTATACGCACCCATACCAAGGCAAATCGAAACGAAAAGCCGCCGGCTTTGCTCTGATACGAATACGCCTCTATTATACGCCAGCTTTTTTAGGATGTCAATCAATTCCAGCAAGAGAGGCTCGTCGTCCCGCTCCGCCGTCAGTCGCAATGCAGTGAGACCAGGGAGACATACAGAGGCCAGACACAATAGAAGGCAGAGTATAACGCTGCTCTGCGTATTGGTTTTGCTTTGCCCTCCTCCAGGAGCGGCAGCGGCGTCCGCAAGCTATGCGTCCCTGAGGAGGAGCTTTTGGCTCGACGTCGTGTACAAGTGACGGGGTTATCTCACGTATCGTACAAGTGAGCACTCCTCAACGCTTGCAGGCCGTCACTTGTACGCAACGTCAAAACAAAAAAAAGAAAGGGGCGCCCCGCCAGTTAGCGAAGCACCCCAAATGGTGAATACAGCATTAGTTTTTGATGGTAAGCAAGGTCTCACGGGTAATAAGCCCCATGGTAGCCGCCTGCAGCTGGTCGACCTGGCTCTCAATGGCCGTTTTGACCTCCTCATTGGCAGTGCCTTCCCAGCGGCGCATCTTGTACACATGCGCAAACTCAGTCAGGCAGATGCGGTAGACGAAGTCGCTTGGGATAGAGAGCATATAGAGGCCACGTTTGTAGTCCTTTTCGTTCTCATGTCCTTTCAGGATGTAGCCGTTGGTGGCACGGACGTAGACCTGCCCATCCACAGTCAGCTCATCGGGCGTCTCGATACCCAGGTAGGCCAGGGCGATATCAGTTGGGACGATTTTACCCTGATAGAACTCCGACATTTCGCCATTCTTGAAGTCAGCGAGCCGGGTGGAGTTGCGGATGACCCGGTTCTGCATACGGTAGCCGTGGGCGTCGGTATCGTCCTGGCCACCCCGGTGCATGCCGTAGATGGAGAAGCTGAGGTCGATGAACCGGAGCATAGTGATATGCTCAGTGCCCCACTTGAGCAGCTTCTCCATCCAATCCTGGAGTTCAGGGTCGAGGGATATCAGGCTGCCGATGGGACGCATGCAGTTCTCCTCCTGGTCGGCGAACACGGCGAGCGGGGAGATAGAGTGCTCGATGACCTTTTTCCGGATGTGGAGCTCCTTCTCCCGGGTGAGGCTGCGTTTAGACAGGAACATGGTGATGATACCGTCGTCGATACCATCAATGCGATTGAGATATGCTTGCATCTGGAACCTCCGTTTACATTCCCGCTCCCCGTAGGAAGCGTATAAAAGAAATTAACCGCCCTCCTCCCGGATGGGAAGCTGACGGCCTGCGTGGATACGCCAACACATAATAATCACTCAGCAATAAAATAATAGGGCTCTGTGTGGCGGCGGGACGCCCACACATCCAGTTCATCATCCTGGGGTATTCCCTGGGACGGCATATGGATTTATCGTTCCCGTAGAGACCGCTCCTTACGGCATAAGACACACTCCGGCATGGTGCGAGCATACAAGAGAGCAAGACATACAGGATGTCAGACTGAATTTCATTCTGTGTACTATGTCTTAGGGAGCGGGACTACAGGTACTGTGTGGTTTGGACAGTCTGCGCTGATTGATAGCGGCAGCTCCGCCCGATATATGACAACTCCTCTGTTCAGCAGATAGACGACAGTACCCGGTAATGGATACTATACCCTATCTGCCGGGCAAAGGAGGAGCCAACGTGGGTATTATCCGCTGGCATAGCGGATGAGATAGTATAAGACGTACATCCAACCAAGGCATCCGTGGAGGAGCATCCAACCAACAGACTTCCAAGTGGTATAGCTGACTATCATAGCGGCCACGCCGCCGGCTGGTAGGAGTGTGTGCTTGCGGAAGTGCATCCAGCCATGCGCCAGCTTCTTGCCGGTACTTTCTGCCCATGCCATTTCCTCTGGCGTAAGCTCATTGTTATTTTCAGGCATTTATGCAGCCTCCTGTTCTGCTCCCCGCAACGCAAGCAGCGCAACGGAGGAGCTTTTTGTTTTTGACGTCGTGTACAAGTGACGGCTCTCCTCCAGCGTGGAGTGTTCACTTGTACGATACGTGGCAACGACCTCGTCACTTGTACAGAGCGAAAGACCTGTCAGGTCAGCAGGCCATGGGCGACGTAGTATGCGACGAAGCCCCAGCTTGTAAGTCCATGCAGGAGCATGAGCTTGAATGAGTGGTAGGTTGCGCAGCTGAGTATCATAGCAATGGCTGACCCGTCGAGCAGGAACGCTCCCGTGGCCAGCCACTTCGTCTTATTGATGCCCTCCTGCTCAGACAGCAGGGTGTATGGTTTTCGTTCCATCAGAGTACCTCATAGCATGCGGACAGGCCAGAGGCTTTCGATAAGTACGAGGGTGCCGCCGACAATGACACAGCAGATAGCTGCAATCATACAAAATGGCTTATGCCCCGGGCATTCAGGCGCCGGTATCTGTTCCTCTGGGTTCTTCGGGTTGTAGAAGATGGTCATATTCTCTCCTTCTCTGTATTTCTGGTTGGTATCGTATTTGAATTCCCGCTCCTCGTTGCGGATATAGCACCGGTAGGAGATTGTCCATTTCTTCCCGCTGTCTGAGCGGTCTGTGTTTTTGGCGACACCGGTAATAGCTGCGAGGGTCTGGCTCTTCATCCGCCGGATATGTGGTATCTTATGGCTGTTTATTGTGCGCAGGTCGAGAATGATAAACAGCACCCCGAGCGCAATGAATGCGACACCAATAGGCAAGAGTGACATAAAGAAACCTCCTCAGATGTAAGCGTACATAGGGATGGATACCGTTTCGATGAAGCGGCCAAGGTACAGCAGGAGAATGATGCCGCCGACTGCTGCGATGAAGGCGCCGGCGAAGAAGAACCATGGTGTGTACCACGGGATGCGCTCCTTTTCGAGCACATTCGCAGATGGCTCCTCAGGGTTATAATACAATGTCAGCACTGTGTCCTTCTTGTAGTTGGCACGTATCGGCCGGGAGAATGTCCAATAGTGTCCATCGATGAAGCTGCGGAAGGTGAACACCAGCTTCGGGCCTGAGCCCGGGTTTGGGTTGTGCTGTACATCGATTATCTTAGTCAGGACGCATTTTGTACAGGTACGCCGTATGACGTTCCATTCGTTCTCGGCTTTGATATCTACGACCATTAGGATGGCTCCTATCAGGATAAGTGCCAGGCATAATGGCGCACTATGGGCTAATGAAATATTCATCATAACATCATCACCTCCCTTCAAAGTGGCCAAACTGCACAGATAGCCACGATACCAAAGCTGGAGATGAGTAATGCTATGCCAGCCAGAAGCCAAATGATATTCCCGCAGAGGAAGTTATTGTCTTCCAGCAGGAGTTCGCTTGGCTTAGCCGGGTTATAGAACAAGGACACAGTTTGCCCTCGTTTATAGAATGGATACGGATGTTGCAGCCTGTCGGTACGTCGCATTGGGATGTCATCTGCCCGATACGAATATGTCACATCCCACACAGGCTTTTTACCGGAAGATTTACGCTCGATGTCAGTTACGGAAGCCATTGTTCGCCTACTGCACCGTCTTTTCTTCCTGAGGTATGAAATAAGCTCTCCCGCCGAGATGGCTGAGAGAGCTCCTCCTTGAAGGCCGACCACAGTAGCGAATACAAACAATGGAACCAGAATATGGACGCTCACTGTCGTCACCCCCTGTCTGGCGGCCTCCTATTGCAGGAGGAGCATTGCCTATTCAGTTGTGTTCTCGAAGAATGGGTTCCCCATTACACTTGGTATGTTGTTTCTGTCATCTACAGCCTCACGCATCGCCATACCCAAATGCGCAAGGGCGGATTTATGGATTTCTGCGACAGTCTCTTCCGTGGTGTGGAGGAGGCCGGCAACCAGCCGTTCACTGGCATGCTTTCGATACAGATATGTGAGGACTTCCCTCTCTGTTCCAGATAACTGGTTCAGGCAGATAGAGACGAGCCGTTCGTTATCGCACCCGCAGGATTTCTTACCTCGGGATACCAGCGCCGTCCGCCCTAATTCTTTCTGCCACCCACTATCCAGACTAGCGAGATAATCCAGCAGCTTATCCCACAGTTTATTTTCTGTGAGCTGTTGTTTCATAAACGCTCTGGTGTCAGTTGGGACGGCGTCCTCCATGATGGTGACTTCTTCTACGTTGACCAGGAAAGCGGCCGCTTCCCCTATTGTGTAGATACCTGCCATCACGAAGACGTCGTAGTAATAGACTGGGATGCCCAATACCTCAAGTCCCAACACAAATATATCCGCAGCCTGCATTTCGTGCAAGCTGTCAGTTTCCCTTTGGCACTCCGCCAATCCCTTTAACGCCATTCTCAACAGACAGGGATTGCGTAAGCGCTCCAACACATCCGATAACATCTTAGCTGCCTTATTAGGGGCAATGTCCAACAGCCGGTATGTATCCTCAACAGATACCTCATCTCTGTATAGGACATAAACTAACTGCTGTTCCATAGGAGATAAGACCCCTATAGCTATCCGGATGCTTTCCTCGCTTGGATGGTAACCCTCTGCAAGTCTCCATACCGGAGTGTAGGCTTCATCCATAGTGATATCTCTGAGGAGCTCTGTTACCCATGGTTCTTCAACAGGTATGTTCCCCTCGTCTACCCCATACATACAATACCCCCTTCCCATGCTGGACATATTCCAGTAGGGGCGTAATATCCAGTTAGACTTATGGATAGATAGACACAATAATGTTCTGTGTGTTTGTTTTTGCTTCTTGCGTAAAGAAACGGCTGTTGCCTTGCGCAAGAAGCAAGCCAGAAAAATGGAGAGCTGTTTTATTCCGGCACTCGTCACTTGTACGAAACGTGGAGGAGCCTCGTCACTTGTAGCAAATCAGTGTCTTAATGGTCACTTGTACAGTGGACGATTATTCCGTGATGCTCTGATATATTATACCAGCATTTTTCTTTATTTCAAGTAGTTTACTTTTGTTCACGCCGGATGCTGTTGGCAAAACAGAAATCGAAGGGAATTTTATATTTGGCTCCATATGATTTCCATTTTTGGTTTGGCAACACTGAGCCATTGACAAAGCAAATACCCAGCAGGACAATTCCAACGTGTTCATGCCTTTGCGGCTAGTTTCCGGAATTGCAATGGTTTGTTCTGACGGGGTGGTGCAATTGGAGACGAAAACACATGCTTCGGTTCTTACTCCACAAGCCGGCAGATATAGGATACGCATTGTTGGCGGATTATTAGCCAATCCGATGCGTTTTATTTTCGAGCTTAGATATGTTATTGTTTCAACTGTTTCCTGCTTTTCCAAACAGACCTCTTGGGTATTATCAATTGAGGCGAAATGCTTCGTAAGAAACTCTCCCGCTGATTTTACCCGCAAGACGTATTGGATTGGTGCAAGCGTTGAGTTTAGGTACGACCTCAAAAACGAAACGATAGCCCCAGCGCTATCTATACAATAGACACTGTTTTTATTTGGGCGTTCGATGTCGTGGGGGACGCTCGCCAAAGTTTCCATGGCTAACCACGAGATGAATTTGTTTTTCAACTCACTTGCCTCTTCTGAAACTCCGGAGTACGCCATAAGCAAATAGCCGATATGAAAGATATCCTTGCGGCTTAGCGCCGTGGTCAGTTGATGCAGGATGGACACACTTACAGCTTGCATAGCTCCATCCTCCTTGTTATGCAGAGAGGTGGAGCCCACAATAGATGTAGGCTCCACCTCGAAGTGTTTTGCTTATTGTCTTTATCAGGGCATAACAACAAACCACTCAGCAGTCTTGATTAGAATGCCAAAGTAGGCGATGAAGGTAATAGGCGCACGAACCACAATGTGGCTCTCAATCAGTGCCACAATAGAGTCGACCTTCTTGTAGTCGTCTACCATATCGATAATATTCATCAGCAGAATAGCCGTTGCGAAGAAAAAGACAATCAGAAAGTTGTTGGACATGATATATACCTCCATAAGTTAAGCGGGATGCGTCCCACTCTGTATTTTTTCTTACGAATGTATTATACCATATTTGTGAGAAAATGTAAAGGGGAAATTTTGGGTTCTGGCAAATTTAGTTTGCCGGAACGATGTGGTTGATACGTCCGTACAGCTTGTTCTTTTTCAGGTCACGATTGGTGATGGTAACATAGCACTTTGCACCAGTGGTGGGAGGCACAGGGCCGCTGGGGAATGGGCAGGAAACCTGGATGCCCTCATGAGGCAGCTTGACGAAGACGGCAGGTCGCACATTGGGGCGTTCAGGTGTCGGATACTGGGTGTAATTGATTTCGCCGACAAACACGCTCCCCTCCATGTAAACGCCCATACTCTTCTCACGGGGGTCGGGTTTCGCATCACGGACACTGGCGGAGAACTCCACAGCATAGTCGTTCTCTTTATCACGCTTGATGTCCGTCAGTACGACCCACACTCGCTTACCGACTTCAAATTCGGTGCGGGCGTCCTGGATGAAGGTGTAATCCAGGTCACGGGAACGGATGAATGTCTCAACACCGAAAACCTCAACCCGGATGCCTTTCAGGGCGGTCATGATGATGCGGGCTTCGACCTTTGTTCCGACCTGGAGTTGGTATTCGCCTGTTGTCCGGTTGATACCGAACCAGTGATAGACCCGCTGGCGATACATGGCGTCCAGCCGGTCGCCGGCTACGACGATGGAGCCGTTGGGGTTGTCGTCTGTTGCCACCTGAGAAATTGTGAAATCGACCTCAGCGTTCAGCCGGTCGTTCAGATACTTCTGCAGGGTATCCTCCACGGTCTTGTTGGGGTCACGCTCACGGTAACGCATGCAGAGAGCCTCGAAGTCGGTGTCCGTGAACTTGTCATAAGGGATGAGCACCTGGTACTTATCCGTCATGACCATGGCGTAATACTGCATCTTGCCAGCAGCATTGGAAGCGAAGTGGCGACGCACGCCGATGACCCGACCGGTCAAAACACGCTTCCGCAGGTAGCTCTGGTAGATTTCGATTTCAGCTTCCCGACGAGCAGCGACTTCCGGGTCGTTATATGCGCCTTCACGGTCAGCCGTAATGCCTTGTCCTTCCCGCTTGCTCCGGAACACACCGGGGCGGGGTGCAGGGCCACGGTTCTGATGGTTGTTCCCGCTCATGGCCATGTTGCGCAATTCCTGACGCAGCTCTTCACGGGCAGCGGCCTGTTGGTCAATGGTCGCTGCTGGCTCCTCTGGCTCCTCAGTGGGAGGCACGGCCTCCATCTCGTCCATATTGGGAATGGCTGTCTCTTCCTGCTGCACGCCGTTGACTTCGGCCTCAGCTTCCTGTTGCAGGTTCTTTTCCTCTTGGATACTCATGTCGTATTCCTCCTAAATTTGATGATATATTAAAAAGGCCAGCCTATTGGCCAGCCTCTTTAAGCAAAAGGTGTTAAGTTAAAAATTACTCAGAATGTTTTCCGTTCCCCCAGCAAGGCTGTCAATAACACTCAACTGCTTCTTAGGCGGTTGTTCTGTTTTCAGTTCATCTGGGGTTTCTGAAGTGGTTATGGCGTCTGCGTCAACGATATCATCGTTATCGAAGTCCAATGGTTGCTGTTGTTTTGGTTCTTCAAACGCAGGGACAGACGATTTGAATGCTGGTACAGCTTGCTGTGGTTTGATGGATTGCGCAGGTTCCTCATCATCTTCATCCACAGGCATAAAACCGACCGCCGAAGGTGAAGATGGTATGTACCCTTCATCTTCTTCGTCCGCTTTCGTTTCTGTGGTTGATGCCCCGGACAATTTTTCTCTCCATGCCGGAACATGGTCATACATATTAACCAATTCCAAATCATCTGGATTGACTATATCCGTATATGGGAATTTGTCTGCCAAAAACAGGTTTGCGCTCGTTATACTAATGAGCACTTTTGTTGGTGGCAACCGAATAACCTCATCCAAGTTGAGTACCGCTCGTTTCCCGAGAGAGTAGCTATGTGCAATTTCTGTTGGAACTTGTCCCAGCGGAATAACTGGTCGACTAACTCGTTCTTGGTCTAGTGCTACTGTTGCTGTACCGCTTCTATCTGAGAGATATTTTGCGGTCTCAGTATCATTACACGCAAGACACAGCATTGTAGAACAGTTGCCAATCATTGTGTCAGATAGTCCATCTGGATAAGCAGCGTCCAACTGAGGTTTGTTCTGGAAAATCATCGAGATGCTTATACCAGCAGAACGAACGGTTGCGAGTTTCTTTTCAAAGTCTGGCAGACGACCGATAGCAATGAACTCATCCATCAGCATATTAACCGGCACGGGCAACCTTAACCCTGGTTGCTTACGTGAGTATTCGACCAGCCTATTTATCAGATATGTGAAGAACAACGATGACAAGAACTTAAAAGTGTCTTTCATATCATCCATAATCACATAATAGATACACTTTGCTTGACCGGGCAACTCAAAGTCGATGTCCTTATTGCCGGTCATGTTTTGGATAACGTCGTCATTCAAAACAGTAAGACGGTTACCAAGTCCAGTTCTCAAGTTCCCACGGAACGATTCGGAACCATCTTTAAAAATCGACCAAGGGCCGAGCGCCGGGTTTTTGGGGTCCCACGCAGCAAGGTGGTCAAACTTTTCCTCTAGGACTTCCAATGACTCACACAGCAGCTGGTATACGCCACCGAATGTTTTTGGATACGTTCCATCGCCGGATGATTTTTGCTGGAGTTGTGGTGGCGCTGTAAGGATAAACAGTACTAATGCAGTAAGAAGGTTTTTCTCACCGTTAGAATATGCTGCATCCCCACCGCCGTTCGGATTTTCAGTGTTTGCGATTACGATGTTGGCAAATGTCTGAGCTTCGATACCTATTTGGTCGCCTCTGACCTCCCCAAGAAAGTCTACAGCGTCGCTTCCATTTGGCCATGCGAGGTTGAGTATCTTGACGATATAACCATGTTTTTCTGCATACTTTGATGTGTCTGAGTACAACTCACCTTTTGGGTCAGTGACGATAACAGATTCACCATGCAGAATACTTTGGAATATATTTGGTCGGCTGTAACAATATGATTTGCCGCTACCAGATGGGCCAATAACCATGACGTGCCTATTCCCGTTAAACGGCAACTTTTCACGTTTCTGTTTTTTTGTCCCATCTGGCTTTGTTTCCATTACCGCTTTCCCGGTCGCAGAGTAAACAAAGCGTTTCCCATCTGGCGGGACACTGACAATTTTGCTGGTTCCAGTCTCATCATCGTCGGTGATAAACTTACCCAAAATGAAGCCAGATGTCTTTTTAAGAGGCTCTACCTCCACATAGTCTCTTGCCTCATCCATATTAAGTAAGCCGGCTGTTCCGTATGTGCCAGAGCCTTCTATTTCAAAGCCTCTATCATCGGTCATTGTTTCTCTGCGATTTTTATCCTTCCATTTCAAGATTATCCACCACAGTAAGGAACAGTACAGCAAACAGACGACGGCTGCCCCAAAGAAACCGTACTTAAAGTTTGCAATAACCGCATGTAGGATACCAAAGCTGAATTCGGTATTTCCCGTCAGCGTTCCTGTTCCTTGCGCAATAAGCCCGCCCAGATAAAGTGTAATAAATACACCTATACCGACAATCCAAGGCATGCGCTTGCGCAATGTTTGAACCCACAATGGCGTTGGTTGGGTTTTCTTCTTTTTTTGTTTTGCCGCCATATATTCCCCTCCTTATTTTACTATTTTATACTGCTGTTTAGCTGCTGCAAAATGTCTAGCTCATATGCTCGGTAATGTAGTTTATCAATACCTACCCCTAACATTTCACTTAACACTTGCAGCTGCGGACGCAAACAAGATATAGCAATATTTTCAATATCATTTTTGTGGAACATAGCAATTTTTGCAATCTTTGATAAATTCATTGTCACCAACTCAAAACAAGGTCTTCCGTTTACGATTGCGTCGCAATATATTTTATCTTCTTTGATTGTTCTGTCTGTCCGTTCTTCCTCAGTAAAGAAGAGTTCTTTGATTTGAGCTGGGGTTCGTTTCAGAAGCAGTTTCAGAATTTCCATTCCCTCTTCTGTTTCTGGAACGTATAAAACATCTCCTCCAGTCACAGTCGGGTCAAATATAGCGTCATGCAATGTTTTCGTTTTTCGTTTTTCTTTTCTTTTATCTTCTCTATCCGTATCACCCCTATACAACAAACCAGCAATATCATAGTCCTTTCCTACAACTAGACATGATTGCGTATCAAATTTAGCTGGATGGTCTCTATATACATCCAAGTGAAGCGCCTGTATTTGCCCTTTTGTTGTTTTTTCGGCTCCACTGTTAACTCTTAGAATTTCATCCTGCGTGTTATACACCAGAGCGTTAATTCCTTTTGACATTATAATCCCGGTGGCACGAGATATTTGTGTTCTTGATACTTTTTGTCCCCTCTCAAATTTCAACTCTTTGAGCAGATAGAAGGACGGGGTATTTACCGACATTCTTCCTTCTTTCCTCACATCTCTCTCTGGCTTCTCAATTCCAACCCTTACCCCTATTTGCTTCATTATCGCAATCAACTCAGATGCCTTACATTGAGCCTTCTTATGTGCAATAGTACTCCCCGGCTTATTATCACAAGAGTATTGCATATAATAATCAAATAGAGCCTCGTTAATCTTATTAACCTCCGCAACGCCTTTTTTGGTTAATCGGATAGTCCATAAGTCGCTTTTGTTGATGGAGACAATTCCCTGCTTCTTCATCTGCGATACAGTCTTCCACAAATATGCACCATCCCCTCTCAGGTTGATTAGCGCCTGTTTACTTGCTCTTATGGAGACCGCAAGAAGTTCAAGTATATCGTCTTGTAGGGATTTTCCCATATTTTTTCCTCCTCAACGACATAAAGCCAGTAGATTGTCGTTCTCAGCCCATTGAAAACACTGGAAAATCAAGGTAGTTTGCTCGAATTTTGAGGGTAATTTTTGAGGGCTAAAAATTGGGCTAATTTTTACCTTCGAAAATTGGTCTGTTTTCAAGGAATTCTTGAGCGAATTTTATTTCTTGGTGTGCCGCTGCCCAAGCACTAAAATGACCACGCTCAACGACATAGATTACAAACCCGAAACTATCTGTCTCAGTATATGAGTAGATATTAGAACAATATCGAGCTGCGTCGTCAATAGCCACAAACGAAATTATTGAGTCAAGGATTCGCTTTATCAGAATGTTGTCGTTGTCGTAGTACGGTTGACGAGCCTTGCTTGTTTTTACAATGCGATTTACGAAAATTACATCGATTTCTTTAAAGCGATGGTCTCGTTTTGGAAGTGCATCTGTTACTGCAGACGCCACTTCCTCTCCAACAATATCAGCATAATATCGCCCGTTTTTTTCATCCCTCAGGAATGGTGGAGTGTCAATGATGCATCGAAACACATATGGATTTTCGTAATCACAATCCGGATGGGACAAAGAGATTCCCTTTGGCGAATCTTCTTCTAAAGAAGGGAGTGTTCCAACAGAATAAAACCTTTCTTCGAGCCGAAATGCTTTTGAAGGGAGAGATGCGATTCGCAAAAACAAATTATTCAATTCATCGGCAGCGTCACAAATTTCGCCAGCAAGAAGAAGGCTAATTGCGTTCCGCAAATGAGCTTCTCCCTTCCTGAAATTCGCTTCAAGTTGCCGAATTTCTTTTTCCAATCTGGATGTGTCCATGGCATATCAGTTCTGCAACGGGGTGTTCTTTTTCCCGCCATTGAGGTCCTCTGGTCTGCAAAAGCGAAGTTTCGGGACATACTCTCCTTCCGGGTACTGAATGATGCAGTACATGGTCTCAATGTTTATCAGTTTATATTGACAAGCGAGCGCCTGTTCTGTGGAATCGAAGACCAAAATCACCTTTTCTTTTGGCTTGTATTTCTCATCTTTCATGCGTTGCTTCATGTCAATTTCGTGCCGCATAAGACGCATGAGTTCGTTCTGCCCGTTGCCCTCAACCCGAACAATATGATAGATGGCATTGTTCCGAACAAAGGAAATCTGAGCTGGAGAAAAGCCAGCCATTGTCGAGGCCACGACATCCAAACTCTGCATGAATTCGAGGTAAACCCAGAAGGCGTCATAGGCTTGTTTGTTGCCGGAAACAAACATTGGATTGAGAGAATACATGTGTTGACCGACTCGAAAAATCTTCCGGTCGGCCAACAGCCGAGGCAAAAGTTTTGTGTTGGTGTAGTTCGCTTTGAGGCGTTTACCTCTCGCAGCAGAGTAGCGCTGAACGAAATGGTTCAGCGCTACATCAGAAGCGGCTCCGCCACAGATTGTCATGGCGTGCATTACCGCCCCCTCCAAAATATCGATATTATAAGAGGGCGGCGTGAAGTTAGAAATCAATTGGGGGGTGGCTCCCATATTGCATACTCCTTTCTGTATCTTCGCTTGTATCTCCTTCCGATTCGTCTTCCGCTTCATCTAGGTCAGCGTCATAATCGCTTCGGTAAAGAGGCTTTGGCGTTTTAGGCTCTCCCGGTTCATCCGGGGGAATTTCGCCGTCTTCCAGTTCATCTTCATAATCAGAATCTGTTGGAAGAAGCGGGACATCTTGTTCAAAACTATCCTTTGGTGGGGCAATTGTGGAAGAAATATTATCTGCGATTTGCTCAACTGCCTGGGTCTCCAAAATAGCATTTTCCTTTGCTTTTTTACGAGCTTCCTGGCGTTGTTTATCTTCCTGCGCTTTATCAAAGCCAGTGTCAAGGATTTCTTCCCCGTCAGCTGGCAACTGACTTGATGGTTGTGGCCCTTGCTGCGGGACGCTTGCCGGTACTTGTCCCTGTTCGGCGGCAATACGTTTTTGTTCAACGATTGCCCGGAGCTGAGATGGGTCAGTTGTAATCAACTCATGTTCCAATCTCGAAGCTCTAATTTGAACGGGAACCTTGTTATTGTTGGCGCAAATCATTGCCTGCCCACGCTCAAAATTGATGATATCCCGTATCTCAGCCTTTGAAAGTTCCATAGAATTTTGAAGAGCTTCCGCCTCAACCTGCTCCAGCTGAAGGATGATTTTTGTTTTCGAGTTTGAAAGAATTGCTTTGCCAAATTTGCCATCTTGATAAGCAAAAAGGTCGGATACATCCTGTGTCGCCAAAATGGCAGAGCCGCCATAGCCACGCACAATTTTGAAAATCCGATGGACGAAATCGGCGACACTCTTGTCAGTGCTGGCGCCAATTAGCTGCCAAGCCTCATCGATATATATAGCCTTTCGCTCCGTTCGGTCTTCCTTAATCCGTGCCCAAAGGAAGTCCATTACGATGAACATACCTATGCTTTTTAGATTGCCAGACAGGTCCTGCAAGTCGAAAACGATGAACTTGTTGTCAAGGTCAACATTCGTACGGCGGTTAAAGGACTGCGCAGAGCCAGACACAAAACGGGCGAGAATATTTGCAACCCGCCGCATCTCATCACGTTCTTTTAACGTCTCGTGTAAGTCCCCAATGATGGGCATCACTTTGATGCTACCATCGCTTTTGTAAACGGATTTATTGTCGTGGGTAATACCGTATTTGTTGTAGGTTTTAATGATTGCTTCGTCCGCCAACTGTTCTTCCTCGTTTGTCAAGTCAGGGATTAACAGGTGGAAGAAGGTAACGAGTTGAGTGGCCTTTTTTGCAAGCCAACTGCCAGCCTCCATATCAGATTCATCAAGATACTCCGCAATTGGGTTAACCTCTGGGCGTATCTCCATGATATTGATACAATCTGTTGAGCCAGAGTTAATACGAATATAACTACCCCCGATTTGGACGCAGGCACGTCTAAATTCGTGAGCTTTATCCGGGGAAATAATGAAGACCTGAATGCCCTGCATGCGCATGCGAAGAGCCATGAGCAACTCTGTATAAGTCTTGCCAGCGCCGCTGGTTCCGACTATCAACATGTTTGCGTTCTTGTACTTTTTTGTGTTGAAGATGTCCATGTTGACCAGAGACTGATACCGACTATTTATCCCCATTACGATGCCGTAGTCATCACAAATTTCGGCGGAAGTCATCATGTATGTGCTGGATGCGCCGCTGGTCATAACGTTGCGCTCCGCCAAGTCAAACAATTCTTTCTTGTAAGAAAGAACTGGGCAAACAACCTGGAACGCATCTTCCAGGCGCCACTTAATCCTGCGAACTTCAACATCTCTGGAATAGAGATAGTCGTTCACTTGCTCCAGCCGAAGCGTCAACCCCTCAAGGGTCTCAGCGGAAACGCTGATGAAAATGAACATCTTGTAAAGGTCTTCACCGCCAGACAACGCTTGCTTGATGTACTGAGCGCTGTTAATAGCGTCACCCAATTCTTCGAAGTCCATATCAATATCGTTTCTGTCGGCAGCTTTGATGCGGTTCAATTTTAGCTTCAGGGCAACACGTTCTTTGGCCGCCGCTCTGTTCTCTTTCCGCAGGATAACATCAACGTCGACCCCGTCACCAGATTCAATCAACGCAGACATCCAGCCTGCGTAAACGCTTGTCGGGTATCCGTCCTTTGTTATCATCAAAATGCTCGTGTACATACCATCGCAGATATAATAATCCGGATGCGTGAAGTCAACGCCACGAGGGGCGATATAGTCAGCGATAGGGATTTCAGGATAATCATCTACCCCTTCTTGGAGCCCCATGAGTTCCATTTTGTCGGACGTAACTCTGGTTACTCGGTCAGCAAAATCCTCGTCTTGACAAGACCGACGGTTATAAAACATGTAGAGTATTTCGGCCTGGTTGTAGTCTGGGTTATCACTCTCAACCAATTCATTCCCGCAACGAGAAAGTCCGCTCCTAACCTTATCCACAGCCCGTTGCATCTCATCCGCTATCTCATCGAGAGTGCGTTTACGGTTTGTCGTAGGTTCATATTCAAAGGCGAGAAAATACCGCCTTGTCAGAGCTTCTTTACCGGCAAGCTGACGGATGAAACGAACGTGGTCGTTGATGAGTTCTTTGCATTTGGTGTTTGTTTCATCAGCAGAAGCGTCGTAAAGATGATTGATAATAATGCTGGTATCGGCTCTCCGAGTAATTACTTTAAACTGGAGTTTAACGGGAGCGACACGCAACCAGCTGGAGAACAAATAGATGATATTGTTCTGTTCCTCTGTCGACCTCAACGAGAAATTGATAGGCGTGAACTCCATAATACGAACATACCTATCATCGCTCGTAATAATCATTCCCTGATAGATTCGTTTAATGGGAATAATCGACTGAATGTGGTCTTTTTTAAATTCTTTTGGTTTTCTTTCATCCATATTTTTGTTTCCCACTGGAGGCATCTCCTTTCCTATGAAGTATTAAGTGCAGTGGTTTTAAAAATGGGTCAGACTGTTCTGACCCATTGTTAAGACCACTTAACGCTTGCTTGATTTACTCTTCCCTTTTTTCTTTTTCTTCCCAGATGTTGGGTTGTTTGCAGTCGTATGACGTTTATCCTTTTTGGCAGCAGACATCCACCCCTTGGTCTGCCCTGTGATGGCTCTCTCTTGCCTTCTAAGCTCGTCTCGAACCTCCCTGATAGTTTCCTCGTCCTCGGAACTCTCGCCCCTTCTGCGGCGTTTCTTGGGCTTTTTCTTGGCGGTTTTGTCCTTGCTTTCATTCATGTCGGCACGCTCATCGCTAAACTTTTGCAAAGCCGCCTTGATACCTGCCGATGCCGCTACATCCAAGAATTTATCAAGACTGAACTTTTTCTGGTCGAGGTCGTCTGTGTGGGTAAACATATCATAATGCAAAGTTCTCTGGTTCCGTTTGTAACGAATGAGAGAAAAAAGAATTTGAGAGAGCGATTCTCCGCTGACGCCAAAGATGCACAAAGCTCCAAGCGGAACCAGCGTAACCAGAAAAATGATGATGTTTGTTTGGACAGAAAACCGGAGCAAGTGATATTCAAGCCATGCAATAGGCCCACAAAAAACGACCAACTCTATTGCGTTTCTGGTTTTTATTCTGCCGCCAAGAACGCCGCCTGAGTTATCATAATTAGTTGGGATGTAATAAATTTGAGGAGCCTCTTCGTCTGGCGTTTTGCTCATATTATGATACACCTCCTGGGCTTACACGATTTGTGCTTGCTGCTTCAATCAATACTTCTCCATTGCAGGCTATCGACATATCATAGCCTGCATTATATTGCGAAGCAGAATGAAGAGTAAGAATGTATTGATTCCCTTCTACTAAAATCGGCATTGAAAAAGGAAATTCCATTGGCACGATTCCATCTTCTGGCGGAAGGATTACATAATCCCATTTCGCCAGGGGTTTTGTGTCACCGGACTTTTCGTATAAGGAAATTGTTGTTGGAGAAACGGATATTTTGCTTATCCCTTCCGTTTTTGAACGCCACACGCTTTCCTCAAATACAGTTTGAACTCCCTCTAAATGCAAAACCATAGCTTCGTCAAGTGAGGAAAAATCGACTTGACTACTTGCTGTGACGCTATCCTCTCCAGAAGGAAGTGATACATTGAAATTCCCACTACCGGCAGAAGTTGAAGACGAATCGGATGCACTCGGAAGTTGATTGCCTGGAGTTTGTTCGGGCGGATTTTCTGGAAGTTGAGACGCAGTCGTGTCTGCTGGGAGAGCCAACGAATCGCTTCCTTCTCTATAATAAACCTTTGTAAGGTTTTCATCGTCTCTCAGGAGAAGAACGTCATCCCCAGTACTCCAAACAATACGAAGCGCCGTATCAATATTCTTGTTAGAAACCAGGGCAACGTATCCATCTCGTGTTTCGTATGTGCCCTCATTTGCTAGGCGACTAGATACATAAGTCGCATCTGCATGGAGTTCAACAACGTCAGTATCGTCATCAACATTTGTCCATGTGCCCGTCACGTCAACTGGCTCCATACATGTATTCCCGTCATCCAGCTGAACATAGGCAGGTAATTGAAATACATGTTCTTGGACATCAGCGTCAGGTAAATCTGACCCCCTTGTAGAACAAGAACAAAGGAAAGAAATGCTGCTTACCACAATGACTATAAGAAGCACGGGCAAGCAGCATAAATTTGTTTTTGATGCTCGCATGAGCAACTCCTTTCAGTTTTACACCCAGGTGAAATCAGGAGCAAATTCTACATTGTCCGATTGAACAACCTCCCTCGTAGAGGCATAGCCCAAGATTTCACCTTTGGTCTTATCGCTCTTCTTCGCTTCGGCAGAAACGGTAATTATTTCGTCATCCTTACGAACGACACCAACAATATCAGCTACGGTATCGCCGTCAAGGTCGTAAAAAACAAGGTCGCCAATCGCCGGAGTAAATAGGCCGTCGTTCTTACGAAACAAGTCATTTGCTTTTGCCCAATTCTGAATGTCGTGGGCGGTTGCAATATTGGAGCTATAGCCACTTTGCTCAGCTCCATTCGTTTGCGGAACAGGTTCATTTGCTGGAGCGATAACCCCAACCGGAATCGTCAGGGCAAATGCCATCAGCAACGAGAGAAACGATGCTTTTACTTTCACTAAAACCAAATCCTTTCTTATTTAAGGCTCACCAATATCACTTGATGAGCCTTTTCCTGTTGATTCCTTAAAAGTTAGACTGATTGACGCGAACACCTTCCGGGAATGGAAGATATGGCGCAGCGTTCACCCGTGTGGACCCATAATTCCCCTCTCGGCGTTCAAAGTGAACATGTACCCCAGTAGACCTTCCTGTACTTCCGGCATAGGCAATTACCTGCCCAGTCGAGACATGTTGCCCCTTCGAAACTGCGACCCTTGAGTTATGAGCATATAACGTGTGTGTGCCATCCGCATGCCTTATTTCGACATAATTGCCGTAAGTCCAAGAGCGTCCAGATGTGCCTGGCCCCGCAAAATACACTTCGCCATCCATTGCCGCATGAACCTCAGTCCCATAACTACACGTAATATCAATTCCTTTATGGTCTGAGGTATCTCCAACTAATTCTGGAATGGGAGAGCGTCCACCAAACCAAGAAGAAACATGTTTCCACCAATCTGCTCCCCAGATAGGAGGGAAATAGCCTCCGCCTGAAATTGATATTGGATAATCTGGAGTTGCATAGCCTTTTATTTTAGTCGACCCTCTATCTATATACCTTTTTTGCTGGTAAACGCCATAAATATTCCCATCATCTGGATTGTTTGTATTGCCCTCTATTGTTGTAACGCTACCATCGTCATTTGCCCGGACAACAATTCCCACATGACCAAATTCACTTCCGGCTCGTTGACTAGACGTTGAAAAAAAAACAAGGTCACCAGGCTTTGGTGTGTAGCCTGTGCTTGCATATACAAATTGGTCTTTGTTTTTGTACCAATTTGCCATATTGTCACATCCAGCCGATTTGTACATAGTGCCATCTTCGATAAACCCACATTCATTAGCTATATAGGATACGAATGCGGCACACCAAGGGCTCGTTGCGCTCAGTCCGCAATAATTACGGAAAATCATCGCCCCAGAATCTGTTGTCCCTTTATACGACAAAGCCTTGTTAACTATATCGATATTGCCATAACCGGATGCATAAAACATTCCGCCTGTCATTGTTGACCCAAAGGTAAAGGAAATTGTATCAGGGTCTTCTCCTGACGCCTGTAGGATTAAGCGCCCGGATTGTGTTACCATATCATCAATGACTTGTCGGAGCGTAGTCTCGGTTAAGAAGCCGGAGTCTTCGTCAAAATTTCTGTCTTCGTATGGGTCATCCAAGTCCATATCAAAGACAGTACGATAGCCAAACGCTTCTTCAACTATGTTTTCGTATTCGATAACATCACTCACTGTAACTTTGACATAGTACTTCGTTGTCTCAACTTCCTCTTCAACCGTATATACATCGTCTCCGTCATCACTGACTTTCTCTACCTCAACGGTTGTGGTTGTCGTTACCCCATAAGGTTCCCCAATGGAAATTCCGTGAACTGTATTACCGTAATCATGATTTGGGGCGTACAAGGAACCAAGACCTGTCCCAGCGTTTCCATCATCTGCGGCATCAAAAAGGTTGAGAATAATTGCTGTTGCCCCTCTCACACTCTCCGAATCATAAGTCATTTGCTCCTCGGAGCTAAACAAACTAGATTCCGGGTCAGCCTGAGTAAGGTCAACATATTCGTCGCCGTCTTCTGTTTCTGCATCAGTTGCCTTGATGGTTTCGTTTTCAGCAAGATAGTTTTGCGTATACGCAGAGAATGCCGCAAGAACATAGAGAGAGCTCACATTCATGTGGTCTTTGTCGGAAAACACATGGTCTTTGATATATGTGTCTCTATCTGTGCTAAACCCATCTATTTCCCACACAACCTCAACTGGCTCTCCCTCGTATTCCATTCCCTCTACCTCTTCACTGGCACTTTGAAGCGCAGGGAGTAGACAGTTGTCGTAGTAGTAAGCGGCTATGAGTTTTTGCGCAGCAATCGTTTGTTTCAGGTACTCACTTTCCTCTTCTCTCTCATTCATTCCATAGTCCAAGTCGTCCCAGTAATAACCTTCTCCTTCGTCACCGTCTTGGGGCCCTTGTGCCCCAAAAACTTCTCCGTCGTTGCCATGTAGGATGGCGTTTCCACCGCCGCCGCTTGGCATAAGAAGGCAGGCGATGATAAGGATGACAATAAGGATTGGGGCAGCGGCGGCAAGAACGCCGCCACCAGCGGCGGCACCACCAGCCCCGGCGGCGCTCGCCGCTCCAGCCGCTCCAGCTCCAGCTCCGGCACCAGCCGCAGCAGCTCCACCGCCAGCGGCTGCAGTTCCTCCGGTTGCGGCGGTGCCGCTTGACGCCGCCGCACCACCAGCTACACCAGCTCCAGACCCAGCTCCCCCCTTTGACATAAGAGATGCGCCGCCACCAGACGAAGGCGTTTCTCCTTTACTTCCAGGGTTGGTGTTTTTACCTCCTGTTTCATGTGGCTGTGAGCCATCCGAACCCCCGTGCCCACGAGAACCATCTCCGCTAGGACTAGCACCGCTGTGCCCTGCTTCGTCACCAACGCCTTGTTTCCCACTGCCGTCAGAAGCACCTTTCGAGCCCTCGGTTTCTTTTGGCTTGCGCCCGTGGTCCCGCAATCTGTCAAACTTATCTTTGCCATCTTTGAGTTTGTCGTAAGTGGATTTTATGCCATCGCCAGACTCCTCTAGGTCATCAGACAGTTTTGGGTCGCCGTCATCGTAACTAGGCATTTTTGACTCACCTCCTATCGCTTTTCAAAAGAAAGCGGTCAGCTATTTATTTAGCTGACCGCTTATAAACTGATTACCGCTTCTGTTTCCGCTCAGACGCTTCTCTGTGGATACGGTTGTTGTCGGCTGGCCCAGCTGTCGGCATCACTGGCACGGCCTTCATACTGCCCATCATAGGTCTGCCAGAAGAATCAAGCTGCCTTTGTTGGGCAACATCCCCGAGAGTTTGACCAGGTTGTGCGGTAATACGAACATACTGTTGTCCATCGCTTGTGGTTATGTTTCTGACGTCCTGCCCCCCCGTAACATTAAATCCAGCTGCAGGGACGATGAAGGCTTGCTGACCACTGCTCGGGTCCCATGTGCGCATTGCGCCGCCCTGTAGCCCCTCGCAGTGAGTCATACTCTGCGGGATTTGGTCTCCCTGGAATACATTTCGGGCAGTTGCCATGTTATCCACAGGATTGACTTTCCCAACGCTTGATGTATCAATTTGCGTTGGCGTTTGCCCAGGCTGAGTAGCAACAAATGGGCTGGCGCTCGTTACCGACTCCAAAGGAGCCTGATAGAATGCAGTCCCATCATTCGCAGTAACGATAGATAGACCAGGCATAGAGGGGTCCTTAGGCTTAAACCCGTTTACAGGAGCAAGCATCGCAGGCCCGTTTGCGCCAGTCATTCTGATTGTTCCGTCTGCTCCATTTGCGCTAAAAACTTGGCTTCCGAGAAGCGGTTGGCTGAATTGATTTTGGACTCTCGCATCCCTTTGAGCTGATGTTTCCCCGGCAACTTGCATATTTGCCATCCTGGCAACGCCAGCAGCACTGTTGCCGCCTCCGCTCAACGCAGAAGGAGCTTGTTTAAACGCATCGGCAGCTTTTGCTGGTGTCCCGTCTGCGTTTTGCCCAAGGGGAACAGCTGTATACATGGCACCATTATCGGCTTGATACATTTGAGCATTCTTACCGTCAACAGCCTGGAAGTTTGCGGCAGGCGCAAGCCCAATTCTCTGACCATCTGCCGTCGTTCCCTCGATAATTCCGTTCTGACTTACAGAAGCGCTCGTCAAATTCAAGCCGCCGCTTCCAGGGTCTGCTCCAATCGCAGGGCTGGAGAATTGGGAATTGATTTTGTTTGCCATCCGACCTTCGTCGCTTGGGGCGATATTGGATGCTGCGCCGGTCCCGGGTGCTGGCCCAGATGTGTCAACCTTGTAGCATGCCTGTCCGCCCCAATCAACATCCTGTGTTGATGCAGCGGGCAGATTGTCGCCATTATGCATGGATTGAGGCAACATATCGAAGCTCTGCGTAACCTTACCGGACGCATCTTTTTCTTCGAAATGGTATCCACCGGTCCATTCGCCGTTTTGGTCACAAATTTTACTAACAGACCGCCCGTCTTTTTCTGCCGCCCACGCAGCATTTGCTTTCTCCATTTCTGGAGTACCAACCAAAGCCTGGGCAACAGCACCTTGGCTGCCATGCGCCTGCATGAAAAATTCTTCTCCACCAACTTTGCCAAATTTACCTTGCTGTTGAGCAAGTTCGGCTCTTTGCTCTGGGGTCATATTGGCTGTAGGAATAAAGGAGAAACCAACTTTTTCTCCATTTTTCGAAAAACCTTCCATCGTAGCACGTCCAGCCTCGCTAGATACTTTGGCCGTATTGGGGTCTGCCCCCATGCTTTGCAACGACTTAGCGAAGTCACTGTCTTTTTGCATAAAGGCGCCGCCGACTTCCTTGCCAGAGGCAGATTTGTCTGCACCTTTCCCGTTGGCGATATCGGCGATACTACCGCCTTTAATATTCCCTGTGCGTTCATCCTTTTGGGTCGGCCGATGGCTGTCATTATATGCGTCTCTGCCTCTTCTAACAGCTCCGCCAACAGCACCACCAACGGCACCAACGGCTCTGGCTCCGGTAGATACTGCGCGAGAAGCTGTGCTGAACGAACTCACAACCGCAGCGCCAAGTCCCCGACCAGCTTGTGCCGTACTCAATCCAAGCGTTGCCATATAGGCATCCATTCTGGTTCCGACGTGAAGGATGGCATACATCATCAGATACCATATCATAGCCATACCTACATGACTTGTTTCACCCGTGACATTCGCCATTTCCTCCACAGCATGCTGCATATTAGTAAAGCCCTCTATAAACATTCGGAAGAAAACGACGTTAAAAATCATCAACAGATGTTGCGAAAGCATCATACGACACCAACTGGAAAAAATCGAAGATGTCGATTTGCTACCTGCTGTTGAAAACGCAAGAGGGCTGGTGTAATAGAGTACGCCAAGGATGCAATACCGCTCAATGCACTCCATCAGGAACATTAAGAACTCCCAGGATATTGCAAGTGTGAACCCTAGTTGCAACAGCAACTGGACAAGCGAATCTGTAACTTCTGTAAGTAGGTCACCAGACCATGTTGGACTCGTGAACATCGACATATCAAATCCCTGAACAACGCTGTCGTTTAGGAGAACGTTATACACCGCAGAGAAGAAATATTGTACGACATCAACTATTTGTGTTGAAAATGCAATCGCAATCCCTGCTGCAAATGTTCTGGAAATTAAAGACAGTGGCGTTTCTGATGCCTCGGCTGATGTCATAATCTTTACCAGCTGCCACAAGCAATTGATAAACAGAATTGCCATACCCATAACCCAAAAATATTTGGCAAAGGTAAACATGTTCCTGAAAACGATATCAAAAACCGAATCGTTGCCGATGTTCATTGTCAACGCTTGTAGGACGCTGCTGCCAAGAGCGTTCAAGAGTTGGGTAACAGCCCAATTGATGAGCGTTCCCAAACTCTCAATAATCCATCGCATAATTCATCCCACCTTTCACTTTTTCCGTTTGGAGCCTTTGCTCCGGCGTCTTTTCAGGGTCTCTTTAATAATTGGCGTCAAATCAACGCGACCTTCATCTGCATCTTTAGAGCTGTCTTCCTCGTGACCCTTAGCGTCCTTAGAACGTTTTTTCTTGCGTTCTTCTTCGGCCTTCTTTTCGTCCGGAGTAATCACTTTTATAATTTCATCCAGCTCAGAAATAGCCTGTTCTTCGATATTACGGTTGTATAACATATTCCGTTCTATCGTAGTTAGCCCGCCACTTTGTTGAGTAGTAGTGGTAGACACTTTGACTTTGCTCTGTTTTGAAGCGCCCTGTTGAGGAGTCTTTACACCTGGACTTTGTCCTCCTCCACTAGCACCTCCTCTTGCTTCAGACGAAGAACCAGATTGCGGTTGAGGGGTGGTAGACGTACCAGGAGAACCAGCGACGCCCAATTCCTTTGTTATGGTATTGCCGCTGGCTGATACGCCCCCATTAGATGCTGCTGCAAGCAAGCGTCCTTCCCTTGAGTTTGTCTTTGGCACAGGGACAGATACATATTGGTTGCCGTCCACTCCAACTGTTTTAGAAACCGAAGCATCTCCTGATAGCTGTGGGTTCAGTCCATATTGAGCAGGAGAGAAAGTCAACATTTGTCGTCCATCTATACTTGCAGAGTAAACACCGTTTTCGTATCGGACGTTCTTAACATCGCAATCCTTGTACTTAGGGAAGCTCTGTTTAAACCAATCGGTTTTCCCAGCTTCTGTCCACGAAGAAAAGCTCTGAGGTGCCTGAACTGGCTTCCCGTTTGGAGCAAAGCCATATTGCATATCAAACTGAGCATATGTCAATCCGCCAATTTGAGTATTAAACGCACCAAGGGAACTATCTACTTTGTAATAAGAATTAGGAACCCAGAAGCGTTTCGTCATACTTCCATCGGCGTTATAAATTTGAGACATATATATGCCAGTCGCTCGCCCGTTGGAATCCTTGCATTCCTCAATTTTATCCCCAGTTTCCTCGCTCATCTGGCGGAATTCTTTTCTTGCCCGACCATCGTCCGTCATAAGCATACGTGCATCTGCCCCGGAGGCATACATCATATATGCCTGCCCCCCAATCATGATTTCCCGGCCGCCAGGGAATTGCTCTCGTAGGTCTTTGGCGGAAGCAAGACTTGTAGCGGGTTTCCCTCTCCCAGGAGCGTCCTGCGTTGAGTAATCGTGTTCTTGCCTATTTCTAGGAGACGATATAGGGATGCAAATAAATCCAGTTGATTGTCCTGCTTTGTTAGGAGTGGTTCTTCCGGACAAAACGCCATCATGAATTTTAAACTGCCCTCGGTCTATTGATTGTTTTGCCTTATTGGAAAGCCCCCGCATCTCATTGCAGATGTTATTTCCAGCTTTTGTATCGAGGTCGTGCTTTTGTGTCATGGGTCCAATACTAGCCCCGGCTCGAACCGGAGGCACTGCTCGATTGATTTCGTCAACTGTACGTGGAGCCAGCAAAGAATTTCCGATTTTCTTCGCTGTTGCGCCATCGCCACGAGCCCAATGAACAGCTGCCGCTCCCAAGCCAACTGCTCTTGCGCCAGTCCGAATTGTCCCAACAGCGGCACCAGCGATTGGATGCCGGTCTAAGAAATTGTCAAACCCAGAATAGTTTCCAGACAACGCACCGGTCAAGAAATTGGTAGTACCAGAAATAAGTGTAGAGCTTTCCGCCATAAGAGCTGTAGACATCGCACCCCCACATTCAGCAACACTTAATCCAAGAGTTTTAAGGAACGAATCTACGTTTGTTCCGATAATCAGAATGGCATTTACCATAAATGTCCATACCATCAAAGACGTAAAATTCCCCATATCGAATTCGTCTATGATATCACTAAACGAAGTGGAGAATTTTCCAAACGCCGAGCAGAATATCCGCATAAAGACAATCCCAAAACAAACCAAGACAAGTTGGCTCGCTATCATACGTACCCAAGACGTAAAAGAGTTTCTAGTTGCCTTGCTTGGGAATAACGTTGCCCCCAGAGGAGCCGTAACTGTCATGACACCAATAATTGTGAAGCGCAAAACAAGTTCAATGGAGTACTTTATGACTGTCTTGGCGAGCGAAAAAGTCATAATCCCAAGAAAAATCATTCCTAAGATAGTAAGCAACTGCGCCCGAACGCCAATTGTTGGCAATCCTGTTGTTATCAGCTCTTTTGCATCGTCCGCTAAATCCGCAAAGCTAATAGAAAAATCTCCCCCCGAGAAAAAGCTATAAAAGATGCCAAAGAAACGGAACATCACATCTATCGCAGGTCTCGATAAAGAAATTATCAAAGCAGTGAAAATCGTTCTAAATGTTAGAGTTATTGGCTCATCAAACGATTCTCCGGGAGGAGCCACCATGGATTTAAATAGCTGGAATAGATATATTACAATAACTAATCCAAGGGCTAATGCAACCATTGTATCGTATGTTGACTCGGCTCCTATAAAAATGATTTCAAACAATGTTCTTTCCCCAAAATGTTGTAAAGTCATCAAAGAAATCATTCCGTTGGTTATCGCATCTGCAATTCCACAAATGCAATCTAATACAAAACTGAGGAATAGATTGATGGGGCCTAAAATAGGAAGTAGTGCCAAACCTATTACCGTATCAATAAGATTAACAAAAAAAGTAACTATGGTATCCCAAAGTGCTTTTCCGCTATCGATAAGCCAGGTCAAAAACCCCACAGGCGGCCACCCCTTTCTTTTTTTGTAATTAAATGACTAACTTGAATATTTTGAACAGTCAAAACACTCAAGTCGGGCGTTTAATTCCATATTATAACAGCATTGTTAATTATGTTTAACGTGAAACATTTTATCGGGTGAGGAGCGCCGCCCCATTGTAGGGGCGGCGGCTTGGTCATGGTTACGTGTTAGCCGTTTTCGTTAAACTTATAGCTGCTGGTGGTGTTCTCAATCACTTTGAAAATCAGCCCGATGCAGTTCACCAACACATAACAAATGATAATACGAACTATCCAAGATGTTGCCTTGGCCGCCGTCTGCTGACTGCCTGTCATCCGCATGATGAATGCGATAACAAGCATCAGAGCGGCGAGCACAGTGACAATGGGGAACGCCGCCGAATAGATGTTCGTAATAACCGTTTTGATGCTGGTGCCCAGGCCGGCGATATCCTCACCGCCGTTCGCAAAGGCAGGGACTACGGAAGCCAGCATGGTGGCGCCGAGAAGCGCTGGAGCGGCCTTGGTGCCAATATCACGCTTTGCATCGAGCTCCAGCATCACATCCACGCCGAGGGCACGGACTTCCTTTTTCGCGCGCTCAAAAAAAGACATATGCATTCGCTCCTTTCGAAAGGAATTTTGTTGATTTTACAGGGTTTTTCTCTTCGGCTGCTCCTCGCCAGCCGTCGAACGGCCCTGCCACAAAAACAGCTTCCCGAAAACTGCTTTTGTGGCAATGTCGTTCAACATGTAGAACAGTGGCATGAGAAAAGGCGAGCTCCAAATTCTTGGAACTCGCCTAACGTCATTTTACCACGATACGATTATAACACTTTTTTGTTCCATTGCAAGTACTTGTTTTTACGTGGTTTATCCATTTTTTTATCATATTTTTCGTGGTTAGGCGTGGGGGAAGTAACCATCTGTCTCCTGCTGCTTCAAGTAAACGAGTGTCCGCAAGAAACTGGCTGGGTCGATTGTACAGGTAAGGACAAGCCCAGACAGCTGCTGCTCAGCACGTTCCAGTTTCTGATAATAGCTGGACGGCCCAGAAAGTTTTAGCTTCTCAATAGCTTCCTTGATTGTTGGTTGCTGAGTTCCCTCTATATAAACAACCTCTAGCAGGCGATGGCTCTCAGGGTAGTGAGCCTTGAGAGTTCGCATCCCTCGTTCCAGAGTGGATATGGCTTCCTCTATGTAACGGCATGCCATAATTCTGGATTCATACCGGCGCCGCATTGCCTGTTCATCGTATGCGCTCAGCAGGTCGAGCTTACGGCAAAGACGGTTAAAGAAGTCCTCGCTCCCGCCAGCTTCTTTATCTCCCAGCGCGCCAATTGATTCGGTTTCCACTCGCTCAACAAGTTCCTCCTTGGCCATTGCCAAAATTTCCTTTTGAGCTCTATACCTTTTGAGAAAGATGTGGATGTTGTCCCGAAGCACATACTTCTGATGCCGTTCCGCCTCGGCCTTGTCTTTATCTTTGATAGTTTTGTCTGGTATGAGGCCATACTGCTGGAGGTACTCTTCAATCTCCGCCTCTGCAGAGCTTCCACGCACCGTTGCCATGACCTCTTTCCCGAATTGAATATCCGCTTGCTCCTGCTTCTTTGTGCGTTCCATACGCAGAGTCCTCCTACAGTTTGATGTTGACTATTTAGCTCGCCATTATTAGGGTGCTCCGGATATAAATGGTGTCGCTGGTAATCCCAGGTTCAGAATACACTATTATAAATTCCACGTCAATTCCATATTTTTACTAGCTCAAAATATAAAAGGCGGGAGCCGCTTATAACAAGCGACTCCCGAAAACGAATAAATATTTTTGTTGACAGCCTCCTTTTAGTTTGTTATGCGATGCCGGTAAGCCAGTCGTCCAAGCCTTTAAACTCCTTCTCCCACTCAAGGATTTTGACAGGATAGCCCTCATCCACTAGACGGTAAAACAACCCAATAAGCTGTTTCGCAACATCAGGGTTGTCATAGGCATCCATATCATAAGCGATATAGACGTTCCTGAGCAGGTTTTCTTTTCTGAACGAAGCCAGGGCAGGGAAGAGCTTTTTCAAGGCAGTCACACCAGGGACACAAAGGAAATTTTGCCCAGTCTTTGCGTGGCAAATATCGCCTTTCAGCCAGCCCTCAACGACAAAAATGTCAAATTTCTCCTTTGTCGCCAGTTGCCCAATGTTAGGACCAGCCCAATGCGGCCACGTCTCGCACGCAGCACCACCAGGCATCGACCTGGAGCTGAAGTACCCATACTTCGGTGTGCTATAGGTGGGATGGTCTGCTCGGATTTGGAAGCCTTGCAACAGATGCATTGCATTTCGACCAGGAACAAAGAACCCGCTTGTCGTCCTGGACATTTCCCAGTCGCCAGCTTTGTTAAGCCCAAACCCGGGAACATTCCGCAGGTCAAACCCCATTGTTCCCAGTCGCTGGGGTACGGCCTTAACTCCCATGAATACTGGGGTTGATTTATATCCATTGCGAATGATTTCTTCCTCAGTCAGTCCCCGACGGATAAGCTCATCTTTGTGGGTGTCGCTTAAAGACAGGAGGCTCAGCATTGCGCCATACACCTCATGTCTCTGTTTAAGCGGCGCAATATCTTTGCTGGGCTCATCCAGTGCCGCCTCTGCTTCGCTAGATACGATTTTGACGTCTCCGAGCTCTCCAGCCTGGATTCGCTTCTCAACGTCACCCTGCTCCCAGCCAGTGTAATAAGCAACAAGGTCAGTCGCCTTGCCACTAAAATGACACCGCATGCAGTTAAAGAGCCCCTTTTGAAAGTTCAGATTGAGGGTAGCCCTTCTGTTGTTGTGTCTAGGCGCACAACAGGGGCACATAATCGTTACGTCCACCACGTCTGTGGGGACGAGTTCCTCAGGGTCGGTGCAATTGGGCGCTCCAGAACGCCCTAAGCCTAAAGCCTTAACCACCCCAGAAAGGGTAATCTTAGCCATAGTCAATCACTCTCCTTCTCCTTTATTTCTTTTTGTAAAGCAATGCAGCGGCATTTGCCACTTTCTCAGTGACATATGCCTTACCTCCGGGTTGTGTCAAGTACCGAACAACAGCCTGGTTCTTGTCAACGAGTTCCCCAAGCGTTTTCCCTCCAACCTGACGAAGGCTGATAGGAGGGGTTATCTCGGGAAGGAACTCAAGGACGACAGCTCGTGCCTCCAAAATGGCGCCATCAGAGGGGTTCTCTCCACCTTTGTTGGATTTTGGCCCCGATGCTTTTCGCTGTCTTTGCCGCTTAGGAGGCTCGTTTGGGGGCTCTGGAACCGGCTCAGGCTGCGCACCGCCATCGCTATTTTCAGCCTCAGCAGAGGGTGCGGGAATGGAGGTGGGTGTTGCGGACGATGCTTCGTTGCCGGCCACCGCCTGAGTGTCAGTGATATCTGTTTCGTTTTCACCATCACCATCTTCGGCGTTATCGATGCCAAGAACGATAAGCAGGTCTTCGATAACATCGATAGACGAGACGGGCGCATCGATGCAGGAAGTACGATAAAGGCGGCATACGGAAGCGATGGGGTTTCCATCAAGCACCGCCTCAACCCGCATTACCGCAAGTCCGTCCCCCAATTTAACATCAGTTCTAATAGACACCCCGGGGAAATTGGATTTTAGTGCCTGAATCTGGGCTTTTATCATTTTTTCCTTGCTCCTTTCGTAAAATAATAATGCCGAAGCTGCAAAGCAACTTCGGCATTGTAATCCATGCTTAGCATGGAACAGACATATTCACGACCCTGGCTGGGCGAATAGGAAAACGTTGGCATTACGCCAAGGAAGTGGATACGATTACAAAATAAGTATATCTCACGATAGCCGTGATGTCAAGTGTTAAGCAGGGTGGTTGATTTTGGCACTTGCGTTCACAAAAGTGAAATGACCAAGTTGGTCATTTGGGGAAGCAACTCAATTGCCCACCAAAACTTGTAATTGTAGCCAAAAACGAGGAATTAAATCTGTCTGTTTTTTTAGACGGTTTTGTGTTGACACATCGAATACGGATTGATATAATAGGCTTATCATCAAAAGGAGGTAATCCCTGTGAAGGTAATTTCCGTAATCAACCAGAAGGGTGGGGTTGCGAAAACTACGACCACCCGCAACATGGCATATGTGCTGGCGACCAAATTGGGGAAGCGAGTGCTCCTTGTAGATATGGACGACAGCGCAAACCTTTCGGAATCTTTTGGATGCATGCCGCCGGAGGACACTGGTATCGATGCTGGCGTCGCCCGGTTACTTACGGAGAAGAAGTGCCAAATTCCCGATGTCGTCACCAAGACACGCTATGAGGGAATTGACATCATTCCCTGTAACTCCACATTGGCGAGCGCCAAAATCAAAATTGAAACCAACCCGCTTGACCCTATGCAGTTCAGGCTTAAAACCAAGCTCGACAAGCTCAAGTGCAGCGACGATGGAGAGAAGTACGACTTTTGCTTGATTGATACAAAAGCTGGACTGGATGTCCTTGTCGTCAACGCCCTGGCCGCATCTGATGAGGCTATCATCCCGACCACCGTAGACAAGGATTCTTTGCTGATGGTCACTCGTGCAGTTGACGCCATCGAGCAGGTAACCGACTATAGCGAAGTGACCCTGCGAGGAATCCTGTTCACGATGGTAAACCCTAGAACTGCCCTTGAACGCCAGGGTATCACCGTCTTTGCCGACAGCATCCAATACCCCGTTTTCGACACCTACATTCGCCAGTCGACGGCCGTAAAGCAGACCCGCTGGACATATCAGATGTGCGACGAAGGGAACAAAGGTTGCCCGCCAGCCTTGGATTACGACAATTTCGTGTGTGAGCTTCTCGGCATCGAGCGCATGCACAAGGATGGCGCCAGCCGGACGCAGTTTGCCGAAGATTACGCAAAGCAACTGCGGCAAAAGGCAGAGGCTGCCCGGATGAAGAAGGAAATGAAGGCGTTGCGGGAAAAGGGCAAGAGTTGAGAAATGACCAACTTGGTCATTTCTCAAAAAGAAAAAGGAGGGCAACATGGCAAGTAAAAAATTCGATATCATGTCGGCTGCACCTGGGCAAGTAAACCAGCTTCTCAATCAAGCCTCCAAAGACCTTGGCGGGAGAGGGAAGAAGATGACATTCCTCCCCAGAGAGATGCTGATGCCACTGCCGGGGAACACGACTGTCTATCACGTTTCTGACCTGGATGCCATCGCTAAGGATATGGCGTCGGCCGGCGTACGCCAGCCCCTTATTGTGTTCAAAAACGAGCATGGGAAATACTATGTGTTGGCCGGGAACCGGCGCCTGGCCGCTAGTGAGCTGGCGATGAAAAAGTATGGTGCTGATTTGGGAAGCATGCCCTGCATTATCCAAGCGGCGCCAGAAGAGGACTATTCCCTTAAAAAGCGGATGATTAAAGACAACCTCCAGAGGGTCAAGAGCGGGCATGAGCGAATGATGGAAATCATCGTATTCGAAAATGCCCTCAAGGAGGAGCGAGCTGCAAATCCAGAAGGAGATTACCCTCCCATCCGCGAGGCGCTGCAGGCTGAGCTCGGTGTGACCAATTCGGAAATTACACGTTATCTCAAAATCTATAAAAATCTAATTCCGGCGCTTATGTCTCGCTTCGACAGTGTGTGTGGGGAGGATGATGCTCCGGCGATGGCCACCGACATTGCCTTTAAGCTGGCAAAAGAGCCCGAAGAGTTTCAATTGTTCGTTGCCGAGACATATGATTGGCAAGAACCGCTTACAAACAGCAAATTGACTTCTCTCTTTGGGATGTTCTATGGGGAGGATGGAGAAGATACGTCAGACGAAGTGCTGCAAGGCGAAGCGAGCCCGTCAGAGAACGGTGCCGAGATGGCGCAGGAGAAACCGAAACCGACCAAGGTTGTAGTTGATTTCGAAAGTGTGGATGAAGGTGCTCGTCGACTTTCTTTGGCGTGCGATACATTGAACAGAACCGTAACTGTCGCCGGAGGAAAGCCTCTTGACAAGAAAGTCGAAAAGAGGTTTTTGAAGCGAATTGCTGCTGAGATGGCAAAGGTCGAAGCTCTTGCTGCTGAGCTCCAGGCTTTCTATGACGGGAACGAAAATGCCTGAGTTGAGGAAATCTGTATCTTGGCGATGTTCAAAGAGGATGCTCTCCGCTATCAAATCAAAATGCGGCGGAGAGTGTTCTCAACAAGATGTTATCGCAACCGCCATAAAAAAGTATCTGGGAAATCCCTTGCTTTATAGTGAACTGGACGTAAAAGCAATGAGAGAGCCAACCGCAAAGCTATTATCTTTTAACATCCCGATGGCGCTATATCAAAAAGTGGTCGCTTTTGCTGCCCAGCACTCTTTATCCATCTCAGTTGTTGTGCGGATGGCTATATATCAAGAGGTGGTGTGCAATGAAACAGAAAATTGTAGCAACGGGGAAGGATAAGCTCGTACAAGATTTAGCACAAACACTCACAAGCCTTCGAAAAGAAACTTGTCTTTCGCAAGAACAAGTAGCAAAGAAACTTGGGATGGCATCCAGAAGCCATATCGCAGCGATTGAGGCCGGGAAGATTAGCCCTCGTATCGATACACTCATCAAGTTGCTCTCACTGTACGAATGCACACTGACTATTAGAGCGAGCACTGGCGAAGTGGTGTTGTCTTGGAGTGGAAAGCAGAAATGACCAACTTGGTCATTTCTGCTTTTTGACATCAAAAAACCGCCCACACGTCTTTGGACGTGTGGGCGGTGCATTATGCGGCTTCGTCAACCTTCTTTGGCTGGTTTTTCATCCAAACCAGAAGCTCCGCAAGGCGAGAGTTGCGAACAGATGCATCCTCGGTCTTAATAGACTTTTCGAGTGCGGCATCCGTGCCAACAATTATCACCTTGTTCTTAGCACGGCTAACGGCCGTGTAGATAAGATTCCGTTTTAGCATCGTCACATGCTCGTCAAAGCAAGCAATGATACACGTCGGATATTCCGCCCCCTGGCTTTTGTGAATAGTGATTGCGAAAGCCAGGTCGAAGTCTTTCAGGTCTTTCTTGGCGTATTGAATTGTGCGGCCATCACCATAATCAACGGAAAACTTGTTCCCGTCGATTTCAATGATAGTCCCAACGTCGCCATTGACCGCACCATCTCGGTTTGCCTTGAACATCACTTTGTCTTTGATATAGAAGGCTCGCTTCCCATAGGTGATAGACTGCGACTTATCGGCGAATTCTGACTGGATAGCCAGATTGATTTGCGCTGTCCCGGTCGGGGTAGACTTGCGATACGGAGACAGCACACAAATGTCATCCAGTGTAAGTCCTCGTGCCATTTCGGAGCGGATGCAAGCAAGTATTTTTGCGGCGCCCTCGTTTTGAGAAGAAGCGTGCTCCATCAGGAACGTGTCGGTGTACTCCAGCTCTGTCTTCCCGAGCTTGATGCGAGCACAGTTGACAGCTATGGTGGAACCAGACTTCTGGCGATATACCGTAACCAGCTGAGCCAGCGCAAAGCACTTCGAGCGAATAAGCTCAAAAAGCACATTGCCAGCACCGACAGAGGGCAGCTGGTTGGTGTCACCAACGATAATAACCTGCGCTCCGGTAGGGATAGCCTTGAAAAGTGCCCAGCTTTCCTGGCTGCCAAGCATACTTGCTTCATCAACAAGAACAAGCCCAGCGTCAAGCGTGGTGTTACTCTCCAGCACCTCAGTCCCAGCGGTAACGCCAAGAGCCTTGTGAACGGTAAACGCCGGCTCTCCGGTGGACTCAGACATGCGGCAGGCAGCCTTTCCAGTTGGAGCCACCAACAGAACCTTGGCATCAGGGTTAAACTGCCGGTAAAGCTGGATAATAACCCGTTCAATCGTTGTCTTGCCCGTGCCAGGCCCTCCGATAAGCAAGGTCACCGGGGAATTAAGCGCCACCTCAACAGCGTTCCACTGTTCAGGAGCGAGGCGCATCTTCTGTTTGCACTCCAAAGCAGCAATATCGTTGTTGTAGTCCTCTCGAACGATGGGAGCAGAGTTAAGGCGAGTAAGCTCTGCAGCAATGCCGTGTTCCGCATCAGCCGTAGCCTTACGGTACACGTATTTGCCCTGGTCAATCTGGACAATTTCTTCCGCCAAGAGCTGCTTGAAGGCTTGCTCCATAAGCGGGTCTTGTACAAGCAGACCGACCTGGTTAGAAGCCTTCTTCATGAGAGCCCCATACTCAACAAACGTGTTGCCGGACGGTTCACCATCAACGAAGGCATCGCCGCTGGCGGAGCCCTCGGCCTGCTGAACGACGTCAACAATAGAGGCCATTGCGCCAGATAAGGTGTTGGACGGCACATTCTCTTCCTTTGCAATTTTCTTCGCCATATTAAAGGAGAGCTTTGTGCCAACAGAATACCCAAACGGGTCGGATTTTAATGCCTCAAGAGACGGAACGGCAAGGGCAATGCTTTGTGCCGTCTCGACAGCCACCTTCTTGTTGAGCAGATAGATAAAGGCCGCTTTCCGGGTGCGACGAATGTTATACTCCGGAATAACCCTGGCGGCACGACCCTTCACAAATTTCTCAAACAGTTCAGGGTGTGCATCTAATTTCGTCAGGGCATCCGACCCGAGCTCGTTGATGATGTGATTCGCAGAATTCACATCAAGATAGGGCATCGCCGCAAGGATAGCCTGGAGCTCGATATAACTTGAAGGGGCGTCCTGAAATGAGTTTTTTGCTGTAAATTGCAGCCCATCTCTTCCCTTTGTCCACTCCCCCTCAAGCGTGACGAGGCAGTCCTTTGCATAGGGGAGGAGAGGGCCTGTTGCGGTAAATTCCTCCCCGACAGAAACGCCGCCCTCATCATCACCGCTCACCTTAATATAGCGGCAAACACAAAAGCTAATTTCTTCATCTGGGGAGAATGGGAATTTTTTCTCAATTGCTCTGGCTTTAATTGTTGCCATTCAAATTCTCCTTTCTCTTAGGCGGCAGATGCATCACATCTGCCGCCTAAATCTTAGTCAATCATTTCTTCATCCTTCAGCGTGCCCCCACGGGAGAACACAGCCGGCTTTTTAAGGTCGAACTTCTTCCAATTGAAATTGGGAAGAAGCATTTTAGCTGTAAACTCCATGTTCTGGAGTTGCTTAGTGACAGATACGACCTCAGCCACCCGCTGGTTCATGTCATTGATTGTCTCATACAGCTCAAAGGCGGAGCAGGGAGCGCATCCGATGGGGTGAGCCAGCTCAAACGCCTCCATCGTTTCCCTCATCTCTTTCTGGGGAGTAGAGGGCCGGAGAGGCTTGAGGAGGTGTGTCAGACAACTGTAAGGATTTTTCACCATAACAGTAGTCAGGTCGACTATCCCTTTGATGCCTTGCTGGTATACCGCTGCTACCTCATCGAGGTAGTTCACAAACGTACCCCACACCGTAGCATCAGAGCCGCGATGTTTGATTTTCAGCGGAGCACCGAGGAGCACCGACACAGGAGTATCCCATGCCTTATAGCGAATCTTAGGAACCAGCATCAACTGTGCCAAACCGCTTTCTCCAGTGCGAAACTCAAGCGTAGGGATTGCCTCTTCAAACATCTCAGAAGGAAGTCCTGCGTCCGTCCACGTCTTGAGGTAGGGCGTCAGGACTGCACTGTTAGCCGTTCCATAGGCTGTTTTAAGGAATTTCGTATCTGTGATGCTCGGGCCAAGCTGAAATTCAGCCTTCGTTTCGACGTGGGAAATGCTTCCACGGAGGAAATTGTAGTTCCCAAACGTTTCTTCCAGCTTGGCGATAATCGCACGAAGCTGCTCGGTTTCTGTCCAGGAATTATTAAAATCCCCAAACATCCCTCGTACTTTCCCACCGGACACCAGTACAAGGATGTTCTTGTCTTCCGGGAGAAACTGCAGGTCTTCCGTCAGCCGGCCTGCAACAATGTCCGCTCTGGACGGCGTCGCAGTAAGCATCTTTCGGAAAATACCCGCATTATCTTGGGCCAACAGCTGCAGAGAATCGGCCGCCCACCAAGAAATGGCGACAGGCTTTTTGCGACCACCAAAGAGACACGCAAAATACGTGTTCTCGTTATAGGCAGCACTTCCACCGACCAAATTCTTTGCGTTGGGAGCCGCTGCCATGACCGCCAGGTCTTTTACAGAAACAGCTTCCCAGTGCTTTGCCCTATCGAGGGCAAATACTGCGTCCTGGAACTTATCCAGCGAAGTGAATGCGATGCCCCAATCGTCAGGCAATAGGGTCGTCATATCGAAGCTAGGGATGTTTTTCTTTGACATTTTTCTTTCCTTCCTTCTCTATTGATTTTATTAAGGATTTCGCTCATTGGTAATATATAAAAACGCCGCCACCCTAATAAGACTAGGATAGCGGCGATTGCTCTTGTTGAGTGTACGATGACCAACTTGGTCATTTTGAAATACGCATGGTTAACCATGAAATACAGATACGCTTACAGATAAAGTGTACCACATATAGAAAGAAAGGTCAAGTATACACTATTTTGGATACTCTATATTCCACTTTAACGGAGTTTCATTGAAATCAACTATCGATACAATGCACCTCTTTATAGCTGTTTTCTTTTTCGCAGACTTTGCGTTCTTTATTTCTAGCTTGCCAGTTTTTATGAGGGTAACAGCTTCCTGCGTGGTCAGCGTTTTACATATAGAATCCAGCAGTCGGTTGGATTTCCACAAAACAAACCCACAGCTTTCTCTTGCACATGCGAGCCGCTGACCTTTTTCGAAAACATCCCCTCCACACTTAGGGCATTTGCAAACAGGGTCTTTCGAATCGCTGTCTTCAAACGAGAACTGAACCCTATCGCCCGAGAAATCTGCAACCAGAATGGTGTCGAACGTTTTGCCGGTTCTGGCTGATTTGCAATTCTTAAAACCGACTCTGCCCTTTGAGAGGAACATGGAGACGGCCTTCGGGGTAAGAGTTTTTCCTATTGCAGTAAAGAGCTTGTTGTCCTTCCACATAATAAACTTGCAATCAGGTGCAGTACAGGAAAATCCCTTTGCTGTTTCAAAAACCTCTCCGCCGCATTTAGGACACTTACCCAAGCAATCGCCTTTTACACCTTTTGCTATCTGAGCAATCCCTTCGATGCGTCCAGCCCCAGATGAGATAACGGCATTGACGGTCAGTAGAACATTTTGAGCCATTTGCTCAGGGGTGAATTTCCCAGCTTTGATGTCTTCGGTTAAGCACCACCATTTCGCCGTAACGTCAACCCCTCTGATATTATCCGGCAATATATTATAGAGTTCTCGTCCTTTGGGTGTGGCTTCTATATATTTTTTCTTGCCCTTTGACACCTCCTGTAGGAGCCCATGCGTTATCAGTCCTGCAATAATGGCTGGTCGAGTGGCCTCGGTGCCAATGCTGCCGTTTTCTCCCGTCTTATCCTTATCTTTCTGAAGGAGGAGCTGCTTTACTTGTTGGTTGGTGCAATATCGGGCAATGCGCGTCATATCTTCCGCAAGCGTAGATTGAGTGTATTTTGCCGGTGGTTTTGTTTCACCTTCCTTGATTTCTTTGCCTTGCACTGTCGCAGAATAGCTCCCAGCTTTTAGGCTTCTTAATCCGGCGGCTTCATCCTCATCTTCATTACCTTCTACATTATCTTCAATAGCTCCGCCTTTAAGTAATGTTCGATATCCGAGTTCAAGATAATCAGACGCAGTGGCGACAAGGCTTCCGTATCCAGGAATATCGATGACCAACTTGGTCATTTCTTTTTTCGCAGGTGGGAGGAATTGAACAAGATAGTACTGGGCAATCGCCTCATACACGTTAAGCTGCTCTGCGCTAAACTTGCTCTTTGCATCAATGTTAATGACAGTCGGGATAATGCCCATATGCGCTCCGATTTTACTGTCATCAAACGCTTTACTCTTTAATTTGGGGTCAAAGCCATATGCACCTGCATCGATGCCGAGGTTCCCAACAGCAGCGTTGATGGTCTGAGGTGCTTCTTTATGGAGTTCCATAGACAGGTAACGGCAGTCGCTTCGATTGTAACTGATGGCTTTATGCTCGTCTCGAAGAGACTGTGTAATACTGAGCACCTTAGCCGGGCTCATACCCCAGCGAGAACCGCAATAGCTATTGAGCTTTGTAGTATTAAAGGGCAGTGGAGGAGCTTCCGTGGATTGAGATACCGTCACCGTTGCAGGGGACAAGGTCTTACCGGCGATGGCTTTGTACACCTCTTCAAGATAACCTTTATCAAGAACCAATCCATCAGTAAGATGCTCATCGTCCTTTTTAGGCACGAATTTCGTTCTGATTTTGGTGCCATTCACGGAAACGTCAGCGTACAATGTATAGAACAGCTGCTTAGAGTGTCCCTCGATTGCCATATCACGCCGAACGACAAGCCCGAGTGCTGGAGTCTGAACACGTCCAACCACCATCTTCGTATTGTTGACGAGGGTATAGTATCTGGACAAGTTAAATCCAAAGAGGGCATCGCAAACCTGTCGAGCATATGCAGCAACCCCATCCTGCCTATGTCTTGAGTTGTCGTCCATACTTTTGAGGGCTTTTTGTAGAGCGCCAGGTGTAATGTCTCGGGTGTCCAGCCGTTTAACTGTGCCTTTATAGTGGAAGTAATCCAGTATTTCATCCACTATGCTTTGCCCCTCGTCGTCAAGGTCGCCGGCATGAATTACAACGCTTGCTTCTTTAAGCAGCTTACCGAGCTGTTGAACCCGTGCTTTCTTTGACGCCTCACCAGATTGAGGTTGCTTTTCCCAACCGTGGAAATAAATAGGCAAATCTTCCATGCACCACTTTTTATATTTAGCATCATAGTCTTCCGGACGTCGAAGCTCCATCAGATGGCCAAAACACCAAGCAATTTTGATGGTATCACCATTCCATTGTTTGGTGATAACTGAGTTGCTGGTATCAGAGGCTTTCCCCGGGATTGCTTCCGCAATAGCCTTGCCGAGCATAGGCTTTTCTGCAATAACCAGTTGCAAAATATCACCTCCAAATTATTGAAATTATTATATAACATGGAAGTGTTTTTGGCAAGAAAAAAGAGCGGTGCGCATTTATGCGCACCGCTAGAGACTATTTACGCTTCAATAGGTTCTTAGCCTCTACAAATTCCTCATTGCTAAGCCCAAAGGTTCTGTACCCGCTAGGCTTTTTGAAGAGGAAAATTTGCTTCTGGTCAAAGACCCGAAGGCAGAGCTTGCCATCTTTTACATAGGGAACCACCCCCATGAGAATAATGGTATCCCCAGCAGCGGGACTTCCTGCTGCAAACGAGGCGCACACATCATCCCCTTGTAGCAGTACATTCGCCTGCTGCTTGATGAGCTCTGCTTCTGCTCCTGGTGCGGAAATATCAACCATCATCTCCACACTGAAAAAGGAGATAGAGGTTACTCCGCCGCCGGGGAGCCGGAGCTTATTCTGAGTTACAGGAGTAACAATAGTTGCTCCTGCGTTTAGACTTGTCGAAGTAACGCCATCCATGGGTTCACCTCCTCTTTTGTTCTTTTCATGTGACGCCTCCTTAATTAGGACACGGCAAAAGCCTGCCACACAAATTCAGAAAGAGGGTAGTATCCTTCGCCGTCCTCGGTTTCCATGTAAACCTGGCCGGCGTCTACATCGGTGACAAACTGAACCATGTCGCCGTCGTAGGCAGAGGCAACATGGGCACGGATGACCGTCTCAGCCTCGGTCTCGTCGACGTCCGCAGCTCCCGAAATCAGATATACTGCGTCCTCAAGGCTTTGGATTGCCTTCTCGGGAGTGTAATCCTGCCCCTCGTAATAAAGCTCCTGGGGTTTCAGTTCCCCATTGTAGAACCGTTCCCGGTTCATGGTCAAATACATTGTGTTTGTGTTTTTCATTGCTTTCTTGTCCTTTCTTTTTGCTTTCTTTTTGGTATATTGGATATAAAAACTGCGTACAAAGTCATACCGTAGCAAGACTCCATACGCAGTGGTGCGCTATTTAATGTGACGCAGGTAACAAACCAGAATGTGACGACTGCTGATGCAGGAAATCGGATACGATTACACTTAAATTTTACCACGCACAGCCGCTTCTGTCAATACTACCCATAACAGGGAAAATCCTCCCCCGGCATGCCGGGGGAGGAACCTGCGCTGACAGCTCAATCGTCCGTCAACTCACACAGGATTTTGTCCCAGAGATACTCGCCCTGGGTGAGTAAGACCACCGTTCCATCGCCGTCCAGGCTCATGATGTGGGGCCGCTCCTCGCTGCGACAAAAGTCGCAGACAAAGGAAATAATATCGCCCTCATAAGGGCCGTTGATGTCCTCAGACATCAAGATGCGGATGGCCTCCACCTCCGCATCATCAGAGACCTCAAGGGTCTCTGAGATGATGCGGAGAATAGTGTCAACCGGGGAACTCTCGAAATAGGGGATACGGGAGTCTACACCCAACACCTCGGGCATGACATTGGCGGTAGTGGTCAGGACCTCGTTGTTAAACATCATAATGCTCATGAAAATTCCTCCTTGCCCTTTCGGGACTTTCATCATTTGTGATTTTGTAATAAAAAACTGCGCACGCAGCTACCTTAGTAACCACATACGCAGAATTTAACGATATAAAACGTGCTGCTGGAGCGAAAAAATACGATTGCCGAAAGGCAATATAAAAGCTACGTTTACAATAAGAGTTTACCATATGCATCAAAAACTGTCAATACCTGTATAAGTAAAATCTCCCTGCTCTTTCAGTGCAGAGCAGGGAGATTTCCATATGCTATATATCGGATAACGCATTGAGACAACGTACCGTGTAGCGAAGTTTCCCGCCGTATGTGCAGGTAAAAAGGGTTAAATCCCAATCGCCTGATTCCATTGTTTGTATATCATATCCATCGATTGTTTCCATCTGTGCAACTTTATAGCGAAATTCATTGCCATCCATATCTACGAAGACAACCTCATCACCTTCTTTAAGTTGAGTTAAGGCTTTGAAGTGCGTTCTATAATTATGCCCCGCAATAATCATGTCATTGGTATAACACGACCCCTTATAGCGACATGGTGCTCGCTTTGCCGCTGTCACATCCCAATCAGATTGAATAGGGAGGACAAGGTCTATAGCCGGAATGCTAAGCTCTCCAATGACATTTTGAGCCCCTATAGAAACAACGGGCATATCCATTTCAGGGTTCAATACATAGTCCGGGACGACTTCGAGGCTTGCATCAGCATAAATAGACTTGGCTTCCTCGATATTCTGTTGCACCATAACGCCAAGTTGAGAAGCGGCTGCCGCTGCGTTTTTTTCATCTTCGATGTTTTTATACGCAAGTGCCGCTGCCCCAACAATAAGGATAGCTCCCATGATTTTTAGGACTTTACCTACTTTCTTCACTTGGCGGTACCCCCGTTCTTTCCTTTAGCAGGGAACTCGAACCGAATTTTAAGCTCATTATCCAAATACAGTCTGGCCACGAATGGCTTGCCTTCTTCTGAAACAAACCCCTTAATCCACCTGGTCTTCTTTCCGGAGAAGATTGCTATCTCGTCCTCTTCCGTCAAACGAACCCCTCGTCGATTTGTATTCGCTGTAAAGCCGCAACGCTTGTCAGGGCAGGAGAGGCCCCACTGGTACTCGTTAAGGCGATTTGCTTTACACTTTGGGCACATGCACTTTGAAGCAAATGTGAGTTCCAACTGTTGGCGAGCGTTTAAAATCATGCGGCCTGGGTATGTGCCTGACTTCCCTCCAGGGAAATCGAAGAGCATATCGCTTTCCCCGGTAGAGACAAGCATGGCCATATCCCTTACAGTCAGCCTGCGTTTTCGATATGTGCCTGGAAGAACGAAGGAGCATGTGGGAGAGTTGGTGCAGACCCACGATTTCTTGTCTTTATCCCATTCAAGGGGCGATTTGCAAACGGGGCAAACGCAATCACTTGCTGGTATCCCGCCGGTTGCATTCAAGGCCGCAACAACATTATCAACGGATTTGACAAGGTCATTGATATATGGGGTGATTTCATTGAACACTGTTTGGGCTGATGCCTGCCCATTAGTAACACGCAAAAAGCGTTTATCCCAATATGCTGTGTCTTCGGGGTGAACCAGCGGAGTCGCACTTGTATATGCTAAAAGTTTGCGGCCTAATTCCGACACTGTATATCCGCCGCCAATGTGCTTTTCGACCAAGCCCCAATCTTCCAAGTTCTTGAGTGGGCTATTGAAGTACCGAAAGTCCTCGGTCAGTGCCGCATAAAAATAGGGGAGGACATCGTAAATGAGCTGATAATCCTTGTATTCCTTGTCGCTTGGTTCAACGACCTCGGAAACTACCCAAGCGCCGCTTAACAAAGCAGCGGGAACAGCCTCATGTGAAGCTATACTGACATCACCACACCGAAAAACAGGCGTTATATACTCGGGCAAGGCAAACTCTCGCACTATACTATCCCCAACAATATCGTAAACAGCCCGGTCGGAAGCCGGAAGGCTGCTGGGGTCAAGAGATGTGACTATAGTCGCTACTCTACCGCCAGAGGTTCCCTCGTTATCCCACCCTACAAAACGTTCAATGTCGCCAGGGGATATCATGCCTTTAAATCTTGGTTGTTTGGCAAGCTGGGACACCGCTGCCGTAAGAGCCGGTTTAAGGCTCCATGGCGTGCTTTCAGACGGGGAGGGCCAGGATATGTACCCTCCTATGAAAAGCCGCCAGAGGGCTTCTGTGGCCTCGCTGAGGGGCATCCCAAGTTCGGAACCGCAACGCATGAGGATGGGGAAGCAGCTACCGATACTCCGAAGTCGTTTCCCGCTAGATAACTCCCCAAGCGGCTCAACTTTGGCCCCCTTTTTGATGGGCGTTTGCGCTGGAGCAGCACATTCGATTATCAAACCACTTTTCTTTTCTTTTAAGCGAATTATAGAGCTTCCGCTTATGGGGTCTGTTTCTTGCTTGATAACGTTGAGCAAGAGAGATTCAATGCGTCCTGCGGCAATCGCTGCCTTCCAGTTGAGTGCCTTCATGATGGCGTTTGACACATTGCAGTTGACGAGCCAGTTGAGCCGTTCATACAAGATGCAAGCATCGCCAAAGTCTCTAATCTCTGTGCCATCTTCCGGGGAATTAAAGGCTTCCAAAATCTTCTGCTCAGACAAAACATTAGGGCGAACCCTGGTTATTGTTTTTGTGATTTGAAACATTTTTTGGAAATGGAGAAACGCAAGACACCCAGACATCGAATCGGAAGTAGCATTTACAATGCTGATTGCATTCCGGCACATATCTTCCAATTTGGGGAGGAAGCGCCCCCAACGTTCGTCATCGCAACGATATTCAAATTTATCTGGTATAAACGGGATTGGTCTTGCATTCGGGTCAGCATAGGATGTATCGTAGTCCATCATCCGGTTAAGAGTATAGACCTCGGGTGGAAGATGGACAAACGTATAGGGTTCGCCCCGGAAGAATGTTGACAGGAACCCATCTGTTTCAGCTTTCTCTCGCAAAAGCTCCTTTTTGTTGTCGAAATTTGTGCGCCGGATACTGGTTTTCCCAATCATCACACCGCCTATGGTTGTAGCGTAAATCATAGAGAGGTCAACGCTATCGGTAATGACCAAAATCACTTTCAAATCACCTCTCAATTACAGCTTGGACTGCAGGAAGATTACAACAGAACAGAAGGCAATCAACCCAACGACCACAAGCACCAACTGCTTCCAATCAATAGCACCACGGTCATCTTCGGTTTCACCGTAATCAATGGGCTTAACATCGTCATAGTAACCATCTGTATTTGCAATTTCCTCAAACTTCTTCATCTCTGCCTCATCTGGGAACCCATGACCCTTTTTATCTTTCTTTTTGCCTTTTTTATCCTTTTTCTCTGGAGGAGCCTCTTCGTCATCGTCTTCGCTTTCTTCTTTCTTCTTGCGCAAACGTTTTTGTTTTTTCTTTCGAGGCAGGCGTCCTTTGTCTTTGTTTTTCTTTTTTCGGGGTGGAACATCCTCGTTCTCCTCATCCTCATCCTCATCTTCATCGTCGCCTTCCTCCTCATCGTCATCGTCGATGAGTGGCGCTCTGGCAGAGGATGCCGCATTTCTGTTGACCCGAGCCTGTCGGCTATTGGAAGAAGGTTCATCATCCTCTTCATCATCCTGTTTGCTTGGAAGTTTAGATTTCAAACGAGAGAACAAACCTCCAGGCTCCTCATCCTCGTCATCATCGTCGTCCTCCTCTTCATCCTCACCTTCGCTATCTATTTCCTCGTCTTCTTCGTCGTCATTCCGAAGGCGTCTAAATGGTAAGCGAGAAAAGAAACTGCCGCCACCTTCTTCGCCCTCATCTTCGTCTTCTTCCTCGTCTTCCTCTTCTACCGGAAGAGGTTTGCGAGCCTGCTGAGATGCTCTCTGGCGGCGTCTCGACGCCGGAGGGGCTTCATCGTCATCTTCTTCCTCAAAGGTCTCTTTAATTCCGAGAGCAGGGCTATCAGGAGACAGCTCTTCGTCGTCGCCATCATCGATTTCAAGCTCGTCTTCTTCTTCGGTGAAAAGTGGCTCATGCTTTGTTTGGCTTACTGGCTGACCCTGGATAGACCATTCTGGGTGCTCAATAAAATTCGCCCCACATTCAGGGCAAAATGATGCTGCAACTGGAACCGTCGACCCACATTTTGCGCAAGTAGCGGTAGAGTGAACAAGCTCCCCGCATACGACGCAGAACTTGTCATTTGCATCAGTTACAGCCCCGCAATGCGGGCAATAGAGTTTCATCAAACTCCCTCCTTATTCAATGCTTTTGGGGTCGAAGTGGCAACACGGCTTAGTTGGTTACGATTGTAGAGGGGTCACATATGTGTTGAAAGCTGCTAAAAACAGCCCGCACACAATAATCGCCCATATCAACCGGATAGCCTGCTTGCCAAGAAACTTGCCAACAACTTTGACGGCATCGCCAAAGTTGTTTATCTGTATCTTTGCTTCTCGTTTTGGAGCTTCTGGCTTTGCGTCAGGTGCAACAGCATCCATTTCCGCATGGATACGAGCATATCTATCTTGTGGCATTATAACCCTCCTTGCTCAGCAGCCTTGCTGTCTTTGTATTCTTGCCGATGCTTCCGCACCATGCCAAGTTGTTCCTGGAGGAGCAATCCAATAAACTGTTCGGCGTAAATGCGCCCAATAATAGAGAGCTCCTTCAATTGGTCATCTGGCATATTTATAAAGATTGAACGCAAAGGTTTTTCTCCCTTTTTAGGAGTGATAAGACCCGTTCGCCCATCTATCTCACCAACGCTTTCTGAGGCGACAAAGGCAAAGGATGCAGACCCAAGCCCATCAACGATGGAAAGGCGTCGAGAAACCGTTGGTTGCTGAGAATTCCCCGAGAACACGCCTCCATAATGGTTGAAATAACTCTCGTTCAGGCGATTGTGTTGTTTGGCATCTTTTTGCCGTCGAGCAAGAACTCCCGCTTCGATGTCATGAGTAAGTACAAGAAATTTCCCTAATGGGATAAAACTGGCAACTTCGTCTGTAATACGAGCCCCGGGCGGTTTCTGCACGTCATAATTGCAGCACCTGATTTTCATCCGGGGCGCAGGGCCATCCTTATCGTAAAAATCAAAAGCATCAATACTCATGAGAAGCATGCGGTCTTTTGTCGTCATTCGAAATATGTTTCTATTGTTGTACTCCTGATACGTTGTCCTGTCCGCAGACACTGTATTTCATCCCCTTTTCCTGGAATATATCTTCCAGCTGTTGTTGCAGAATAGTAGGGGGGAGGAGCATATCAAACAAGGCTTTGGGACATATACCAGAAGATTGAAGCGCCTCACATACCCTAGTAGCTTCCTCTTGAGAAAAATAGACGATGCTGTTAGACAGATAGGCAGAGGCCATATCTTTGCTCATAATGCGAGGCATAGGACGCCGAACTACAACTGGCAGACATAAAATTGGGGCTATATATCTTGCGTCAGTTGCCCCACCATAGCGTTGTTCAAGGTCAGTGCCAAGGTAATAGCAACCTTCGCCATTGAGTTTGCTGACCCCGCTATTATAATAGCGTTCCTGGTCTTGATAGTAGTCTCCCCAATGGATAACCTCTCGGGATACATAGACCTCAACCCCATCCTCTGCATACATCACCCTGATTGTATCCGCTATAAATCCACACGCTTCTTTCGAGAGCCTGTACTTCGTGGTACACTCCTGTCCATCCTGTAGCTCAGGAAGGTCAACAGAAAATGCAACAAGAAAAGAAATATCCGTTTTTTCTCTCTTCTGTTTTTCCCATTCCTCTATCGCATCTGCCATGTGAGCCTCCGAACCAGACGCAAAAAGATACGCTTCCCGATTGAGGTAGGTGTCTCGCTTTGTTTTCCTGGATTGCAGCCACTCCGTATATTCCTTCGTCGGAAGCGACACGAAAGAAATGTTCCCGGTTGCATGCCCACTATCCATTACTTCGATAGCTGTGCAAAGCAGGTTAACAGCATCATCTCGAACAGGCGCTCCAAGCGTACAGATTACATTGTCGCTATTTGTAGGGTCGACAAAAACGCAATTTTCTGTTTCAGAAAGGGTCTTCCTGACGATAATAGCCTTCCGAATACCAAGTGAAAACAATTCGCTGTACCTCCATGGTATTTTTGACTTATTGTACCATATCTGTGTTCTAATGGCAACAAAAATCACCACCTAATTCCGGGCGTCGGACAAATTCCAGTCGATAGGCTCTCCACCCATTCCCGTAAGCGCTCGATTGGCTTCTGTGAACATCCCACTGTTCACATAGTCACTATCTCGTCTTGGGACATTCCACTTGATAACATAGTTTGTGCCAGATGTCATATTAACCAGCCTGGACATCCTCGTGGCCACCTTGGAGCCAACAAAGATAAAGACAACTGGCTGACTGGACGCACTCAGATAGCGCACAATATCTTCGGAAAAGCGTTCAAGGCGGCTAATTGGAGTATTATATTCTTTCGTTCTGCCCAACGGCATCATAGGGAAAAGCAACACACCTTGTTTCGCCCATGGGGTTAAATCTCCGCATGGTGGAGCAGGGAGCCCGAGGTCGTCACTATATGTTCGCATGGTCATGTCCAACAAATTACGATATAGTTCAGGTTTGATGCTAGAATTCGACAAGGCCAGCCAATCGCTGTTTTTATAGTAGAACCGTTCAAACCCAGTCGTCATAATTACTGCCTTTACCTTGTCCGGCGGAGTTAAATGAAGCGCACGAAACAGTACTTCTGGCTCCGGCGTCAAAGAAGAAGGTGGAACCACAAGCGTAGAATCTTCATATTCATATCTGGCAATGAGCTTCTCTTTCATGTTTTCCGTTGCAGACTTTGGCAACGCACCAGCCCAGGCTTGAGATATAGCAGTGACTATAAATGGGTCATGCTCCTCGTTTGTGCCCTTTTTCGCTTGGGGCAAAGGTGTAACATTGTTTGAAAAGATACACTTTTTTAAGGCGTCGTCAGCAGGCACCCCAAAAAGCTGATTGATGGTTATCCCAAATGTGGCTGCGAGCGCAAATGCTTGCCCAAGATTAGGAGTAGATGCTCCCAATTCCCAGGCTGTATAGCAAGAGCTGCTTATACCAAATCGCTGAGAAACCTCCCTTACGGTCAGTTCTTGGCAAGTTCTCAAAGACCGCAGGTTCCTAGCAGGGAATTTGTATTTACACTTCTCCTTAATAGAAAGGGAAAGGTAACTGGTGTCAATATCCGGTTCCCAATAATCAGGAGGAGCAAGTCTGTCGTCCCGAAGGCTTTGCAGCTCCTTCGCATCTGGAATACCCATTAGCTCATTAACACTGGTCTCAAACAGCGCCGCCAACACGAATGCTTTAGCTGGAACGATACGGTTTTCGCCGGTTTCCCATTTATAGATGTGGCTCATTTGAACGCCTAGTGTTTTAGAAAGTTCTGCCCATGTGTAATTATAGATATTGCGCAGTTTCGCAAGATTGTTTGACAGACTATCATACTGCATTCGTTCAGCTATACTGAGTTCTGTATACACAAGTCATTCCTCGCTTTTCACTGTTTCTTTTAGGCGATTGTATTTATCCTGGATATACCAACCGGACTGGCTGCGACCATACTCACTAAAACTATCTTCATCCTCTTTCGCCATATGATAACTCCAGGTCTGTTGCAGCTCCCTGAACCCAACTTCTCTATTCAAATGAGGGGCTTTACGTACTGCCTTAGTCAGCATCTTCTTCATTGCCGGATAACGCAGACGCCCTTGTTTGCGGGAAACAAAGAGAGGATTGCCGTCTAGCAGGGGAGGGAGGCGGTCAGGAATATATCTATCAATGGCCATTTGACAGTTTTCTGGGAGAGGCAAATATCGCACCTTACGGTTGTATCCACGAATGCGTATTTGATGAAGCTCAAGGTCTTCAAGGTCAAGTTCCGAGATTTCATCTGCTCCAAGTCCACATTCAGTAACCAACAGAAGAATAGCTACGTTCCTACTGCGAAACTCACCATCCATTGATTTTAGAATTTCTTTAATCTCGCCATCAGTAACAATTCGAATGGGGCGTGTTTTCAAAAGTGGCCTCTTGGTAGCCATAATAAATGGAAATTCTTGAAGTCCATACTTTTCTGAAAGCCAGGAAAAGAAACGATGGAAAACGGTTATACGGAACGCAAGTGAGGCCGCAGATTCCTTGACCATATATTGATAGTAAAACAAGTAGTCTTCCCATTCATCCTTCGTTATCGAAGAAAACATTCCCACTGGCAAAGGAGAGGGGAGAACAATTTCATCAACCGGGGCTTCAAGTCCGCATCTTCTCTTATGCAAATACCGGGCAAGAGTTCTTGTTACAACATAATAGCTATATGCTGTTTGGTATTTTACTTTCCCAGACGAATACAAGGCGTCAGCGAATTCGAGCAAAACTCCAGTCTCATGTCCAATTTCTTGAGATGGAACCAATATCTCAATTTGCCCGTTCATAAGCCCCTCCTTCCTTAACACTCAAAGCAAGTACAAAGCATTGTTTTGTTACCAATATACCATATTTTTGATTAAATGGCAAGGAGATTTGATGATTTGTGCAAAATTAAAAAGTCGCCGATTTTTCTGTTCCTATCAAACGAGAAATAAGAAGGAAGAAAATTAAATTGCTTCAAGTTTTTTCATAAAAAGTATTGCCATCTCTTCATAATTATGGTACAATGCCCTTAGATTTTGAGGGTTCTCTCAAAATCTAAAACACGAAATGAAAGGATACGATGTGTCATGCAGAAAAACGAACTTTTGAAACGTGTTCAGGAAAAGATGGGCGATGGTGCCCTGCCTATGACCAAGACCGGCGATGTCGTGGCCGCCACCTTCGAGGTTATCGCCGACGCCATTGTGGCCAAGGACTCCGTCACCATCCACGGCTTTGGGACGTTCGTCGCCAAGGAGCACGGCGAGCGCGCCGCCAGAAACCCTCAGACCAAGGAGCCCATCACCGTCCCCGCCGGCTTCTCTCCCAAGTTCAAGCCGTCCACCACCCTGAAGAACCGGGTCAACGCCGGGGAGTAATCTGGCAACCGGCATCAATCAAAATAGTCGTTCCATATCACTCCCCTGTCAAGCTGCCGCTGGTTTAGAGCCTTGCCGCTGTTTGGCGGGGAGTATTTTTCCTTGCTATTACCAAATTTCATCACATTTGACAGGAGTAACCACAATGAAGCAATCCTCAACTAACGCAAAGGTGTTTGTGGTCGATTCAAGCGTTTTCCTGCACGACCCAAACGCTATTTTTGCCTTTGAGCAAAACGTGGTCGTTGTTCCAGGCCAAGTGTTCACCGACCTTGACGCCTCAACGAAGCTGCCTGGCGAACGTGGCGCTAACGCCCGCCAGGCGCTGCACACCCTTTGGAACATTATCTCTGGTGGCCGGCACGACTTCAAGGCTACTGATGAAGATACGCAACCTGCTGCTCTTCTCGCCGCTGCCGGGATTGACGCTGCTACCATTAACAATTTTGCGCTGGGGTCCCGAACTGTGTGCGCACACATCCCACAGACCGGCGGCATTTTGGCCTTCCATGAGCCAACTATCGCCTTTCCGACGGAAGCCATTTTTGCAACCGTTCAGGCGCTCGACGCTATCCTGGTAACAAAAAACACCGCTCAACGGCTCGCCGCCTGCTCTAAGCGTTTGAAGGCTGAGGACTACCGGCATGACCGCATTATGGATGACGACCGCTTCTATTCCGGGCGGAGCATCATCTATCTTCCAAGTGCCAGTATCTCAAAGCTCTCCGCCGAAAAGAGTATCCCATTCCCGGCTGGCACAAGCATCTACTACACGGACTACGAAACAGACCGCCGCAACCCCTCCGAGAAGCAACGTTCCAGCGGCTATAGACTGTCTGAGAATGAATTCCTGCTTATTCGCAACATTGACGACCCCAGCAGCACCTTCCTTGGTCGGTATGCAAACCAGAAGATTTACGCCATGATGTATGCCAACGAGACGCCGTTTGATGTTAAGCCTCGGAACGCCGGCCAGATTTTCGCTATCGAGGCTTTAATGGCTCCATGCGATGTTGCACCTCTGGTCATTCTGAAAGGGCAAGCTGGAACCGCAAAAACGTTCCTAAGCCTAGCTTGTGGGCTACAGCAAGCGTACAATGAAAACACCTACAACCGCGTTATCGTTTCCCGCCCAGGAAACTCTGTCATCGACTCGACCGTCGGCTTCCTTCCCGGCGACGAGAGAGCCAAGGTTGAACCCCTTAACCGTGCCATTTTCGACAACATTGAGGCTCTGATGCCAGGCCGCAAGCGGGGTGGAAGCAAGGATGACACCGTTTATTCTTCTCCGGCAGAAGACCTGCTCGACCGTGGGGTCTTGCAGCTCCAGGCTATGACCTATATGAGAGGTCGAAGCATTCAATCCTCTTTCATCATCATCGACGAGGCTCAAAATGCCACCCAGGAGCAACTGAGAGCCCTTACAACACGTCCAAACGTTGGAACCAAGATTGTTCTCACCGGCGACGTTGAGCAGATTGACGACCCGTATTTGGACAAGTACACTAGCGGCCTCACGTTTGTCAGTGAGCGCATGCGGGGTTCGCCGCTGTGCTGGCAGGTGTCCTTCAACGATGATGAATGCGAACGCAGCCCCCTTGTCCAGGATGTCCTCCGCCGCCTCGGACGAGACTAATATTCCACAAAAGCGGCTCACATCCTTAGATGTGAGCCGCTTCTTTCTTATTACAACAAAAAACAAAAGAGTGAAGCAATTACGCTTCACTCCTATTTGGTGGGCCCTCTGGGTCTCGAACCCAGGACCGTCCGGTTATGAGCCGGATGCTCTAACCGACTGAGCTAAAGGCCCTTCCCTTAGAGAAAGACAACGAGACAAATTGAGATTGCCAAAAGGGATATCGCAATAACAGCAGAAATGAGAGAAAACTGTTTGAATTTCCGCTGTCCATATCCTTCCTTGCCGATAATCCGAATATCCCATTTGTCTGGTGTCTTATTGGTCGAAAGGTACTTAATATTGACACGCTTGCCCTCAAAAACTGGGGTGTCGTCAAACGATGCCGCAGGAGCGGTCAATGTGCGTTTGTCACATTTAAATCTTACGAGCGCCCGCTTTCCCTGCCTTCCCACAACCGTTCCTACAGTTGTTTTGGCTTGCTTACTATACGTTTTTATCGAATAGTAAAAACCAAAAGAAAAAACGGCGCTGATAAATGCAAGGATGAGAACAACCACGGCTGGAGCATTCACAAAAACCAACTCCTTGTCACGAAAACTATTGAAAGCGTTCCCTGTCAGGCGGGTTTCTAACCGCTTGCCCCAGGATTGCCCGGCTGTCCTGCGCCGGTCCGTATGCTGTTACCAGCAGGTTGCCACTGGTTTTGACCAACAGGTCTGAACTGGTACAGTTCTGGCCTGCCAGCCGCCTGAGTGCCACTCAGGCTGACAGAAAACACTTTGGAGCTGGAGGCCGGACTTGAACCGGCGACCTACTGATTACGAATCAGTTGCTCTACC
>JAAGKN010000347.1_pt1 | contig 65958 bp, 57 predicted proteins | sample 6206371 | NCBI WGS metagenome assembly JAAGKN01 (sample SAMN11533720, study PRJNA540317) | gut metagenome | isolation source: fecal pellets from male and female animal of same cohort | host: Peromyscus leucopus | place: USA:CA | collected 2017
GTCTTGCGAGGCTTTTTGGCTGTATTTCAGGCAATTTCTGCGAAAAACCAATACTTCGTTACCGTACCTCAGCTAAAGCTGAGGCGGTTCCTTCCTGGACTGAGTTTGAAAGCTTTTATGATGTGAACGGTGAGCATCCTGTAATCCCTATTGTTGCAATGGCAAACCTTACACAGCTTAAGGAAAACGGTGCGTTCGTTGATAAGTGGATGGGATTTTTCCACGACAGTGATTTTTATAATTATAAAACAATACTGACCTTTGATGATGAAGGGAATCCGCAGTGGAGTGTTCCTGAAAAATATTTTTCAGAGTATCGTGATATTGAAGAACAGTCCAATATGTGTGAGGTGGAGTGTATTCGCTCAGAGCAGGGAACAGGTGATGAGCTTTGCCTCATTTCAAGAATCAATACAAAACAGATGAAAAGATTAATCTCGGCACGGATTACAGAACCTATATCTGCTCAAGGTGTATAAACCTTGCAGATACAGATGAACTGGTAAAAATACTTGAAAACGGATAAAAGGAGAGTGAACGGAATTCTGTACACTCTCCTTTAATATTCATTTTAATAAAGCTTGAATATATAAATAATCAGTCCGTATAAAAATGACGAGCCGACTCCATATACGATTACAGGACCTGCTATTGAAAACATCTGTGCAGCAGTACCGAGTATCAGTCCTTCGTGCTGGAATTCCATTGCCGGTGATACAACGGAATTTGCAAAGCCTGTAATCGGTACAATTGTTCCTGCACCTGCATGTCTTGCAATTTTGTCAAAAATGCCTATACCCGTTAAAATTGCTGTTATAATAATTAAAATGGCAGATGTCCCTGCCTGCACTTCTTTTTCATTCAGTCCGGCATTTTTCAGCAGCTCCATAATAACCTGACCGATTGTGCAGATCAGACCGCCGATTAAAAATGCTTTGACACAGTTTAAAATTTTCGGCGAATTTGGACTGGCCTTATCCGCCATTTTGCTGTAATCATCTTTGCTGATACTCATATGAATCACTCCTGTGGATATTGTTTACAATATTATAATAATTATTCTCTTGACTTTTATGATTATATCTTGTAATATCTTAATATACTAATTGTAAATCGGAGGCAAAGCAATGCATCTTATTGAGGTACGCGATGTTTATAAAATATATAATCCCGGTGAAAACCAGGTAAATGCTCTTGACGGAGTATCCATTACGATTGACGAGGGCGAGTTTGTAGCTATTATCGGTCAGTCCGGTTCAGGTAAATCAACTCTTATGAATATGCTCGGTCTGCTTGATACGCCGACAAGCGGCGAATATTATATCAACGGACATCTTGTTGATGATTTGACAGATGATCAGATGAGTGTAATCAGAAATGAGCAGATTGGCTTTATTTTTCAGGGCTTTAATCTTATTGCATCACTTTCTGCACTGGAGAATGTGGAGCTTCCGCTGGTATATCGAGGAATGAAGAAGGAAGAACGGCGTGAAATTTCAATGGATGCACTTGAGCGTGTAGGACTTGGTACGCGTATGAATCATCTTCCTGCTGAAATGTCCGGCGGTCAGCAGCAGCGTGTTGCAGTTGCACGTGCTATTGCGGCAAGACCTCCTGTTATTCTTGCGGATGAGCCTACAGGTAACCTTGATACAAAATCAACAAAAGAAGTTATGGCAATTCTTCACGAACTTAAGGATGAGGGAAGAACGGTTATTGTGATTACACATGATAATGAAATTGCGGAAGAGGCGGAGCGAGTTATCCGTGTCCGTGACGGTAAGGTTGTTGAGGATTATATTAATCCCGGCTATGAGGAAAAATACGGCAGAGCTTCTAAAAAAGATAATAAGAATCCTATTGATGAAGGATGATATAGATTTAAAGCACCGATCAGTCGGTGCTTTTTCCTTACAAGATTGTAATGGAAAATAATTATATTATATGATAAAATACCATTGAGGTGAGACTATGAAAATTTTTCTTTTGGAAGATGATGATGCTATCGGTATTGGTCTGACATATTCGCTGGAAAATGATGGCTATACTGTAACGCTTGCAAAAAGTGTGGAGGAGGCACTCCGAATAATAGCTGATGAAAAATTTGCACTTTATATACTTGATTTAACTCTTCCTGACGGAAGCGGTTATAACGTTTGCAAAAAGATTAAAGAAATCGGTGATCTGCCTGTAATCTTTCTTACTGCATTTGATGATGAGGTAAATGTTGTTATGGGCTTTGATATGGGTGCTGATGATTATATTTCAAAGCCCTTCAGAGTCAAGGAGCTTTTGGTAAGAATTAAAAGTGTTCTCAGAAGATATAACAGGGAGTCACCTGACGGAATTGTAAAAATTAAAAATCTGCTGATTAACACGAATGAGGCTAAAGTCTATAAAAATAATGCGGAAATCATTCTTACAGCTATGGAGTACAGGCTCCTTCTGATTTTGCTTAATAACAGGGGCAGTGTATTGTCCAGAAATCAGCTTCTTGAAAATATATGGGATGTCGGCGGAGATTTTGTTGAGGATAATACCCTTACAGTCTATATAAAAAGATTAAGGGATAAGATTGAAGATAATCCGACAAAACCGATATTTATTAAAACAGTTCGCGGTTTGGGGTATGTGATTGAAAATGATTAATAAGGATATGAAAATAATAGTGGCATCAGGTGTCCTGTTAACATTTGTGCTATCAATGATATGTCTGTTCTTTGAGCCGGTGTGCGCACTAATTTGTGCACTGCTCGGCTTGTTTGTTACAGGCATTTTTATTTATTATACAAAGAAAAGATATGATGCTTTAAATGAACTGAACAATTATCTTTCACTCATATGCTCAGGCAAATATGATTTAGATATCGCAGATAATTCTGAGGGTGAAGTGTCCATACTGAAAAATAATATTTATAAGGTAATGATTCTTCTTCGTACAAAAAATGAGCTGCTGGAAAGGGATAATACCTATCTTTCCGACTCTCTTGCGGATATATCACATCAGCTGAAAACACCGCTTACCTCAATGATGGTGATGACTGACCTTCTTAAGGAAGAGAAAAAGGCGGACAAGCAGCAGGAATTTATATCCATAATTGAAACACAGCTTGATAAGATGAAATGGCTTATCACAAATCTGCTCAAGATGTCAAAGCTTGATGCAGATACTGTTGATTTTAAGAAGGAAGAGTTTTCATGCCGCGAGGCTCTGGAGCAGTCTGTTAAGCCGTTTCTGATTACCCTTGATTTGAAAGGTATTGACCTGACTATGGATATCGGTGATTTCGATATTGTCGGTGACAGCGGTTGGACTGTTGAAGCATTGGAAAATATAATTAAAAACTGTATTGAACATACCGATAAAAACGGAGAGCTCAGAATTACAACGAAAGAGAATTTTATTTATAACAGTATAATGATAAGTGATAACGGATGCGGTATTGCCAAAGCGGATTTGCCTCATATCTTTGAAAGATTCTATCACGGCAAGAATTCCTCAAGTGACAGTGTGGGAATAGGATTGGCACTGGCGAAAATGATATTTGAAAAGGAAAACGCCCAGATATCTGTAACAAGTGAGGAAAATAAGGGCACGGAGTTTGAAATTAAGTTTTATAAGTCAATTATATAAAGCCTGATTTTAATGTGACAAAACTGTAATAAAAAAGTCACAAAGGTGTAAGCCGGTATTGGTAATATAGTGGCAACGAAAGGAGATAAATAAATATGAAAATTCTTGATGTAAAAAATTTGTCAAAGGTTTATGGCAAGGGCGATACTATGGTAAAGGCTCTTGACAATGTATCCTTCTCCGTTGAGCAGGGAGAATTTATTGCTATTATCGGACCCAGCGGTTCTGGTAAATCCACTTTGATGCACATACTCGGCGGTGTTGATACACCTACAAGCGGTAATGTAATTATTAACAATACGGACATTTCAACCCTAGATGAGACTGCACTTGCAGTGTTCAGACGCAGACAGATTGGTCTTATTTATCAGTTTTACAATCTGATTCCTATTTTGACTGTTGAGGAAAATTTGACACTTCCTCTTCTGCTTGACGGAAGAAAGCCTGATAAAAAGCAGATTGATGATCTTATAGAAAGGCTTGGACTTTCACACAGGCTTACACATCTTCCAAATCAGCTTTCAGGCGGTCAGCAGCAGAGAGTGTCAATCGGCAGAGCACTCGTTAATAATCCTGCTCTTATGCTGGCTGACGAGCCTACCGGTAACCTTGACAGTGAAAACAGCAAGGAAATCATTTCTCTTTTAAGACACTTTAACAAGGAATATAAGCAGACGGTTATTATCATTACACATGATGATAAGATTGCACTTTCTGCTGACAGAATCATCGCTATTGAGGATGGCAAAATCAAAAGAGATGAGGTGAGGATGGGTTGAATATTGTAAATAAATTAACCCTTCGTCATCTCAAAGAAAATAAGGGCAGAACAGTTATTACTACACTTGGTATCTGTGTATCGGTTGCAATGATTACGGCCGTTTTTGTTGCAGCAGCATCCTTTTTAAATCTTTTTGCAGAAATTGACTTTCTTGCATCAGGCCATAGGCATGCAATTTTTGAGACTAACGAATCGCAGCTGCAGCAGCTGATGGAGGATGACAGAATTGAGCGTGTTGGTGTACGTGCTGAATCTGAGTCATTTCAGCTTGAGGGAGATAAGTCAAAATCGGTACGAACAGGCGATATTTATGTAGGTGATAAGGTCAACCTGGAGCAGATGTTTACTGTCGGTTATGACGGTGCTATTCCTGAAAACGGGAATGAAATTGCGGTTGAGCAGAAGTTTATTGAAAGAAATAATCTGGACTGGAAAATCGGAGATACAGTAACGATTCCTTTGGGTGTTCGTTATCTTGTTGAAGAAAACGGTGAAAAAAACTATATTGCAGGCAGATATTTCGGTGATGAGCAGTTTGAGCTTACGGATGTCGGTGAATTTAAAATTACTGCAATCCTGCACGAAAATCCGCCGACAAGTGTTTCAGGTTCAATTGTAAAGGGTCTCGATCTGAGCAGCTATACTATTCCTGATGATAAGCCTGTGCAGGCACTGATTGAGCTTAAAGATCTTGACCATAATTCACTTAATATCATTAAAGATATGATCAGCCAGTACGGGATTGTGAACTATACTATCAATGACGAATATCTTATTACCGTATTTGCAATTGACAGCAACAGTGCTACAGCAATGACACTCCTTCCGCTTGTAATCATTATTCTTGTAATTATAATGATTGCATCCGTTGTTCTGATATACAATTCCTTTGGTATGTCACTTTCAGAGCGTGTAAGGTATCTCGGTATGCTTGCCTCTGTCGGTGCTACCAAAAAACAGAAAAAGGCATCTGTTTATTATGAAGGCCTTATTCTTGGCATTATCGGTATCCCTGTGGGTATCATTGCCGGTATAGTCGGAATCAGTATTACACTTAAAGCTGTGGGTGCTCAGATTATTGACAGCGGAATGTTAAGCGGTGTAAGCTCTGAAAATATGCAAATGTCTGTCGCTATTCCAATCTGGGCAATTATTGCTATTGTTATTTTCAGTGCGCTTACAATCTTTATTTCATCCGTTATTCCTGCACGCAAGGCATCATCTATTACCCCTATTGATGCCATAAGGCAGAGGGATGAAATAAAAATTAAAGCTAAAAAGGTCAGGTCTTCAAAATTAGTACGCAAGGTGTTTGGTTATGAGGGTGAGCTTGCAAACAAAAACCTTAAGCGAAACGGCAGAAAATCAAGAGTAATTACAGCATCAATTGCACTTTCGGTAATTCTGTTTTTGAGCTGTAACTATTTCTGCCAGATGTTCACAATGTCAGCCAATGTAGGATCAATGCAGTATCAGATCAATGCAATAGTTCGCCTTGATGATGCAGAGGAATTTTGCAAGCTGCTTGATGATGTTGCTGATATAGATGATTATTATTGCGTAAATAATGATTTCTTCGAGCTCTCAAAAGAAGCAGAGAAGGAGGAGGGTATCGACCAAAGTATTACAAATGCTGATTACACAACAAATGGTTACTCAAAATTCTTTGATTCAAAAAGAACGATGATTATAAATTATATTGATGATGAGGATTTCAATAAACTGTGCGAAAGCAATGGTATAGACTATAATAAATATTATGGCGCCGAGCCAAAAGCACTTGTGCTCAATAATGTTAATCATGAAACGGATTCAAAAATCTTCAATGATAAGCTGCTTGGCACAACCTTCAAATTTAATCATTCCTCTGAGCCTGTTGATATTGAACTCAGTGATTTTATAAAGTATGACGGCAAGAATTATGCCTGCAATCTTAATCCTGCTGATACCATATCGCTTTATATGCCGTTTTCAAATTCCAGAAATACGCTTCATAAGGATTATGCAGATGATTCCGATTATCCTTACCTGATCGGTGTTGAAACAGAAAAGCATGCTGAGGTTACAGAGCGTATACAAAGTATTTTTGACGAAAATGATTTCGGCAGCACCTATGTAGCTGACTATATTGACCAGATGAAATCAATGAATACAATTGCTTTTGTTCTTCAGGTATTTGTTTATGGTTTTATTGCACTGATTTCTCTTATTACAATTGCTAATATTATTAACACAATCTCAACGGGTATCGCAATGCGACGTAAGGAATTTGCAATGCTCAAATCAGTCGGCACAACGCCAAAGGGATTCAGAAAAATGGTTATGCTTGAAAGTGTGTTCTATGGATTGAAAGCACTGGTATTTTCTCTTCCTATCAGTGTGTTGATCAGTGTGCTTATGAATAAAACAGTATCTTCCACCTCAATTCCGTTTGAACTTGATTGGAAACTCTATCTAGGCGTAATCCTTGCTGTGTTTGTTATTGTAGGTTTGTCGATGCTCTATTCTGTATCAAAGCTAAAGAATGATTCAATTATTGAAACTCTTAAGGAAGAGATTAACTAAGATTTATTAATACCCCACCTCAGACCTGTTGTTGCATATGCAGCGACAGGTCTTTTTTAGAAACAGAGGACGAATAAACATCTGATAGGGCACGCTGCATGAAATGAATGATTGCCTTTCTGTGTTTTTTGTGTTATTGTAAAAATAGAATATGATTTTTACAGGAGGCAAGCGATGCAGAACGAAATTACAGCATGTCAGCCTTTGCTTGACGAAAACGGAAATCCGGCAAATCCCGGTTGGTGCAGGCGTAATCTTTATGAATACAATATTGAAAAGCGTTCACCAAGCATTATGCGTCTTAAGGAATGGGATTTTTATCAGGTGTGCAATGGTGAAATTATGGTACAGATTAATCTGTTTAATATTTCTTTGGCAACCTGTGCCACATTTGGTTTTGTAGACTTAAAAACGGGAAGAAAGTTTGATACAATGAGTATAGAGCTTTTTACTCCTGATAAAAACCGGCTTAATAAAAATGGTGATTGCAAGAATTATATTTCATACAGCAGAGGTGCGACTGCAATTACCTTTGATGTTACAGACGAGTGTCATCATCTGAAATTTGAAGGAAAATGCAAAGGGAAAAAATTGTATGCTGAGTTTTTCTGCAACAGGCTCCCTCATCATGAAAGCATTACGATTGCAACACCTTTTGATAAACCGGGACATTTCTTTTATACCAATAAAATCAACTGCCTTGCCACCGACGGCTGTGTGATATTCGGTGATGAGAAATTTGAATTCACAAGTGATAATACATACACCGTACTCGACTGGGGCAGGGGAATCTGGCCTTATCAGAATATGTGGTACTGGGCAAACGGCAGTACGCTTATTGACGGAAAACGCTTTGGTTTTGAGCTGACTTGGGGCTTTGGTAATACGGATACCGCTACAGAAACGGCTTTGTTTTACGATGGTATATGCCATAAAATATCCGATGTGCATCTTGAAAAGGACCCTGAAATCGGCAGCAAGTGGATGGAGGACTGGCATTTTATCAGCTCCGACGGCAGACTTGATTTAACGATGAAACCTTTTTATGATCATTATTCAAATCTGATGCCGCTGAATTTATTTGGTATGAAAACGCATCAGGTTCACGGCTTGTGGAATGGCTTTGTTATTCTTGATGATGGTACTAAGCTTGAAGTAAAGGATATGTATGCCTTCTGTGAAAAGGTGTATAACAAGTGGTAAAAAGATAAAAGCGGTATAGCCTTTCAACTATACCGCTTTGTTTATTATTGACTTGTAATTTTAAATGAAAACGGTTACAACATATCCGATATAGCCTGCAAGCATTACGATACCCTGCCATCTGTTGAATTTTTTTGTAATGATTGTAGGGAAAATTGCTACAGCAATTGCTGCAAGGCATACAATCATATCTATTGTTACAGATGATGCTGAAACCGCCAGTGCACCTGTTCCTTTACCCATAGATACGAAAGAACAAATCGGAAGAATCAGAGTAAGGTCAATAATGTTTGCACCTAAAATGTTGCCGACTGAAAGTGCACCAACCTTCTTTCTGAGAGCGGTAATTGTTGTAACAAGCTCAGGAAGTGAAGTTCCGATTGCGATTGCAACAACACTGATTACCCTCTGAGGAATACCAAGACTCTGAGCAATTGCCGTACCGTGATCAACAAGTAAGTCTGCACCAATTACAATACCTGCAGCACCCAGAATGAAAAATATGATGTTTTTTGCCCAATCTTTGCCTGTTGTGTTTTCCTTTGTAGGAACAATATCGTCCTCCTCCTGAAGGCCAATGTTGTCAGGTGACGGCTCAAGATGCGTCTGTTCCTTTTTCATTGAAATAAAGTTTTCCACAAAGAATGCTATGAATATAACAATTAATACAATAAGTCCGATTGTGGAGAGTGAGTAGTAATCATTTGTTTCACCCTCAAAGGTCATAGCTTTTTTAGCGGTGAATATACAGCCGAGAACCAGTGCGGCAGATGCACCGAACATCATAAGTGCTTTCGGGGTGAATTCCTTACGCTTGATTGCAAAGGGCATACATACAATGAATATACCCATAATCATTGCGGTGTTTGCTGTAACTGAACCGATTGCATTGCCGGCTGCCATATCCACATTGCCTTTTGCCGTAGCCTGAATACTTACTATCATTTCAGGAAGGGTAGTAGCAATGGATACAATTGTGGCACCGATTACGAATTTTGGTACGCCCAGTACCTCTGCAATCCAGCTTGCACTGTCCACAAACCAGTCTCCGCCCTTAATGATAAGGATAAGACCGACAACAAACAGTACATACATTAAAACTGTTGATCCCATATTTTTAACCACCTTTATATTTGTTTATTTATAATAGCTTATCTATCCATATTTTGTCAATACAAAATCCATATTGTGTTAATACTAAAATTATGATACAATATTCTTAAATTATGTATACGAATTGCTGGGGTGGTATTTTGTCCGATAAAAATAAAAAGATTAATATATGGATGGTAGTTCCTGTTGTTCTTGCGGTTGTTGTTTTGATTTCTTTTGCTGTCAGCGGCAATATTACAAAAAAGGCTGATGAAAAATCGCCGACTGCAACAACTGCCGTTTCTGTTGCCAATGAGGAGGAAAGCGTTACTGAAAAGAAAAAGGCTGAAAATGCTAAGGTGACTCTTCTTGCGGTAGGGGATAATCTGATTCATAATACGCTTATTGCAGCCGGCGAACAGGAGGACGGAACGCTTGACTACAATTCATTATATGCAAATATAAAGCCGGATATTGAAAAAGCTGATATTTCCGTGATTGATCAGGAGACTGTTCTGGGCGGAAGCTCTTTTGAATATACAGGCTATCCGCTTTTCAATTCTCCTCAGGAAATCGGAGATGCTGCAATCAATGCAGGCTTTGATATTTTCAATTGTGCCACAAATCATACTATGGATATGGGCTGGGCCGGAATTGAAAAGGAGCTTGAATATTTTTCATCCAAAAAGGATGTTGTTAAGCTCGGTATCAATGCGGATGAAAAGTCTTACAATTCCATAACCTATTATGAAAAGAACGGCATTACCTTTGCTCTTTTCAATTACACATATGGAACGAACGGAATTCCTCTGCCGGATGATAAAAGCTGGTGTGTTAATCTTCTTGATAAGGAAAAGGTAACCGCTGATATCAAAGAAGCACGTGAGCACGCTGATGTTGTTATCGTGTTTCCTCATTGGGGGACAGAGAACAGTCACGAGGTTTCCGACTATCAGAAGGAATATACAAAGCTGTTTTCCGATTTAGGTGTTGATATAGTAATCGGCTGTCACCCTCATGTGCTTCAGCCGGTTGAATGGGTTACCAATGAGCAGACAGGCAAAAAAATGATTGTGTACTATTCACTCGGCAATTTCATTTCACACCAGATTGAGCTTGATCAGCTTTGCGGAGGAATGGCTCAGCTGACGATTGAAAAGCACGGGGATGAAATCGAGATAACAAGTGCCAAGCTTACGCCGATTGTCTGTCACTATAATCGCGGTGAAAACGATAAATTCAGATTTAATGTGTACAAGCTGAGTGATTACAGTGATGATCTGGCTGAGTCCCATTCCCAGCAGGGCGGTACAGTTGAATATTATACCGATATGGTGAATAGGGTGATTGGTGAAGAGTTTATCAATATGTAAATGTTGCACAAAAAAATTCACCATACTGATTTTCACAATTTATAATCGACAAATTTCAATAAAAGTGTTGACAAATGCATACGGATGTGCGTATAATAGCAGTGTAGTAAGAACGAGGGCGTTCCGCTTTATGGTGGAATGCCCCCTTTTTTATTGTTTAATAATAAAAATATATAAATCAATTTAGAGAGGAGTATTTACTATGAGTAAGTACACAAAGGAAGACATTCTTAAAAGTGCAGAGGAAAATGCTGTAGAGTTTATCAGACTTCAGTTTACCGATGTTTTCGGTATTATGAAGAATGTAGCGATTACAAGCTCACAGCTTGAAAAGGCACTTGATAATGAATGTATGTTTGACGGCTCATCAATCGATGGTTTTGTACGTATTGATGAATCAGATATGTATCTTCACCCTGATTATGACACATGGACCATTTTCCCTTGGAGAAAGCATCAGAATGCACAGACTGCACGTCTTATCTGTTCAGTATATTGTGCGGACAATAAAACACCATTTCTCGGCGATCCAAGAAACGTTCTTCAGAAGGTTATGGACGAGGCAGAGGAAATGGGCTATACATTTAATGTAGGTCCTGAATGTGAATTCTTCCTCTTTAAGCTTGATGAGGACGGCAACCCTACAACCGTTACAGGTGATGAAGGTGGTTACTTTGACCTTAACCCTGTTGATCACGGTGAAAACTGCCGTCGTGATATCTGTCTTGCACTTGAGGAAATGGGATACACAATTGAGGCATCTCACCACGAGGTTGCAGCAGGCCAGCACGAAATTGACTTTAAGTTTGACGAGGTTATGACAACAGCTGACCGTGTAATGACCTTTAAGCATGTTGTTAAAACCTATGCAACAAAGCATGGTCTTCATGCAACATTTATGCCAAAGCCTGTTTATGGTATCAACGGTTCAGGTATGCATACAAATATGTCACTTATGACTAAGGATGAAAACGGAAAAACAATCAATGCTTTCTATGATCCTGAAAGTCCTGACGGACTCAGCAAGGTTGCACACAGCTTTATTGCAGGTATTCTTGCTCACGTTAAGGGTCTTACAGTTTATGCTAACCCAACCGTTAACTCTTACAAAAGACTTGTTCCCGGTTATGAGGCACCGACATATATTGTTTGGTCAGCATCAAACCGTTCTGTTCTTGTTCGTATTCCTGCAGCACGCGGAATGGGTACTCGTGTAGAACTTCGTTCTCCGGACCCTGCTTGTAACCCATATCTTGAAATGGCACTCTGCCTCGCAGCAGGTCTTGACGGAATCAAGAAAGGTCTTGAGCCTGCTCCCGCATTTGACAACAATGTGTTTGAGCTTTCAAACGAAGAGCTTTATGAAAAGGGCATTGACTGTCTTCCTGGTTCACTTGAGGAAGCAATCTGGGCATCTGAGGCTGATCCGTTCATCAGAGAAACAGTCGGCGAGCACGTATTCAATGCTTATACTGAAGGTAAGAAGGCTGAGTGGGATAATTATCGCACAAAGGTATCGCAGTGGGAGATTGATGAGTATATCATCAGATATTAATTAATCACACTGTGAGCGGTCGTAAACGAGGACGCAGGGCGGTGCCCTGAATTTAGTTCGCACCATGATGTGCTCCGAAATTCAGACCGCTACTGAGCTCTTATTACTCCCTTTATCTCACACTGTGAGCGGTCGTAAACGAGCCCTCTCTTTATGGTGTATAATTTTTATATACCATTTTAAAATCAGCGTCTGTATGACGCAGACGCTGATTTATATTTTTTGACACAATGGGGTGTCTGCTTTACAGCAGGCACCCCTCTTCTTTTATTTTAGCGGTTCTGTATTTATATAATCAAATTATGGAGGAGGAATACTTATGACTATGGAATCAATTATAGAAGCCGTCGACGGCGAACTGTTCGGCGTCTGGTTTCTTATAGGTGCGGCATTGGTGTTTTTTATGCAGTGCGGCTTTGCAATGGTTGAAAGCGGCTTTACCAGAGCAAAAAATGCAGGAAACATCATTATGAAAAATCTTATGGATTTTTGTATCGGTGCGGTTATGTTCATTCTTTTAGGCTTCGGTCTTATGATGGGTGAGGAATGTCTCGGCGGTCTTGTGGGAATGCCGACACTTGGCGTGTTCACCGATTATCAGAATTTTGACTGGTCAAATTTTGTATTTAACTTGGTGTTCTGTGCTACAGCGGCTACAATCGTTTCAGGTGCTATGGCTGAGCGTACCAAGTTTTCATCTTACTGTATCTATTCAGCAGTGATTTCGGCAGTTGTTTATCCGATTGAGGCAGGCTGGATATGGAATCCGAACGGCTGGCTTGTAACTCGCGGTTTCCACGATTTTGCAGGTTCAACAGCTATCCATATGGTAGGCGGCATAGCAGCACTCATTGGTGCGATTATGCTTGGCCCTCGTATCGGTAAATACAAGGTTGACAAGAAAACAGGTAAGAAAATTGCAAAGGCAATACCGGGTCACAACCTTACTATAGGTGCTCTTGGTGTATTCATTCTCTGGTTTGGATGGTATGGATTCAATGGTGCTGCTGCAACATCGGTTGATTCGCTTGCGTCAATTTTTGTTACAACAACACTTGCACCTGCTATTGCTACCTGTGTAACTATGATTTTCACATGGATTAAGGATGGCAAGCCTGATGTTTCCATGTCTCTGAATGCGTCTCTTGCAGGTCTGGTAGCTATTACTGCACCTTGTGACTGCGTAGATGCATTGGGTTCAATCATTATCGGTGCTGTTTCGGGTATTCTTGTTGTGGTTGCGGTTGAGATAATTGACAAAAAAATACATGTTGATGATCCGGTCGGTGCTGTAGCTGTTCATATGGTAAACGGTATATGGGGCACAATTGCAGTCGGTTTGTTCTCAACAGGTGCAAATGATGTCGGCACGGGTCTTTTCTATGGTGGTGGCTTTAAGCAGCTTGGTATACAGCTTATAGGATTTGCTGCAGTTGCTGCTTGGACAGTTGTTACTATGCTAATTGTGTTTACGCTTATCAAAAAGACAAACGGTCTCAGAGTTTCTGCTGAGGAGGAAATCAAGGGCCTTGATGCAACTGAGCATAATCTCCCTTCAGCATATGCTGACTTTATGCCTGCGGCGTATACCTCTGCAGCTGCTGTTGTTCCTGCGTCTCCGGCAGTATCTGCACCTGTTGAAAAGGCGGTTCCTGTTGAAACATACACAACGAATACAGATGCTAAGCTGACAAAGGTTGTTATGATTTTCAATCCTGCAAGATTTGAAGAAATCAAGAATGCAATGAACTCTATCGGTGTTACCGGTATGACGGTTACAAATGTTATGGGCTGCGGTACACAGAAGGGACATATCAGAAAATATCGTGGTGTTGAAATCGAGGAAATGAATCTTAATCCTAAGATGAAGCTGGAAATGGTTGTTTCTGCTGTTCCTGTGAACACGGTTGTTGACACTGCACGTAAGGTGCTTTACACAGGCAATATCGGTGACGGCAAAATATTTATTTACGATGTTGAGGATGTGGTGAAGGTTCGTACAGGTGAGTGCGGATATGATGCACTTCAGGGCGAGGATGACGTCTGATAACCTGATATAAGATATTGCTGAATACTTCTGAAACAGGCTCTGCTGCTGATTTGCGGCAGAGTCTTGTGGTTTATAAATATACATAAGTATACACTAAATATCGTATATATATGCAAAATTTATAAATAATTATGTTATATTATACATAAATTTACATAAAATACATACTATTTTCTATACTCAACTTGATTGACTATGAATATATATATGGTGTAAAATTTAATTAGGCAATAAAGAGTAATCCGAACTCTGGTTTAAATTGTCCTATTTGCCCTTATTCAGTGTTAAAAATACTCGGAATACAAAAAGTATTCCTGCATTTTGGGCAGGTTCGAATTACTCTCTATTGCCTAAGCATTAAGGATAATGTATTTATTTTATTGATTTAAGGAGAAATGATTATGCTTAGAGAGGGAGAAATAAGAATTCCTTCCGGCTGTGCCATTGCCGCAATCATTGACAGAAAAGGCAAGCGTATAAACGGCTCGGAAATCATTAAATCTATTGCTCTTATGCACGACCGTTCAAATGGTCTGGGCGGCGGTTTTGCGGCTTACGGAATTTATCCGGAGCATAAGGATGAATATGCGATTCATGTTTTCTTTGAAACCAATGATTCAAGAAAGCAGTGTGAAGATTTTTTGTTCAGGCATTTTAATATTGATGTTGCAGAAAGAATACCTACAAAGCAGGTAGCAAGTATTGAAAAGGGTCCTGATATCTGGAGGTATTTCGGCAAGGCAAACAGAGTGCGTATGAAGGATGCACGACTTGATGAGCAGGAATACGTTGCACAATGCGTTACAAGGGTAAATAACGAAATAGAGGGAGCGTATATTTTCTCAAGCGGTAAGAATATGGGCTGCTTTAAGGCAGTAGGTTATCCTGAGGATGTTGGTGAATTCTATATGCTTGATCAGTATGAGGCGTACATCTGGACAGCACATGGACGTTTCCCAACCAATACTCCCGGCTGGTGGGGCGGCTCACACCCATTTAATATCCTGGACTGGTCCATTGTTCATAACGGTGAAATTTCATCCTATGATGCCAACAGAAGATATATTGAACAGTTTGGCTATATCTGTACAATGCAAACGGATACAGAGGTTATTACCTATTTGTTTGACCATTTGCTCCGTCATCACAATCTGCCGATTGAGGTTGCAGCAGATGTTCTGACAGCCCCCGAGTGGGACGAGATTGACAGAATGGACGACGAGAAAAAGGAGTACTTTACAAATCTCCGTTCCATTTATAACGGTGCACTTGTTAACGGTCCTTTCTCCGTTATACTCGGTTCGAACAAAGGTTTGTTAGCGATTAACGACAGACTTAAGCTGCGTTCATTAACTGCTGCCACAAAGGGCAACAGAGCTTATTTTGCTTCAGAGGAATCGGCAATCAGAATTATATGTCCTGATCCTGAAAAGGTATGGTCCGTATCAGGCGCAGAGCCTGTATTTATTCCTCTTGAAATGGATGATGAGGAGGCTGAGAACAGATGATTAACTTTATTCCGCGCAGATTTACAATTATTCGTGACAGGGAACGCTGCATTGACTGCGGCTGCTGTGTGCGTCAGTGTTCAAATGAATGTCACTATTTTGATGAGGACGGAAAGACTGTTCTTTGCAATTCAAATAATTGTGTTGCCTGCCACAGGTGTGTTGACCTTTGCCCGACAGGTGCACTGAGAATTGAAAAGTATGTTTGTGATTACCGTGATAACGCAAATTGGACACCTCAGTACCAGCAGGAAATCTGCCGTCAGGCGGAGACAGGCTCAGTTCTGCTGTCCGCAATGGGTAATCCGAAACCCTTTCCTATTTACTGGGATAAGATTTTACTCAATGCTTCACAGGTTACCAATCCCTCCATTGATCCTCTTCGTGAGCCTATGGAAATCCGTGCTATATTGGGACGAAAGCCTGCAAAACTTGAGGTTGAAAAGAAGGGTAAATCAATTACAAAAATGCCGCCGCAGGTTATGCTTGAAACACCGATTATGTTTTCAGCAATGAGCTTTGGTTCAATTTCAATGAATGCACAGAAATCACTTGCAATGGCGGCTAAGGAGCTTGGTACACTGTTTAATACAGGTGAGGGTGGTCTGCACCCTGAGCTTGCTGATTTCGGTGATCACGCTGTTGTGCAGGTTGCATCAGGACGTTTCGGCGTACATAAGGGTTATCTTGAGAATTCAAAGTTTATTGAAATAAAAATCGGTCAGGGTGCAAAGCCCGGTATAGGCGGACATCTTCCGGGTGAAAAGGTTAATGTTGAGGTATCCAATGCCCGTATGATTCCTGAGGGATCAGATGCGATTTCACCTGCACCGCATCATGATATTTATTCTATAGAGGATTTACGTCAGCTTATATGGTCTCTTAAGCAGGCTACTGACGGAAAAAAGCCTGTGTCCGTTAAAATTGCGGCAGTGCACAATGTTGCTGCAATTGCATCCGGCTGTGCAAGAGCAGGTGCGGATATTGTTGTTATTGACGGTTTCAGAGGTGGTACGGGCGCAGCACCTACAAGAATACGTGACAATGTGGGTATTCCAATTGAGCTTGCACTTGCCGCTGCCGATCAGCGACTGCGTGACGAGGGCATACGTTCAACTGTATCCCTTGTGGCGGCAGGCTCTTTCAGGTGCTCATCGGATATTGTAAAGGCAATTGCACTTGGTGCGGATGCGTGCTATATTGCATCTGCTGCGCTTATTGCAATGGGCTGCCATATGTGTCAGACCTGTAATACAGGCAAGTGCAACTGGGGTATTGCTACGCAGCGCCCTGAGCTTACAAGACGTCTGAATCCTGAAATTGCACATAAAAGAGTTATCAATCTTATCAATGCATGGAATCACGAAATCAAAGAGATTATGGGTGGCATGGGCATTAACTCCATTGATTCATTACGCGGCAACAGATTAATGCTCAGGGGTATCGGTTTAAGTGAAAAAGAGCTTGAGATACTCGGAATCAAGCACGCAGGTGAATAGGAGGTAGTTTGATATGAAAAAAGTATTTGCCAGAGAAGAGCTTTGCATAAACTGCCGACTTTGTGAGGTTTACTGCAAGACGAATCACTCAAAATCAAAGGATGTTATCAAGGCGCATAAGGTTGAAAATCCTGCACCTGTCAGCCGTGTTACGGTTTATGGTGACAAAACAGCATCCGTTGCTGTCAACTGCCGTCACTGTGATGACCCTGCCTGCGTTAAGGCTTGTATCACAGGTGCTATGACAAAGGATAAGAAAACAGGCATCGTATCTGTAAATGAAAATAAATGTATCGGCTGTATGACCTGTCTGGCCGTTTGTCCGATTGGCTGTATCAAAACAGGCGATATTGCCTTTAAGTGTGATTTGTGCGGTGGCGAGGAGCCTGCCTGTGTCAAGAATTGTCCGAACAGGGCATTGTTGTGGCTGGAAGCAGGAGGTGCAAAATAATGAAATATGTTATTATAGGTGCCTCAGCTGCAGGACTTGCAGCGGCAGAGGCTGTCAGAAAATATGATGCTCAGGGCACAGTAACCGTGCTGACAGAAGAGGAGTATATGCCGTATTCACGCCCGTCCATCAGCTATTATTTAAAGGGTAAGGTTAAGGAGAGCAATATGGCTCTCAGAAAGCCTACATTTTATAAGGAAAAGAAAATTGATGTGATAACCTCTTCAAAGGTTGCTGCAATTGATATGGAGAAGAAGATTGTAAAAGCCGGCAGAAAAAATTATCCCTATGATAAGCTTTGCCTTTGCACAGGTTCAAAGCCGTTTGTACCTCCTATGGATAATGTTGAGGGAAAGGCTAATGCATTGACCTTCCTTGATTTAAAAGCAACTAAGGTGGTTAAGACACTTGCAAACGCTAAGACAAGAGCAGTTGTAATTGGCGCGGGTCTTATCGGTATGAAGGCTGCTGAGGGACTTGTAAAGATATGCAAAAGCGTTGATGTTGTGGAACTTGCTCCGAGAGTTCTTCCTTCCATTCTGGATGCGAAATCCGCCAAGCAGGTTAAAAAGCATCTGGAAAATAACGGCATCAGATTTCACCTTGAAAACACAGTGGTAAAGGCGTCATCAAAGGGTAAGCAGATTACCGCTGTAACGCTTAAGGACGGCAAAAAATTACCTTGTGATTTGCTTATTCTTGCTGTTGGTGTAAGATCGCAGACGGAGCTTGCTGAAAAGGCAGGACTCGAGGTGAACAGGGGGATTATTACGGATACTGAAACGATGCAGACCAGTAATCCTGATATCTATGCAGCAGGTGATTGCTGCGTTTCAACGGATATGCTTGACGGCTCAAAGAAAATTATTGCTTTATGGCCTAATGCAGTGCAGCAGGGTAATGTTGCCGGTGCGCAGATGGCAGGTGCTGACGTAACCGTTGGCGGTACCTATTCGGTAAATGCCATTGACTTTTTCGGTCTGAGAATTTGTACCTGCGGTCTGATTAATGCACAGGGTGAGCGGTACAGCGATAAAATCAGGCAGGACGGAGATGTTTATAAACGTCTTGTGTTTGAGGGTGATAAGCTGGTGGGATATGTGCTTATCAATTCAAGCGTTAATGCAGGTATGTATACAAATCTCATTTCAAATAAAATTTCACTTGATACAATTCAGGGAGATATTATGGATAATCCGTCAATCTTTATGTTTGATAAGGATACAAGAATTGCGAAGCTGAGAGGGGGAGTGCAGATATGATTATTGAGGCAGGTTTAACACGTTATGAGAAAGTCAATGAGGATATCAAAAAACAGCTGGAGACCAAGAAAAAAGTTACAGTTAAGGATGTTAACGGCCAAAGATATATCGGATGTGCTCTTGATTCAGGAAAAACCATTGAGGTGTACGGCACTCCAGGTAATGATATGGCTTGTTATCTGAACGGTGGTAAGGTTGTTGTTTACGGCAACTGCCAGGATGCAGTCGGCAATACAATGAACGGCGGTGAAATCGTTGTTCACGGTCATTCAGGTGATGCTATGGGCTATGGTATGCGTGACGGACAGATTTATATCAGGGATAATGTTGCCTGTCGCGGCGGTATTCATATGAAGGAATTCCGTCAGATGCGTCCAGTTCTTGTTATCGGTAAGAATGCAGGCTCCTTTCTCGGTGAGTATATGGCAGGGGGTACAATTGTCCTTTTAGGTCTTGAACTCAGAAGAGGTGAAAAGCTTTTCGGCACGCACTGTGCATCAGGTATGCACGGCGGTAAGATTTTTGTTCGCGGTAATTTTCCTAAGGAAAATCTCAGTGACAATATTAAAGTTACAAATCTGGATGATGACGATAAAAAAGAGCTTGATTTGTATGTGAAAAAGTATTGCAAGTATTTTAATAAGGATTACGATACCATTATGTCAAAGTCCTTTAAAAAGCTTATTCCTGCGACGGCAAGACCGTATGCAAATTTATATACCCCCAACTAAGGAGAAGTTTCCTATGTTTAACAATCTTCACGAGGAATGCGGCGTTTTCGGCATTTTTGAAAATAAAACAACGTATGTTGCACAGTCTGTGTATCTCGGTCTTTACGCTTTGCAGCACAGAGGGCAGGAAAGCTGTGGCATAGCTGTCAATGATGATGGTGTATTCAGACATCACAGGGGTGACGGCTTGGTTCCTGATGTGTTTACCCCTTCACATATGGATCATCTCGGAATGGGCAATATGGCAATCGGTCACGTGCGCTATTCCACAACAGGCGGTAAAAATGCCAATAATATACAGCCGTTGGTCATCCGCCATATAAAGGGTAATCTTGCAGTTGCACATAACGGTAATCTGGTGAATGCACCTGATCTGAGAAAGTATTTTGAGCTTAGAGGTGCAATCTTTCACGGTACCTCCGATACAGAGTCAATCGCATATTCAATTGTTTCTCAGCGTCTTACAAGCAAAAGCACTGAGGAAGCTGTTGAAAAGGTTATGTATACCCTTAAGGGTGCATATTCCTGTGTTGTTATGACTGCGACCAAGCTGATTGCATTTCGTGACCCTTATGGTTTCAGACCTCTCTGCTTAGGCAAAACAAATGACGGTGCTTATATCGTTGCATCGGAATCCTGTGCACTTGATACAGTGGGCGCAGAATTCATCAGAGATATCAAGCCCGGTGAAATTGTGGTAATCAGTACCGACGGAGTGAAATCCATTGAAACCCATTGCGGTAAAAAGGGCAATATCTGTGTGTTTCGAGTATATTTATTTTGCACGTCCTGATTCTGTGATTGAAGGCTCTTCTGTACAGCATGCAAGAATGAGAGCAGGCGCTTTTCTTGCAAAGGAGCATCCTGTTGAGGCTGATGTGGTTATCGGTGTTCCCGATTCAGGACTGGATGCCGCACTTGGTTATGCGCAGGAAAGCGGTATTCCTTACGGCATAGGATTTATTAAAAACAGATATATCGGCAGGAGCTTTATTCAGCCGTCACAGGGTCAGCGTGAAGACGCAGTGCGTATCAAGCTCAATGTAGTAAAAGAAAATATTAGCGGCAAGCGTGTTATTATGATTGATGATTCCATTGTTCGCGGTACAACCTGTGCAAGAATCGTCAGACTTCTCCGTGAGGCAGGAGCAAAAGAGGTGCATATGCGTGTGTCGTCTCCTCCTTTCAGGCATCCCTGCTTTTTCGGAACAGATGTTGATTCACAGGAAAATCTGATTGCCTGCAAGTATGATTCTGTTAAGGAAATTGCAAAGGAAATCGGTGTTGACAGTCTCGGTTATCTTTCTGTCGAATCCACAAATAAGCTTGCCTGCAATTCAGAATGTGGTTTTTGTAATGGATGCTTTACCGGTGAATATCCTGTGGAGGTGCCTAAGGAACAGCCAAAGGATAAATTTGAAGAAAAGCTGAATCATTTTTCTCCTTATTATCAGGTTCTTGACTAAAAGATAATATTTTATTAAAATAAGAGGTGTCGAATGGATACCTCTTTTTTCATAGGAGATGATATTTTGAAGGTTTTTAATAATATTCTTGCAAAGCTGGTTGCGTCCATTGAAGGTATCGAAAATGAACAGGATATGCTGATCAGGCTTATTATTGCTGTTGCAGTGCTGGTAGTTCTCATTGTTTTCAGAAAGCAGATTTCAAAGTTCATTGTTATGCTGCTGAATAAGAGCATAGCGAGAAAAAGTCCGAATGCACAGAAAGCACTCAGGGAAAGCCTGACTCGTCCGTTATCGGTTTTTATAAGTATTCTTGCTTTATTTATTTCCACAGAAATAATTGCCCCCACAGGGGAGATTAGAAATGCAGCACTGCTTGTGTGTAAGCTGGGACTTATTCTGTTCTTGTCTTGGTTCGGTGTGAATCTGATTAACAGTGATTTTTCATTTTTTCTTAAGGATGATACTTCGAAATCACGTAAGACAGCTGTAAAATTTATCAGTAATATTTTAAAAGTTACAATCGTAATCATTGCGCTTTTGCTTGTTCTGGAACAGTTCGGTATCTCTGCATCAAAGATTTTTGCGGCACTTGGTATCGGCGGCGTAGCTGTTGCCTTTGCCTGCAAGGATGCGGTTGAAAATATGCTTTCAGGCTTTATCATTATTTTCAATAAGCCCTTTGGGGTTGATGATTGTATAGAACTCGAGGGCACTGTCGGCACAGTAGAGGATATCACAATCAGAACGACAAAGCTGAGAGCTGTTGATGGCAGTCAAAAAATTTATCCTAACACAGTAATGGCGAATGCTGCAATCACCAACTGGAGTAAAATGGATAAGCGTGCTTTCAGCGAAAAGCTGACAATCAATTACAGCCACAGCAGTAATGAAATTGAGAAATTTTGTGATGATATAAAAGCCATTATATTGTCAAATGAAAATGTGATTGCAGATGATGTGCGCGTTAACTTTACTGAATATGGGGCACATTCACTGGATATTGATCTTTTCTTTTATGTGAAAACGATTAAAATTTCCGAGTATCTTAAGGTAAAGAACGATATTAATATTGCGATTAAGCAGTATGCACAGGACAGCGGTATGGACTTTGCCTTTGAATCAAAAACAATTTATTTTGCAGATGAGCTGCAAATTAAAAAATAGTCTTGCAATTTGTGCGTTTGTAATGTATAATAACAAACACAATATATGCAGGGTTGTCCGAGCTGGCCGAAGGAGCACGATTGGAAATCGTGTAATGCTTCAACGAGTATTCGAGGGTTCGAATCCCTTGCCCTGCGCCATATCAGGCTGACAAAAAAGATGTCAGCCCCAAAAACTCCGATTATATCGGAGTTTTTGCTTTTTATGAAACGATTTTAACATTCGGTTTTAAATGTGCTTATGCAATAAAGAGTAATAAATAAGCACTTTGCATTCATTACAAAGTGCTTACGAAAGGTTATTCGTTTATATAGTTTGATGAACTGAAGAACAACAGCCTGAGGATGCAAAAAATCGATATATCTGTACATTTTTCTCTTGGCATACGCAAGTATGCCTGCGAAAAAGAAAAGCACACCTATTGCTATTTCAGTTTACCAAACTATAATTCTATACAAATACAAAATGTATCAGCAGCATATATCCGATTGTTCCAACTGCAATGCTCAGCAGTGTGTTCTTTTTCCATATATGAACCGCTGCTGTAGCTGCTACTGCGATAAGCTGCGGCAGGATTGTATTCGGATCACCTTTTGTAAAATCCTTTAAACAATAAATGATAAGAATTCCGATTATTGCAACGGGGAGAATGTCACCAAGATATTTTATAAATTTAGGTACTTCCTTTTTGCCTGCAAACAAAGCAAAGGGGAACAGCCTTGTAGCAAAGGTACATACCGCCGCAACCACTATAATAAGGATTGATTTTTCAGTTGTCAGAATCATTTGGTTTTCTCCTTGCTTATGTCAAAGTACGGCTTTGTGGCAGATAATACGGCTACAGTTATAATAAATGTCGGCAATAAGAAATTATCTGCACCGAAAATGATAAGACATATAACGGCACAAAGGATTCCAATCGCTCCCACAAGTTTTCTTCTTCCGGTTTGATCTTTAATCAGGTCAATGAATATTACAACAAACAGGGCAGTCATTGAAAAGTCAATTCCTGTGAAATCAATGGGTATAAGCTGACCTGCAAGTGAGCCGACAACCGAGCCGAGTATCCAGTAAATATGGTCAAACAAGCCGATGAGATACCTTGCCTTTGTTTCGTTTACATTTTCAGGAACAGTAGAAAATGAGGTGTTTACGGAATAGGTTTCATCTGTCAGGGAGAATATCATAAAAGGATATCTCCAGCCACCCTTTTTGAACTTGTCAATAAAGGACAGTCCGTAAAACATATGCCTTGAATTAATGAACAGGGTCATAACAGCAACAGTGGGGACTGATGCGGCAGAGGATAACAGCGATACAAGAAGAAACTGCCCTGAGCCTGCATACACAATCAGGGATATAAATATTGCCCATATGAAATTGTAACCTGCATCGTAAAGCATAATTCCGAAGGCTGAGCCCAAAAACAGATAGCCGAATAAAACAGGCAGTGATTTTTTCAGTGCAAATATAAAAGTGCTTTTATTATTTGATTTCATAATCCCTCTCAGAAAATTTTTTCAAAAGTGATTATATATCATAAAAGGATATATTTCAATATTTAGTGAAAAGAATTCTTACTTTACACCATAGATAGTGTCAAGTTTTTTTGACTAAATTTTATATACCTTTTTATTGAAATAACCCTTGACAGAATCTCTCTTCTTTAGTATAATACCACTTGCTGTAAAGATTAATTACTTTACACATGGCTTTTGAAGGGAGAGGTAGTTGTGGCAAAGAATCTTGAAATTCCTTTTTTGCTTGATTTCTATGGCGAAATGCTTACGAAAAAGCAGCACGACTTCCTTATCTATTATTATGAAGAGGATCTTTCCCTTTCCGAAATTGCAGAAAATGAGGGTATCACACGTCAGGGTGTACGCGATTCAATAAAGCGTGCAGAGGCTCAGCTCTTTGATATGGAAGAGCGTCTGGGGCTTGCAAAGCGCTTTAACGAAATGAAAAAGGGTATTGATGAAATCCTGGAATGTACGGAGACGATTAATGAATATAATCTCAATCATTCCCTTTCTATGGAGATTAATGATTGTGTTGCCCGAATTAAAACACTTGCCTCTTTTCTTAAAGAGGGGTAAGTATTCTCGCTTGCTTAGGAGTTGATTACTTGGCATTTGAAGGCTTAAGCGAACGCTTAGAAAATTCATTTAAAAAATTACGTGCTAAAGGTAAGCTTACCGAATCCGATGTTAAAGAAGCAATGCGCGAGGTTCGCCTTGCACTTTTAGAGGCTGATGTTAACTATAAGGTTTCAAAGGAATTTACTGCAAAGGTAACCCAGAGAGCAATCGGTGCTGACGTTATGGAGTCACTTACTCCGGGTCAGATGGTTATCAAAATCGTTAATGAAGAGCTCACTGAACTTATGGGCGGCAACGAGTCAAGACTTGCGATTGCAAATCATCCGCCTACCATTGTAATGATGTGCGGTCTTCAGGGTAGCGGTAAAACAACCCATTCAGCAAAGCTTGCACGTAAGCTGAAAAAAGAAGGTCACAGACCTTTGCTTGTTGCCTGTGACGTTTATAGACCGGCGGCTATCAAACAGCTTCAGGTTGTTGGTGAGCAGGTTGGTGTTCCTGTATTTGAAATGGGAACTGAAAATCCTGTTAAAATCGCTGAAGAGGCTGTGAAATATGCAAAGGATCACGGCAATGATTATGTGTTCCTCGATACAGCAGGCCGACTTCATGTTGATGAGCAGCTTATGGAGGAACTTAAAAACATCCGTTCTACTGTTCACCCTCACGAGATTTTACTTGTCATTGATGCAATGACAGGTCAGGATGCCGTTAATGTTGCCAAGAGCTTTAATGAGACACTGGGTATTGACGGCGTTATTCTGACAAAGCTTGACGGTGATACAAGAGGCGGTGCGGCACTTTCTGTAAGAGCCGTAACAGGTAAGCCGATAAAATTTGTGGGTACAGGTGAAAAGCTTGATAACCTTGAAACGTTTCATCCTTCTCGTATGGCTTCCCGTATTCTCGGTATGGGTGATGTGCTTTCCTTTATTGAAAGAGCAGAGCAGACACTGGATGAGAAAAAGGCTGCCGAGCTTGAGAAAAAGCTTGCTAAGAATAAGTTTGATCTGAATGATTTGCTTGATCAGTTTGATCAGATTGAAAGAATGGGCAGCATCAAGGATACCATAAAAATGATTCCGGGAATTGGCGGTAAAATCAAGGACGAGGATATCGATGAGGGTGCTTTCAACAAGTTTAAGTCAATCATTTATTCCATGACTAAGCAGGAAAGAGCACATCCGGATATTATCAATCCGTCACGTAAACGCAGGATTGCAGCCGGCTGCGGTATGCAGGTTGAGGATGTTAATAAGCTCCTTGCCCAGTTCAAGCAGATGCAGAAGATGATGAAGCAGTTCGGCGGCGGTAAGGGCGGTCCGAGAATGAGTAAAAAAATGCGTCGTATGATGCAGGCTAATCCGCAGATGGCTGAAAAGATGATGGGTAAAATGGGCGGCGGCTCAAATCCCTTCGGTTTTTAATTAAGTTAATAAACCATTTGGTTTTAAATAATAAAAAATTTATTTGTATATTTTGGAGGTAATTTAAAATGGCAGTAAAAATCAGACTTCGCCGTATGGGCGCAAAGAAAGCACCTTTCTATCGTGTAGTTGTAGCAGATTCAAGATATCCTCGTGATGGTCGTTTCATTGAGGAAATCGGAACATACAATCCAATGACTGAGCCGGCAGAAATTAAGGTTGATGCTGATAAGGCTAAGAAATGGATTGCAAACGGTGCACAGCCAACAGATACTGTTAAGAGCATTCTCAAAAAAGAAGGCATCCTTTAATCTTTGAATTATTTTACATTACAAAGCTTAAACAGGAGGTGTTTTCTTTGAAAGATTTGTTAATTTCCATAACAAAGGGTTTAGTAGATAATCCTGAAAAGGTTTCTGTTGATGTTAGCGAACCTAACGAAGAGGGCGTAACTGTTTACCATCTTCATGTTGCTGAGGATGATATGGGCAGAGTCATCGGAAAGCAGGGCAGAATTGCTAAGGCAATCCGTGTTGTAATGCGTGCAGCAGCAACAAGGAATGACACTAAAATATCCGTAGAAATTGACTGATATAAAAAAGCTATCTTACTTTTGTAAGATAGCTTTTTTATGTTTATTATGCTGAGTATATCGGAGTGATTTCAATATTTGATTGAATATCAATGGTATCCGTCAGTGCTTTATCATCAATTGTAAAATGCAATTCCTGTTTAAGTGCATTTGCCAATATTGCGGAAACATTCACATAGCTTTTTTCAGAAAAAACGGATACCAAACAGAAAGTATTACAAAATATTCAGAGATACTTTGAAAATAAGAAACAAAAATAAAAAACCTTGAAAAACAACGGAAAAACGTATGTTTTCAAGGTTTTATTAGTGGAGCTGATAACCGGACTTGAACCGGTGACCTCATCCTTACCAAGGATGCGCTCTACCGACTGAGCTATAGCAGCAGAAATGGCGACCCAGAACGGGCTCGAACCGTCGACCTCCAGCGTGACAGGCTGGCGTTCTAACCAACTGAACTACCGGGCCACATCTGCGAATTGTATTATATATTAACTTTTGCCGATTGTCAAGAAGTTTATTGAATTTTAGTTTATATCTTGCAAGTTTTATTATATTGATATATAATAACTTTGTGATTTAAGTAATGTTGGGGGGATATTTATGCGCCTTACAAATGGTGCATCGGAGAATACACATAAGTTTATGACAGATGGTATTCGTTATATCTGTGAAAATTTTAAGGATCGTGCTCCGGGTACGCATAGCGAAAGAAAAGCTCAGAAGTTTCTGAAGGGTCAGCTGGAGGAGTGGGCTGACGAGGTTGAGATGGAGGATTTTGAGCTTCATCCGAGTGCTTTTATGGGCTGGATTATTCCGGCAGGTATTATAGGTATTATATCTGTTATATTCTATTGGATTACATATAAAAATGTTGTTGACAATCCTGCATTGGCAATTATCGCAACAATTATTACCTGGTTTGCTCTTTCCTGTCTTGTTATTGAATTTCTTATGTACCGTGAATATGTTGATTTTCTTTTTCCTAAAAAGACATCACGTAATGTTATGGCGAGAAGAAAGCCGACAGGCGAGGTGAAAAGGAGAATTATATTCTGCGGACATACAGATGCTGCAAATGAGTGGACATATTCTCTTCACGGCGGTCTCAAGTCCCTTGCCCCTGTTATGGGCGGCTCAATCGGCGGACTTATACTCGTATGCATTTTTAATATTGTATGGCTGATTTACGATATTGCAGGCGGTACATATCTTTCAAAATTCTGGCTTGTAATGGGTATTATTGAGCTGGTTCTTATTCCTTTCTTTATCGCGATTCTTTTCTTTATTAACTGGAAGGTTATCGTTGACGGTGCCAATGATAATCTTACTGCTGATTTTATTTCTATGGCAGTTCTTAAGGAAATGGCTGACCATAATAAAAGATATGAAAATACTGAGGTTTGCTGCCTTTTAACTGGCTCTGAGGAGGCCGGACTTCGTGGTGCAGTGGCTTATGCGAAGCGTCACCAGGACGAACTTAAGGAGATTGAAACCGTAGTTATTGCTATGGATACAATGCGCGAGATTGAGCAGCTTCAGATTTATACACAGGGCTGTACAGGTACGCAGAAGAATTCCAATGCAGTTGGTGAGCTCGTTTATGAGGCAGGTGTCAACTGTGGTATTGAGATGAAGGAAACGGATATATATCCCGGTGCTGTTGATGCAGAAGGATTTTCACGATACGGTATTGAAGCTGTTGGTTTTTGCGGTGTAAACCACGACCCTAAAACATATTATCATACACGTCTTGATACACCGGATAACATGAGTGAGGAGTGTATTAACCTTTCACTTGATATTTGTCTTGAGGCAGCTGAGCTTTATGATAACAAAGGCGGTATCGAGTCCTTCCGTGAAGAGGGAAGAAACCGTTTTAAGAGAGGCTATAATAAATAAAAATAGCGGAGCTGTCGTATATATGATAGCTCCGTATTTTAGAATATAAATTATTGTTTAGGAAACGATACCTCTCTCTAAACCACGCACAAAAATATATAAAAATTAATTAATAAATCAATGTTATTCTGTAGGGCAGGGGTTATTTCCCTGTTAAGGGAAATGTCTGTGAAACAGACAAAAGGGTCTGATTCGCAGATTTGCTCCTGCCCTACAGAATGTTAACAACATTACTGATAAACTTAACATAATTTAATACATTTGCATTAGCAATATCGGTGATACCAATGAAAGATTTACATATACATATTGAACGCGGTGCATATACTGTTGAATGGATTGAGCAGTTTATTGATAAGGCTGTTAAAGAAAATCTTGATGAAATCTGTCTTTTAGAGCATAGTATAAGATTCAAGGACTTTCATCCGACCTTTAAAGAGGCGAGGGAATACAGCAATTATCAGCACAAATGGTTTGATTGTAAGGCAAAAACAGCTCATTCGCTTGACGAATTCAAGGCACTTGTCGATGTAATCAGAAAGAGGGACTATCCAATTAAAGTCTCCTTTGGTCTTGAAATCTGTTGGTTTGAACAGCATCAGGATATGATTCAGAATTTGACAGCAGATGGCTTTTTTGATTATCTTTTAGGCTCTGTTCACTGGATTGACAACTGGACCTTTAATCAGCGTAAGTATCAGTGGTTTGGTAAGGATTTCAATTCTATTTATAAGCGTTATTTTGAAATGCAGAATACGCTTGTTGATAGTGGTATATTTGATATCATTGCACATCCGGATTTGATTACCTGTCATAGCCTTTATCCTGATTATGACCTTGCAGATACATATAAAAAGCTGTGTAAAAATATAAAGTCACATCATATGATGCTTGAAATGAATACATCAAAGGGACTTGGCGTTGATAGTCAGTTTTTTGAAATTGCAAAGGACATCGGTGTCCGCTTTTCAACTGGCTCAGATGCCCATAGAACAGAAGATGTAGGCAGACATATAAAACAAGTCAATAGTCTTATATTCCGTACGTAGAATGAATAGGGTCCTTGAACAGCGGAATAAACGGCGGAACAAAGGTGTAGATGAAAAACAGTGCTCCTGTGCCGATAAACAGTGCAATAGCCAGCGTATCATATTTTGGATCTGAAAATTTTTTTGTTTTTATCAGATAGTTGTCTGTTACAAATGAAATGGATACACCGATGAAAAAGGAAAGTATGTTCAGTATTTCAATGGATTTTCCTGATATACCTGTATAGGTGTAATAGAAAATGACAATGGATGCCATACCGATAATGGATGCAATGAATTTGCTTATCAATAATCCTTTTTCCTTTTTTAGCAGGCAGTATTCCATTACAGCCCAGATTAAATAGGGGAAGAACAGGAGCTTCAGATGCTCCCATATGCTTTCATTCACAGGGAAGACAGCGGCGACCGCTAAATTGTAGCCGCTCCATTCAAAAACAAAATGGCTGAGGCTGCCTGTTATGCTTACAAAAATAAATCCGATAATACTGAATTTAAATAAATTATTTTTCATACTATCACCAAGATATGTATATGCCAGAAAATTACGAAATAATCAGAAGGAGCGTTTTATATGGATATTTTAAAGCCTTTGTTTAAAATGATATGGGCAGGAACAGAGAAATCAGACAATAAGCGTATTGCCTCCCAGACTATGCCGGATGGTGTTGTATGTATAACAGACATACCGTACATAAATGATTTGAATAAATATCATCTGCTTGATATTCATTATCCTGAAAATACAAAAGAGCGTCTGCCGCTTATTGTTGATATTCACGGCGGTGGCTGGTGGTATGGCACGAAGGAGATTAATAAGCATTATTCGATGGAGCTGGCAAAACGCGGCTTCGTTGTGGCGAATATCAATTACCGCCTTGTTGACAGGGTCACTATAATTGACCAGCTTGCAGATATTTTTGATTGCCTGAAATGGATTGATGATCATATGGATAAATATCCTATTGACAGAGAGAATGTTTTTCTTACAGGAGACAGTGCAGGCGGTCAGTTCTGCTGCCTTACTGCACAGATTAATGCGGACAGTGATTTGAGGAAAAGACTGTTCTTGACTGATAACAGAATGAAATTCAAGGCAGCCTGTGCCACATCACCTGTCATTGACCTTGTGTCTCCCAATGTAATGATGAATGCCAATCTTACCTCTTTGCTTGGAAGTGTGAATCATAAGGAGTCACCGTATTATTTCCTTATGCAGTTTGAGAATGTGGCAACGAAAGATTTGCCGCCGTTTTATATTGTGACCTCAAGCGGCGATTTTGTCAGAAAGCAGTCCTATAAGCTGAAGAGAATTCTTGACAGTCTCGGCGTTGAAAATGAGCTGCACGACTATGCGGATAAGTATAACGGCAAAAAGCTTGCCCACGTATTCAGTGTTCTTGAACCGCATATCCCTCCTGCAAAAAACAATATGGATGCTATCGCAAGATTTTTTAAGGAACATATGTAATATTTCTATTGACATTTTGAATATCTTGTGTTAAAGTATAAATCGCGCGATAAGTGCAAAGCTATAAATACTTGACAGGTATAACCCGTCAGCTTGCAGAAGTACTCAAGTTGGTGACGAGGCGCCCCTGCTAAGGGCGTAGGTCGGGCAACCGGCGCGAGAGTTCGAGTCTCTCCTTCTGCGCCAATAAAAAAGGAACAGTTTTTTACTGTTCCTTTTTTATTTACAAAATAAAGGAGAGAGAACAGGACATCCCTATGATGCTGTTTTGTAATAGTACCAATTGACGGCTTGACAATCAAATCATTTTTTGTTAATATAAATTCAATATGAAACGGCTTTGAAAAAGAGGAGTAATGTACCTGTTTCTTTCAGAGAGTATCCGGTGGGTGAAAGGATACAGAAAGGGTATGTGAAGGTAGCTTTTGAGCCGGCAGGGTGAACTGACAGTAGCCTTGTCCGTATATCTGCGTTAAGGATTTGAGTGGCATTTTTTATAAATGCAATTTGAGTGGTACCGCGAATTCTGTGCTTTCGTCTCATTGTGAGATGAAAGCATTTTTGTTTTGTAGAAATGAATCATAAAAGGAGTTTTGATTATGGCAAAAGAACTAGCAAAACAGTATGATCCGAACGATGTTGAGGATCGCACCTATAAATTCTGGTGTGACAATAAGTATTTTCACGCTGAGGTGAATCCTGAGAAGAAACCATATACAATCGTGATTCCGCCTCCGAATATTACAGGACAACTCCATATGGGTCATGCTCTTGATAATACGCTTCAGGATATTCTTATCCGATTCAGGAGAATGCAGGGTTACGAAGCTCTGTGGCTTCCGGGCACGGACCATGCATCTATTGCTACTGAGGCTAAGATTGTTGAGGCTATGCGTAAGGAAGGCATAACGAAGGAAGATATCGGCAGAGACGGTTTCCTTGAGCGTGCATGGGCATGGAAGGATCAGTACGGCTCACGCATTATTGAACAGCTTAAGAAAATGGGTTCATCCTGTGACTGGGACAGAGAGCGTTTCACCCTTGATGAAGGCTGCTCAAAGGCAGTGCGTGAGGTGTTTGTAAACCTCTATGAAAAGGGTTTAATTTATCAGGGCAAGCGTATGGTTAACTGGTGTCCTCACTGCTGTACAACAATTTCAGATGCTGAGGTTGAGTACGAAGATCAGGCAGGTCATTTCTGGCATCTGCGTTATCCATTTAAGGATGGTACAGGCTATGTTGAGCTTGCTACCACAAGACCTGAAACCTTGCTTGGTGATACTGCTGTTGCCGTTAATCCTAACGATGAAAGATATAAGGATATTATCGGAAAAACACTGATTCTGCCTATCGTTCACAGGGAAATTCCTGTTATTGCCGATGATTATGTTGATATTGAATTCGGTACAGGTGTTGTTAAGATTACACCTGCTCACGACCCTAACGACTATGAGGTTGGTCTGCGTCACAATCTTGAAATCATTGATGTTATGACAGATGACGGTCATATCGCTGAGGGTTGGGGCAAGTACACAGGGCTTGACCGCTATGAATGCCGTAAAGAAATTGTTAAGGATTTAGAGGCTGAGGGTGCACTCATTGAGATTGAGGACTACAGCCATAACGTAGGTACCTGTTACAGATGCCATACCTCCATAGAGCCAAGACTTTCCAAGCAGTGGTTTGTAAAAATGGAGCCTCTTGCTAAGCCTGCCATTGATGTTGTTAAGAACGGCAAGGTTAAATTTGTTCCTGAGCGTTTTGATAAAATTTATTTCCACTGGATGGAAAACATCAAGGATTGGTGTATTTCCCGCCAGCTCTGGTGGGGACATCGTATTCCTGCGTGGTACTGTGATGACTGCGGTGAGGTAACCGTTTCTAAGGAAGATGCCTGCACCTGTGCACACTGCGGCAGCAAGAATATTCATCAGGACCCTGATACACTGGATACCTGGTTCTCGTCAGCTCTGTGGCCGTTCTCAACACTCGGCTACCCTGAAAGCACGGAGGAACTTAAGTATTTCTATCCTACAAACACACTCGTAACAGGCTATGATATTATCTTCTTCTGGGTTTCAAGAATGATTTTCTCAGCGGTTGAACATACGGATAATATTCCTTTTGACACAGTTCTGATTCACGGTCTTGTCCGCGATTCACAGGGCAGGAAGATGAGTAAATCACTGGGCAATGGTATTGACCCGCTTGAGATTATTGATGAGTACGGTGCAGATGCACTCAGATTCACACTCGCAACAGGTAATTCACCGGGTAACGATATGCGTTTTTCAGATGATAAGGTTAAGGCATCGCGCAACTTTGCAAATAAACTGTGGAATGCTGCACGTTTTGTTCTTATGTATCTTGCCGATGAATTTGAGTATACCGGACTTCCTGCTGAGCTGGAAATTGAAGACAAGTGGATTGTTTCAAAGGTGAATGCACTTGCAAAAGAGGTTACTGATAATCTTGAAAAGTTTGAGCTTGGTATTGCCATTCAGAAGCTCTATGATTTCATCTGGGATGTATTTTGTGACTGGTATATTGAGATTGCTAAAATCAGATTGCAGGGCGATGATGAAAAGGCTAAGGACACAGCGAAATCTGTACTCGTTTATGTTCTTACCGATATTCTTAAATTACTTCATCCGTTTATGCCGTTTATTACGGAGGAGATTTATCAGGCTATTCCGCACAGTGACGAGTCCATTATGATTTCAAAATGGGTGGAGTATGATGAGTCACTTTCCTTCACAGCTGATGAGACTGAAATGGAAAGAATCATGAAGGCTATCCGTGCCATCCGCAACAGGCGATCTGAGATGAATATCCCTCCAAGCAGAAAGGCGACTGTTTATGCTGAAACAGCGTATGCAGATACCTTTGCTATGGGCAGTGAATTTATCAAGCGTCTTGCATCTGCCAATGAGGTTGTTATCGGTGACAGCTTTGAGAATCTCGGCAACACCGTAACAATCATTACCGATGATGCGAAGATTTATATTCCTATGGGTGATCTTGTTGATTTTGAGGCTGAGAAAAAGCGTCTTGAAAAGGAGCTTGCTCAGGCTCAGGATAAGCTTGATTTCATCAATAAAAAGCTGTCAAATCCCGGATTTGTGAATAAAGCACCTGAAAAGGTAGTAGCTCAGAATAAAGCGGATGCTGCTAAGCTTGAAGAAAAGATTGCTAATATCAGGAATTCCATTAAAACACTTGGTAAATAAATTTTATAGGGGAGGGTTATTCAAGCCCTCCCAATCAATAATATTATGACATATGAAAATGCATTAAACTTTATAATAAAAAAGCAAAGTCTCGGCATTAAGCCGGGACTTGCTCGTATATCTGCATTGCTTGATGCTATGGGCAATCCGCAGAATGATTTGAAAATAGTCCATATTGCCGGTACGAACGGCAAAGGCACTGTTGCTTATACAATTGCCGATACTCTGATTGATAACGGATTTAAGGTTGGCCTTTTTACATCTCCTTATGTGCTTGATTACCGCGAGCAGATTCAGCTTAATGGTAATTTTATCAGCGAAGAGGATCTAGCCTATTATGTGGAAAAATATCAGCATAACGACTGCACTGAGTTTGAAATGCTTACTGCAATTATGTATAAATACTTTGCAGATAAAAAAGTAGATTACGCTGTTGTTGAGTGCGGTATGGGCGGTGCAAATGATTCAACGAATGTTGAAAAAGAAAACCTTTCGGTTATCACATCCATTGCTCTTGACCATACAAATTTTCTTGGCGATACGATTGAAGAAATTGCTCTGGAAAAGGCAGGAATCATTAAAGAAAACTGCACCTGTGTGCTTTATCCCAATCCGGAGGTTGAGCATATTTTTGAACAGGTGTGCAAAGAAAAAAATGCAAAGCTTGTTAAAAATGACTGTGATAAAAGTGATTCCTTTTTTGCAAAGAATCACACTACTGCGGCATATGCACTGTTTGAACTTGGGTTAAAGGTGAATGTTACTTTATCTGTTCCTTTGGGCAGACAGAGTTATAGCAAAAACGGTATTTTGTTTGACGGCGGTCATAATGTTGATGCCGCACGTGCCCTTGAATGGATTCTCAATAATAATGTTGCTGTTATCGGTATGATGCGTGATAAGAATGTTGACGGTTATCTGTCAGTTGTTGCACCGCATTGTAAAAAGATTATTGCAACAACACCGACTAATCCTCGTTCAATGCCTGCCGCCCGGCTTAAAGAAATAGCAGCGAAATACTGTAATGATGTCATTGCAATTGATTCACCTGTTGAAGCTGTTCGTTACGGAAGGGAAAACGGACTTGATTTAATCTGCGGCTCTTTCTATCTTATAAGAGATGTTATAAAAGAATTTGATGAATAACAAAATACGATAAAATATTCAATACCAATCTGCTACTATGTTTGCAGATTGGTATTTTTTGTTGCCGATTTTTAGGAGTGAAGATAATGAATGTTACGATTGAGGCAAGCGGAAGTATCGTTATTGCCTACCTTATCGGTGAAATTGATCACCACACAGCAGCTGATGTAAGAGAGAAGATTGACAGTATTATCAAATATAAAAAGCCGAATCATTTAATCATTGATTTCAGAAATGTTACCTTCATGGATTCCTCAGGCATCGGTCTTGTTATGGGCAGGTACAGGCTTATGCAGAGCATTTCACCCACTGCAAGCCTTGAAATTAAAAATGTTACCGCACAGGCCAAAAAGATTATGGAGCTGGCAGGACTGGGCAGAATCGCAGTTATTAAGGAGTATAAAAATGAAGAAAATGAATGAATTCAGATTAACGATAGACAGTAAGAGTATCAATGAGGCATTTGCAAGGGTAGTGGTTTCTTCCTTTGTAACACCGCTTGATCCGACCCTTGAGGAGATTGCCGATTTAAAAACGGCTGTCAGTGAGGCGGTTACCAACTGTATCGTCCACGCGTATAAAAATTCATGCGGAAAGATTTACATAACAGGATCAGTAGATGAAAAGAATACAGTAAAGGTAACAATCCGTGACAAGGGCTGCGGTATTCCTGATATCGGACAGGCTATGACGCCGCTGTTTACAACAGGTGAGGGGGACAGAGCAGGTCTTGGCTTCACTGTTATGGAGAGCTTCTGCGACTCTGTTCGTGTACGCTCAAAGCAGGACAAGGGTACCACCGTAACGCTTTCAAAGAAAATTGAAGGGAAATCAAAATGGTAACAGATACCAGAGAGGAAATGATAAGTCAGAATATCGGACTTGTCCATTCCATTGCAAATCGTTTTCGCGGCAGAGGGGCAGACTATGATGATTTGTTCCAGAGCGGCTGCGTGGGGCTCATAAAGGCTGTAGATAACTTTGATGCGTCAAAGGGCTTTGCTTTTTCTACCTACGCAGTTCCTGTGATAATGGGCGAAATCAAACGTATCTTCCGTGACGGCGGTGCAATTAAGGTCAGTCGTTCCCTTAAAGAAAAGGCGATCAAAGCACAGACGCTCAGAGATAAGTTCGTTAAACGAGAACTCAGAGAGCCCACCGTTTCCGAATTATCGCAAATGCTGGGTTGCTCACTGGAGGAAACAGCAGAGGTGCTGAATGTTATCGCCCCTATGATTTCCCTGAATTCCTCCGGTGAGGACGGAGAAAATACATTGGATATTCCGATTGATGAAAGTGATATGCTGTTTGATCGACTATCCGTTCATCAGCTTATCACACACCTTGATAAAACGGAGCAACAGATTATTAACCTGCGGTATTATAAAGGCTATACGCAGTCAAAAACAGCAAAGGACTTGGGCGTATCCCAAGTCCAGATTTCACGTAAAGAAAAAGCAATACTCCAAAAGCTCAGAAAGCTGATGGAGTAGTATTTAATCTTATAGTTTAGCGAACTGAATATCGACAGCCTGAAGATGCAAAAAACAGGCATATCTGCACATTTTTTCTCTTTCCATAGACAGTATGCCTGCGAAAAAGAAATGCACAGTTATACACTATTCTTTTGTAATTCTTTTTACAACCTCGTCTGCCTCACTGTAAATCTTTTCAATATCAAGGCAAGGGAATTCACCGTTTTCATAAAGGATTTTTCCGTTTACCATAGTGAGCTTGACGCAGTCCTTTGAGCCGCTGTACACAAGATTCTTAGTAACATTATGTACAGGCTGCATACTCGGTTTCTTTAAGTCAATAACGATTAAATCAGCCTTTTTACCCTCATCAATGCAGTCGCAATCGTTCAGTCCCATACATCCTGCTGAACCGACTGTTGCCATTTTCAGAACCTCATTTGCATCTGTTGACGCAGCATCCTTGTTTTTGATTTTCTGCAGTACGCAGGTGAGATACATTTCTCTGAACATATCAAGACCATTGTTTGAGCTTGGTCCGTCAGTACCTATGGCAAGGTTTATGCCTTTTCTTATCATTTTTTCAACAGGTGCCACACCGGAGGCAAGCTTGCAATTTGAACCGCTGTTGATTACTGCATAAACACCGTGCTTTTTATAAATATCAAGGTCCTCATCACATACCCATACACTGTGGAAAGCACCGCCGCCGTAGTTGAAAAGTCCCAGCTTTTCAAAAAGCTCAGTGGGTGTTTTGTTATAGTTATGTATGCAGTTCTGCGTTTCCTCCATCGTTTCGCTGGAATGCATAAAGACAGGTGCCTCATATTTTTCGGCAAGCTTTGAAATGCCCTTCATAATGCTTTCATCAGTGGTGTATTCTGCATGAAAGCCTAATTTATATGAAATCAGCTCATCATAATGATTATATCTGTTGTAGTAATCCTCAAGCAGCGGCACAGATTCCTTGAAATTGTTTACCGCACCGCACATAACAGTCCTGAAGCCTGTTTCAACACTTGCCTTTGCCATATTTTCAGGGAAATAGTACATATCAAAACAGGCGGAAATTCCGCTGGTAAGATATTCTGCAAAAGCAATTTTTGAAAGCTTGTAAACATCATCACCTGTGAGCAAATCCTCAAGAGGGAAGATTTTGTTATACAGCCATTCCTGTAAAGGCAAATCATCACTGAAGCTTCTGCCGAAGGTCATCGCACTGTGGGTGTGCGCATTCTTAAAGCTTGGCATCAGCAGATTGCCCTGCAAATCAATTTCTCTTTCAAAGACAGTATTTTCGCTGTCTTTTTTTGTTTTACCCACATATGCAATTTTACTGCCGTCAACCCATACCTCACCATTATCAATGATATCAAAACCATTATTCATTGTGAGTATTTTACCATTATAAAATCGTATCATTTAAGTATCTCCTTCAGGCTTTTTGAAAATGGGGGATAGGCAATACCCTTATCTGTTATGATTGCCGTGATAAGAGAATTGTCAGTAACATCAAATGCAGGATTAAAGCATTTTGTTTCAGGCAGAGCAGTCGGCTTTTCAAAATACTTTTCCTTGATTTCCTCTTTGTCACGCTCTTCGATTATAATGTCGTCACCGCTTTTGCAGTTGAAATCCACTGTGGAGTATGGACCTAAAACATAAAAGGGTATGCCGTAGTATTTTGCCAGTACTGCCACACCGCTTGTTCCGATTTTATTCGCCGTGTCACCGTTTGCCGCCACTCTGTCACATCCCACCAGAACAGCGTCTATCATACCTTTTTTCATAACAAGGCTTGCCATATTATCACAGATAAGAGTAACATTAATCCCTGCTTTTTCAAGCTCATAGGATGTCAGCCGTGCACCCTGCAGGAGCGGTCTTGTTTCATCACTGTATACCTTGAAATCATATCCCTTTTCCTTGCCTAAAATCAGCGGACCCAAGCCTGTTCCGTATTTGCTTGTGGCAAGCTCTCCTGCGTTGCAGTGGGTGAGTATTCCGTCACCGTCTTTTAACAGTGACAGTCCGTATTCACTGATTTTACGGCACATTTCAATATCCTCATTATGAATTGCAATTGCCTCTTCAATGAGGCTTTTGTTCTCCTCAAAGGCTTTTACCATTCTCGCCGTTGCCCAGCTGAGATTAACAGCCGTAGGCCTTGATGAATCAAGATATTCTTTCAGTTTGTATATGTCCGTGCCTGCAGAAAACTGAGCCATTGCATACCCTGCAAAAATACCGATTGCAGGTGCTCCTCTCACCATAAGTGCTTTTATGGCACCATAAGCCTGCTCCTTGCTTGTGATTTCTACCCACTTTTCTTCATTGGGGAGCAGTGTCTGGTCCAGTATAAAAAGTCTATTGTCAATATATTTTAAATTTTCCATATTAAAAATTACCTGCTGATTTTTTTATCAGATTTTTAAATATCGGTGTAATCCTGTTCGCCGTTTCAGTTACCTCTTCGCTCGTGATAGGTGTCTTGCTGATACCGCAGGCAAGGTTAGTGATAACACTGATACCGCATACTTCAAATCCGCAGTGCTTTGCTGCCTGTGCTTCAATTGCCGTGCTCATTCCAACCGCATCCGCACCGATTGTCTTAGCCATTCTAATCTCTGCAGGCGTTTCAAAATTAGGTCCGCGAAACTGCAGATAAACGCCTGATTTCACCTCAGTGCCTTCCTCTTTGGCAGTTCTTTTTATTATATCTCTCAGCCTTTTTGAATACACTTCACTCATATCAGGGAAACGTAAGCCAATTTCATCATCATTTTTTCCGACAAGAGGAGACTCCACAAAGCTTGAAATATGATCGTCAATTACCATTAAATCACCGATGTGAAAATCACTGCTTATTCCGCCTGCTGCATTGGTCAGAAAGAGTATTTCAGCTCCCATAAGCCTCATAAGTCTGATCGGATTTGCAATCTGCTGCGGCGAGTAGCCCTCATAAAGATGAATACGACCTTGCATAATTACAACATTTTTGTTTTCTAGTCTGCCGAAAACAAATCTGCCCTTATGTCCCGGTGCGGTGGAAACAGGGAAATCCGGTATATCCTTGTAATCAATAATGCACTGCGTTTCAATTTCATCCGCGAGTGCTCCCAGTCCGCTGCCGAGTATGACAGCGATTTCAGGAGTGAAATCCGTTTTACTCCTGATAAACTCCAATTGTTTTTTTAACATAATCATCACCTGCCTTATATTATAAAGGTTTTATACAATTAAATCAACAAATTACTATTGCAATATGATTTTGTTTTTGTTATTATTAATTAGTGATAATATCTTTTTGGAGGAAAACTATGAAAAAGATTATTTCAATTCTTATGTGTCTTGTTTTGGCATGCTGTATTTTTGCAGGCTGCACAAAGCAGGAGGACTTAAAAAGTGACATTGTTCTTATTACCAATGGCGGTGCCGTTAATGATGACGGCTTTAATCAGAGTGCATGGGAGGGTATAACCGCCTATGCTGAGGAGAATTCAATGACCTGCCGTTACTTCCAGCCTGTTCTTGAGGATGGCAAAATTACAGTTGAAAACGTAGAAAAGTATGTTTCACTTTCATCTGAAAACGGTGCTAAGTTCATTATTCTTCCGGGTGAGGAGTTTGCTGTAAGCGCTTATGAAGTTGCAGCAGCTTATCCCGAGATTAATTTTATTCTGATTGATGCGATGCCTCATTCTGCTGACGATACAACTGACCGCTTTGTAAATAATGTTATGAGTGTTTCATTTGATTCTGCTCAGAGCGGCTTTCTTGCAGGTTATATTTCCGTAATGAACGGAAATACTGAGCTCGGATATTTCGGTGAATTCGCAAGCAAAACTTCTGCAAATTACGGTGCGGGTTTTGTACAAGGTGCCGCATATGCTGCGGACAGTCTCGGAAAGCCTGTAACAATTGACTGGGCTGAATATGATTCTGCACTTCTTGATTATAATTTCAATTTCACAATTCAGGCTTGCTATGAAAAGGTCGGCGATCAGTCTGAAGATACATTCAAGGTTAATGTAGTTGACGGTCTGGGTACAGGTACATATACAGAGGGTACCAATGTAACCATCACTGCAAACCCTGCCCCTGAAGGCAAGGTTTTTGATAAGTGGGAAGTGAAAAGTGACACAGATGGTGTTAAGGATAAGAAGGTCAATATTTCCTCCAAAAGTGACTCTTCAATGAATCTTATTGTTGAAAAATGTGACTGTACAATTACCGCCACATATAAGGATGCTGAGGGTGCATATAATGTTGATGTTATGAATGCAGAAGGTGATAAAATTTCATCAACATATAATGTCGGCGAAAATGGTGAATGTGAAATTACAGCTCCTGTAGCTGCTGAAAATAAGGTGTTTGACCACTGGGAAACCTCTTCATCAGCAGAGCTGGAAAATGAGCAGAGTGCAGTAACTAAGGTTAAGAATATAAATGAAAATGTTAAGCTTATTCCTGTTTATAAAACAAGTGATGTGCCTACCTTTAATGTAACTGTAGTTACAGGCGAGGGCGGAGATGGTGAATCAACAGGCAGCGGCTCTTATGTTAAGGGTGATAAAGTAACTGTTGTTTCAGCTCCTCCGAAAGACGGTTATATGTTCTCTCATTGGGTAAATGTTGATGCTTACGGCAACAGCACAGGCATTGCAATGGATAATGAATATAATTATTCGGCAACTTTTGAAATGGTGGACAGATATGCTTCAATTTGTGACACGATGTTCAATCACGGAGTCACAACTGTTTTCAATGGCGGTAACGCAAAGGCAGAGGCAGCTTTCACATCTAAGTGGGATTTCGACTATGATCTGAATGTTATTGCAGCAGGTGAAAAGAATAAGGATGCTTATACAACTGTTGTGAATAATTATGGTGAAGCAATTAAGGATTGCCTTGCAGATTTTCAGGGCGGTTCCGTTTCGCTTGCAAGCTGTGCAACAGACGGTATCTATTCAACCTTTGTATCAAAAGATGAAAAGATTCAGGCGCAGTATGATGAGGTGTATAAAGCACTTGCAAATGGTAAAATCAAGCTTATTCAGGCTCAGAACGGAGCTGGATATGATTTCTGTCAATACTATAAAGAGAATAAATCTTCTAAGTGCGTAACACTTAATGGCTGGTTCCTTGAAGGTGTTCAGATAGGCTGATTATAATGAATAAAACAACCCCCTGCTGACAGAAGCAGGGGGTTGTTTTAGTATAAATTATTGTTTAGTGTATCAACAATGTTTATTGATATTTCGTAGGGAGGGGCTTGTCTCCTGACGAATATAAACTATAATTTAATCAACTATTTACTTGTTTGTCTCATTCTTTATCTGCTTTGCACCAAATATGTCGGCAACCTCTGTAATTGAAATATAGGCATTGGGGTCAATGCTGTGAACGATCTCACGCATTTTACCAACCTGAAATCGGTTAAGAACAAAGTAAATCATCGTTTTGTCTGAATCGGAATAATAGCCCTTTGCATTTAAAAAGGTGATTCCGTTTTCAAAGGTAGAGGACAGCTTTTCACATATTTCCTCCTGCTTTGTTGTGATAATGATTGCGGATTTTGAGCGGTCAAAGCCTTCAATAATATAGTCAATTATTTTGAGTGCTGCAACATAGGTTACTATGGAATACAGCGGAAGAATCCAGCTGTTAATCACGATACCGCAGATTATGTACAGTATTACGTTATATATCATTACAAAGGTTCCCACAGTGATGCTCAGCTTTTTAGCAAAGATAACTGCAAGTACCTCAATTCCGTCGATTGCTCCGCCGTATCGGATTGCAAGACCGCTGCCTATACCTGAGATAAGACCGCCGAATAATGCACAAAGAAATAAATCTCTTCCGGCAAGAGGGGACACAATGCTTACGTCAATAGGCAGAATATCGGTAATCAGCCATGCACTTATTGCATAAATTGCTACAGTAAAAATGGAGTAGATTGTAAATTCAATGCCTTGCTTTTTCAGACCGAAAAGAAATATCGGAATATTTAAAACAATGAGAAACAGTGAAAGCGGAAGATATTCCGGTGTTACCTGAGACAAAAGCATAGATGTGCCTGAGATTCCGCTGTCGTAGAGTTTTACCGGCTGGAGGAAGATTGTTACGCCTATTGCATTTATTATTCCTGCAAAAAATAAAATGATAAAGTTTTTGATTTTAAGATTTTTTAATTTTTTCATATAACAGTCCTTTCCTATTTGTTATATTCTAACATTTTTTGTGCACGATGTCATTCATATACTGATTTATTAACAGTAAATTTTCATTTATCAAATATATAATATAAAACCTATTGACAAAGTAGGATATTAGTGTTATCATTTCCTATTGAAAAGGTAGGTAATAAAATATGAAGGTTTACGCAGATAATGCGGCAACAACAAAATTAAGCGAAAACGCTTTAAATGCAATGATGCCGTTTATGAAAGAAATGTATGGAAATCCGTCCTCCCTCCATACGGCAGGTCAGCAGGCGAAGGAATACCTTGAGCAGGCTCGTGAGGATATTGCTGATTTAATCGGTGCAAAGCCAAGAGAAATATATTTTACTTCAGGCGGAAGTGAGGGAGATAATCAGGCTATCAGAACAGCGGCATATATCGGTGCGAAAAAAGGTAAAAAGCATATTATCTCATCAAAGTTTGAGCATCACGCCGTTTTGCATACATTGTCAGCTCTTGAAAGGGAAGGCTTTTCTGTAACACTGCTTGATGTGTATTCAGAGGGAATTGTAAAGCCTGAGGACGTTGAAAATGCAATTACAGAGGATACCTGTTTTGTTACCATAATGACTGCAAATAACGAGATTGGTACAGTTCAGCCTATAGCTGAAATTGCTGAGATTTGCAGGAAAAAGGGTGTTTTGTTTCATACAGACGCGGTGCAGGCTGTGGGTCATATACCTGTTCATGTAAACGATATGAATGTTGATATGCTGTCGGCATCGGCTCATAAATTTCACGGACCAAAGGGTATCGGTTTTCTTTATGTGAAATCAGGCATACCTTTAAAGAATATGATTGAAGGCGGTGCACAGGAAAGAGGCAAGCGTGCAGGAACAGAGAATATGCCTGCTATCATCGGTATGGCTGCAGCACTTAAAGAGGCAGTTGAGCATCTTGACGAAAATGCAAAAAAGGTCTCAGCAATGCGTGACAGGCTTATTGACGGATTACAGGGGATTGAACGCAGCAGAATCAACGGCGATTTGTCATATCATCTTCCGGGTACGCTCAATATGTGCTTTGAAGGCATTGAGGGCGAAAGTCTTTTGCTGCTGCTTGATATGAGGGGAATATGTGCCTCCAGCGGTTCAGCCTGTACCAGCGGCAGCCTGGACCCGTCTCACGTATTGCTTTCAATCGGTGTTCCTGTCGAGATTGCACACGGCTCTCTTCGTCTTTCAATCAGCGAGTATAACACGATGGAGGAAATGGAGCATATTATAAAATCCGTTCCTGAGGTAGTGTCGTACCTGCGTTCCATATCCCCTGTGTGGGAAAAAATTACAAGTGAGGAAAAATAATTATGGCTCTTTATTCAGAAAAAGTGATGGACCACTTTACAAATCCAAGAAATGTTGGTAAAATTGAGAATGCAGACGGTGTAGGTGAAGTCGGCAACGCGAAATGCGGAGATATAATGAAAATATATATCAAGGTGTCTGACGACGGTATTATCGAGGATGTTAAGTTCAACACCTTTGGCTGTGCATCCGCCATTGCGTCAAGCTCAATGGCTACAGAGATGATAAAAGGACAGCCTGTTGATAAAGCACTTGAGCTGACCAACAAGGCAGTTGTTGAGGCTCTTGATGGTTTGCCTGCTGTTAAAGTTCACTGCTCCGTTCTTGCAGAAGAGGCTGTCAAAATGGCAGTCAGGAATTATTACGATAAGAAAGGCATTTCCTATGAACCTTCACAGTTTTGTGAGGGCAACTGTGAATGCTGCGGAGAACATTAAATGATTAAGGATATTCAGCAAGAGATTATTAAGTTAAAAAAAGAAAACGATATTTGTATTTTAGCTCATTGCTATCAGTCACCGGAAATACTGGAGGTTGCTGATTTTGTGGGTGATTCCTTTGCACTTTCCGTTGAGGCTTCAAAGGTTAAAAATAAAACAGTTATAATGTGCGGTGTGCGTTTTATGGCCGAAACCGTTAAAATTCTTTCACCTGATAAAAAGGTTATACTTTCTAATCCTGACGCAGGATGTCCTATGGCTGAGATGATGGACAGGGAAGTGATTGCACAGGTTAAGGAGCAGTATCCTGATTATACGGTTGTGGCTTACATAAATACTACCAGTGAGCTGAAAACAATCTGTGATGTCTGTGTTACATCCTCATCGGCTCTTAATATTTGTAAAAAAATTGAAAATGATAATATACTTTTTATTCCGGATTGTAATTTAGGCGACTGGATTGCAAAGCAGCTCCCTGAAAAGAATTTCAAACTCCTGAACGGCGGCTGCCCAACACACGCAAAAATGTCTGCTAACGATGTGACAAAGGCGAAAGCAGAACATCCTGACGCACTGTTTCTTGTTCACCCTGAATGTAAGCCTGAGGTTGTGGCTCTTTCTGACTATGCAGGCTCGACTACAGGTATTATGAATTTTGCAAAGCAGAGTAATGCAAAGGAATTTATTATCGGCACTGAAAACAGTATTGTGACACATCTTCAGCTTGAGTGCCCTGATAAGAAATTCTATCCGCTTTCAAAGGATTGCATCTGCCACAATATGAAAGCAACAACACTCGTCGATGTTCTGAATTGCTGTAAGGGTGAATTCGGTGAGGAAATCACCCTTGATGAAGAAATTTATCAGGGTGCAAAAAGATGTATTGATGAAATGATAAGGCTTGGTTAGGAAAAGTATTATGTGTAAAAAAGCAATTATCGCAATGAGCGGTGGCGTTGATTCCAGCGTTGCCGCTTTTCTTATGAAAGAAAAAGGCTTTGACTGTATCGGCGCAACAATGAAGCTTTATGATAACGAGGATATTTCCGTCAGTAAAGAAAAGACCTGCTGCTCCCTTGATGATATCGAGGATGCACGTGCGGTTGCAAGACGTCTTTCAATGCCGTATTATGTTTTCAATTTTAAGGACGAATTCAAGGAAAAGGTAATAGATAAATTTATCAGCACATATGAAAACGGTGGTACGCCCAATCCTTGTATTGACTGCAACAGATACCTCAAGTTCAAAAAGTTGTTTCAGAGAATGGAGGAGCTTGAATACGATTATGTTGTAACCGGCCATTATGCAAAGGTTGTTGAAAAGAACGGCTGGTTTTATCTGAAAAAAGCAGTTGATGATACAAAGGACCAAAGCTATGTGCTCTATTCCTTAACACAGAATCAGCTTTCGCATATTCTTTTACCGCTTGGTGAATATTCCAAAGCTGAAATCAGAGAAATTGCAGAAGAGCAAGGCTTTTTGAATGCAAGAAAAAAGGACAGCCAGGATATCTGCTTTGTGCCTGATGGCGACTATGCCGCCTTTATTGAGGGCTATAATGGTAAAACATATCCTGCAGGCAATTTTATTGACAAGCAGGGGAATGTACTCGGTCAGCATCAGGGGATAATCCGATATACAAATGGTCAGCGAAAGGGACTTGGCGTTGCTTTCGGAAAGCCGATGTATGTTGCCGATAAGGATATAAATCATAATACAGTTACTCTATGTACCAATGAAGAGCTGTTCTCGGATACTTTAACGGCAGATGATTTTAACTGGCTTATTCCTGACCCTGCAAAAGAAATAAAGTGTAAAGCACGTGTAAGGTATAATATGAAGGAACAGCTGGCAACTGCATATATTTTGGAGAACGGCAGGGTGAAAATTGTTTTTGATGCACCGCAGAGAGCAATTACAAAGGGTCAGGCAATTGTTCTGTATGATGAGGATATTGTGCTTGGCGGAGGTACAATCATTTAATGGAAAATGGTAATACAAATTGGCAGCAGTCTGTTACTGCTGTTGTTATTAAAGATAATAAAGTCCTGCTTGGCAGACATACATATGGTGCAGGTAAGGGAAAGCTGATTATTCCCGGAGGGTATGTCAATGTTGGTGAATCTCCGCAGGAGGCAGTAAAAAGGGAATATCTTGAAGAGACAGGAATTACCATCGAGCCAAAGGATATAATTGGTATAAGATTCAATTCCCACGATTGGTATGTGGCTTTCACAGCAGATTATATCAGCGGTCAGCCGAAATCCGATTGCGATGAAAACAGTGAAGTTGTCTGGCTTGATGTTAATGAAGCCTTGCAGCATAACGATGTTCCCGAGCTCACAAAAAGACTTATCGAAAGTGCACTGAATCATAATGCACCATTTAAAAGAACTGCGTTTCACAGTGCAGAAAGCAATAGTCCATATTCACTTTATGTAAAATGATTTTCAAAAAAACAGAACGTTATGAAACTGTCTGCAGCTTTATAACGTTCTGTTTTTCTACTATTTATTATATAAAAATTCTTATGTCAGTTTAACTGAACCTCAATTGGTTTGCCGCCGTTTTCTCTTGACTCATCAGCCAGATAAACGCAGAGATGACCTGCAACGGAATCAAAAATAGATGTGCAGGCAAGACTTGGATTTTCACCCTTGATAAACTTTACAAAGTCAGCAGTAAGTCTTTCGTCACCGCCGCCGTGTCCGCCGTATGCACCGACCATATCGCCTGTAACATTCAGGTCAACCTCTTCAATATCGCATTCCTCATTATGTGCATCAGGTGATGGATTGATTTTTGAAACATAGAATTTTGATTCCTCAAAGTTGCCGTAAATCTCCCCCTTAGTGCCGATAATATGTATTTTTCTGAGTGACTGTGATGAGCCACCGACCATATTGTGTGTGCCTGTTGCACCGCTTGCAAAGTTAACAAGTACGGACTGATGATCTACAACATTGTTGTCACATTTATAAATGCATCTTGCGTATGGACTGTCACTCTTCATCAGTGCAATTTTATCCTCAATTGTAGGATTTTCAATGTGCTCAAGCTTATCCCATACATAGAATGCCCATCTGTCCGGATGATCAATATAAAGACGCTTTGTGGAGAAATCACAGGTGTCTACATAAGGGCAGTCCTTCATACAGATTGTTCCTGCACCCTCAGGCGCATTCTCAGGCTTGAACTGATACTTGCTGCCAAAGGAGGAAATGGAAACAGGCTTTGTTTCACTCATAAACCACATCATAAGATCAATATCATGACAGCATTTTGCAAGAAGCATGGTTGTGTGGCATTTGTCTGAATTTGCCCATTTGCCTCTGATGTATGATGTTGAAAGGTGGTGATATGAAACATGTTCGGTAGTCTGAATATTAATGATGTCACCGATTTCACCCTTGACAATACGCTCTTTAATTCCATAATAAAATGGTGTATATCTCAGCACGTGACAAATCATAACCTTAGAGTTATTCTTTTTTGCACAGTCAACAAGCTCACGCATTTCCTTTTCATTTACTGCAAAAGGCTTTTCAAGCAGCATATCATAGCCTGCGTTCAGAAGGGGAACCGCTGTTTCAATATGCTGTTCATCCATAGTTCCGTTGATAATCGTATCTGCAAGTCTGCCTTTTTTTGCAAGCTCCTGTGCAGATTCAAAGCACATATCCTCACTGAAGCCGAAGTATTCCATACAGTGCTTGCGTCTTACAGGATTCGGGTCGGCAACACCGACGATTTTTAACAGCTCCGGATTTGTTTTGGCAAGCTCGCTGTATACCAATGCTCGATGACCTGCTCCGACAATGATTGCAGTAACCGGTGAATTTTCCATATCTGTTTACCTCTAATGCATAAATGTTTTTGTATATAGTTTGGCAGACTAAAATCCAACAGCCTGAAATGCAAAATAATGGCGCATTTGCACATTTTTTACCTTGTCATACGGCAGTATGACTGCATCAAAGAAATGCACAACTGCACTCATTATTTGGCATTTCAGGTGCGAGGCATTTTACAAAGAGCTGATTTTGGCTTAGACAAGGCAAAAAGCACAGGTATACTGGCGTATGCCGAGTATTTTTAACGCAGTATAAGACGAAATCAACCTTTGTAAAACGATTGCTTTTTAGTCTGTCAAACTATAATAAACCTATAGTTATTAAAATTCAAGATTAAAATTAATTTTTTTGAATATTGACAGAGAAATATATAAATCTTATAATAATTAAAAATTAAGAACAAAAATGATGTAAGTAATCAGGTGATAAATTGAAAAAACTTCTTGTCTATTTAAAGGGGTATATTGTGCAGTCTGTCCTTGCACCACTGTTCAAGCTGCTTGAGGCTTCCTTTGAACTTATTGTACCTCTTGTTATTGCATCCATAATTGATGTTGGTATTCATAATAATGATAAAACGTATATTTATCAGCGCAGCGGTGTGCTCGTCTGCCTTGCCCTTGTGGGTATGATTGCAGCAATTACAGCGCAGTTCTTTGCTGCTAAGGCTGCCACAGGCTTTGGCAGAAAGCTGAGGCATTCACTGTATGATAAAATACAGTCCCTGTCCTTCAATGAGCTTGATCATATCGGCACATCAACACTGATTACAAGAATGACCAATGATGTCAATCAGGTGCAGAATGGTGTTAATTTGGTTTTAAGGCTTCTGCTGCGTTCACCGTTCATTGTAATCGGTGCAATGGTTATGGCATTTTTCATTGATGTAAAATGTGCTTTTATTTTTCTTGTTGCTATTGTCCTGTTGTCCGTTGTGGTTTTCGGTATTATGGCTTATACCATACCGAAGCATAAGAGCATTCAGTCCAAGCTCGACGGTGTAACGTTGATCACACGTGAAAACCTGACCGGTGCAAGAGTAATCAGAGCCTTTACAGGTGAGGAGAATGAAATTGCAGAATTCAGTAAGCGTAATACCGCTCTTTCATCACTGCAGAAGGCTGTCGGCAGAATATCTGCACTTTTAAATCCTGTAACCTATGTGATTATCAATATTGCCATTGTTGTTCTTGTTTACACAGGTGCACTTCGTGTGGATATCGGTGATTTAACACAGGGACAGGTTGTGGCTCTGTATAATTATATGAGTCAGATTCTCATTGAACTTATCAAGCTTGCAAATCTCATTGTTTCTGTAACGAAAGCCTTTGCATCAGCTGACAGAATCAATAATGTTCTTGAGCAGGATAATACCCTTGAGCACAACAGCAATGATATTACATCTGATGCCTATATTGAATTTGATAAGGTTTCGCTGACGTATAAAAATGCAGGTGAGGAAACGCTGACTGATATTTCCTTTAAGGCAGAAAAAGGTGACGTTATAGGAATTATAGGCGGTACAGGCTCAGGCAAATCCAGTCTTGTATCACTTATTCCTCATTTTTATGATGCAACAGGCGGCTGTGTTTATGTTGATTCAAAGGATGTAAAAAGCATGGATAATATCGCTTTGCGTGACAAGATAGGCTTTGTTCAGCAGAAAGCTGTTTTGTTTAAGGGTACTGTCCGCGACAATATGAAATGGGGCAAAAAGGATGCCACAGATGATGAAATCATTGACGCTCTTAAGAAAGCACAGATTTATGATATCATTGCTGACAAGGGCGGTCTTGATTTTGATATTGCACAAAACGGTGCAAACCTTTCAGGTGGACAGAAACAGCGTCTTTCCGTTGCACGTGCATTGGTGCGTAAACCAGAAATATTGATTCTTGATGATTCCTCATCTGCTCTTGATTTTGCCACAGAGGCAAGGCTTAGAGAAGAACTTTATAATCTTAGCTATAAACCTACAGTGTTCATCGTATCTCAGCGTGCATCCTCCGTAATGAGTGCAGATAAGATTATCACGCTTGATGACGGTCAGTGTGTGGGCTTAGGAACACATAGTCAGCTCCTTGAAAGCTGTGATGTTTATAAGGAAATTTATTCTTCACAGTTTGGAAAGGAGGATGAATAATGAACAGTAAGGAAACCTTGAAAAAGGTATGGAAATATATTGATAAATATAAGTATTTCCTGATCCTTTCCATGATTTTTGCCGTTATTACCGTATCACTTACGCTTTATGCTCCTATACTTGTGGGAAGAGCAATTGACTGTATTGTCGGTGCAGGCAATGTTGATTTTGCCGAAATAGGAAGAATTCTGATTAAGCTCGTCATCATTATTCTGATTACTGCCGTTGTTCAGTGGCTTATGAATGTGTGCAATAATAAAATTGCATACAATGTTTCAAGGGATCTGAGACAGCGTGCTTTTGTTAAAATAGAAAATCTTCCGTGCTCGTATCTTGATTCCCATGCTAAGGGCGATATTGTCAGCCGTGTAATCAATGATGTGGATCAGCTGTCTGACGGACTGCTGATGGGCTTTACACAGTTTTTCACAGGTATCGTTACGATTATCGGTACAATCGGCTTTATGCTGTCCATCAATGTGTGGATAACGCTTGTTGTTGTGCTTGTCACACCGCTCTCATTTTTTATTGCAAGATTTATTGCCAAGAAAACGTATAAAATGTTTTCGCTCCAGTCCAAGACAAGGGGAGAGCAGACTGCTTTTATTGATGAAATGATTTCCAACCAGAAGGTTGCGGAAGCCTATAATATGAATGATGAAAATCTGGAACGCTTTGATGATATAAATAATCGTCTTGCAGACTATTCACTGAAAGCGACCTTCTTTTCCTCAATAACAAATCCTGCCACACGCTTTGTAAACAGTATTGTGTATGCAGCCGTTGCATTGTTTGGTGCTATTCTGGCAGTGAACGGCGGCATAACAGTCGGTATTCTTTCAAGCTTTCTTGCATATGCCAACCAGTATACAAAGCCTTTTAACGAAATCAGCTCTGTTGTTACCGAGCTTCAGAATGCTCTTGCCTGTGCCTCACGTGTGTTGAATCTGATTGAAGAGGAAAGCGTAACACCTGACAGAAAAGATGCAGTTGATATTGAAAATCCGCAGGGTGAAATTGAAATCAGAAATCTTGCCTTTTCTTATTCACCTGAAAAGGAGCTGATTACCAACCTGAACCTTAAGGTGAAGCCGGGTCTGACCGTAGCAATCGTCGGTCCTACCGGCTGCGGTAAAACAACGCTTATTAATCTTCTTATGCGTTTTTATGATGCAAACAGCGGTAAAATTTTGATTGACGGCAATAATATTCTGGATATCACACGTAATTCGCTGAGAAAAAATATAGGTATGGTACTTCAGGATACCTGGCTTAAGAGCGGTACAATCGCCGAAAATATAAGATTGGCTAATCCGAATGCAACAGATGAAGAGATTGTTGACGCAGCAAAGGCAGCACATGCCCATTCCTTTATCAAACGTTTGCCGGACGGATATCAGACCTTTATCGGCGAGGACGGCGGCTCACTTTCACAGGGACAAAAGCAGTTGCTTTGTATTACTCGTCTGATGCTTTCTCCACCGCCGATTCTTATCCTTGATGAGGCAACCTCCTCCATTGATACAAGAACAGAGATTAGAATACAAAAAGCATTTAATAAGCTGATGCAGGGCAGAACAACCTTTATTGTTGCGCACCGCCTTTCAACCATTAAAAATGCAGATGTTATTCTCGTAATGAACGACGGAAATATTATCGAAAAGGGTAATCATAAAGAGCTCTTTGAAAAGAAAGGCTTTTATTACACCCTTTATAATTCACAGTTCCCAAAGCAGGAATAAAGATACCCCCAAAGGATTGTTTAGTTAATCAATAATGTTATTGACATTCTGTAGGGGACGATTCCATATCGTCCCACAATATTGAAAAACAATTGGGTGGATATTGAATCCACCCCTACGATATTTTAGAATCCTTATGTATCATATAATATTTTGTACATAAGGATTTATTCCTGTGTTTTTTCAGATGCTCTGTACTTGTTTTAGCGGACCGGTACAGAGTTTTCTTTTTGTTTGATTTTATTGTTATACTGCTCACCTCCATTCCGTAAAATAAAAAATGCACAGCCGAAGCTGTGCAATAAAACACACGCTCCGAATTGTCGCCAAACAAAACTCATTATCAACATAGTGCGTTGAATAAAGCGTGCATTTTTATCAAAATAAAATAGCACACTACTATTGATAATCATTAAGTTTTGTTTGGCAATCTGATTATATCATTAATTCCACATCAAGTCAATAAACAAAAGCAGCGGCTGTCTTAACCGAATGAGACAGTCACTGCTTTTATGATACAAATCAATATTCAATTTCGCCCTTATAAACAAGGTTACAGTCACCGGTAAGGGTTACCTTTTCGTCAGTATAATTGACGATTAAGTCGCCGCCCTTGACCTTTACTGTGATGTTTTCACCCTTACTGCAGTAGCCGTTTTCCACTGCACAGATAACCGCTGCACAGGCACCTGTACCGCATGCCTGTGTTTCACCGTTTCCGCGTTCCCATACACGCATTTTAAGTGTTGTTTCATTTACAACTCTTACAAATTCCGTGTTGATTCTTTCGGGGAATATCTCCGCTGTTTCAAACTGCGGACCGATATCCGGCAGCTTCACCTTGTCCACATTATCAACAAATACCACGCAGTGCGGATTGCCCACAGCACAGCAGTTGATTTTATATTCCTGACTGCCGATAACAGCAGGGGTGCTGATGATTTTCTCACCCTCAAGATTTACAGGTATTTTATTCGGCTCAAGCTCGGCTTTTCCCATATCAACCGTAACGGATGAAACCTTACCGTTTCTTGTGAAGAGTGAAAGTGCCTTAATATCCGAAGCTGTTTCAATGGACATCTGCTCTTTTTTCACAATGTTATTGTCGTAGAGAAATTTGCCGACACAGCGGATTGCGTTGCCTGCCATTTTGCCCTCAGAGCCGTCAATGTTGAATATTCTCATCTTAGCATCGGCAATTTCACTTTCCTCAATCAGCACAATACCGTCACCGCCGATACCCTTGTGCCTGTCGGTGAACTCAATTGCAAAGCTTTCAGGGCAGGTGATGATACCGCATTGATTGTTGAAGAAAATGTAATCATCGCCTGTGCCGTGCATTTTAGAGAATTTCAGAATTCCTTTTTCCTCACGCATATCATTGATGTCAACAAGCTCCGTGTTTGTCTCCTTGTAGCGTGATGCAATAATATCTGCAATGGCATTGGCGGTATCAAGTGAAGTAATTGTTGCGGTTCCAAGCTGGTTCGCTCTGTTGTGGAGCTTAATATAATCTGCAATGGACTTTTTGTCGCTCTTGCCTGTATAGACAATATAGTCAAGCTGACCGGATTCCACAAGGTCCATAATTGAGTTATCCTCACGCAGCTTGTTCACTACGGACACCTCAATTCCGAGACTTTCAATTGCCTTTGCAGTTTCAGGCGTAGCCCATATTTTCGCGCCTAAATCGTCAAGCTTTTTCGCGAGATTGACGATTTCAAATCTGTCCTGTTTTGTAACGGTAATCAGCACACCGTGATTATCCTTACGGTGAAAATCTGTTTTAAAACCTGCGGAAACAAGTCCCTTGAACAATGCCTCAACAAGATTTTTACCAACGCCGAGAACTTCGCCTGTTGACTTCATTTCAGGTCCCAGCTTTGAGTTGACATCATTGAGCTTTTCAAAGCTGAATACAGGAACCTTGACCGCATAGTAAGGCGGTGTCCTGTAAAGTCCTGTGCCGTAGCCAAGCTCTGTGAGTGAAGAGCCAACCATGATTTTTGTTGCCAGCTCAACCATAGGAACATTTGTTACCTTGCTGATGTAAGGAATCGTTCTGGAAGCTCTCGGATTCACCTCGATCACATAAAGCTCATTCTGATAAATGAGATACTGAATGTTAACAAGTCCTTTTGTTCCCAGTGAGAGTGCCAGCTTCTGCGAAATGTCACAGACCTTTTCAAGCATCATATCGTTGAGATTGTATGGAGGATAAACTGCTATGGAGTCGCCTGAATGAACGCCTGCACGTTCAATATGCTCCATAATACCCGGAATAAGTACATCCTTACCGTCTGAGATACAGTCAACCTCAAGTTCAGTACCCATCATATATTTGTCAACCAGAACTGGATTCTCAATGCCTTGTGCAAGAATGATGTCCATATATTGACATACATCATCATCCGTGTATGCGATAGTCATATTCTGACCGCCGATAACATAGGACGGACGGAGCAGAACAGGGTATTCAAGCCGGTTTGCAGCCGCAAGCGCTTCTGACAAAGTCATTACACTTTCGCCTTTCGGTCTGAAAATGCCGAATCTCTCAAGCAGTGCGTCAAAGCGTTCTCTGTCTTCAGCAACGTCAATTGACTCAGCGCTTGTACCAAGAATGGTAATTCCATTGTCGTCAAGGAACTTGGTCAGCTTGATTGCTGTTTGTCCGCCGAAGGCTACTACAACGCCAATCGGATTTTCTGCCTTGATGATGTTCATAACATCCTCATCCGTCAGCGGTTCAAAGTAAAGCCTGTCACCGGTGTCAAAGTCGGTTGAAACGGTTTCAGGGTTGTTGTTTATCAGAATAACCTCGTAGCCGAGCTCCTTAAGAGTCCATACACAGTGAACGGAGGAATAGTCAAACTCGATGCCCTGACCGATTCGGATAGGACCTGAGCCCAGTACGATGATTTTTTCTTTATTTGATTTTGCAAGTGCTCTTGACTCGCAGTGCTTGTCGTAGGTTGAGTAGAAATACGGTGTCTCCGCCTCAAACTCTGCACCACAGGTGTCAACCATTTTATATACGCAGTCGCGGTGATAGGCAAGCGTGCCGCCGCTGATTTTTTCAAGCGCCTTGTCGGTGTAGCCGAGCTTTTTGCCTTTAAGGTACGCCTCTTCGGATAACGGCTTGCCGTCAATTTCCGTTTCATAATCGGCAAGATTTTTCAGCTTTGAAAGGAACCACTCGTCAATCATTGTGATTTTGTGGATTTCCTCAATGCTGATGCCCTGTTTGATTGCCTTGAAAACGCTGAACAGCCTTATGTCATCCTGATCACTCAGCTTTGCCATAATATCCGCATTGTCAAGTGCTTTGTTGTTCAGTGTGTCAAGTCCGATTTCAGCACCGCGCACAGCCTTCATAATTGCCATTTCAAAGTTAGGTGCAATGCTCATAACCTCGCCAGTGGCTTTCATCTGGGTACCCAGTTTTCTTGAAGCGTTGACAAATTTGTCGAAGGGCCACTTAGGAAGCTTAACCACAACATAGTCGAGTGTCGGCTCAAAGCAGGCACAGGTTTTCCCTGTAATATCATTTCTGATTTCATCAAGAGTATAACCAAGTGCAATCTTTGTTGTCACCTTTGCAATCGGATATCCTGTTGCCTTTGATGCCAGTGCTGATGAACGTGAAACTCTCGGATTTACCTCAATAACAGAGTATTCAAAGCTTTCGGGATTCAGTGCAAACTGACAGTTGCAGCCGCCCTCAATACCAAGCTCCGTGATAATGTCAAGTGATGCCGAGCGGAGCATCTGGTATTCCTTGTCAGCAAGTGTAACCGCAGGAGCAATAACGATACTGTCACCGGTGTGAACACCGACAGGATCAAAGTTTTCCATTGAGCAGACTGCAATCACATTGCCCACGCTGTCACGCATAACCTCAAATTCGATTTCCTTCCAGCCGGCGATGTAGCGCTCAACCAGTACCTGTGTGATAGGGGAGAGCATCAGACCGTTTTTCGCAATGATTTCAAGCTCTTTTTCATCGTGGGCAACACCGCCGCCTGCACCGCCTAAGGTGAATGCAGGACGTATGATTACAGGATAGCCGATATCGTTTGCGATTTCCTTAGCATGTTTAACGGTGTATGCAATATCACTCGGTACAACGGGCTGATTGATTTTAACCATTGTGTCGCGGAACATCTGCCTGTCCTCAGCCTTGTCGATTGCCTGAGCATTTGTTCCGAGCAGCTTAACACCCATTTTTTCAAGGTAACCGTTCTTCGCAAGCTGCATACCGATTGTAAGTCCTGTCTGCCCTCCAAGACCGCAGAGGATGGAATCAGGACGCTCTTTTTCAATAATTCTTTTAACGGTTTCTTCAGTCAGCGGCTCAAGATAAATATGGTCTGCAAGTGCCTTGTCCGTCATAATTGTAGCCGGGTTTGAGTTTACGAGTACAACCTCGATTCCCTCATCTTTGAGCACGCGGCATGCCTGTGCGCCTGCATAGTCAAACTCAGCAGCCTGTCCGATAACAATAGGACCTGAGCCGATAACCAAAACTTTTTTAATATCTTTATTAAGAGGCATCAGTCTTTACCTCCCATCATAGCAATGAATTTGTCAAAAATAAATCTTGTGTCGTGAGGACCTGAGCAAGCCTCAGGGTGAAACTGAACGGAGAACGCTTTTTTGTCTTCGTAGTCCACGCCTTCACAGGTTTCATCATTTGCATTGATGTAGCTTACCTTACCGCCTGCAAGCTCCACAGTCTCATTAATAACGGCATAGCCGTGATTCTGTGATGAAATAAAGGTTCTGCCTGTTTCAAGATTTTTAACAGGCTGATTCACACCTCTATGACCATATTTCAGCTTTGTTGTTCTTCCGCCCATAGCAAGTGCCAGAAGCTGGTGACCTAAGCAGATTGCAAATATCGGCTTTTTGCCGACTATTTTTTTCAGCTCTTCAATCGCCTCTGTGTTTTCCTCAGGGTCTCCCGGTCCGTTTGAAAGCATAATGCCGTCAGGGTTCAGTGACAGAATGTCCTCAGCCTTTGTGTTGTACGGAACTACGGCAACATTGCAGCCGCGTTTATTAAGCTCTCTTACAATATTTTTCTTTGTGCCGTAATCAATGAGCACAACATTGTATTTATGTTTATCAGACGCACGCATATACGGCTTGTCGCAGGAGACGGATTTAACCGCATTCTGTACCGAATAAGCCTTGAGCTTTTCCATATCCACATTGTCAGGATTGTCGGTAATCACTGCGTTCATTACACCGTATTCCCTGATGATTTTTGTTATCTCTCTTGTGTCAACATCATATACACCGACAATATTATTGTCCTTGAGATACTGCTCAAGTGTATATTTACATCGGAAATTTGACGGTGCATCACAGTATTCACGGACAATGTAAGCACTTACAGCGCTTTGGGTGCTTTCCGTATCCTCGTCAATAAAGCCGTAGTTGCCGATAAGAGGAAAGGTCTGCATAACAATCTGTCCGTAATAGCTGGGGTCAGTCAGCGTTTCAATGTATCCTCCCATACCTGTGGTGAATACAAGCTCGCCTAAAACCTCACCTTTAGCACCGAAGCTCCTGCCCTCAAACACATCACCGTTTGCAAGGCAAATATAAATTTTACTATCCATAATTTTCTTCCCATTTTGTTGTAGGGGAGGGTCTCTGTGCCCTCCTGCAAAATATAGTTTTTCGTAGAGTTTGCTAAACTATACGAAAAACTACGGGCAGGCGTAGTAACCTGCCCTGCAAATATTGTTATTATCCTAACAATTTAACAAGTACTGCCTTCTGTGCGTGAAGTCTGTTTTCGGCCTCATCAAAAATCTCATCTGCGTGAGCCTCAAATACCTTAGCAGTGATTTCCTCTTCTCTGTGAGCAGGCAGACAGTGGAGCACCATTGCATCATTCTTGGCAACTGCCATAACCTCATCGTTAATCTGGAAGTTCTTGAAAATCTTTTCTCTTTCTGCCTTCTCTTCCTCCTGACCCATTGATGCCCATACATCTGTATAAATTACGTCCGCATCCTTAGCGCAAGCGAGAATATCATTACTGCACATGAATTCGCCGTTTTCCTCAGCCCATTTCATAATTTCAGTGTCAGGCTTATATCCGTCAGGGCAGGCAATTGCACAGCTCATACCCATGCTGATTGCACCTACAATAAGGCTGTTTGCCATATTGTTTCCATCGCCGATAAAGCACATTTTCAGTCCGTCGAAACTGCCCTTGAATTCACGAATGGTCATAAGGTCAGCAAGAACCTGACATGGGTGGCAGAAGTCGGTAAGACCGTTGATTATCGGGATACTTCCGTATTCAGCAAGATCCTCAACTTCCTTCTGTTCAAATGTACGGATCATAATTCCGTCAAGGTAGCGTGAAAGAACTCTTGCCGTATCCTGAACAGGCTCGCCTCTTCCTATCTGAAGATCGTTTGAAGAGAGGAACAGAGGATATCCGCCGAGCTGATACATACCTGTTTCAAAGCTTACTCTTGTTCTGGTTGAGCTTTTCTGGAAAATCATACCCAGTGTTTTGCCCTTAAGGTGATGATGCTCAATACCGTGCTTTGTCTCATACTTGAGCTGGTCAGCAAGGTTGAGGATATCCAGAATATCCTTCTGCTCTAAATCCTGTAACTTTAATAAATGCTTCATTGTTCGATTACCTCTTTCAAAATATTAAGTCCCTCGTCAAGCTCAGCTTTGCTGATATTAAGAGCAGGCAAGAGCCTGATTTTTGTTTTTGCTGTCAATACTAACAGTCCCTTTTCAAGGCACTGATTCGCAACAGTCTTTGCATCCTTTTCAATTTCTACACCAAGCATTAAGCCCATACCGGATACCGACTTAACACCCTTGATGTTCATTAAAAAAATCTTGATATATTCGCTTTTTTCTTTAACGCTTTCAAGAAATGCGTCATCAATTCTCTCAACAATTGAGCAGGCACCTGCCGCACAAATCGGATTACCGCCGAAGGTTGAGCCGTGTGAACCTGCAGTAACAACATCCTTTACCTTTTCACCGAAAAGGACTGCACCCATTGGCAGACCGCCTGCCATACCCTTAGCCGTTGAAACAATGTCAGGTGTGATATCAAAATTCTGATAAGCAAAATATTTGCCTGTTCTTCCGTTGCCTGTCTGTACCTCGTCAACTATAACAAGAATATCCTTTTCACTTCCGAGCTTTTCAATCGCCTTTACAAAATCGTAATCAAGGTTGTTTACACCGCCTTCTCCCTGCACACATTCAAACATAACGGCACATACATCTTTTGTTGCCATTTCGTTCAGTGCATCAATGTCATTTGCAGGGCAGTATTTAAAGCCCTGTGTGAACGGGCCGAATGTGGTGTGAAAACTGTCCTGTCCTGTAGCTGCAAGAGTCGTTATTGTTCTGCCGTGAAATGAGTTAACAAGTGTAATGATTGTGCTTCTGCCTTCACCGTATTTGTCAAAAGAATATTTTCTTGCAAATTTGATTGCACCTTCATTTGCCTCAGCTCCGCTGTTAGCGAAAAATACTTTTTTCATATCGCTCTTTTCACAAAGCAGTTCAGCAAGCCTTGCACAAGGTGAGGTGTAATAAAGATTGCTTACGTGCTGTAATTTGTCGAGCTGTTCGGTTACAGCCTTTTTCCAATCATCGTCACCGATACCGAATGCCGTTACACCGATACCTGAGCCGAAATCTATGTATTTCTTACCATTCTCATCATACAGTGTTGAACCCTTGCCCTCCTTAAGAACAACGTCAAATCTGCCGTATGTATGAGCAACGTATTCATTATCTAATTCTTTGGTATTCATTTTTGCTCCTTATATGCTTAATCATCTCTTTTGCGGCACAAAAGAATGGTATATTAAATTAATAGAATGGATTATCCGTTTATTATTATCTTGACCTGAACATGGTTCCCATACCCTCATCCGTAAGCAATTCCATAAGAATAGAGTGGGGAACACGTCCGTCAATAATAAATGCTTTTTTTACACCCTCACGCAGTGCCTGTGTCATGGAATCAATCTTCGGTATCATACCGCCGCTGATGATGCCCTCAGCAATAAGTGCAGGTGTGTCTGAAATATAGACTCTGTGAATCAGTGTGGAATCATCATCTTTATCTCTGAGAAGTCCTACAATATCAGTCATAGAAATAAGAGCCTCTGCCTTTAAAGCTCCTGCAATTGCTGCAGCAGCTGTGTCCGCATTAATATTATAGCAGCAGCCGTTTTCATCATAGCCTATGGTGGATATAACAGGAATCCAGCCGTTGTTAAGTATCTCGTTCACAGCATCCATATTGACCTCTGTTATTTCACCCACATAGCCGTGTTTGTCATCAAGAGGCCTGCATTTGAGCATATTTCCATCCATACCTGAAAGTCCGATTGCGTGACCGCCGTAGTTGCCAATCTGACAAGCAAGGTCCTTGTTCACTTTTCCTGCAAGCACCATCTGTACAACATCAATTGTATCCTTGTCCGTTACTCTCAAGCCGTCAAGAAACTTGCTTTCAATATTCATTTTATCGAGTGTTTTGTTAATTGAAGGACCTCCGCCGTGCACAAGCACAACTTTGATTCCTATAGTAGAAAGCAGTACAAGATCGCGCATTACTGCTTCCTTCAGTTCATCGTTAATCATTGCGTTTCCGCCGTATTTTACAACGATGATTTTCTTCCTGTACATCTGAATATTCGGCAGAGCGTGTGCAAGTATCTCCGCCTTCTGTGCATTATTAATATCCATTGCTTTATCTCCTTTAGGTTCTGTAATCTCCGTTGATTTTTACATAATCATATGTAAGATCGCAGCCCCACGCTGTTGCGCTTTCTTCACCCTGATTAAGATTGATATCAATATAAATTTCATCAGCAGATAAAATTTCTGCTGCCTTTTCTTCACTGAATTCAACGCCTGAGCCGTCCTTACAAACGGTAACAGTTCCCTTATCGGATCTTAAATCAACATCAACCTTGTTGATATCAAATTCAGCGTCAGCATAACCGATAGCACAAAGAACTCTGCCCCAGTTTGCATCCTCGCCGAACATAGCCGCTTTAAAGAGAGAGGAGCACACAACACTCTTTGCAATAGTGATAGCAGTGTCCTTATCCTGAGCACCTGTGCATAAGCATTCCAGAAGCTTGCTTGCACCCTCACCGTCCTTTGCAAGCATTCTTGTAAGGTTTGACATTACTTCGTAAAGTGCCTGCTTGAAGATATCATATTCCTTGCCCTCAGCTGTGATTTCTTCGTTGAAAGCAAGTCCGTTTGCCATCAGGCTTACCATATCATTTGTGGATGTATCACCGTCGATTGACAGACAGTTGTAGGTTACCTTAACAATTTCGCTGAGTGCCTTCTGCAAAAGCTCGGATGAGATTGCACAGTCCGTCGTGATAAAGTTAAGTGTAGTTGCCATATTCGGGTGGATCATACCTGAACCCTTAGCCATACCGCCTAAGTGACAGATTGCACCGCCGATTTCAAACTCAACGGCATATTCCTTTTTGATAGTATCTGTTGTCATAATAGCGGTAGCTGCTTCAAGGTTTTTGTTGTAGCATAAGCCTTTTGCAAGAATCGGCACTGCCTTTTCAATTGGTTCAATCGGCAATACCTGACCGATAACGCCGGTGCTTGCAACGATAACCTGTTCCTGAGGGATATTCAGCTCCTCAGCCACAAGCTGGCACATTCTGTCAGCCTTCTGCTCGCCGTCTGCATTGCAGGTGTTGGCATTTTTTGAATTGGCAATAACAGCGATTGCTTTGTTGCCGCTTTTCTCAAGATTCTTTTTTGTGACAAGGATAGGTGCACCTTTAACCTTGTTCTGTGTGTATACTGCAGCAGCATTGCATACAACGTCACTGACATAAAGACAAATATCATTTTTGTGTTTGATGTCAGGATTCTGATTATCTATAGCGGGCTTTTTTATTCCGCAGTATGTACCGCTTGCCTTAAAGCCCTTTGCAGCACATATTCCGCCCTCGATATATTTAAAATTCATATTGTTATTCTCCTATATTTAAACCTGTTTTTTCATCAATTCCCATTGCGATATTCATACACTGAATCGCAGCACCTGATGCACCCTTGCCCAAATTGTCAAAGCGTGAGGTGATGAGAATTCTGTCTTCATTTCCGTTTATCTCAATTTCCATATCGTCGCGATTTGCAAACTGATTTGAGCCAATCATACTCTGTGTATAGCCCGGTCGTCGGACTTTAACAATATCGGAATTGCCGTAGTGCTCGGCAAACATCTCATAAATATCCTGTATAGTATATTTTTTGCTCATTCTGTCTGTGTAGAGCGGTACGGATACAACCATACCCTGTGGATAATCGCAGATGATAGGGGAGAAGATCGGCTTTTTTGAAAGTCCGCTGATCGCTTTCATTTCCTTAAGGTGCTTGTGTTCCTGCGTTAAAGCATAGAGACGAGGAGAGTCAAGCTCAGCATCTCTGCTGCTGTCCTCATACTGTGCAATACCCTTTTTGCCTGCACCTGTATAACCGCTCAGTGCATAGCAGACGATATCATAATCCTTATCAATAAAGCCGTTGTGAACAAGCGGATAAACGATTGAGTTGAAGCCACTGGCATAGCAGCCCGGTACAGCTATACGATTGCTGTTTTCAATCTTTTCTCTGTGTTCACGGCTGAGCTCTGCAAAGCCGTATGCCCAGTCACTCAAGGTTCTGTGCGCGGTTGAGGTGTCGATGATTTTTGTATTGCTGTTTTCAACCAGTGAAACAGCCTCAATAGATGCTGCGTCAGGCAGACATAAGAACGTGATATCGCTTTCATTTATAAGCCGTGCACGTTCCCCAGCATCTTTTCTTTTGTCACTGTCAATGAGCAGAAGCTCAATATCATTTCTGTTTTCAAATCTCTTAAATATTTTAAGACCTGTTGTTCCGTCTTTTCCGTCAATGAATACTTTTTTCATTTTTATACAAAACTCCGATTACTTTTAATATCTTATTTATTATACACACCTATTATATATTGTCAATAGAAATTGAAAAATATTTATAATTATGCATAAAAACGAATAATTATACAATAAAAAATTGAACTGGAATTTTCAGCAATATTACAGGCAATTTCCAAAGGAAACCAAATATTTCGCTGTGATACTTTACGAATGCTTTCGTTTTGTATTTGCTATGTATTTTATACGCTTTATGCACTATATCATCTGTCCAATGCATTGGACAGTGATTTGCAACAAGCTTGTATCGTGCATAAGATATTAAAGGTGAAAAGAGCTCAGCTCTTAAAAAATTATAAAGGAGAATATTTTATGGATAACGAAATAATTGTTGCACTTGTGGCAATGGCCGGTACAATAATCGGTTCCTTCGGCGGCATCGTTACCTCGTCAAAGCTGACTTCCTTTCGCCTTGAAAAGTTAGAGCAAAAGGTAGATAAGCACAATTCATTTGCGGAGCGTATACCTGTTGTGGAGGAAAAAATCAGAACACTCGATCATAGAATTGAAGATATTGAAAAAGGAGGAATTATTTTTAATGAATGTTGATAAAGCAGCTATTGTACGAACAGTGATTTTAGTTTTGGCATTGCTTAATATAATATTGGAAAGATTTGGCATAAAGGCACTTCCTATAGATGATGAGCTTGTCAGCGAAGTTGTGTCGGTGGGCTTTTTACTCTATAGTGTGATTACCAATTGGTGGCATAATAATTCCTTTACAAAGGAAGCCAAACAGGCAGATGAATATCTAAAAGAATTAAAGGAGGCAAAGTAATGTTTTATTATAATCAGTACGATTATCCGAATATTAAATATGACAGACCAAATACAGCCGAAGTAGAAACGGTTAAGACAAGCGGATGCGGTGTTGTAACTGCTTGTACTGTTTTTAACAGCCTTATAGGAAAAGAACTTTATACTGTTTCGCAGATGGCAAAGTTCAGCCTTGATAATGGTGCAAGGGATAACTCAGGTACCAATATGCTTATCCTCTTAAAGGCACTTTGCAAAAAAAATCCCGATTTTTCTTTCGTGGCAACAACAAGTGAAACTCAGCTGGTTGCCCATATTAAAAAAGGCGGAATTGCAATCTGCAATCAGGGTGATGCTTATAATGTATTCAGTACAGCCGGTCATTATGTGGTAGCTTATAAGATGGTAGGAAAAAATATAGAAATTCTTGATCCTCTTATGTACAGCGGAAAATATGATGCGTATAACCGCCCTAAGCGTATCGTTAAAAAGACAACCAACGGCTGTGTTGTCAGTGTTAATGAAATGGGTAAGGCAACTGCAGACCGTGATCCGGCTTATTTCCTTGTAACCTATACCAAGCCTAAAACTTCATCAAAGGCACCTTCCATTGCAATAGGTCAGACTTATAAGCTGAAAGCAATAAGAGGAATTTATAACGGTGTAGGAGCAGCAAGCGGAAGAAAAAAGGTAAGAGATCTGACAGCCGACGGCAGAAAGAATGCAACCTTTAAAGATTCCAACCGTAATGCTTATTTAAAACAGGGAACAAAGGTTACCATTGTTGAAAAGAGATTTGATGCAGCAGGTAATCTGTGGGCAAGGATTCCGTCAGGCTGGTTTGTAGCATACCAGAAAAAAGTGAATATGTCTTTTGTATAGTTTACCAAACTATAAAATAATGTCTCTCAGATCCTGTGTCTGAGGGTTTTTCTTTTACATTTATATATAGAAAAAAGTATGGGTTTTAAGCGTTTCACACATCTCACTGATACGGTTACATTTTTTGTGAATATTTCACTAATTTACCGAACGCGGCAACAAGATGAAGTGTATTTCATAGAATTGCCCGTATGAAATTTGTAAAATTCTGTTAGTTAGTCCGTTTGGTGAGGTGTGAAAAATGGCGGATAATGAAAATGTTAGGAAATATATGAAAAATGAGTTACGCGGCAAGCGGTCTGAATTAAAGATTTCACAGGAGAAAATGGCTGAAAGGTTAGGTGTATCTGCAAGAGAATACAGTGACTTGGAAAATGGAAAACGTTTTTGTTCTGCAAAATCCTTAATACTTTATGCGAATGAATGTGACATTCACGATAAGGAAAAGCTGTTCACCGATTTAGGTGAAATCTTAAGACAGTCAGATGAATAAGCCGTCTTATGTTCATAAGTACATATATTACTAAAGATTTTTCTATTCAGTTTTTTAGAAATAAGAAAGCATCTCAGCTTAGTTGAGGTACGGTAACGAAGTATTGGTTTTTCGCAGAAATTGCCTGAAATACAGCCAAAAAGCCTCGCAAGACGCAAGTCTTGCTGCGATTTTAAGCTATATTTACAGACGAATTTCCTAAGCTACAAAACTGCGAAGCACTTAAAATTGTTAGATTTTTAGTTAGAATAAGGCATAAAAATACCATAAGGCTGACGCCTTATGGTATTTTTTAACGCAATTATAGCTGAAAAGATAATGATTTTAAGCAACACTTCGTTATCGCACCT
>JAAGKN010000621.1_pt1 | contig 65833 bp, 76 predicted proteins | sample 6206371 | NCBI WGS metagenome assembly JAAGKN01 (sample SAMN11533720, study PRJNA540317) | gut metagenome | isolation source: fecal pellets from male and female animal of same cohort | host: Peromyscus leucopus | place: USA:CA | collected 2017
TCTTGAAATTTCTCTAAGTTTTGTGGTTTTACCAACACCCTGGTCTGCCCAAAAATAATATACTTTTATTTTGTAAACAAATATCTTTAATACAAGCAATCGTACCGGTTACAACACTGACCAATTCTACAAGTAAGACCAACAACTTTACCTTGTCTATTTCTTATAGCACTAATTCTATGAAGCGTTCCGGGAATACCTGAGCGGTTATCTGATGTAAATTCCTGCACCCTTGAAGTAATATGACAAATATCATCATACGTAATATCAGTATCACTTAAATACTCTATCTTACCGTCTGCATGACGAATTTCAGGAGGACGGCCGATATCAAGCACTATCTCTATCACGTCATCCATTTTAGGGTAATCGATGTAACTTCTAATCCTGTCGGGTAAAATCTCAACTAATTTGTCTAAATCATTTTGAAATTGTAAGTTGCTCATATATTCGCTGCCTTTCTATTTTGATTATAACAAAATATTTTATGGCTATTTGTTGCGAGATGTATATTGGTATATGTTCTATATATATTATACTACATGTTACGAATGAAATCCCATGTTTCTTTACTATTTTTGTAGCATTTTTAACAAAACTTTACATTGGTCATTAGGCGCAAAACGTGTAAATTCAACACTTTTCATTCTCAAAAATACTAAAAAGATAAAATTATCCATCAGTAGATTGAACTTAAAATTTAAACTTAACAATTAGAAATATACGCAAAATCTGCGTTACAAAATATTACAAAAGTGCACGATTTTTATAAAAATCGTGCACTTCGTTTCGACTGTCAATCAAGTTTATATTATACAGCAACTTTCATTGTTTTTTCAATGATTTCGTTAAAGCTGTCAGCTTTTAAGAGATGCTCCGCCAATTAAAGCACCGTCGATGTCAGATTTAGACATTTGTTCTTCGATTGTAGAAGGTTTTACAGAACCGCCGTAAAGGATTCTGATTGAATCAGCAGCTTGAGAGCCGGCAACTTCTGCAACAACGCCTCTAATCATTTTGATAACTCTGTTAGCTTCGTCAGAATCGCAAGTTTTGCCTGTACCGATAGCCCAGATTGGTTCGTAAGCGATAACTGATTTAGCAACATCTTCTGAAGAAATACCTTCTAATGCAGCTCTGATTTGAGTTGCGATATGAGCATCAGTAACACCAGCTTCTCTTTGTTCAAGAGTTTCACCACAGCAGATAATAGGAATCAAACCGCCTGCTAAGATAGCTTTAGCTTTTTTGTTAATCATTTCATCAGTTTCAGAGAAGTATTGTCTTCTTTCAGAGTGACCGATGATTACGTAAGAACATCCTGCATCAGCTAACATTTCAACAGAAATTTCACCTGTGAAAGCACCTGATTTTCCCAGTGGCAGTTTTGACCTGCAACGTAAATTTAGAACCTTCACATCCACAATCACAAGCGATTTCTGATACTTGATTTAATGAAGTAAATACAGGTGCAATTACAACTGTAGGAAGTTGTGGTGCACTGAAATTATCTACAAATGATTTAATACCTTCATAAAGTGCTTTTGCATCAGCTTGAAGTAAGTTCATTTTCCAGTTTCCTGCAATAATTGGTTTTCTTGACATAATAATATCTCCTTTATATGTACCGCTAACGCCTGTATTTTATATTAAACAAAAATCTTGCGCAAGAGATAACTTTACTTATTCATCCGTTTTTGCCGGCATGAAATGATATACAAGAAGTAAAGTCAGTATTGCAGCTAACCCATATATTTTGAACTTTAGTATAGCGAAAGTTACAACGACACCAATAATCAAGGCAAGTATAAATCGTTTTATAATTTCTTTAATTTTCTCATTTACGCGTTTTTCAAGCCGATATTCCTGAGCCATTTTATCAATATTTGACTGTTCTTTTGCCTTTTCAACAACCTGCTCATCTATAATTTCGCTTTCTTTCAGTTCTTCAACAGCATCTTTGTAAGTTCTGTTGACAAACCTTTCAACCAGCGAAAGTACAACAGCTTCCGGAGCATCATTTTTCACACAGGCATACATTACTTCCCACATTGCATACCAGATTTTATTCATAACACCTTTCCAGTATCTTGGCGGGATTCCTGAACGAAAAAGATCAATTTCCTTATGAAAAGACCATTCTGCAATTACCTGAATATAAAAACATTGATTTTCGAAATCTAATTGCTTAAATTCTTCATTTTCCTCAATAGACGCAGCCATTAGTGTTGCAGATTTACGCATATTAGTTATCAGATAACTTTTTTGAAGTTCATTTACATCTTCAGGCAGCAAAGGCGTAACCTGAGATATTAAATCCTCAATGAAATCTGTATATTTTTTATCAATAGCTTTTTCGTCCATTGTTATATTATATGAAATAAGTTATGATAATTTGTCATATATTTAGACTATTTAAGCAGATATTTTCTGTTCTTGTTCTCTATATTGTGCAGTTCCAGGGAATGCGTCCGAACCGGTTCTCCATTTTGTAATCATATATTGTAGCTTTGGAATAATTGTCGATAAGAACAATGCAGAAGTTACAAATCCTGCCCCCCAGTTAATTGCATTCATTTTCAAATTATTATTTGAAGCTTTGCGAAGTAATGAATCAGTAATTTCTCCGCCATTAACTTTCTTAGCTTTTTCCACAACTGAATTAATGTAATCAATTAATTCTTTTTTGTAAGCATCCAAATCATTTTGTGCAACAAATTTATATTTATCCATAAACTTATCACCAAATCTGTTTTTGAAGAATTCCTGTAAAAATTCTGGATTATTTACATGCCCGCCGGATAGAATATCTTTTACTTGACCTTCTGTTAGAATTGATTTTCCAAGAAGCTGCGGTTGAAGTTTTGACATTTTTTCAGTAAGTTTTTCGAATTCCCCAAGTCTGTCAGCAGGAACAAGTTTTGCAAGTTCCGGTTTAAATTCATCAAGATAAATTATTTTAATATTATCACCCTGGAATTTGCCTTTTAATGACTGTGGAATTTCAGCATTAGAACCAAGCATTTCTTTAGCAAAGGTTTCTGCACTTACTTTATCTGTACCTTTGTCTTTCAAGTAATTTTGCATATACTGAGTTGCAAACTCAGCAGATACAGGATCTAATCTTGTTCCTATTCCATTTTGCTGAATTTTATTCAACCAGGTATTGATATTTGGCATATTGAACATGTAGAAATAAATTGAACCCAAATCTCTGAACAAGATTTCTGCACGTTCATCATTATTTCTGGCAGAATAAGCTCTACCTGAAGCAGTACCTGCATCAACAGCAAGAAGTTTGTAATTTCTGTCACTTTCAAATTTGTTCGCTATAGAAAGAAGATTTAAACCAAATGATACATCTTTTTTATCTTCTTTTTTGTCATTACTGCTTGTAAATGAATCAATTGTCGGACGAGGCGCAAAAACTGCCTGAGTATTTACATTATTAGCAAGTTCCTGAGGTTTTTCTTTGTGATAAGAACGTGTTATCGCCTGATTAATCTTTGGTAATACAAAACCTATGAACGCATTAGCAATAAGTACACTGGACACAACTTTAGCAAACTTAAATCTTGCCATAGTTTTTTCTAATATTTTAGCGCCATCTTTTGTTCTTTCATTTTTTAAATAGTTTCCAAGCGGGTTATGAGCAGCATCACTTGCAATATCTACATTGATATTCGGAAGTTTAAGCAATTTTTGTCCAAGCTTTTCAAACGCCCAGTTAAGCGCAGTTACACCGCCTAGCCAGAATACGGCACCCGAAAATTCTTCGGTAATTCTTTCTCTTGCTTCGTCAAAACCACCTCTGTTATAAGCTTGAAGTGTTCTTCCACCTTCTACAAACGCCTCTAAAGCAATAACCGGCAAAAAGCCGTCACTTGCCATCTGCTTAACAAAATTACGAGACATTACATTATTAACATTTGCTGTTGGAATTCTTATAGACATATAATTATTCTTTCATCGAGATATTTAGTTTAATATTCCTCAATGTTTTTTTTTGCGTGTTAATTCTACATTTTTAATATTTTGTTACAAAAAAATATGTAACAAATATTAAAGTGATATAATTATTTTAGCAAGAAAATTTTTGTTTGCTTTTTGATACTTTATAATTGCAGGGAATTAAAATATGATAAATAAAATTAACCTAAACACAAACAATTATAATAATTATCAAAACTTTAAGGGTCACGGTGAAAACACCAACCTTTCCAAAAAACAAAAAGCAGTCATTTTAGCTTCATCAGCTGCCGGCATGACACCTGTTCTGGCTATACTTGCTAAACGTAAAGGCTTTTCACTTAACCCTGCAAAAATTATCAAAACCCCAATGAAGAATTGGGCAATTTTTAAATATGCACCGGAAGGAAAATATATTAAATTTGAAGGCCCGCAAATTATCGCAACCGCAACAGGTTCTGTTGCCGGCGGCTTTGTAGGCGGCGCATTAGTGGATGAAAAATCAAATTTAAAAGCAAAAAAACGCGAAGTATTAAGTCAACTTCTTGGAAATGTCATGGTTCCGGTAGGTTGTGTTGCTGGCGGTGCTAAACTTTACAATAAATATGCAAACAAAATAGAAAGCGCTATGCCGCAATTCAAATCAAATAAAAAATTCGTAAAAGGCTTAAATACATTTTTAAGCAAATTACCTAATGCAGCAACAACCGTCGCTCTTTTAGGTATAGGTATTTATCTTGGTAATAAAGTTTCTAATTTGATAAACGAAAAACTTTATCATAAAAAAGTTGAACGAGATATTAAAGCAAGCGATTTTGCCCCGCACGTAGATGACTTATGCATGGCTGCAACAATGATGAATGAAGGTTCCAGTTTTGGTGCAAAACTTGGAAGAATAATTCCTATTGCACTTTTAGTACCAGGCTATGAAACAGGTATTGCACAAGAACAATAGATTTTGCTAAAAACATAAGGATGTTTTGTGCTGAATTCTTGCATAAGTAAACGAGCAAAATTATTACCAAAATTCAATACAGACAAAAAGAAAGTCTCATCAAATTGATAAGACTTATAAATATACATTTACCCCACACATATATTAACATAGAAAAATATCATTGTCAAGTCATATATTTTTATTACAAACTTGACCTAATTTAAAACTCAAAAAAAAGATTGAAAAAATAACAAATCAGGTGTAAAATAATTGTTATGAAGAAGGTTAGTTTATTGATATTATGCCTTATAATGCTGATTTTACCCTGCAGCGCAAAAACTGTTTCTTCCGAGGATCTGGAGAATCAGCCAAAAGTGTTTATCTATCATATTCCTGACGATGAGTCTATAAAAGATGTTTTTAAACCTTCCGAAAATCAAGAAGAATCGCAAAACACAAACGCATCCTTAAATATTGTATCTGACGATATTACAGCAGACACAACCGGAACAAATGAAGAAATAGAGGACGATATCGTCGAAAATTACGATATTGATGATATGTATTCTGATGTTTTACAAGGATATGCAGTATATGAAGATGAAGAAGAAGATGCCATTTCACTGGAAGATAACCTTGATGAGTATCAAACTATTAAAATCCAACGCCCTACAAAAATTAAAGGCGGAAAATATGTTGCAGGAAAAATAACAAATACACTTCCAAATACATATTCGAAATTTTCCAATATGGAATATACTATTGAACAAAAATCCTATGATGCAGAAAAATCATTCGGAAAATTCTCTGCAGGTACCGAATATAAACAAAAAATTGATTATGCAGAATTCAGACAATCTACAAGTTTATATTCTCGCTACGATATGAAATATGGTGCATTTAACACCGAATTTTCTAAAACTGTAAACAGCACTAATGGCGATTATAATGATTATTTCTCATTTGCTCCGGAACTGAAATTAGGACAGTATTTTTCATTAAAAGAAACTGTTTCTGCTAATTTTGCCAAAAATATTAAAATCTCTGAATTTGTTCTATCAATAAATCCATTCGGAAACAAAGATACTGACAGATTTAACATTGAACTTGGCACAAGTTCAATATTTGACGAAAACAATTCATTAGTAAAAAACCGCTTTAAAGTTACTACTAATTTCAAATTTTAAATTGTAAATTTATAAAAATATGTTTGTAAGTTGACAAAATTTTGCTATAATTGACATAAGAGGGATAAAATTTTGACAGCAGAATATTCTGAATCAGAAATAAATAATCAAAACGAAGGCAAAAAACAGAAGAAAAAAAGAAAAAAACATAGTAGAAAAACAGGTTTTTATTATTCATTCTTCACAGTTGTGCTGATTTTTTGTCTGATTCAAATAGGTTATGGCGCAATTCTGAACGTCAGTAAAATTATCTCTTACCGCGGGAAAATGGTTACCCTTGAAAACCTTCTAAAAAAAGCTCAAATGAGAAACGAAGATTTGCAAGCAGAAAAAAAGGTTATCACATCAGACAACAGCCTTGAAGGAATTGCCAGAAATAACCTGAAAATGGCCGGCGAAGATGAAGTACTAATAATAATTAACAAAAAAGTTGAAGAACCTAAACCGAAAAAAAAGAAATGGGATCTCAAAAGATTATGGTTCCAAAAACAAGACAAATCCACAGAACCAGAACAAAATATTTATATCCCGCCTGAGGTTGTAGAAGAATAGAAATGGAAAAATTATGGAAAATACTCAATGTATAGAATTTATAAAACAAGCATTTGAACTTAAAGAATCAAAAAACTATAAACCAGCAATCGAAATGCTTTATAAAGCTCTGGAAATTGAAAATGATAACATAGAAATTCTGTCTCAAATCGCAGAATTATATTTCTTATTAAATAACTATTCAAGAGCTTCACAATACCTTGAAAAATCACTCCAAATCAATCCATCACACATCAACAGCCTTAAATTAACAAGAACAATAAAAGAAAGACAAAACGACTTAAACAGCGTTCTGGAAATTTCCACAAAACTTTTTGATGAAAATCAAAATTCACAAAATTTGAAAGATTTAATAAAAATTCTTGTTAAATTAAAACTTTTCTGCGAAATTGAAAAATATAAAAATTCAGAATTTTTCAACTTTGATGTCAAAATCGAATATGCAAACGCTTTGTACTCTAACGGAGAAAAAGAAAAAGCAAAAGAATTATTAAATGAATGCGATCAAAATGATGAACAGACTTTATTGCTTCAGGGAAAAATAAAATTTGACGAAAATGATTTTGAAGGAGCAAAAGAAATCTTCTTACAAATAGGTAAAAATTCGCAAAATCCTGAAATTCTTAATTATTTAGGTTTGTTTGAATTGGAAAATATGAACTTTATAGAAGCAATAAAAAACTTCTCAAAAGCCGCCAATTTAGACAAATCAAACTCAAAATATTATTTCAATCTTGGTAATGCTTATTTTTACAACGGATGGATTGATGAATCTCAAAAAGCTTACCTGAAAGCTTTATATATTAATCCTGAAAATATTGATTACAGATACGCTCTGGCTTATTTGTATTATGACAAAAAAGATTACAACAAAGCCCAAAAAGAAACCGACGCAATTTTGGCAATAAATCCACAGCACTCTCAAGCAAGAGTTTTAAAAGCCCTACTACTTGCTCAAAATAAAGACTTTTTAGGTGCAAAAAATATTCTGGAAGAAAATATTAAAAACGGTTTTGATGATAATTTTACAAAAAGTTCTCTTAGTAAAATCTACACAAAATTGAACATATTTAATAAGGCAGAAGAACTTGTTAATCAAATAATTTCGGCAAATCCGGAAAATCTTAATTACCTTAGTGATCTTGCAGAAATTTACATAAGTGAAAAAATTTATGACAAAGCAATCGAACTATCAAATAAAATCCTTGAAATTAATCCAAATTACATATCCGGAAATATTATTGGTGCAAAAGCAGCATTCTTAAAAGAAGATTATGAACTCTCAAAAGGATACGCTCAAGACGCGATTTCGCTGGATATAAATTGCTCACAAGGCTACTATTACCTTGCCCTTGTCAGAGAAAAAACAGATGATCTTGATGAAGCCATAGAATGCATGAAACGTGCTATTTTACACGATTTAAACAACCCTGAATATTACAAAAAAATGGCTGAATTTTATAAAGAAAAACAAGATTACAAAACTGCATTGGAATACATTACAGAAGCACAAAGCCTTGATGATTCAAATGAATACAAGTATATGTATTCGGAATTAGTAAAATTAAATAGAAAAGTAAACAATTAATAAGTTTTGTCAAAAATCTTTTGCCTTAAAACAAAAGATAAATATAATACATATTATATTAAGACATAACGGGAGAGATAAATGAGATTTTTTAAGAGAATGCTGGCGCTAGCAGCGATAACACTAGCGATACAATTAAATACATTTGCGGCAACAATGCCTGCTCAATCAGTTCCGCACCAGTATCCGGCAAAATATACACCTGAGTATATTAAACAAATTACCCCAAACTACAAAGATGTAGGAAAAGATGAAGTTTTTTATGTTGCTTTGGATATGCTTAAAGATACAGAAGGAATGTTTTCACGCAACGCAATTTTAGGGAATAATTTATCTCAAAAACCTGTAAAAATTGAGTTCAGAGATTTGGGAGAAATCAATCAGGAATACGCAACTTTTGACGCTTTAGGTTGGAAAAAAGGGAAAAAATTATACATCTACATTAAGTAACCGACACAAAAAAGCCCCGGCAGGCGCAATTGCTGCACTTTTAGCACACGAAGCACTACATCAGGATGAATTTAATTCTCTTGCTGAAGAAACCTACGCGTGGACTATGGAAGCTATGGTTTGGGATGATATCCTGAAAGTTTACCCAGAAAGCGATCAAGAAGGACACGCACTTGTAAAAAGAGAAAATACTTTGAAAAAACTTTTAGAAAAAGGAAATTATACAAATAAATACATTAAAAAAGCTGTCTTTCAAAACGCAGGCTACAAAAATCTTCCGTCATATTCACCGGGATTTGATGATTTATAAAGATTTTTGAATAAATAACTGTTTTAATTAAAAAGTATATTGATTATGAAAAATCCTTGATGTTAAATAAAACTATGAGAAGAAGGATCAAAACTTTAATATTTTTTATAGGAACAGCAATCACATTATTTGCGATTAACGCTCTTTACACAACTAACCATAATCCGCTTCTGGAAGTTGAACAAAAGAGCGTTAATACAACACAGGTAAGCCCTCAAAAACTTTACGACCATACCTGGCAGCTTGTAAAAAACGAATATTACGATCCAAATTTTAACCGTCAATACTGGGTTCGATGGAAAAACCATTATAGAGGAAAAATTAAAACACAAGATGACGCGAAAGTTGCAATAGAAACAATGCTTGCAAGTCTTGATGACCCTTATTCAAGATATTTGACCAAAGATGAATTTGCAGAACAAAATACCTCCATAACTTCAAAAATTTCAGGTATAGGAGTAAATATTGTTAACGATGCAGGAAAAACCAGAATTATCAGTATTATAGACAATACTCCGGCACAATTTGCTGATCTTAAAATTAATGATATTATTGTCGCAATCGATAACAAAAAAATCAGCGGAATGTCACTTGCTGAGGTTTCTAACCTTGTCAAAGGCCCGATTAATACATTTGTTAGTGTGGATATTCTTAGAAATAACGAAATTATTAAAAAGAAAATTATCAGAAAAGAAATAACCATAAAAACAGTAAAAAGCTCAGTTGATAAAAATATCGGCTATATTCAAATAGCAAGTTTTATCAGCTCATCAACCCCTAACGAGTTTCTGGAAGCCTTAGAAAATACCGAAAAAACAGAAGGCTTAATTATTGATCTTCGTGGAAACACAGGCGGACTCTTACCAAATGCTATTTTCATATCTAATTTATTCATTAAAAAAGGAAAAATCGTTAGTATCGTAGGGCGAAATGGTTACCATTATGATATTATGGCGCAAGACACAAACGTAAATATTGATAAACCCGTAATATTACTTGTCGATGGTGCAAGCGCAAGTGCGAGTGAAATATTCTCAGGTGCAATGAAAGACTACGACAAAGCAAAACTTGTCGGCACCAAAACATATGGCAAAGGAATGGTTCAAAAAATTATTCCTATGCCAAACGAAACAGGAATCAATCTTACAATAGCAAAATATCTTACTCCAAAAGGTAAAGATATCAATAAACACGGCATAAATCCTGATGTAATATTGCCATTAAAAAGAGCAGATTTAATACAACATAAAGATACTCAACTTGAAACAGCAAAAAATATAATGGAAAAAATGATTTCCTCAAGGTAAAGTTATTTATTATAAATCTTGACAAGTGGTTATTTCTTGCGTATATTATATATACAAGTTTCGGCGACATGGCCAAGTGGTAAGGCAGAAGCCTGCAAAGCTTTTATCCCCCAGTTCGAATCTGGGTGTCGCCTTTTTAAATAAAAAATAATACAACCGGTTATTTGTAACCGGTTTATTTTTATAGACAAGTAGTCTTGACAAATAAAAAAATATAATAAATAATATAAAAGTAGGGTGAGAGCCTTTAAAACTTGAGACGGATTAAAGACTCTTCTACGGCACCCTATAGATTACAATTTTAGTGCTATTACTGTGACTGCAATCGTAAGTAATAGCATTATTATTTGTTTTACCATAGTTTTCAGCCCTCCTTTCATCCTTTTTCTACGTAAAATAGTGTGTGACGAAAGTTAGCAGTGTGCTAAACCCTACAAGTCTATTTTATAATAAATATTCAAGCTTGTCTATAAAATTAAAAATATTTCCATCTTTTGATTGTTTTGATACAAAGTGCCCCGTTTAGCCGAGCTTTGCTGTGCACGTGAAACTAAACAAATTTTGAGGTAACTGATAGCAAAGTGCCCCGTGTCTTGGATTTTTGGCGGTTCGACCGTCTTGAATCCGCTCCGGCGAGCACCCCGCTGTGCGCGTAAAACTGACAAATCTTGAGGGAACTGGTAGCAAAGTGCCCCGTGTCTTGGATTTTTGGCGGTTCGACCGTCTCAACGCCGCTCTCACCTGGACGAGTTAGCTAACGCTTCACTCTTGCCAAAATCCGCTGTCTTGGATTTACTCCACGCTCACAGAGTTTCGCATTTTGTAGCTTTGCTACAGTATGCTCAATCTGTTCGCTATCCGGATTTGTTCGCGTTGCTCACTCCATCCGTACGCAAATCCGCTCCGGCCGAGGACCCAGTGCGAGCGAGCACCTATTTTACGAGCATAAAAGATTTTAACATTCTTCCTGCGCCATCACCTTTTAACGAAACCACATTGTATTTATTTTTGTAATTCATAGAAGTAGAACTTCCACCATCAAATGCCATTGCACGATCAAGTTTCAAGTCATTACAAAGTTTCTGAACTTCATACAAATCCATCGGATTATCATCAGTAATTATCAAAATATGACATTCATCATTACCTTTGAGTCCAATAATTGTTCTTGATGTCTTATGCAAAACAGATGCAGTTTCTCGAATAACTTGTCCTTCATCATTTCTAACAACAAATCCTTCTTCTTCCATTCTAAGTTCAGGCAGAATCAAAGGGCCTCCTTGAGCTGAAGTTACCAACTGACACTCAAAAGGAACTTCTGATTTGTGTGCGACTATTGCATATTTGAACTTATTACCGCATTGCATTACACGAAACTCAGAACGATTTAGAATCATGTTCATATTTTTTCTAAAAAATGGATTATTAGTGAGTGCTTTATTAAACATAGGATCAGCAGATGTAACCCTATCTGTCACTACATAAGATGTTGTTTCACCATTTTTCGGATCAAAAAAACCTGCATTTACGGTTAATGTTGATCTGCTTTTAATATGAGCTTCCCTGTTAGTAATTAAATCTTCTGATGTAACGAATTTGATTCGTTTTTTTACAGATTCACCTTTCAAAATAATATGATAAATCCCATTTTCTTTTTTTATGGAAATATCACCTGCTGCAAACACAGGTACAGTAGTTAATAAAAGAAAAATAATTACTAATAAACTTGTTTTGAATTTTTTCATATTATAAATCCTTAGACTTGTAGAACCAGGCAATAGCGATTGAAAAAGCTATAATAGGCAAGGTTGAAGTAAGATATGGTGATAAAATTTCTTTTTCTGCAAGAAGATCAAAGAATGGAAGAGTGATATAATAAACGAAAATAAATCCGATAGCAATTGTAAAACCAACCAATCTTTGTTCACGAGGTTTGCTAAATCCTAAAAGACAACCTAAAATTGCAAGTAATATACAAACTAATGGATGGAAAAATCTTTGTAAATACTTGTTTAAAGTTCCGTGATAATCTTCGGATAAGCCTTCTTTTTTTAATAATTTAACATAATTTTTCAAATCGTGATTATTGATATCACGTTCTTTCATCGTTGAATAAGTCATCAAGATGTATGCATTTTTAGCGGCTTCACCGGATAGAACATCAATTTTATCCATATGTTTTATATCTATATAGATGCCATCATTAGAAATTTTATAATTTGAAACATCTTGAAGTTCCCATCGATCATCATATGCATAACCGGTTTTAGCAGAATATATATTTGTCAACTGGTGAACATCCTGATAAACATGACTTGCAAAATCGAGCACTATAACGTTTTGTAATTTTCGATCATAAGATTTTGAAACAATAATAGCAGCAAGCGGATGTCCTGTTTTATCTTTTTGAGTATAAATATATTGCGTAGATCGAACATTTCCTTTAATAGCCATCATTTTAGCTGCAGCCATAGGAGTACCTTTGTTTCCTGTCATAAAGCACAAAAACGTAAAAATAATACTCAAAACTACAACAGGAGCAATAATTCGCGGAAATGACATCCCGACAGCCCTAAATATAGTAATTTCAGAATCTTTACTCATCTTATCAAAAGTAAACAGAGTACCCAAAAGCAGTCCGACAGGGAAAGCTTTATCTAATATTTTCGGCAATTCATAAAACAAAAGTAAAATAGCTGTTTTAAGTCCATATTGACCTGCAAGAGCACCTTTTATAGTATTCAAAAGAATTTCCGGAGCAATCCAGACAATTGTAAACAACAAAATTGCAACCAGAGAAGCCAGCGCAACCTGTTTAAATATATATCTGTCATAAATAGTTATTTTAGGAAATTTAAATTTCATTATAATGAGAAGTCCTTTCCTAAATAAAATTCTTTAGCAACAGGGTTAACAGCAACTTCTTCGCTGCGACCTTGAATTTTAATTTTACCGTCAAAGATTACGTATGCTCTATCTGTGATTGACAAAGTAGCTTTCGGGTTGTGGTCTGTAATAAGAACACCAAGCCCTTTGTCTTCTGACAGTTTTCTGATATTATCTTTAATTTCACCAATCGCAATAGGGTCAATACCTGTAAAAGGTTCATCAAGCAGGATAAAATCAGGACTTGCAGCAATGCTCTTGCAAGTTCTACACGGCGTCTTTCACCACCTGACAGAGAAATAGCAGAAGCTTTTCGAAGTCTTTCTACACCGAATTCTGATAATAATTCTTCAAGTTTCTTTTTCTTTTCGCATTCGGTTAATTTATCATTCATTTGAAGAACAAGTTTAATATTATCTTCAACAGAAAGTCTTCTAAAAATTGAAGCTTCTTGAGGCAGATATCCGATACCTGCTCTTGCGCGAACATGCATAGGCCAAGAGGAAATTTCTTCTCCATCAAGAGTAATACTACCTTTATTAGGTTTTACAAGACCGACAACCATATAAAACGTTGTAGTTTTACCTGCTCCGTTAGGTCCCAAAAGACAAACGACTTCACCCTTGTTAATACTAAAGGAAACATCATTTACTACACTTCTGTCTCCATATATTTTTATTAAATTCTTTGCCTCTATTCTCATTTTATCCCCTTACATTTCCAGTAATATTTTACTTAAAAAATTCCTGAAATGCAAACACTTGCAACGTTTATAACCCTTAAACTTACAAAAACATTAAGATTTGTAAAAGTTAACCACAATTTATGTTACTTTTCTAAAAAAATTGGGAATATATACCATGTAAACAAACCATTTTCTTTTTCTTTTTCTTTATTTTCTCCTACACACTAACCTTTTACCGAAAAAAAGCCGCATAAATACGGCTGATTTTCTTTGTAAAAGTTATTTATTAAGGTTACCGTTTAAAAGTAAACGTACGTGTATAGTATTCATGATATGGCTCAAGAAAAGTTTTACTATGTAAAAGTTTAGAACCATCATAAAATTCATATGTAATATTAACAGGTCGTCTATTTTGTATATCGCTCTTGGAAACCTGAATAGCAGTAGCTACTCCACTATTGAATGACTGCTTACCAAACGTATAATACGAAGGCGAAATTAAAACTGTAAGCCCATCAATGTTAGATGTAGATGATTTTTTAGTAATACAATGAAATGAATAATGACCATCCCACAAAAAACCATCATCGGTACCATCCATCAAAGGAGAGTAACAATGACAGCTGCTAAAAGTTACAACAACATCTGTCGAACAAACATCAACAGAATTTTTCATTTCATCATATGTACAGCAAGGATCTGAAGAATCAGAGATTGTTTTTGTTTTACAACAATCTAAACTGTTTGGATTAAGTTCACAGGCTGATTTGGGAGGTTCAGGCTGTTCATAGCAAACATGACCGGCTTGACTTTTGTAATGTATACAACAAGGATCACTTTTACTGGATATACTTTGAGTGTCGCAGCATTCCTTACTCAAGGAATTTTCCTCACAAGGACCTTTTGATGGTACTAAATCGCTCTCCGGTGTCGATAAAACATTTGAACTATCTGAAGCTGCACCTACCCTGTATGTTTCCTGATCTATAATAAACTCTCTCAAATCTCTGCCAAATACATTAGGACCTTTTTTACCGTTCAAATCTAGTAAACCGGTGATTTTACCTGCCCCAATTTGTGGAGTCAAACAAATACTTGCACCGTTTTTCAAACTCGCACAAGCTCCCTTGTAAGTTGGAGTATAAACCTCTCGTTTTGTTCCATTGTAAGTATAATAAACCGGCGCAAAACAATCTCCGTTGTTTTCACCGCAATAATTGGAAACTTTTAAATATTTTTTCAAAAATTTGCCGCTCGTATCGGCATAACTGTCTGGTTCTGAATCACTATACATCATTGTAGAGTAAAAATCTGTTTTATTTTCACTTACTGCTAAGTTCTTTATTGCGCCTTTTATTGTTTTCAGCTCTCGCTCAAATCCCATATCAAGAGACTTATTCTGGTAATTTGTGATTACGGCAGGTAATACCAAGGCGGCAATAATCCCTACAATCGCGATAGCTAACAATATCTCAGTTAATGTAAAACCAGCACGCGCTAAAACCCGCTCTACAAGGCTATTAGAAGGTGCCCCCCCCCCGATTTTTAATCATAGTGTTAAATATCTGCATTTCCATACTCCTTTTGTCAATATACACTTTCAGAATACTAGGTTATATTCTTTTATGCAAAAATGTAACAAATTTAAAATTTCATTAAAGTTTTATATAAATTTGCCGATTATAAATCTGTGATAAAAAATTCTTTGTGCTAAGATAATCTCAGAGGAGCTTTATGGTTGAAAATTTAGAAGATATGTCTTTTGATATTCCTGATGGAGTACTTGACGAAATTCAGCAGAATATTGAACAAATTATACGCACATTTGACGTTCCGGAAGAAAATAAATTGGAAGTTATTAAACAAATCAATTACATTTATACCAGAACAAAATACCTGTCTATTACAGACGAACTTACCGGATTATCAAACAGACGCTGCTTTGATTCTAATTTTGAAAAAGAATTTTTACGTGCGCAAAGATATTCAAACAAATTAACACTTGTAATGTTTGATATTGATCATTTTAAAAATGTAAACGACACATACGGCCATCAATGCGGTGATTTTATCTTAAAACAAGTCGCAAATGCTGCACTGCAAACTTTCCGCAAAACCGACACCGTTTTCCGTTTTGGAGGTGAAGAATTTGTTGTTATCTTAACAGAAACTGATATTGAACAATCAACAATCCCACTTGAAAGATTTAGAAAAACAATTGAAACACTTGATCTAATATATCAAAATCAAAAAATAAATATTACCGTAAGTATTGGTGCATGCCAGCTTAATAACGAGATCTTTACAAAAGAAGAATTTTTAGAAAAAACAGATCAAGCACTTTATAAAGCAAAAAATTCAGGTAGAAATCAAATTGTATTTAGTAATCACCTGTAATTTTAAGAATATTTTGGAATTTTAACCAACCTGTTGCCACATGCTGAACATTATCAATTCTGATTACGCTGGCATTTGGAGTAACTCCCGCTTTTACCCAGTTTGCAGAATTTGGCAAACCGCCTGCTTGTTCTCCTGTTTTAACCTGAACTTTACTTAAAAACATGCAGCCAATTGAAAGGGATTTGAAAATAATCATTTTTAACGCATCACTGTCTGTACAAAAATAAATTGATGATAAGCCTTCCATAATTGTACCCAGACTACAAGGCATAATATTGTCTTTAAACGCCCCAAAATAACTGTTATTGCTGTTTGTTATTTGTTGATTTAATGTTGGAATTGCCATTTGTTCTGCATACATCATAAGTGTATTTTTTTCTTCAGGACTCACAAGATTATTCTTAAACAATTTTTCAATAACCAAAACTGACCAGTGATCAAATGGAATAGATAATTCCATAGATTTTCTTGATTTCGCAATATATAAAACAGCTTTCTTAGCAGCATTAAGCCATTTTTCCTGAGGATCAACCTCATATAAATACAAAAGCCCTGCTGCTGCTTCTGCAGGATAATAAATTGCTTCAGCTTCTTTATTTATAGTTTTTGAATTTATATCATAATACGCATAAATATGACCTTCTTCATTTTGGAGAGAAAGAATAAATTCACCTAACCCGCGCAAAACTTTTAAATCAACTTCTTTTTCTTTATACAAATTGGAAAGTGCACAAAGTGCAATCCCTGCAGAACCTGATTTTGCAATAGGAATTTTTATTTGTTCTTCCTCAGGTAAAGAAATTACCCCAAATTTATCATCATAAAGATTTTTGATATATCTTTCTATAAAATACTGTGATGATTTTATCCGCAAATCTTTGTATTTTTTTACCAGACCATATTGTTCATACATATACATAGAATACAAAACACCGGCATGTCTCAAGGAATTATAAATATTATTGTCGTATGTAATAGCTGAATCAATATTCTTGCGATACTGAAAACGTCCATCTTCAAGAATATTTCTACTTATATAATTCATTGAAAGCGCGATTTCATCATAATACGGCAAATCCTTAGTATGATCGTGCGTATGCCTTTTTGCATCTTTTTGAAGAATAGACACAAATACTGCGACCAGAGTTAAAAATATTACCGGTATATATACAGTTGGTGATGATATATCAAACATACGACTATTATACCAGAGTATAAAAAAAATATAATAAAGCATTCGTATGATTTTGTCCTCGGCCGGAGCGGATTTGCGTACGGATGGAGTGAGCAACGCGAACAAATCCGGATAGCGAACAGATTGAGCTGACTGTAGCAAAGCTACAAAATGCGAAACTCTGTGAGCGTGGAGCAAATCCAAGACAGCGGATTTTGGCTAGAGTGAAGCGTTAGCGAACTCGTCCTGGTGAGAGCGGCGTTGAGACGGTCGAACCGCCAATAATCCAAGACTCGGGGTACTTTGCTACCAATTACTTTAAGATTTGTCCAGTTTCACGCGCACAGCGGGGTGCTCACCGCACGGGGTATTTTGCTACCAATTACCTCAAGATTTGTCCAGTTTCACGCGCACAGCGGGTCCTCGCCACAAAAAAATAACGGAGAATTATCCCCGTTATTTTTATATCTTAAAGATTTATATTCTTATTTTTTCTTGTTATTTTTTGATTCTTCGCGAACTTTACTAGCTTCCCCACCAGAAACTTCATCCATTTGTTTATGTAATTTATTTTGGATTGTTTCTGGATTGTATCTTTCATCCATATATTCAATTTTTGATTTTTTCTTAGCTGCTGCTGTTAATTCATCAAGAGCTTTAACTTGTTTTTCTTGAGTTAAATAATCTTTAATATCAGATTTAACTTTTTCATAAGGAACAATACCTGCAGAACGTCTATCTGTAACCATAATGATATGGTAACCGAATTGTGATTGAACAGGATTTGTTACGGTGTTAGGTTTTGCTTTGAATGCTGCTTCGGCAAATTCAGGAACCATTCTGTCTTTTGCAAAGAAGCCTAAATCACCGCCTTGTTTTGCAGAACCAGGGTCTTGTGAGTATTTTTTAGCATAAGCAGCAAATTTTGAGTTATCTGCTTGAAGTTCTTTAGCCAATTTTTCAGCTTGAGCTTTTTTCTCTTCGATTTTTGCTTCTACTTTTGTTTTAATTTCTTCTTCAGATAATTCTTTTTTAGAATTTGCTTTCAATTCTTCTTGTAATTGATAAGGATTAGCTGCAAGTAAAATATGAGAAGCTCTTACCTGTTCAGGGTTTTTGAATTTTTCAGTATTTTTCTTGTAATAATCTTCGCAATCTTTATCAGTAATTTTAATTTCCCCAGCTGAATCTGCAAGTTTTTGCATTAATACTTGATGTTTTACATCATTTTTAAACTCACCAACACTTACGTTATTTGCTCTTAGAACTTCCATTAATTTTTCTTTTCCGCCCATTTGATCAATAATTTTTTTCAAAGCAGAATCAACATCTTTATTAGAAACTTTAATACCGCGTTCTTCAGCTTCTTGATCAAGAAGTTCTTGAATAATTAACTGATTAATAACACCTTGTTCTGTCATTAGATATAAGAAACCATCTTTATTACCTTTCAAATCGCCCATTTGTGCAAATGGTGAACTTGCAATAGCTCTATCAATAGCTTTATCATATTCAGCTTTTGTAATAGATTTATCATTAATTTTAATAATTGCATTTTGGTCTTTTATACCGCAGCCGGTAAACAATACCGCAGATAATGCCAATGTTGCGATTAATTTAGTTGCTTTCATTGATTTCTCTCTTTCTTTTAATATTCGTGACTAACCTTGTATATATAATAGAACAAATCGGTTAAAATGTTAAATACTTCATTAAAATTTACATACGAAGTGTTCTAAAATCAATATAGATATACCTTCAGTACAAGTTTTTGGAGCGATGGTAAATTTAATTTTTTTAGAAATATTATGCAGGCAGAACTTTTTGTATCAAATTCCATTCAGGTTTTGAGTAAGGGGTATAAATTCTTATACAATCTTGTGCTTCACGGATAGCTGCAATCTTAACTTCTGTAGCTGAAAGTCTTAATCTAATGAGTTTTATTAAATTTTCTACACTTTCAGGCGGTTTTGCAAATCTGTCACGCCATTCATCAACTATATAATCCAGTTCTACAGGGTTTTTAACATCCGCCAGACGTTTATATTCAATCATTTTTTGTTCAGCTGAACCCACCCACTCATCAGGAATGTATGCTGTGACATTTATATCAACAATTGCAGGATTAGTTTTGTCTACTTTTTCTCCTTGAAGCTCTTGAACTGTTTCTTCCAAAAGTTCGCAATAAGTATCAAACCCGACATTTATCATGTGACCGTGCTGTTTGGTGCCTAAGATATTGCCGACGCCGCGAATTTCAACATCACGCAGGGCAATCTGGTAGCCGCTTCCAAGAGTCGTAAATTCTTTTATTGCTTTCAATCGGTGAACCGCATCTTTTGTAATTTCTTTACTTTTCTTGTAGAAACAATAGCAATAAGCCTGACGTTGTGAACGTCCGACACGCCCGCGTAATTGGTAAAGCTGCGCAAGCCCGAAACGGTCAGCATCATGAATAATCATGGTATTTGCGTTTGGAATATCGATACCATTTTCTATAATAGTTGTGGCAATAACATATCATATTCGTGATTTGAAAAATCAACAATAACTTCTTCTAATTGTTTTTCATCCATCTGACCATGACCGATTGCTATTCTGGCATTTGGAACAATTCTTTGGAGTTGTGATCTAAATTCCTGAATTGTTTCTACACGGTTATAAAGATAAAAAACTTGTCCTTCCCGGTCTAATTCGTGAATAATTGCATTTTTAACCATATTTTCATTCCACTCCCCAACAAATGTTTTAATTGGAAGTCTGTTTTTCGGCGGAGTGTTAATAACCGACATATCTTTTATACCCGAAAGTGACATATATAAAGTTCGCGGAATCGGAGTTGCTGACATTGAAAGAATATCAATATTTTCCCGAAGCTGCTTTAATTTTTCTTTATGACGAACACCAAATCTATGCTCCTCATCTATAACAAGAAGTCCTAAATCTTTAAAAACAATTCCTTCCTGCAAAAGTCTATGAGTCCCGACAACAACATCGCAAGTTCCTGTTGCAAGATTTTTTACTGTTTCTTTCTGTTCTTTCTTTGTTCTGAATCTTGAAAGAAGTTCCACGCCAATTCCAAAAGGTTTGAACCGTTCTGAAATTGTCTGATAATGCTGTAATGCAAGAATTGTTGTTGGAACTACAACAGCAACCTGTTTGCCTGAAGTTACAGCCTTGAAAATTGCACGCATCGCAACTTCTGTTTTTCCAAATCCTACATCTCCGCAAATTAACCTATCCATCGGCTGCTCTGATTCCATATCATATTTAACCTGTGCAATTGCTTTTAATTGATCAGGAGTCTCTACATATTCAAAAGCTTCTTCCATTTCTACCTGCCAATTTGTATCAGGCAAAAATTGAATTCCCTGCTGCATTTTACGTCTTGCATAAAGTCTTAATAAATCATATGCTATAACTTCAACTTCTTTTTTTACTTTGGCTTTCGTATTTTCCCAATCACGACCGCCCATCTTTGATAATTTTGGTTTTATAGTACCGGAACCGCGATACCTGCAAAGAAGATTTATTTGTTCTGCCGGAATATGAAGTCGGTCTTTATTTGCGTATTCTATTGTTAAATAATCTTTTAATTGTCCGTCAATTTCTTGCTTGGTTAAACCCTTGTAAATACCAAGACCATGAATTGTATGGACAACAAATTCACCGGGTTTTATATCATTAATATTTTCGATAAATTCAGGCTTTTCTTTGTAATAAGATTTTTTTGATGAAGTAACTTCTTTTGAACGTTTGTTAAATAGTTCACGATCTGTCATTACAATAGTCTTGAAATCTTCTAAAATACAGCCGCCAAGAACAATACTTTCTGAAAATTCAGGGGTAAATATATTTTTTTCACTTAGTATTTCTTTTACACGCTCAGGATAATCAGTCGCAATTATAATTTCGTAATCTTTGTGTTCTAAAATATAATCAGTAATCGCATCCAAATTTGCTTCAAAGTTTTTCAACGGCTGAGAATTAAATTCAATCAAATCTCCCATCGCACCATCTATAAAATTATTGAAACCAACTTTCACAAAATAAGAAGTTTTTCTCAAAAATTCCTCATATGTAAAATGATTTTTACCTTCAATATGTTTTATTAAACCAAGTTTAAGATTTTCCTCATATTGTTTTACAAAATTCTCATCCAAAAACTCATATTTTGAATAAATTTCAGAGGTTTCATCAAAGACTAGAACGTAATCTTCAAAATAATCAAGAATACTTACCAGATTTTTATTAAAGTAATTTTGATAAACTTCAATCCCATCAAAATATGATTCATCAGGGATTTCATCCTCACCCTTTTGCAAATCGCGCAAAATATCTTCTTTACCGTCAAGAATAAATTTATAAATAGGAAGAATATTTACTTCCTTAATTTTTTCAACAGATTTTTGGGTTTCGTTATTAAAATATCTGATATCAACAACTTCATCTCCCCAGAGTTCAATTCTGACAGGATTTTCGTTGAGAGAATAAATATCCGCGATATCTCCGCGAATACTAAATTCCGACACATCACTTACCATTGTTGATTTTTTGTAACCAAGTGATACAAGTTTTTGAGACAGTTCCTTTAAATCTAAAGAATCACCAACTTTTATTTTTAAATTATTACTCTTAAAAAATTCTTTATCAGGAAATTTTTCAAGTAATGCTTTAACCGGACAAATAACGATATCAGGTTTTGATTGTAAAATTTTTAACTGCTGAGCATAATCATACAAATTTGGTGACACCGTTTCATACATAGAAATATTTTGAAACGGCATAATTTCAGCATTAATTCCAAAAGCACTTTGTAAATCACTTTGATATTTTAACCCGTTTTGCTCACTTGAAGTTATAAATAAAACTTTTTTATTAGAATAAGCTTTAATTTTTGTCAACAAAAACAAACGTAAAATAGAAGTTAAACCGGTTACCGCAAAGGATTTACCTTCCTTAATGCGATACCTGAAGTCTTCATAGTTTTGAGAAATATCATCAATGTTTATATTGAACATAACAACATTATATCACAGGAATCTATGCTTTATTACGTTTAAACAACAATAAAAGTGGAATTAACATAAAACATAAAAGTCCGAAAATTCTAAACGAATCCATAAATGCCCATAAGCTTGATTGTTTTAAAAGAGCACCGTATTGTGAATATTCTGCCATATGTTTTGCAACGGAAATATGTGTATATTGGGCTAAAGCTGCCGTTGTTGATTGAACTCTTTCAATAAATGCCGGATTTAATTCACTCAATTTTCCAACCATCATATTTTGGTGAACCTGTCCAAATCTTGTAACCATTGTTGCAACAAGTGATGTACCGATTGCACTTCCTATATTTTTTAACAAGTTTTGAAGTCCTGTAGCGTTTGTCATTTGAACATTTGATATAGTTTCCATTGCAAGGTTTATGATAGGTACAAATGATAATCCCATACCTAACCCCATAATAAAGTTTGGTATCATAATATTTAAACTTGATATTTGTAAATTTAAAAATCCAAGAACTACACCTGCAACTCCTAATAAAGTTAAACCTGCAGCAACAATATTCTTTTATCAATTCTGTCGGCTAAAAATGCACAAATAATAGTTGAAGTCATACATCCAACCCCTCTTGGCATCATAGAAAAACCGCTTAAAAATGCAGTATACCCCATCATACTTTGCAAAAATTGAGGCAATATTGCAAGTGATGCATACAATACAGCATTCATAACAACCTGAATGTTGTACCAACTACAAAGTTTCTATCTTTAAATACACTTAAATCAACAAGAGTATCTTTTCTTACAATTTGAGATACAAAGAAACAAATACCTGAAACGCAAGATACACCAAATAACCAGCAAATCCACGTTGCATTAAACCAGTCAGCATTGTTACCTTTATCAAAAAATACCTGTAAGCATAACAACCAAACAGCAAGGAAGAAAAATCCTAACCCATCAATTTTTACATTTTTTTGGCGATGAGAATAAGGCGGATTAAATAAAAGCTTATGAGATAAAACTGCAGCAAGACATCCGAAAGGTACATTAATATAGAAAATCCAAGGCCAAGACCAGTTATCAGTAATCCATCCGCCCAAAACAGGACCTACAATAGGTGCAACAATAATACCCATACCAAAAATAGCCATAGCCATTCCGCGTTTTTCTTTTGGAAAACTTTCCATCATAATAGCTTGCGAAATTGGTAAAATACCGCCGCCGCCTGCACCTTGTAATATCCTAAAAAGAACCATTTGACCAAGGTTTTGAGCCATCCCGCAAAGCATTGATGCAATTGTAAAAATTAGAATACTTATTACAAAAAAGTTTTTTCTACCGCAAAGTTTACTGAAAAAATCAACAGATGGAATAATAATACCACTGGCAATCAGATAACTTGTCAAAATCCACATACTTTCGTCTCTGGTAGCAGAAAAGCTTCCTGCCATGTGTGGCAGTGCTACGTTTGCAATTGTTCCGTCAAGAACATATATAAATACGGCAAGCATTGTTGGAATTGCTGAAATCCATGGATTCTCAGGTAAATATTTGCTGTCGTCATCCACTTCTTGTAAAGCAGATTCTTTTATAACTTCTTCTGACATTTTTTCCTCAATTAAAACCTCACTCTAACCCTCTCCAAATAGGAGAGGGATGAGATTAAATTCATTTAAAACTATTTAACTTTAACTTTTGGAATTACAGACATTCCAGGAACTATATTGTATTTATTTGAATCAATTTCTTCTGTAAATACAATTTTTACAGGAATTCTTTGTACGATTTTTACAAATGAACCAACAGCATTCTCAGGCGGGAATAGACTAGACTTTGCACCTGATGCTCTTTGAATTGAATCAATTTTTCCTTTAAATGTTTTATTTGGATAAGTATCAATTTTTATATCTACAGGTTGACCCGGTTTCATATTTGTTAATTGATTTTCCTTAAAGTTTGCTACTACCCAAACTTCTTCAGGAACAAGAGTAAATAACGGAGAACCTGCTGTTACATACATTCCTTTTTCTACTCTTCGAGATGAAACTGTTCCTGATTGTGGAGCATAAACTTTCGTATATGATAAATCAAGTGCTGCTTTATCTTTTGCAGCTTTTGCACTTCTTAAATTAGCATCAGCTACAGTTGCACCGCTTTTATCTGAAAATAATGCTTGATTAGCTTGAGTTAAGTTTGCTTGTGCAGAATCATATTTTACTTGTGCTGCATCGTATGTTTGTTTTGAAACAGCACCTTGTTCATAAAGGTTTCTGTATCTTTCCAAATCTTTTTTTGCAAGTGCAATATTTGATTGTGCTGCTGTTAAGTTTGCTTTTGCATTTGATTGGTCAAGTCGGATTTTTTCATAAGTAGAATCAGCTTGTTCTAATTTAATTCTATAATCTTCATCGTCAATAACAGCAACAAGATCACCTTCTTTAACATGCTGGTTATCTGTTACATAAACTTCTTCTATTTGACCTGAAACTCTTGGTGCAACATTTACTGTTGTTGTTTCAACATAAGCGTCATCTGTTGATTGGAATTGCATTTCATGATGAACATATATACCGCCAAGAACAGCTGCAATTGCCACTACTATAATCGCAACAGCTCTTTTTCTTCCTTTAGGTTTATTATTAACTTGTTCAACATTTTGTTGTTCTTGATTTTCCATGTTTAACCTCTTATATTTTCATTTCTACTTCTTGCTCTAAACTTTGTCTAAATTTTATCATTAATTGTTTTAATTTATCTTTGTCCTCATCTGAAAAAACTTTAGGTATATTATCTATATATTCTCTCAACCTTTTTGAGGTTTCTTCTGTTACCGCTCTGCCGGCAGGTGTAAGATTCATTCTTTTTACAAGTCGGTTATTTTTAGTATCAACAAAGCGTTCTATATAACCTTTTTTTTCAAGAGAATCAAGAATTCTACCAGTATTAGGTCTATCTTTTAAGATTAACTTAGCAAGTTCTCTCTGGCAAATACCTTCATTTAACATAATAGCATCTAGCGCATAAAACTCATCTGGAGTAACAGGCATATCAAGCTTCTCAAAAACTTGTATAGCTAAATACCTGCAATACTTGGCAGTTTGCTCAAATTGATAAAATATTGAATCTGTAAAATGTTCACATTTATACATCTTTAGATTTAGAACTTTCTCTATGTTGTAAAAATTATGTGTTGCATTTGCAACAATATTATGTTATCATACTGATATAGAAATTGCAAGTAATTATTTTTAGAAGGAAATAAAACATTGAAAAAGAAGATAACAACACTATTACTGGCTAGTTTTATTTGTATGAATTTAACACCGATTTCTTGTCTTGCTATCGGAAAAGATTCAAATAAAGAACCTAAAAAAGCTTCTATAACTAAAACTCATAAACAAAGAGCTAAAAGCGATGAATTCAAATATGAATATATCAATTATAATTGGTGGAAAAACTTTAACGATGATATTCTAAACGGATATATTGATAAAGCTATTAAAAATAATTACGATTTAAAAATGGCTACTATTGCTGTTGATGAATATTATCAAGCTGTGAAAATCCAATTTGCAAACGAATTACCTTCAGCAAGTGTAGGTTTTGGAGCAGGTTATTCTAAAATGCCTTATTCCACAAGTTCTGACTGGGGATTTTCAACTCCTGCTTTTGCAAGCTATGAACTTGATTTATTCTTGAAAAACAGAGATAAAACAAAAGCTACTAAAAAAGAATATGAAGGATCTTTGCAAGATGAAAGAGCTGCTTATATTTCAATAGCTTCAGCTGTTGGAACTACTTATTTTAATTTCGTAAAATTGGACAAAATGATTGAACTTTCAAGAAGAAATTGTTCAAGATAGAAAAGTTATTTATGATTTAATGCTTGCGAGAAATAAAGAAGGTCTAACTTCAACTGCTGACACAGTTAAAGCAAATAAATCATATATCGCAGGTAATACAGATTTAACAGAATACAAAAAACAAAGAACTAAAATGTTAAATCAACTTGCAGTTTTAATCGGTGAAAATCCTAATAATTCTGAAAAATTAACAAGAACAAATTATGATAAATTAAATTATTCAGGAATTATCCCATCAGAAATTTCATCTGAAGTAATTACAACAAGACCCGATTATATTAAAGCCGAAAAAATGGTTGAAAAAGCCGGCATAAATGTAAAAGTTGCAAAAAAAGAATTCTTACCATCAATTAATTTAATGGGTTTAGCATTTTTCTTAGCAAATGATTTAGGCAGTGTTTGGACAACCAAAAACGCTCTTGCAATGCTTGGCGGCGGAATTAATTTGCCATTATTTACCGGCGGAAAAAGACGAGCAAATCTTAAACTTAAAAAAGATGAATACGAAAGAATTTTAAATAATTATTATAAAACTAATTTAACCGCTATTCAAGAAGTTAATGACGCATTAGTTACCATAAAACTTGATGAACAAAAACTAAATGATACAAAAAAACAAGCAGAATTAGAAAAACAAGACTTTGGTTATAGTACAAACAAATATAATCAAGGTACAATTTCAAAACTTGATCTGGTACAGGTTAAAGAAAACGTTTTATATACCGATAAAATGGTCGTAAATGACAAAATTAACTGCCTAGTAAATTATATTGGATTATATAAAGCTACAGGCAGTCAATTATAAAAAATCTAAACTCAAAATCTTAATCATATTTTTACTTACTAAAAACCGGTGTTATTAATTCCCAATACCGGCTTTTCTTTTTGGTTAATAAGGAATTTAGCGGCGCCAGCCAATGGCTGGCGCCGCTAAAATAACCTCTTACTTATTTTTCAACCATTCAAGCATCGGACGAATTTCACCACATTCAAGTTCATATCTTGAAGCAAGTTCACTTGATAAAAGTCTATCTATCCGCAAATTTATTTTTGGAACATTTTGAACATTAAGCGTATGTTCTTTTTCATTATAAAATTCCGCATAATTCAGACCGTCGTGAACACATCCCGGAAGTCTCACATAACCTTTCACATCATCATAATAACAAAGTCCGAATGTACGGCATACTATACCTCTGTAATCGTATACAGAACATTCATCATTTATCAAAAATGGACATTTATGTTCAAATCTTTCTCCTCTAAATTCTTCTTTATCCTTTAACAAATTTCTAATATTTTGCTGGACAAGAATCTTTTGATTAGCAGGTAAGTTTATATAGCCTTGCGTAAGATAAGCAAATTCTATTTGTGAAAACGGATATTCACCAACACTACAACATTTTGAACATCCTTTTTTACATTTTATGTATCTTTTTTGATCTTCAAAAATACTCTTTACTATTTCATCAAAATCCTTTAGAAATTTTTCATACCTTGAAAGCATTATTTACCTACCCCTTTTATCATTGAATATCTTCTACCGCGTTTCACGATTTGATATTCTATTTTTTTATCTATTTTTTGCAAAACTTTATTCTTTAAGATTAAAACATTACCATCCTTTTGCAAATCTTCTTTTATACATTTAATATTACCTTCACGTTCTTCAAAGTCAACATTTTCATCATTGTAATAAAGGAGCGAATATTTTCTTTCAAGTCCGCTAGTTGAAATTGTTAAATCGTGTTCTTTCGCATATTTAGCAAACTGAACCAGATCATTTTGACCGAATCTGTAATCAACTTCAAAGAATTCTTCTGTCGCAAAGGCTGAAACTACTGTCATAAATAAAACATAAAATACAAATACTCCAAGATATTTTTTATATTTTACAAATAATAAAGTTCCTATTCCGAAAACAAAAGACAAATTAAGCTAAACCATTTCATTTCAGCAATATCATCTTCAATTTGAGCCGGAAGATAAAATTGTGTAAACATAGCTGCAAATCCTGCTATTGCACAAAACCACCCAAATATTTGAACAGAAATATTTATAGCTTTTTCATGTTTTTTCCTATCTACATAATCCATCCACATTAATCCCGCAATAATTGCCAGAGGATAGTAAATCGGTAAAATATAAGTTACAAGTTTTGTTGAAGAACTTGAGAAAAATAACATTATAAAAATTACCATAACCCAGCAAAGAGCAAGCATTTTATGAACATTATCAAATGAATCAAAATCAAAATTTTTAACTTTTTCTACATAAGCGTGTTTTGTCCAATTTTTAATCTTTTCAACACCCACTGCTATCATTGAGAAAATCCACGGAATAAATCCCCACAAAATAACAAGAAAATAATAATAAAAAGGTTGTTTTCTACCTATCTCATTATTCTCAGTATTTAAGAATCTGTGTAAATGATGTTTCAAAATATATTCATCAAAAAATAGCGGATTATATTTATTTAACATAATAATATGCCAAGGCAGAACAATTAATGAAAATAAAATAATCCCCGGAAGAAAATATAAAGGTTTAAAAATTTCTTTAAATTTCTTTGCCATAATAGATGTAAAAAATACTGTTCCAAATGGAATGATAAACCCTGGAATACCCTTTGCCATAACCGCTAAAGCAGAGAATACATAAAATGCCCACCAGTAATATTTTTTATGTTTTTCTTGACAAAAATAAACCGCAAAATAACTTACTAAGTGCAATCCAATATAAAATGCAAGAACAATATCAAGGATTGCATATTTTGCAAGCATAATAAATTCTAATGAAGTTGCAAGAATTAAAGAGGTAAAAACTCCAAATCTTCTATTAATTCGTTTTCTGGAAGTAAAATAAACAACAAAAGAAAATATAAATCCTAATAATGCAACAGGAAATCTTGCAGTCAATTCGTTAATTTTCCCAAAAATGCAAAATGACAAACATTCCTGCCAAAAATAAAGCGGAGGTTTTTCAAAAAAGTATTCACCGTTCAAGTAAAGTGTCAAAAAATCTTTAGAATGAAACATATCGCGTGCCATTGCAACATATCTTGTTTCATCAACATCCATAAGTGCATAAGTGCCAATTCCGTGAAAAAATATAAAATAAAAAAGTAACCCTAACCCAAGTATAGTGAAACTTTCAGCATGTTTACAGACAAAACCGAAAACCTTATTCTTTAATTCCATATCCCTCTCCTGATTATTTTCAAAAACATTATATTATAAATAAATATTATTGTAGATAACTATGTAAATTAATTGTAGAAAAGTAAAAGTTTTCTACAATTAATTACAATAATAAAATACAAATAAAGTTTTCTACATTTTTCATACAAATTAGTAAAAAGTTTTCTACAAATTTTAAACAGTCTGTTTATTGCTTATAACAATAGTTTCCAGAGTTTTCTACAAATATTGTCTGCTTACTATCATGATTAATATTAATTAATTATTATATATATTATTTTGTTATATATAATTAATTATTTAATTTTAAAAAATAGAGTTGTATTCATTTCTAAAATAGATTATAATAAAAGAATAAAAATAAATTTTAAGAGGATAGTTGAATATGTTTAAAAAAAATAAGTTACTTTCTGGTTTTACTTTAACAGAACTTTTAATTGCAGTAACAATAATTGGTGCAATTGCAGCATTAGCAATACCTTCTCTTATGGAGAATATACAGAAAAAACTTTTTGTTACTCATTTAAAAAGCGAAATTTCTGCTGTGCAGCAATTAGCACATAATCAACTTATTTATTATAAAACTAAAAATTTGCTGGAAACAGATTTTAATGATCCTGCAAAACTTTTAACAGAAAAGAATTTCAGAATAGTTAGACAATGTTCAAAAGCTGCAGATTGCTGGACTGAAAAATATAAAGTTATAACAAATTTGGCTAGTACAAATAGGACAACTTCCGAAAATGCAGATACAGGAAAAAGTGTTGTTTTAAAAAACGGAACAATATTAACTTATACAGCTAATACTGATGGTGCTAAAAATTTAACAACTGATTATCCGGTTATAAATAATACAGATAATGATCAAGTTATAGGTATGTTCAGAATGGATCTTAACGGTAATGATAAACCTAATATTATAGGACGCGATGTGTTCTGGTTTTTAATTACTAAGAAAGGTAAAATTGTAGATTATTATCAAGCATTAAATAGTACATATAATGAAAACACTGCTATAACTCAATGTAAAAATGGTGCAGTTATTACAGCTTGTGCTTCTGTTATTATGAGAAATAACTGGAATGTACCTTACTAGTTTTATTTTGTAACGTATTATTTCTACCAAAGTCTTATATTGTTTTATTTTTTCTTGTCTTTATTTTATAATCAAGAAAAATAGAACTTTAAGGAGTTGGGATATGAAATTTATTATCAGAAAAGAAGATTTATATAACGGAATAAAAATTGTTGAACGTGCAACATCTCAAAAAGCTGTTCAGCCTGTATTGTACAATATTCTAATTGAAACATTAGAAAATAATTCAATTAGATTAACTGCTACAGATCTGGTTTTAACTATTATAACATCTGTTGATGCTCAAATTGTTGAACCTGGAAAAATAACTCTTCCGGCTAAAAAGTTGAATGAAATTGTTTCAAAATTAGGCAATGATCTTGTAACTTTTGAAGTTGAAGAAGGTGGAACAAATGTTAATATTTCTTGTAATAAATCTAAATTCGATATAATTGGTATTTCAGCAAACGAATTCCCGCCTGAAGTTTCTAATTATGAAATAGATGATACGAAATGTTTTGATATAGAATTAAAACCTTTCTTAAAAGCTATTAGACAGGCCGGTTTTGCAGCGGCAAGTTATGAAGTAAGTAATTTATTATCAGGTATCGTTTGTGATTTTTCTAATGGTATATTAGAAATTGCTTCAACTGATGGAAACAGACTTGCTCGTGTAAGAGAAAAAATTAAATCTGATATAACAGAACAAACACAATTGATTATTCCTTCACGTACATTGAATGAATTCTTAAAAATGGGTGGTTTTGTAGAAGATGAAACAATAAAAATTTGCAAAGATAAGTCAACAATCGTTTTAAAAACTGAAAAGACTCTAACTATTTCAAGATTATTAGAAGGTCAGTTCCCTAAATATAATCAGTTGATTCCGTCAGAAAGTCCAAAGCAGGCAGTAATAAATGTTTCTCAACTAATTTCTGCATTGGAAAGAGTTTCTGTTATGGTTAACGATAAAACAAGTATCGTTAAAATGCTTTTTGCTGATAATGAATTGACTCTTTCTGCTGATACTCCTGATTCTGGTAAATCTGAAGATAAAATTGATATTCAATATACATCTGAAGAATTATTAATTGCGTTTAATTACAAATTTGTATTAGATGCTTTGAGAATAATCGAAAGTGATGAAGTTGTTATTGGATTAAATGCAAGTTTATCTGCAACTGTTTTAAGACCTAACAGTGAAGATGATTTCATTTGCTTGATTATGCCGGTACAAATCAGATAGTCCGTTTTCCCTCTCCCTAGGAGAGGGTAGAAGAATATAAGGAAGGAGACTTATGGCAACATTAGAAAAAGCTGATATAGATTGGAAAAATTTAGGTTTTGGATATTACAAAACTGACAAAAGATATGTTTCCAATTTCAAAGATGGAAAATGGGATGAAGGAACTTTAACAGAAGATGAGAATATTGTTTTAAATGAAAGTGCGGGAGTTTTGCAATATGCACAAACTTGTTTTGAAGGTATGAAAGCTTATACAACAGTTGACGGTAAAGTTGTTGTTTTTCGTCCGGATATGAACGCTCAAAGAATGTATGAAACTGCTCAAAGACTTGAAATGCCTCCATTCCCGCAAGAAAAATTTATTGAAGCTGTAGCGGAAGTTGTAAAAGCTAATTTAAAATTTGTACCACCATACGGAACTGGTGCTTCACTTTATTTAAGACCTTTTTGTTTGGTTCATCACCAGTTATGGGAGTAAAACCTGCTGCAGAATATCAATTCAGAATTTTTGCATCTCCTGTTGGACCATATTTTAAAGGCGGAGCAAAACCTATTACTTTAAAAGTAAGTGATTTTGACCGTGCTGCACCAAACGGAACAGGACACGTTAAAGCCGGTTTGAATTATGCAATGAGTTTACACGCGATTGTTACAGCTCACAAAGAAGGTTATGATGAAAACCTTTATCCTGATGCTTTGACCCGTACAAAAGTTGAAGAAACTGGTGGTGCTAATTTCTTCTTTGTAACTAAGGATAATAAAGTTGTAACTCCAAAATCAAATACAATTTTACCTTCAATAACAAGACGTTCATTGATGTATGTTGCTAAAGAATATTTAGGATTAGAAACAGAAGAAAGAGAAGTTTTCTTATCTGAACTTAAAGATTTTACAGAATGCGGTCTTTGCGGCACTGCTGCTGTTATTTCTCCTGTTGGAAAAATTGTTGATCACGGAGAGGAAATTTGTTTACCTTCCGGAATGGATGAAATGGGACCTGTTTCAAAGAAACTTTATGATACATTAACAGGTATTCAATCAGGAAGAATCGAAGCACCAAAAGGTTGGATTGTAGAAATCGCCTAAAGTTTATAGTTTTAATATTAAATAAAATAAAAGACCGATTAAACGTCGGTCTTTAAAATATGCTTTTATTATGTAAAATTTTTTATTAATCTTTTTTTATATCATCTTTTATAACAATAAGATTATTCATAATTTTCATAGCACAAGTAGGAAGTACAACGTGTTCCAAACCATCTGCAATACCAATAATTTTACCGGCACCGAGAACAACTTCTTCACCTTTGTACATGAATTTGTAATCTGAATTTCTGTCTGAACGAATAGTGATTTTTTCTGCCATAATTTACCCCTTAAATAACGGTTACAGTAAGATATTATAATATATTTTCAGCAAAAAATCAAGTGTGAGTTTTAGACCATTTTATAATACTAAATAAACAATATGTTGTTTTATTTGCTTTTGTTTTTTTCTTAAAACAAGTTAATCCTAAAATTTTGTATTTTTTTGTTTTTGTAACTTGTTCTTCTATATTTATTCCACGTTGTTTAAGAAAATCTATTGCCCATTTTTTGCCTGTCTTATAGAAAAATTCTTTTTTTTCGCATTTTGTGTACACAATAGAATTAGGATTTTTTCTATAATGATAATATGTTTTTGGAACTGTAATAAGTGTTTCAAATTTATCTAACACTTCCGGAGTAAAATATAAATCTTCATATAAAATATTTTCTTTGAATCTAATATTATATTTATTGATTTTTTCTCTTAAATAAATTTTATTCCACACATAACATTTTTCAGGAATATCAAGAATTTTGCATTTTTCTTTAAAATTTTTAGTAATAATTTCTTTTTTTAATTTTAGATATTTTTTTCCTTTTATTTTGTTAAATCTAATAATACCACATGCAGCAATATCACATTTATGTTTAGCAGCAGAATTATATAATTTTTCATAAAAATCCAAATCTATATAATCATCAGAATCTACAAATCCGATATATTGACCTTTAGCTATGTCTATTCCATTATTTCTTGCAATACATAAACCAAAATTTTTCTGATTAATTGTAATTATACGAGAATCTTTTTTAGAATATTCTGCCAAAATTTTAGCAGAACGATCTTTTGATCCGTCATTAACACATATTATTTCAATATTTTTCAATGTCTGATTGATAACACTGTCCAGACATTTTGCAAGATATTTTTCAACATTATAAACAGGTACAATTACAGAGACTGCAATTTCATTTTCCATAAATTTTATCCTTAGATTTCCAACATTTTTACACAACTTGCTCTGTCAACTGTAATTTGTGTTCCTTTTTCAAGATTTTTAATTGAAACTTGATGTTTAAGGATTTCATCTTCACCTAGAATAAAAGCGTATTTAGCTACTTTTGAAGCTTTTTCAAGTTGTTTTGTGAATTTTTTATTTGCTAAGTCAAATTCAACATTCAGTCCCTGAGATCTTAATTCTTCTGCAAGAACAAAAGCATCAACAGGGAAGTTTGAAACAACATACCCATCAAGTTTTTCAGCTTCTTTTGCTGGAATTAGCGAAATTAAACGTTCCATACCCATAGCAAAGCCTACAGCTGGTGTAGGTTCCCCGCCTAATTGACCAACTAGACTATCATATCTGCCACCACCGCATACTGCATTTTGTGAACCAAGATTATTTGATTTAATTTCAAAAACAGTTCTGTTGTAGTAGTCAAGACCTCTTACAAGAAGTTTATTTTCAATATAATGAACGCCCATTTTATCAAGGTATAATTTTAATTCAGTATAGTGTTCTGCGCATTCTTCACAAATAAAATCAGAATGAATTATTTCTTGAATTTCAGGTTTTTCAAATATTTTTTTACAAGATTCAACTTTGCAATCAAGAAGTCTAAGAGGATTTTTTTCGTATCTGTTTTGACAATCTTCACATAATTCATTGAAATAAGGTTTTAGAACAGCTTTCAACTTATTTTTAAATTCTTCACGACATTTAGGACATCCGAGAGAATTTATTTCTACAGACAAATCATTAAGCCCTAGAGCTTTCAAAAAGTTAACTGCTGCAAGAATAACTTCAGCATCTGCAGTCGGTTGTTTAATACCAAACATTTCAACCCCAACTTGATGGAATTGTCTTTGACGTCCTGCCTGAGGTCTTTCGTAACGAAACATCGGACCGTGATACCAAATTTTCACAGGTGCTGATAATCTTGACATACCGTTTTCAATAAATGAACGAACCACACCTGCGGTATTTTCAGGTCTCAATGTAATTGAACGGTCACTTTTTTCAAAAGTGTACATTTCTTTATTAACAATATCTGTTGTATCACCAACACCACGTGAAAAAAGTTCTGTAACTTCAATTATCGGAGTTCTGATTTCTTTAAATCCATATTTTGAGAAAACTTCATCAGCTTTCTGTTCTACAAAATGCCACATATTAATTTCTTGTGGCAGAATGTCTTTTGTTCCTTTTAAAACTTTTAATATATTAGCCATATTGAAATTATATAATTTAAAGGGTCAATGTCAAACATATTGACAAAATTACAAAAATAGTAAATAATATAAGTGTAGGGCGAGAGCCTTTAAAACTTAACGCGGATTAAAGACTCTGCTACGCACCCTACGGTTGGATTTTTAATGCTATTACTGTGATTGCAAATGCTAGTAATAGCATTATTAATTTATCAACCATAGACTTTAGCCCTCCTTTCGTCCAATTTCTACGTAAATTGTATGTGACGAATCGGCAGTGTGCCAGCCCTACAGGATGATTTTATAATAAATCAATAAATAAGTCTATATTCTTAATAATAATTCTATTTTAATCAAATGAATCTAAAATTTTAATTAATTGTTTTTGTTGTTGTGGAGTAAGTGTTTTTGCTCGTGCAATAATCTGGTTAAGTAATTGGTTTTCAGTGGTACTTTGTTCAACATCGAAATCGAATAAATCAGATGGACGAACGTTGAGTGCTGTACAAAATTTTTCAATAGTAGTAGCCTTTACAAAATGTTTACCTGTTTCAATAGCTATAATAGTAGTTGGTTCCAACCCAACTAATTCTACAAATTTTTCTTGGTTTAAACCATAATATTTAACTTTTTGTCCAAAATTTTTTAAAAAACTACTCATGTATAATTTTTGTTTTTTTGAATTTATTTTAGTATTAATTCCAAAAATCGAAAAAGGTTATAATTATTGATATCAGTGTGTTTTTAGGTATGATATATAAAAAATAATTAGTCTATTTCAATATTTAATAATTCTGATAAATTTGTATCAAGAGCATTCGCTAAAACAAATAAAAAATAAATAGACGGACTTCTTGTGCCTTGTTCAATCGCCCCTATGTATGTTCTATCAGCTCCAATCTGAAATGCAAGTGCTTCTTGTGAAAGTCCTTTAGCATTTCTAAATTCTTTTACTTTCATCCCAAGTTGTTTAAGAATTCTTTTCTTGAGTCTGACTTTTGTTTTCATAATATTATTATGCAACTCTTACTAATAGTCATCTACCGACAAATAGTCACGTATAAAAATACTATTAAAACCCTTGATATACATGAATTTTAAGAATTTTTATAGTAAAATAACTTTATGAACAAACGTCAAAGAAAATATATTGAAGAACTTATTAAACATAATCAAATAAAAGAACTCTGAAATTACCAGAGTTCATGTTTACCTACTATACTAACCTTTTACTAATTTTTAAATTTGAACATTTTGACTTTCGTATTCAATGCCCATCTCTCTTAATGTTTTGATAAAATTTTGTGCACAGATTCTTTGAGCTTCCGGCGGTACGATTCTTAAGATTTCGACTGTTTTAGATATAACAGGATCTTTATCGTACCAGCGATTGTTTGCGTTTACCGGTTTTACCATAGCATAAAATTTATCAATTGTTTCTTTTGAAACTTTTTCTTCAATTTTTTGTAAGAAAATTTCTGCTTGAGCTCTTAATTCTGTTTGATAATTTCTCAAAAGCTCAATAACTTCCAATAATAACGGGTCATGATCATACCAGCGTTTATAAGTAGGACTCATTATGTGGAACCTCCGTTAGGTTTGATAGGGAATCTTCATTTTTACGTTCAATTTTCCCTCCTAACAATCTTATCTTACTTTCGAAATTTTCGTATCCTCTATCTATATGATGTAGTTTTTCGACAACAGAATTACCATCAGCCATCAACGCTGCAACAACAAGTGAAGCACCTGCACGAAGATCACTTGCAGTAAGAGTTGCACCTGAAAGTTTTTTAACACCTTTGATAATTGCGTGGTTTCTGTCCTGATGAATATCAGCGCCCATTCTGTTAAGGTCAGGAACCTGCATAAATCTGTTTTCATAAAGACTTTCTGTGATAATACCAACACCGTTTGCAGTTGTTAAAAGTGTCATAGCCATAGATTGCAAATCTGTTGGAAATCCAGGGTATGGTTGAGTTACAAAATTAATAGAATTTAATCTGTTTTTACAGCTGACTTCCATTGAAGTTGGGTCTAAAAGTTTAATATTAGCACCCATTTTCAACAGTTTATCAGTAAAGAATGTCAAGTGTGCAGGGTTAATATTTGTGATAATACCTTTACCTTTAGTTGCAATAATTGCTGTCATAAAGGTTCCTGCTTCAATTCTGTCAGGAATTGTAGTGTATTCAATCGGATGAAGATCTGATTGTTTTACACCATTAATAATAATTTCAGAAGTTCCTGCGCCTGTAATATCTGCACCCATTGTGTTTAAGAAGTTAGCAAGGTCAACGATTTCAGGTTCTTGTGCAGCATTTTGAATTGTAGTAGAACCTTCTGCAAGAACAGATGCGAGCATAATATTTTCTGTCGCACCAACAGATGGAATATCTAAATAAACATCAGAACCGATAAGTTTATTTGCTTTTGCGTGAACATAACCGTTTTCAATTTTAATTTTAGCACCAAGAGCTTCAAGTCCGCGAATATGGAAATCAACTCTTCTTTCGCCGATTGCACAACCGCCCGGAAGAGCAACTCTAGCTTCTTTGCATCTTGAAACCAATGCCCCAAGAACAATAAATGACGCTCTCATTTTACTTACAAGTTCGTAACTTGCGGTAACATTTGTAATATCAGTAGCGTCGATTGTTAATGATTTTTCTTCTTTATTATAACTTGTTTTACATCCCAATTGTGCAATCACATTGAGCATAATTTCAACGTCTGTCAATTCAGGGACGTTATAAATCTTTGATTCACCTTTTGCAAGAATTGCGGCAGCCATAAGTTTTAAAACTGAATTTTTAGCACCGCCTATGGAAACTTCACCTTTTAGAGGGGTTCCGCCTTTTATATAAAATCTTTCTACCAACTTAGCCTCCGAAAGAAATCCTAATCATATCTTCTTATATATAATAATACAAGTCAGAACGAATTGATGTAAATAAATTACGATATGTAAAGATTTCTTACTAATATATGTAAAATAAATGGAGTCCGGATTAAGTCCAGAATGACTGAAGCGGCGAGCACCCCGCTGTGCGCGTGAAACTGAACAAGTCTTGAAGCAACTGGTAGCAAAATACCCAGTGCAACAAGCACCCCGCTGTGCGCGTGAAACTAGACAAATCTTGAGGTAACTGGTAGCAAAATGCCCAGTCCGGCCGAGGACTACCAAACAACTTTTTCAATAAGTTCGATTTCGTATCCGTCCGGATCTTTTACAAACGCTATTTTTGTTCCTTTACCGTTCAAGTCAAAAGGTTCGTATAAATATTCATAACCAAGTGAATTTAATTTTTCGGTAAATTCGTCTAAAGATTCAACAGAAAAAGCTAAATGCCCGAATCCTGTACCTAAATTATAACCATTTTCAGGTGTTTCATCATTTGCTGTTAATTCAAGTTGAGTTGTGCTGTCTTCGTCATTTAAAAAATAAAGCCAGCAATCATCAAGTCTTTTTTTCTTATCAAGTTTCATATTTAAAAGTTCTGTATAAAATTTTACGCTTTTTTCTGCATCTTTAACTCTGATCATTGTATGTAATAATTTCATAGATTATTCTCCTTTTATTATAAATTTTCTATCGGAAAAACTGGTGGATTTTCAGGTTTTTCTATATGTGCAGTCCCTTTTTTTGCCATAAGAAAAATCCAGTTAGCCATCATAAATAGGTTGCATATTTGAATTAGTAATCCAAATATAATATACATTATACTAAATTTACCATTTGAAGTATAAATGGAATACATCATTGTAACTCCTGTTATCATTTGTGTAATCCACACTCCAATATAAATTCCAAAAAATAATTTTGATTTTGATGGTGAAATATCATTATATCTACGTTTTATCAACCCTAAAAGAGGAAAAATATGAATTATTGCAATAATTGCCATTGTAATATAACAAATAATTGTTGCTTTATTAATTATTTCTATTTGTGCGTTTGAAATTATCAAGTATACTTGATTGACAAAAAATATTAAAAAACATATAAAACTTATGATTGTGTAAAATAAAAAGAACAAATTAAATTCTTTTCTTTGTGTGAAACTTTTATAATCAAAACTTTTTTTGAATGCATTAATATAATAATTATTTATAAAATCCATAAAACTTCTCCTCTTGTATAGTACCATAAATATAGAAGCGGCGAAGTTTTAAAACTTCGCCGCTGTCTGATATAATTTACATAATATTTATCAAATTACCTTGTTTATCATAGCTTAACATCATGTTATCATCTTTACTTTTGGTAAAATAACATTCAAGATTTCCTTTTTCATCATATATTGCATTTTTATCTGAATTATCGTTTAAGTTTTTCACTGTAACAATTTTTGAACCATCGTTGTTAAATGTTGTTGTTTTAAGGACATCATTTGATAAGTTTTCATCAACTGAATATGATGCTGCGTGTGGGTCAGTATTATTATGGAATATTATTGTTTTATTTTGATCTGTTTCAATACCTGTTAATCTTCCTGTCACATCAAAGGTGTGGTAAACTTCACCTTGTGCTGTTGTTGTTTTTATTGAGTGAAGAACACCATTTGAGAAAAATCTTTTTTCGCCTTGAACTTGCTTAGGATCGTAACCTAAAACAAATGGTTGAGAAGGTGCTAAATCTGGATCTTGTAAAGGATTTATGCCTGTTGTATTTGGAATTGGTTCATTTTTTCTTGTTTTAATATTTGAAGGAATTCCATTTTTATATTGAATTATTTGTGAAGTATGTTCATCTCTATTCATTGTTTCAACTTCGGTAATTTGTCCTTTTTCATCAAAACGTGTTATTTTGCTGGTTTTTGAATTTTTTAAACCTTCTTCGATAAGTGAAGTATTATCAGATTTTACGACATAAACTTTGTCAGTATCTTTTCCATGTTCATATTCAATTGTTTGTTCATATTTTCCATCATAATAGATGGTGGATTTTTTAGGTAATCCATCCGGCTGCCTTTCAATAATTTCTGTAAAATATGTTTTAGGAAGTTGTCCGTCTATAATTTCATTTTCGTTTTCTTGTTCCTTAATCAGTGCACCTGTTGTATTGTCATAGTATTCAATTTTTCTGATCGCATCATTTGGTGCCAGAACATCCATTTTATAAATTACAGTATTTTTGTCATTTCTTTGAATAATACAATCAAGTGTTCCGGTTGGAGTTAACACTCTTTCGCCAGGCATGTTTTTTATAGCTTCAGGCTGTAAAATAGTTGGAAGTGTCGGCTGAATAATTTTTGGTGCTGATTTTGTAACTGGTTGATTATATGATGCTAAAGCATTTATTCCATTTAGATTGGCATTTTGTACTTGTTGTTGGTTAACTTGTTGTGCTGGATTTGCAACATTTTGTACTGGTAATTGATTTTGTACCATCGAAACAGGATTTATAGAATTTATCATAAACAGACCTTCCTTTATTTACTACCTATGTTTAGTAAAACGAACTAAGATAAATAATTGCGTGTTTGTAACAAGATATGAACAAGATTCTTTTTATAGTATAATACTGATAAGAATATTAAAAAAGAAGGAGCAAGAATGTTTGGTATTATATTAGCTGGGGGTTCAGGAAGCAGATTGTGGCCACTTTCAAGAGAGTTGTATCCTAAACAGCTTTTGAGTTTGGCTGGTGAAAAAAGTTTATTGCAGTCAACTTTTGAACGTTTAAATAAATTTATTCCGGCTTCTAACATAATCAGTGTGACAAATGCTAAACATCACGCAAATGTAAAAATGCAGCTTGGAAAATTAAGTGAAAATTCTGTTATTTTACCTGAGCCATTGTCAAAAAATACTGCTCCTGCAATTGCTTTGGGTGTTAAATATATTATCGAAAATACAGATGAAGATGAAACAATTCTTGTTGTTCCGTCTGATTTATTAATTGAAAATGACGAAAGTTTTATTCAAACGATAGAATATGCTGAAAAACTTGCACAAGAAGGCAAAATTGTGACTTTTGGGGTTAAACCTGTATATCCTGAAACAGGTTATGGTTATATTAAATCTGAAAATGGAAATGTTACAAATTTCTGCGAAAAACCTGATACTGAAACGGCACAAAAATACATTAATGCAGGCGGATATTTTTGGAATAGTGGAATTTTTATGTTTAAAGTTTCTACAATTATAAACGAACTTGAATTATACTGTCCGGAAATTTCTGACATTATCAAAAAATTAAATTGTACAGAAGGTTCTGTGTCGTTTACTGAATTTGAAAAATTGCCAAATATTTCTATAGATTATGCTCTAATGGAAAAAAGTAAAAATATTGCTATGGTTGAGCTTCAATCTGATTGGAAAGACCTTGGCTCATGGCAGTCAATTTATGAAGTAAGTAAAAAAGATGAAAATAACAATGTTTTTGTTGGACACGTTTTGGATAAAGGTTCTAAAGATTCTTTTGTTTATTCATCATCAAAGCTTGTTGCAACTGTAGGTCTTGAAGATACTGTTGTTATTGAAACTGAAGATGCTATTTTGGCTTGTAAAAAAGATAAAACCCAAGAAGTTAAGCAAATATATGAAACATTGAAAGAACAACACGACGGCACCCAAATGGTTCACAAAACAGTTTATCGTCCTTGGGGATTCTATACTGTTATTGCTGAAGGAAAAGGGTTCCAGACAAAACTTATTCACGTGAACGTTGGTCAAAAACTTTCTGTTCAATCTCACAATCACAGAAGTGAGCATTGGGTTGTATTATCAGGCATGGCAAAAGTTGTTTTGGAAGGTAAAGACCATATTTTATCTCCGGGACACAGTATTGATATAGGAGTGAAAGCAATTCACTCGCTTCAAAACCCGTTTGAAGAAGATTTCGAAATTATTGAAATTCAAAAAGGTGATATTCTTTCAGAAGACGATATAATCCGTTACGAAGATATGTACGGCAGAGTTTAATATTTTTCTGAGTTTGTCAAGATTTACACTAAAATCTGAGTTAAATCATCTTCTAACAGGCTTTTTTGGAATTGTTCGCACTCAATTATAAGTTCAAAAATTTGAGAATACTTTTCACTATGCAAAACTTTTGAAATATCGTCTACTCCTAAAAAGTCTATCGTATAAAAAGCTGAATTCTTATCTAAAATTCTTATAAATCCAACTTGTTCAAAAAGTTCCAAAAGCATTTCAAAAATCTTTAATGATTTACCTAAAAAGCTTGCACAGCGTACAAGTTCGACTTTTCCATTATTATTATGTGCAGCAAATTTCAGCATGCCTGTGAAAATTTTCAAAAACTCTTGTTCATCAAGGATTTTCGGCTCATAATTCATGAAATGAACCCCTTTTGGTTGTGATTTTTCAAGTATCATATCAAGAGTTTTTTTATCAGCAGGATAATCAAAGAACATTACTATATCACATTTAGGAATATCCAGTCTGGTAAAGCATTTTGAGGCAATTTCAGGGTATGATTTTACAGTATCTAAAATATACTTACTTTCCGCAAATACCCTAATGTTAAGTTTCGAGGTTTTAATATAGTCATTAATATTTGGCAAAATACCTGTTTTAGTACGGTTATCGTATATTTTATAATTGCTTTGTAAAGGTTCTTCTTCCTTTAAGGCTTCAGAATGAACATCATCAATTATTAATTGTACAGAAATATTTCCGTTAAATTCATTAATTTGCGGATGAAATGCAATATCTAGACTGTCTCCGCTTCCTAATCCTGCATCTCCTCTTTTCCACCATATTGCAGTGAAATCATCAGCACCTGATGTTACGTTTAAGCGTAAATGTGAATTATCAGAACCCATTAAACGTTTTTGAGTAACTTTTAAATTATTCATTGCAAAAACAGGACTCGGGTTAGAAGCTCCAAACGGTTCAAGCTGCGAAATCTCTTCAACTAAATCCGTTGTAACATCTTTTGGTTCAACAATTAAATCAACTTTTACAAATGGTTTTAGTTCTTTTGTGGATGTGTATTCTCTAACAGTTTCATTGAGTGCTTTTTTAACTATTTCAAATGGAGTTTTTTCTCCTGTGAAACTTAAACCGGCAGCAAGTTTGTGTCCGCCAAATCCGTCAAAAAGTTCTGAATTTGCAGCAATTACATCGTATAATGGTACTCCTTCAATACTTCTTGCAGAACATCTAAATTGGTCTTTTTCTTTTACGTAAGACATTAAAAATACTGGTTTATAATATTTTTCTACAAGTTTAGAAGCAACAATTCCAATGATTCCGATGTGCCATGCTTCACTATACAAAACAATTGCAGAATTTCTATTCCCTTCTTTTTGAACCATTTTATCTGCTTGTTCAAAGATTTCAGCACAAAGTGTTTGCCGAACTTTGTTTAATTCATTTAAAGTTGTTACAGCAACTTCTACTTCTTGCGGATTTTCTGAAATTAAAACTTTTAATGCAGCATCAACTGTATCAAGTCGGCCTGATGCGTTAATTCTCGGAGCAACTCCAAATGCGATATTTTCAGATGTAATTCCTTTTGTGATATCATACCCTGCACTTTCAAGAAGTCTTTTAAGTCCATGATGTTTTCCTCTTGAAATTAATTCTAAACCTTTTGTTACAAAGTATCTGTTTTCACCCAAAAGTGGAACAACATCAGCAACAGTTCCGACAGCTACGAAAGGTAAAATTTCATATACAAACTCGGTTTTTTCGTATTTTGTCAAGAAGTGCCTGTGCAACTTTAAAAGCAACTCCGCATCCTGCAAGATATGTAAGATGTTCAATTTGTTTTGCTGATAAACTTGCATCTAAAGCGTTTGGAGCTTTCGGGTTAATAATAGCAAAAGCTTCAGGTAAAATTTCTGGAGCTTCGTGGTGGTCGGTTATGATTACGTCAATAATTTTAAAACTATTAATAAATTTTACCGCATCAACATCCGAAATACCACAGTCAACAGAGATTATAACTTTTGGTTTGATTGTTGTCATTAGTTTAATTAAAGCTTTTTTATCAAATCCATGACCTTCATTTTCTCTATCGGGGATAAAATAATGTACATTAGCATTCAAATATTTCAGTGTTTTATATAGGACAGAAGTTGACGTGACACCATCAGCGTCAAAATCGCCATAAATAATTATTGTTTCCTGATTATCAATTGCTTTTGATAAACGTTCAACTGTTTTTTGCATATCAGTAAAAACATTAGGCGAAGTAATATTCATTTCAAGCGGGTTTAAAAATTCGCGGATTTCTTCATCTGTTTTTATGCCACGTGAAACCAATAATCTTTTTATTAACGATTTTTCCCTAAAATCGCTATTTTCAACTATCCATTCTTTTTTCATAAAATCCTATCCTGTTAATAAAATAATAGCATAAATAATGTGTACGTTAAATTATGTAAATTTCTTTTTATTTCTAAAAAAATCAACTACTATATTATAGTAGTTTACAACTATAATGGAGGAAAATTTATTTATGAAAAATTTATCTAAACTTTTTGCCCTGAGTTTAACATTACTTTTTGTATCAAATGCAGTAGCAATGGCTGAAACTACTCAATTTACGCCATTGAATTTTGACAGTAACACATCAATAAGCTCTACCACAGCAGCGGCAACATCTGTAAATGCAAAAGGTACAGATTTGTTGGATCCAAGCCAAGTTGCAGGCGGAAGTAAAATGCAGAATGGAATTTTGCAGATCGAGAATGCTCAAGTTGAAATTAGAAATAAATTGTTAAATTATAAATCTAATTATGCGGAGATTGATGCAAAATATAATACAACAAAAGCAGAGCGAAAAGCTGCTAAAAAACAAATTAAATATGCGGAAAAGAAAATTAAGAACTTAGATAATGCTAAGAAAAAGATTCAAAAGAATTTCCAAAGAAATATGAATATATAGACTTAAAAGGCTATCAACATTTCTGTGATAGCCTTTTTTATTTGCCCTTTTGAGAGTGTAATAGAGAGTTGTTATAAAGTTAAAATTATAAAAATAAAAAAAGACTTGATTTTAAAAAATGTTTATAGTACATTTATTCATGCGGAAGCTGAAAAGTTTTCAAGCCGAAATTGCGGGCTGCTAGCTCAGGTGGTTAGAGCGCACCCCTGATAAGGGTGAGGTCGGTGGTTCGAGTCCACTGCGGCCCATATAAAAAGAGGATAGGATTTTTCCTAATCCTCTTTTTATTTTGTGTTGAAATTAGTGGGCGAGAACCACACAAACCGAGAGGTTTGTTTTGGTTCGAACGCGAGTGAGCTGAGTGCGTAGGAGCTTTCTTTGGAGCAAGCAAAGCTTGTGAAAAGAAAGTCCGTAGACCCGTTAAACGCGAACGAGCAAGACAGTCCACTGCGGCCCATATTAAAAAAGACTCCTTAAGGGGTCTTTTTTAATATCTGTATTATGTCTTGAAATATTGAGGTTATCTTAAACGGGACGTTGCCCAAGCATTCAGTACGTGGTTAGAGCACTGTGCCGAGCAAAAACAATCCAGTGAATTGTTTTTGCGAGAGGCCTGATAAGGGTGAATGATAAAAGAAAGAGCAGGACACGTAAAACGCGAGTGAGTAAGACAAGTCTCTTGGCGCATATCAGTAAAGACCCCTTTAAGGGATCTTTTTTAATATCTGCAATTGGTTTGAATTATTTACTTAACTCTATCAGGGGTGCGTTACTGAGTATTCAATAAATATTTTAAAATTCCTTTAAATAGAGGATGGAGTTTTTGGTTTAAACCGTTAAAATTATATTGGGTAGTTTTTAACTTTGGGAGACATTATATGGAAAGAACAGTTTTGGAAGATATCAATAAGTATCTGCCCGGAAATGATGAAATGTCTGATTCTATAACGCAAAATTGGACAGAACAGGCTTTAGAATGTTATTCAATTAATTGTGATTGTAAAAAATGTTCTTTACGAAATGGACATTACTCCTTTATATGTCAAATGCCAAAAGTAATCGACACATTACTCCAAACAGTTGGAGAACCGACTAAACAGCTAAAAACAGCTTAGCAATCCCGAAAATCTTCTTTCTTTTCCTCTTATGAGATACTAACCAAAACGGCAAATTCGTGAAGTGTCATATGACTGAAGGTTAGTGTGAGGGGTATAAAGTTAGAAGTTACAAAAAAAGAGCCATAAATTCGTTTATGGCTTTTTTATTATGTATGTGTGTGTCTGGTAGTCGTTATTCTCTGGCAAGTTCATTTTTATGAAAATGCATAAGCTGTGCCAGATGCCACTGTTTGGCTTGAATTTCTTGAATACGGTCTTTTATTTCATCCAATTCTTTCAAAAGTGTTTGAAGGTCTTTGTTTTGCCTTGTGTATACACTGGAAACAGGTTGAATTTCTGTTTCTGTAGACCACTCCGGTAAAAAACATCCTTTTTCAAACAAATCTTTTTCGTTCATTTCACATATCTCCAAAATCAAACAGCTATTAGCCTTCATTAGTTAACAATGACTGGAAGAAATCAACCAGTTTAAAGTTTCCATACTTAAATGCTTGAGGTTTATTGGCATATTCGCTGTGGGTAATTTTATTTAAGGTATCCATTTCTTCATTTGTTAGTGAGCCGAAATCGAAACTTGTCATTTCAGCATAATCTACCATCAAATCTTCAACATCCATAATTTTTTTCTCTGACATTTACTACACTCCTTAGAAATTCTGATTACAAGTTTTATATCGGTATAGTTTTTTGAAAACTTTAGAATTTGAACAAACATTGTAACATTTATTAATATTTCTCTTTCAAGCCCTAGAAAAACTCATTCACATGTTTTATACTATAAGTGTAGTAGTGAAAGTATAGGATATTTAATCACAAGGAACTAGACTGTTTTGGTCGGTTTATGCCGTCTGTTTGCAGGATTGATTTTAAAATTATATGAGGTAGAATTGTTTAGTAATGTAAAATTTTACTAAAATTTTATCAAATATAATTTATCAGGTGATTTAAAGAAGGAAATTGTAGGTAGATTCTGTTGGAAAATTTAGATAATAAAGAATTAAATAAAACTAAAAAACAGGAAAAGAAGAAATTAAGCTCGAATCCTATGGCAAAAATAAAACCTCCTATCGAGGGATTGAAGATGATTTCTGTACCTAAAGATATTTCATCTGCTCCTGTTGAGACAAAAGAGTCTCAAGAATTAAAGAAAACAAGAAAAAAACTTGATAAATTAATTAAACCGATTTCTGTTGCAGAGGAATCAAGTCTTTCAAGTATTGTTGAAACTATCAATAATTTTAATACTGTTAAAACAAAGCCAAAACAGTATACAAACGCTTATTCTGCAAGTGTTAATAAAGCGACAACAAATATTAATTATTTTGAAATTATGAAAGGTATTTCTGACGCATTTCAGAATAATAAAAGTATGGTTGATTTATTCTCAAAATTAAATAATATTTTTGTTAATCAACTAAAATGGAGTTTTGTAGGTTTTGGATTATTTCACGAAAAATCAAAGTGTATAAACCTTAAAATATTTAGTAAAACAGGTAATACATATTCTTCAAAAGTATTTTTATCTGATGATAATAATCCGATAATTAAATGTTTTAATAATAAATTGATTATAGATAAGGACAATATTAATTACTTAAATATTCCTTATTTAACTAAAACCGGTTCCGTAATAGTACCAATGATTTCTATTAATAAATGTATTGGTGTGATGCTTGTCGGACAAAATATTTCGAATATTAATACAAATCTTGTGAATTTCTTTTCTAATTATATGGGAATGTTTATTCATAATGTTCAGTTATTGGAACAAACCAGTAAATTCGCCAATACTGACACTTTGACTTCTTTATATAATCACAGAGGTTTTCAGGAAGTTTTGGCAAATGAAATCAGCAAGGCAAAAGATAATAATACGCCTTTGTCTGTTGTGATGTTTGATGTTAATAACATTTCAAAAATTAATCGTGAACTTGGTCATGCTAAAGGTGATGAAGTTATTAAAACTATTGCTGATAAAATTAAACAAAATATCAGAGCAAATGATTCAGCAGGACGTTATGGCGGTGATGAAATTGCAGTCATTATGCCTGAAACAAATACAAAAGATGCAAAATATCTTGCAGAATATATAACATACTGTTTGTCATGTTGTTTTGTTGATGATGTTGGGCCGATTAAAGTATCTGTTGGTATTTCAACATATCCTGAATGTACAATTGAACAGGAAAAACTTTTAATCCTTTGTGAACAAGCAATGTTTATTTCTCAGGCAAAAGGTTATAAAGAAGGTATGTCAGCTATTGTAAGTTCTTCAGACTTCAATTTCTGGGATGATGTTGCATTGAATTCGTTTGCAGAAGTACTTGCAAAACGTCACTCTCAAATTGGTATAAATTTCGAAGAAGAACTAGTTCATAAGTTTAATCAGGAAGAAATTGTTAACCATAATCACTTGATGGAAATGGTTACATCTTTAGCTGGTGCAATTGATGCGAAAGACCCTTATACAAAAGGTCACTCAACTTCTGTTTCACGTTATTCGGAAGCTCTTGCTCGTGCAGTTAATCTTCCTGAAAATGAAGTAGAAAGAATTAAAATTGGTGCGTTGCTTCACGACGTTGGTAAAATCGGTATTCCTGAAAATGTTTTGAAAAAACCTGGAAAACTTGATAATGACGAATGGGAAGTAATGAAACAACACCCTGTAATTGGTGCAGAAAAAGTGCTTGCTCCAAACGAAGCGTTGAGGGATTTAATTCCTATTGTAAAATATCACCACGAAAGACTTGACGGTAAAGGATATCCTGAACAATTGAAGGGTAATGAAATTCCGCTTGCTGCAAGAATTGTATCTGTTGCAGATGCTTATCACGCTCTTGTCAGTGACAGACCATATAGAAAAGGTATGCCTATTGAGAAAGCTTGTGCTATCTTAAAAGAAGGTGCAGGAACTCAATGGGATGCGGATTTGGTTCGTCAATTTATTTCTATAGCGCCATCTTTGACTACAAATGTTTAGGGTAATAACTGAATGTTTTAGTCATTCTGGTTTATGGTAAATATTTTATGTAATTTCTTGCAGTTTGTTCAGGGATTTTTGCATACATTAAATCTTCGCAAACAGCAATTTTTTCAACACCTGCAGAAGTAATTTCGTTTATATTTTTAGAATTTATATCTCCGTAGAGAAATGATGGAATATCAATATTTTCATTAACCCATTTTACGGTTCCGATATCAATTGATTCATCTATTTTGTCAGAAGTTGTGAAGATTGGTCCGATCATAAGGTAATCTGCACCATCATTAAATGCGTTTATAGCTTCATCTGAATTATTTACAGCAAAGCCTATAATGGAGTTTTCTCCAAGAATATCTCTTGCATCAGATATGCTTATACAGTTTTTATCCAGTTGAACACCGTCTGCTTCTACAATGTGCGCAATATCAGCTCTGCTATCTATAATGAAAGTTGCTCCATATTCATCACAAAGCATTCTCATTTTATGTCCGATTTCGACTAAAACACAATCAGGGATTTCAGGTTCATTTAATAAAACAATATCAACTCCGCCTTGCAATGCCGAAGCCGTTGCATCCAAAAATTCGTCCTTTGTAAGAAATTTTTTAGAGTCAGTAATTAAAACAAGTTTTTTCTTTTCAAGTTTCAAAAGATTAAATTGTTCTTTTAATTTGTTCCACATTAAATTAACCCCTTTTAATGTATATTATATAATAAACAAAGGTGTGTGGTAAACATTGTCGAAGCAGTTGCAATTTTAACGTTTTTCCGTTAAAATACATGCACAAAGGAGAAAACTATGGCTCAACAATTCAATCCTCAAGGAATGAATGCGCAAAATATTAAAAAACGCTATGCCGTTTTAGTATTTATCAAAGGTTCTACAGCACCTTTAGTGTTGTATGTTAAAGATTATCAAGGATTGTATCAGGAACTTTGCGAAAGAATGCAATCTCCAAATGCTGTTCTGATCAAAAAAGAAACAGAAGGACCTTTAAAAGAAGTTTGTTTCATATCTAATCAGATTGCTGCGCTTGCTATTCAAGAAGAACAGTATATAAGTTAAGTTATGGAAAAGATTTTATCAATAGAAGATTTAGAAAACGCCGAAAATAAAACATTATATTGCACCTTCGATGAAAAAATTGAAGGTATAGATTGTCTTACCCCGATCCATGCTGATTTATGTGCAAAATCTTTAGGTGATTTTGTTCAAATTTCAGGAAAAGTCAGCGGTAAACTTTCTCTTGAATGTGATTTATGTTTGAAAAAGTTCGAATATGATCTTGAATTTAACCTTGATGAACTTTATTCAAAAGGCTCTCTGCTGGGTGAATACGGTGAATCCGGCCAAGAATTTGAAATCAAAGACGGTCAATTTGTAACAGATCTAAACGGCGAAGATGAGATCGATATTTATGACTTATTGTATCAATCTGTAATATTAAACCTTCCAAATAAAAAAGTTTGTGGTATTAATTGTAAAGGAAGGGAATTTCTTGAAGAACAAGAAATAATCGATCCAAGACTGGAAGTCTTTAAAAATATCCAAATTAACCCAAAAAACAGTTAGTAAGTACAAGAAAATAAAAAAGGAAAGAAAAATGGCAGTACCTAAGAAAAGAACAGGACATTCCGCTCAAGGCAGCAGAAGAGCTAACTGGAAAGCTACTAAACCTGAAACAACTAAATGCCCTAATTGCGGTGAAACAGTTTTAACACATACAGTATGTACAGCTTGCGGAACTTACAAAGGACAACCTGTAAGATTAGCAGACAAAGCTGCAGCAGTTGTAGAAGCTAAACCAGCAAAAAAATCTACTAAAAAAGAAGCTCCAAAAGCTGAAGAAACAAAAGTAGAAGAAGTTAAGGCTGAAGAAACTGTTGAAAAAACAGAAGAATAATTAAAGATAACTGAAAAGCGGTAATTTCGGTTACCGCTTTTTAATCATTAAGACCAATACTTGGAGAGAGAAAGATATGGCAAGAATAGCAATAGATGCAATGGGCGGGGATTACGCTCCGCAAGCGATAGTTGAAGGGGCTTTATGGGCTGCACAGGAATACGGAGTCGGATTAGAACTTGTCGGCAGACAAGAAGAAATTCAGGCAGAACTCGACAGAATTCAAACTGCGGGCTGTATTTATTCTGATTGCGGAACAAAAGGTCATAAAAGAAGAATTAAAATCGATTTGGAAAAGATCGATTATACTATTACGCATGCCTCTGAAGTTATTGGTATGGGCGAAGCTGTCGGACAATCTATTCGCAAGAAAAAAGATTCATCAATTGTAGCGTCTGTAAGAGCTGTTGCTGAAGGAAGATGTGAAGCAGTTGTTTCTGCCGGCTCAACCGGAGCTGCGATGGCTGCTAGCTTGTTCGGGTTAGGTAGAATTCACGGTGTGCAAAGACCTGCAATTGCCGTTACTCTTCCGACAATGAAAGATCCTGTGGTATTGATTGATGGTGGCGCAAATAGTGATTGTAATGCTGAAATGCTTGCCCAATTTGCCGAAATGGGAAATACTTATGCAAAATATGTAATCGGTATCGAAAATCCAAAAGTTGGTATCCTAAGTATTGGCGAAGAAGAAGGTAAAGGAAATACCTTAGTTAAAGATACTTATCCGCTTTTAAAAGAAATGCATGAACAAGGAAAAATTGATTTTATCGGTAACGTAGAAGGAAAAGAATTATTTATAAATAAATGCGATGTCGTTGTGTGCGATGGATTTGCAGGCAACGTGGCTTTAAAAGTAACAGAAGGTACTGCTTCATTACTTTTAAAAATGATTTCAACAGAGTTCAAATCTGATTTTATAGGGTGTTTGGTAGGGTTACTTGCAAAACCTTTCTTGAGAAGAATTTTAAGAAGAATTAATTGGGAAGGTTTTGGCGGAATGTTATTATTAGGTGTGAAAGGTATTTCTGTTATTGCTCACGGACGTAGTTCATCTTATGCTATGAAAAATGCAGTAAGAGCTGCTGTAAGAGTACTTAACAAAGATATTAATTCAAAAATTGCAGAAAATATAAACAGATAGGAAAAAATTATGACACAAAATGCTAAACCAATTAGAATCGCAGGTGTAGGATATAGCGTTCCAAATACTGTTCTTACAAATGATGATTTAACAAAATTGTATGATACATCTGATGAATGGATTTATACAAGAACAGGTATTAAAGAAAGAAGACTTGTTTCAGGTAATGAAAGTGCTGTTGATTTGGTTTTGAAGCTGCACAAAATGGCTATTGAAAAATCAGGATTTAAAGCAGAAGAGATTGACTGCGTAATCGCTGCATCATCTGCTCCTCCTCAATTATATCCGGCATTAGCTTGTTCTATTCAATCAAGACTTGGTATTCCTAATTTTGTACCATCTTTTGATTTAACAGCTGCTTGTACAGGATTAATTTATGCTTTACAGGTTGCAAGAGGATTGATTGGTTCAGGATTATACAAAAATATTTTATTGGTTGCTGCTGATAATAATTCTCGTCTTGTTGATTGGGCAGATAGAGGAACATCTATTCTTTTTGGTGATGGTGCCGGAGCGATGGTTGTTACCGAAGCCGAAGATGGTGTTGATGATATTTTATCACTGGATGTAAGAGCTGACGGAGAAATTGGTCAATATATTTACCTGAATACACCTGGCAAAAATTGTCCGCTTGTTGAACCTTGCGAAGAACATGATGCACATATTCACATGGCAGGACGTGACGTTTACAAATTCGTTGTAACAACTCTTCCTAAATATGTTGATAAATGTATTGAAGAAGCTGGCATGACCGCTGCTGATATTGATTATTTAATTCCTCACCAAGCAAACCAAAGAATTATCGAAGCTTTGCAACAAAGACTCGAATATTCTGATGAAAAAGTTATTTCAAATATTAAATATTATGGTAATACATCTGCTGCATCTATTCCGATTGCATTAGTAGAAGGTGTTGAACAGGGTAAAATTAAACTGGGATCAACAGCAATTCTTTGCGGATTTGGCGCGGGTATGACCTGGGGAGCTGCTGTAGTAAGACTTCGTGAAGGTATTTGCTAGAGGTAAATATATTTTATTATTTTGTATTATTTCGCACTTAAAATCTTTACTTTGAGCTGGTTTATAGTATAATATATTCATTAAGAAGTAATTTAGGGAGTGCGAATATGACAAAAAAAATAGCGTTTGTTTTTCCAGGACAAGGTTCTCAAGCTGTTGGTATGGGAAAAGATTTGTATGAAAACTTTGAATCAGCAAAAAATGTTTTTGATACAGCTGATAAAGTTTTAGGAAAAAGTATTACAACAATATGTTTTGAAGGTCCTGAAGAAGATTTAAAACAAACAGTTAACACTCAGCCGTCAATTGTAACAATGTCAATTGCAGCTTTGGAAGCTTTTAAATCTGAATTAAATATTCAGCCATATGCAACAGCAGGTCACAGTTTAGGTGAATATTGTGCAATGTATGCATCAGGTGTTATGGATTTAGAAACAACTTTAAAAGCAATTCAAAAACGTGCTGACTTAATGGGGCAAACAAAAGGCGGTGCAATGGCTGCTATTTTGAATGCTCCTGAAGGAAGTCTTGAAAAAGTATTAGAAGAAGCTTCAAGAGTTGGTTATGTTGATGTTGCAAACTATAACTCACCTGCTCAGGTTGTTATTACAGGTGATGAAGCTGCAGTTGCAAAAGCTGGAGAACTTTTATCAGCAGCAGGTGCAAGAAGGGTTGTTCCTCTTGCTGTTTCAGGAGCTTTCCACTCTAAATTTATGGAAGAAGCTGGTCACGAATTTGAATCTTTTGTATCTGAACTTGAATTAAATGATGCTAAGGTAGCTGTATTCACAAATGTTGATGCTCAAGCAACTATTTTGAGTGCCGAATTCAAGCACAAAATGCCAAAACAAATCTATTCATCTGTTCACTGGACTCAAACTATTCAGAATATGGTGTCAGAAGGCGTTGATACAATTGTTGAAATCGGACCGGGAAAAGTTTTATCCGGATTGGTTAAGAAAATCGATCCTAGTGTAAAAACTTACAATATTTTTGATAAAGATTCTTTAGAATCAACAGTAAATTCATTAAAAGAAGAAATGGCTTTAGCCTAATAATAAAATAAGGAGAAAAAATTATGACAGAAAGAAAAATTGCATTAATTACAGGCGGATCACGCGGTATTGGTTTAGCTTGTGCAAAAGAACTTGCTGCAGCTGGATGCGATATTATTATCAACGATATTTGTGATGCTGAAAAAGCTCAACCTGCAATCGACGAAATCAAAGCTTTAGGTGTTAATGCATACTTCTATAGCTTCGACGTTTCAAATCACGAAGCAGTTAAAGAAAATGTTGATAAAATGATTGCTGAACACGGCAAAATTGATATCTTATTAAACAACGCAGGTATTACAAGAGACGGTTTATTCTTAAGAATGGATATGAACCAATGGGAAAGCGTTATCAAAGTTAACTTAACATCAGCTTTCTGTGTAACTAACGCAGTTATCAAATACATGTCAAAAGCTCGTCAAGGTTCAATCATCAATATGTCAAGTATTGTAGGTCGTCACGGTAATGCCGGTCAAGCTAACTACTCAGCTTCAAAAGCAGGTTTAATCGGTTTCACTCAAACTCTTGCAAAAGAATTTGGTTCAAGAAACATCCGAGTAAACGCTGTATGTCCTGGTTTTATCCAAACAGCTATGACAGCAGAACTTCCAAATATTGATGAATACTTAAAAGCTATTCCGATGAAAAGACTTGGTACACCTGAAGATATCGCTAAAGTAGTTAAATTCTTAGCTCTTGGATACAGATTACGTAACAGGTCAAGCAATCGAAGTAGCCGGCGGTTTGATGATATAATTTTGTAACAAAAAGCTTGATGTTTTGTAAATTTCTTGCAAAAAAATATTCAACAGTTTATAATATTGCAAGAAAAGTATTAAGTAATACACAATAATAAGAGGAAAAAAAAGATGAGTACATTAGAAACAGTTAAAAAAGTTGTAGTAGATCAATTAAGTGTTGATGAAAAATTAGTTACACCTGAAGCTCGTTTTACAGATGATTTAGGCGCTGATTCTTTAGACACAGTTGAATTAGTTATGGCTTTAGAAGAAGAATTCAAATGCGAAATCCCTGATGAAGACGCTGAAAAAATTCAAACAGTTCAAGATGCAGTTTCTTACATTGACAGCAAATTAGGTAAGTAATTATCTCACTGATTGAAATTTGAATTATTCAAACTGAAATTTTATATTTGCGAGAGTGAGATTTCTATATTTCATTCTCGCATTATTTATTATTTGAAAAAGAAAAGGGATATCTTAAAATGACTAAAAGAAGAGTAGTAATAACAGGACTTGGAGCTGTTACACCTTGCGGTATAGGTACTGATAATTTTTGGAATGCTATGCTTGAAGGTAAAAGCGGTGTTTCTTTAATTGAAAGAATTGATACTGAAAAACAATCTGTAAAAATTGCAGCTGAAATCAAAGACTGCTGATTTTAACCCTGAAGATTATATTGATCCAAAAGATGCAAAAAGAATGGACAGATATACTCAATTTGCAATGGTTGCAGCTGATGAAGCTATTGCGGATTCAGGTATTGATGAAGCTGATATTGACCCATATAGAATTGGTGTTATTGTAAGTTCTGCAGCAGGCGGTTTCCAAACATTTGAAAAAAGCCACATGACTATGATTGAAAAAGGACCTACAAAGGCTTCTCCATTCACAGTTCCTATGTTGATTGTTGATATGGCATCAGGTCGTATTTCTATGAAACACGGTTACAAAGGACTTAACAAAGTTGTTGTTTCAGCTTGTGCAACAGGTACACATTCAATAGGTGATGCGTTCCGTTCAATTCAATACGGTGATGCAGATGTTGTTGTTGCAGGTGGTTGTGAAGCTACAATTACAACATTAGGTATCGGCGCATTTACAGCATGTCGCGCGTTATCAAAAAGAAATGATGAACCTCAAAAAGCTTCTCGTCCGTATGATAAAGACAGAGACGGATTTATCATGGGTGAAGGCGCAGGTGTAATGGTTCTTGAAGAATATGAACACGCTAAAAAACGCGGTGCTAAAATTTATGCAGAAATCGTAGGTTATGGTCAAACAGCTGATGCTCATGATATGGTTGCTCCTGATCCAGAAGGAAATGGTGCATATATGGCAATGAAATTTGCTATGGATGATGCAGATGTAAAACCTGAAGATGTTGATTATATCAACCCTCACGGAACAAGTACAGGTTTAGGCGATATTGCAGAATCTCAAGCTATTGCAAAAATCTTTGGTGATAAAGAAGCAAATCCAAACTTCTTGTAAGTTCAACAAAAAGTATGCACGGTCACATGTTAGGTGCAACAGGTGCTGTTGAAGCTATTGTTTGTGTTAAAACAATTACAGACGGCAAAGTTCCGCCTACAATTAACCTTGATAATCAAGACGAACACGTTGCAAACCTTGATTATGTACCGCACAAAGCAAGAGATAAAAAAGTTCACGTAGCTTTATCAAACTCTTTCGGATTTGGCGGTCACAACGCAACTTTGATCTTCAAAGAAGTGTAGAATGTAAATTTAATTATATATGGCGCGATTGTTCATTATGAACAATCGCGCCTTTGTAATCGTTATATTATTGAAAAGTTTATAATTTTCAGTAGAATTATTATAAGAGGTGTGGAATGAAGAAGATTATTTTAAGTTTGGCTATATTAATTTCTTGCATAAATTGCGCTTATGGAGCAGATGGTTATGTGTTTACTGCTAAAGATGCATTACCTGTTACAGGTTACAGTCAAAGTGTTCAGTTAACCAATTCTTCAAACTGGCAATATTTAAAATATTATAATCTTAATTCTGAAAAAATAAATGCCGAATTTATTTCCTTATCCGGATCAGAAGAAAATAATTTTTTAAAAACTCTTTCTAAAGAAGAAAAAGAAAATTATAAATATGTCAAAAAAATTCAAAAATTAATCAAAAATAATGATTGGGATAAAGTTTTTAAGAAATATCCAAATTATTTGCCGGCATATTTACAATATTATGATTTTAATTATAAAAATGGTAATTATGCTGAAGCAATTAGAATTTTGTCCAAAATAAAACAATTGGATCCAAAAGGTCAGGTCGTGAAAGCTGATCTTCTAAATTATTCATTTGGAATTTTATATTTTGCAACAGCTCAATATACTCATTCATTAAATTATTTTAAAATGTATGAAACTTCCGGAGATGATTTTGCCGTTTCTTATATTGCTCACTGTTATTTTGCACTTGGAAACTATACTGCAGCAATTGAGTTTTGCAAGAAGTTAAATAACTTGTTATATCAAGATAAAGAACTTATGTATTTGGCTTATTACAATATAAACAATTACGCAGAAGCAAATAAATTAGCAAAAGAACTTTTAAATGAGGATTATAGTTTTATTAATCTTATGCGTTTTCAAGAAACTGCAGCTAATAATGATGTGAAATTAACCTATTGTTATAAGGCGCGTTCTCTAGCCAAAGAAGATTCTGAAGTAATAGAGGTTAACCTTGCTATTGCTGATTTGGAGCAAAAGAAGCTTGAAAAATCAGCCTTAAAATTGACCCAATTTGTGAAAATTCCTAAATGGTCAGATTTTGAAAATCAACTTCCTGTAAGCGTTTCTCAACAAGAAAGAACTATAAAGCAAGATGAATTTTTCAAAAATGCTAATCTATATCTTTCAAAATATTCAGGGCAGCAGCTGACTAATGCGTTTAATTCATTAAATCAAGATTATACAAATTATGTTCAAACTAAAAAGAATGAATACTATCAACAGCAGCAACTTGATGCTCAAAAGGCTTTGTTAATAGAGCAACAGCGAAATAATATGCTCCAACAAGAAATGATTCGCGAACAGCAAATCAGAAATTATATGGAACGTCAGTATTTCTATATGTCCCGCCCATATTATTATCACCATCGTCCGAGATATTATGTATGGCTGTAGCAAAAAAATATATTTTCTGATTTAATATTTATATGAACCTCATTGATTCAACTGTATTTAAACAAAATTTATCAGTCTTATCAAATTGGGTTGATTCAACCCCAGTAAATCAGGTTATAGATAAAGTTACTTATGACTTATATGAAAGTAACAATCCTTTACGACGTAAATTTGATAAAAATGATATTAATAATAAAGTATTGAGAGTTGCGGCTAACACAACTACTGCGGTTGGTGCAGAATTTTTTTCAGCCTTTACAAACCCGTACTATTTATCACATAAAGTAACACAAATACCTGTAATATATACAAATGTAGTTGATACTTATAATAAATTTTCTAATCATTAAACGATATTTTTAAAAGGCGGCGGGATTTTTAATCCCGCCGCCTTCAAATTGTATATAATTTTTATAATAATTCTTTTAAGTAATTTGGTAATGCGAAACGTGCGTTGTGGTATTCTTTATTGTAAATTTTACAAGTTGGAATAATTTCTGCTGCGCGTTCATCGTTGTAGTATTCAAGAGGTTTAACATCAACTGAGCAGAATGCCCAAGCCCAATATCCGCCCGGATATGTTGGAATATTTGATGTGTATGTTGAAACATTCGGGAATACTTTTTTCAACTGTTTATACATTTTTTCAACAGACTCAGCTTGAGCAAATGGAGATTCTGATTGTGCAACCATAATACCGCCTTTTTTAAGTGAATTTTTAACATTTGTATAAAATTCTTCTGTAAATAAGCCTTCTCCAGGTCCCATAGGGTCTGTTGAATCAATCAAAATAATATCAAATTCATCTTTTTTATCTTTAATATATTCGATAGCATCTTGAACAAGAATTTCAACTTTCGGGTTATCAAGTTCGCAAGAAATTGTCGGTAAGTATTTCTTACAAGCGTCAATAACCATTCCGTCGATTTCGCATAAAACTGCGCGTTCAACGGTTTTATGTTTTAGAACTTCTCTGATTGTACCGCCGTCACCGCCGCCGATTACAAGAACTGATTTTGGCTCAGGGTGCTGCATCATTGGAATATGCGCAATCATTTCGTGATAATGATATTCATCACCTTCTGTTGTCATCATTAAATCATCAAGGGTTAAAACTCTGCCCAACTTTGAATCTGTTTCGAACACTTCGACTTTTTGGAATGGTGAATTATCTGAAAATAAAACTTTTCCGGCTTTGATGGATATTCCGTATCCGCCAGGGGTGATTTCGTGATAATAACCGTTTTCTATACCGTTTTTCATTCTTATTTCCCTTTCGTTTATTTTTCTCTCTCTTTGGGAGAGGGTTGGGGTGAGGGTTTATCCTCAATAATAAAACTGTACTAAATAAGTACAGTTTTATATTATCATATAAATATTTCTTTTCAAATTTTATGCTAGATATTCATCTGGTTTATATAATTGTGGTTCTATTCCTGTTTGATGTTCATTTTTTATCGGGCTGTCAACATATGTTTTTATTGTTGCATTTTGTATAAGTGATTGTTGAACGTCTTGTGCTAAAGCGTTTCCTGCTTTATCCCGAATTTCAATTTGACCATCTCTTGTATAGCCCACTTCGTAAGTATCACCTAATTGGGCTTGTAATTCTTGTCTTTGAGCGATCACTTCTGCTGATGGTTTTTTAGCTGTAATTACCACTTCATTAAGGGTGTTTTCAGTTGGTTTTTGAGCAGTGACTGTTACTTCGCTTAAATATTGATCAGAGATTGATTCTTTGAAGTTTGGAATATTGACTTTATCATTTGGCCAGAAGCCTTTTACTTTTCCGCCATTTCTGCCTTTGAAGGTTCTAATACTATCCTGATTCATTTCCATGAATTGTTCTTTAGCGTCTTTTAGTTGATCGGCTGTAGGATTTGTTATTCCTTGATCTGCAAGAGCCTGAGTTACAATTTTTGTGATAGAATCGCCTTTTTGAACAGTATATATTTGTGGAGCATCAAATTCATTTGCATTTATAGAATTTCCTTGTGTATCTGTATATGTTGTCTGGGCAATATTATCAAGACCGGTTTGTTTAATTTTTCGGTTTCCTTTGGAGTCATATTCATATTCTGTTTTAGTTTCGGTAGGCAGTCCTTTGTTTCTAAGTTCAGATGTAGGACGATTATTTTGCATATCTTCTTCGGAATTAAATCTTGATTCTATAGTACCAGTTGTTCCATTTGCGTTTTTCTCTCTGCCTGAAACTATTACAGCGGTCAAAGCCGTGTTTTCACCTGAACCCGTATATTCTCGAGCGATTGTATTGCCATCTTTATATTCATATTTTGTGTGAATTTCTTCACCATTACGTAATTCTGCAGATTTAATTGTTTGTCCATCAAGATTTTTAGTGACACTTTTATTGCCATCAGGGGTGAATGTTGTCATTTCACCATTTTGCAGGACAGATGTTTTATTACCTTTGCTATCATAAGAAATTACAGTACCATCTTCTTTGATAATTTGTTTTGATCCATCTTTATGTTTTATTTCTTGTGTGCCGTCATCAAGCACTGTTGTAGTACTGCCATTTTCATTTTTTGTTGTTGTGTATTGATAGTTGTATTTTGAATCTACATTACTCCTATAAAGATGAGTTGTACTGTTACCATTAGTTTCAACATATTCTTTGCCGGTGCCTGCGGCTTGTTGATCTGCAAGTTTTGATAGTTGTTCAAGAGCATTAGCATTTTTGCCAAATTGTTTATTAATTTCGCGTTTTGAAATTGTGCCGTCTCCTGCCAGTGATTGCAGGTTATTTCTCATTGCTATGGCTTCTTTTTCATCAATAACACCATTACCGTCTTTATCATACATTTTGAATAAAGATTCATTTCCTTGAGTTTTTTGTAAACCAACAAGGTTATTTAAATCAATAGTCTTTTTAAACCCTTTGATATTAAGGGTCGAATACTGTGTTGCCGGTTTGGGATTATTTACTCCATCTACCATAGTAAGCTCCTCTATTTCTGTTTATATATATAAAGTATGCTGAAGTGGAGCAATTTCAAGAGTTTTTGATATGTTTACAAAAGTTTAAACTATTTCTTACCTAGAACGTGAATATGAAGATGAAAAACTTCCTGACCTGCTTCTTTACCTGTATTAATTTGGGTTCTATAAGCTTTTAGACCAACCTTTTTAGTTACATCTTTAACTGTTTGAATAAGTTCAGACATAAGGTTTTTATCTTCAAGTTCATTTAGTGATTCAATATGTTGCTTTGGACAAACAAGCATATGTATAGGTGCTTTCGGGTTAATATCTTTAAATACAACAGTGTTTTCTGTTTCGTGAACAAATTCTGTTCCGAAATCACCTCTGATTATTTTACAAAAAATACAATCTTCACTCATTATTTTCTCCTTTTAATTTCCACTTTTTTGGATTGGGATTCTATCTTAACTTCTTAGCTAATGACAATCCTGCCGGCAGTGGTAATACTACGTTTTCGTAATCAGGATTTGCGTTAATATCATCTAAAAATGTTTGAACTTTTGAAGCGTGAGAAATTACATTATCACATGCAATGTAGCCGCCAACTTTCAAATGCGGTTCTATCAAGCGGAAAAATTTTATATACTGCGCTTTATTCGCATCAACAAACGCAAAATCAACCTCAAAATCTTCAGGTAAATATTCCAGAATTGTTGCAGCATCGCCTTTTTTTGTATCAATAATATCTGCAACACCACATTTTTCGAAGTTTTCTTTTGCGATATCAAGTCTTTTATCATAAAACTCAATGGTTGTAAGCTTACCACCTGTTTTTTTCAGGGCTTTTCCCAGCCAAATTCCTGAGTAGCCGTTTGATGTTCCCACTTCTATTACGCTTTGTGAATTTGAATCTACAACTAAATTATACAAAAATTCAGCGGTTGTTCTGGATATATTCCAAAATTCTTTTTGAGTTTTCTCTAATTCTGTTAAAATTTCTTGTGTTGTTGTATCAAAATTTTCGATCATATTATTATTTTATTGTTTTAACCTTATCTGTAATTGCTATAGTACGTACTCGAACATCAAGCGGGCTTGTTTTGATGATTTCTTTTGTTTCTGTGTCTACAACAGAATACAAGCCTGAAAGTGCATTTGTAATCATAATCATTTCGCCGTCTGCAATTGGCGTGATGTTTGTTGCAAAAGCGTTTGTATTTAAGAAAATTTTATCTGTAATAATATCTTCTTTAGTATTAAGAACTTCTAAAATATTTTCTTGGGCACCAAGGATAAACAAGTCATCATTATGTGCGTAAAGGTCAACCGGTTTTTCGCAAACATCAAATTCTGTGATAAATTCAAGGGTATCAAAATCAACAATAGCAAGTCTGCTTTTTGTTCTGCTTATCATATAAATTTTCCCGTTTGCGTATGCAATTTTTGAAACATTCGGGAAGTTTCCGATATTTTTCAGATGATAATTATTATCAAGTTCTATTACCCAGATGTCATTTTTATTTCTATCAACGTAGAACATTTTTGTTCCATCCTGGCTCAGGGTGAATTTTTCACATTGACCGTTGATTTTTAGTTGTTTTTTTAATGTCATTGTTTCAAGGCTGAAAACATAAACACTTGAATCTGAACCTGAAGTGATGTAAGCAATTTTTTTGTCATTGTCAATAATAATTTGTTCAGGTGTAGTTTCGAAGTGAACTTGTTTGATAACTTTTTCATCCATCAATGAAATAATGTTCATTGTTTTGTAATCAAAATAAGTCACAAGAAGAAATTCGTTATTATATTGTTTCAAATCATTTATAACGTGTTCCTGTTCAAGTGCGTATTCAGCGTTTTGAGTATCTGATTGAATTACCTGAATATGTTTGTTTGCACCTGTTGAGATATAGAATGTTTTGTTATCAAGTGATTCTACAGGGATGATAGTTTTTTTGTTCTTGGAATTATTGATTCTAAGTCCAGTATCTTGCGCAACTGTAACATCTAAATCGCCGATGATACCTTTTAAAGATTCAGGGAATACAAGACCTTTTGGTAGTAAAACATCTTGCGGTAGTAAGCCGGAAGCAAGTTCTTCCGGTGGATTTGTAAGATTTATAACCGTTTTTTTGCCATTAGTGTTGATTACTTTTAAAAGTATGAAATTGTTATTTAAAATAATCATATCAGGTTTTTGTTTAAGGGTTGTATTTGTTGGATAACTTGATTTGATTTCAAGGTTTTCAAATTCGTCAGATTTTGCAGGAAAAACCGGTAAATACATTGTTTTATCCGGCAAAATTATTGCTCCGTCGAATCGGAAATTTGTTTCAGGAAACTCCTGATTAATAAAGTCCTGTACTTGTTTTGGAACTTCTGCTCCGAATGCTGTTGTGCAGGTTAGAACACATAAGCAAAGTGCTGTTAAGATTTTACGCATGCTACTTAAATACTCCCTTAACTTTTGACATGAGTGATTTTTGAGGTTTTTTGCCGCCGCTGATTTCATAAAGTCTTTGATATAAGCGTTTTTCTTCCTCGTTGAGTTTTGTAGGTATTTTAATTTTTACAATAACGATATGGTCTCCGCGTTGAGACGGTTTTGTAATAATAGGTACACCTGAACCTTTAATTTTCACGATATTTTCGTGCTGAATACCTGCTGGAATTTGAACTTCTTTTTCACCGTCAAGGGTTTTGATAGTGATAGAATCTCCCATAACCGCTTGTGCAGGAGAAATTTCAAGTTCAGTGAAATACATTGATACCGTCACGTTTGAAATAATTAGAAGGTTCAACGTGAATCACAACAAACAAATCGCCGTTAGGACCGCCGTTAATGCCGCAATCACCGCCGCCTGAAACTCTGATTTTTGACATATTATCAACACCCGCAGGAATTTTTATTTCAATTTTCTTTTCTTTATTTAATAATCCTTGTCCCTGACAGGTTTTGCAAGGTTTATCAATTACTTGGCCTGAGCCGTGACAGTGCGGACAGGTTGTAATTTGTGCAAAATTACCAAGAGGAGTTCTGGTTACTGTTTTAACTTGACCGGACCCGCCGCATTGAGGACAGGTTTTCTTAGCAGAGCCCTTTTCGGCGCCTGTACCTTCACAATCAGGACAAAGTTCAAGATGGTCAAAAGTTATGGATTTATTGATACCAAATACGGCATCTTCAAATTTCAATCTAAGATCATATCGTAAATCATCTCCGCGTTGAGGTGCATTTGGATCAGGTCTGCCGCCAAATCCAAAACCGCCAAATCCACCGAAAAATGCATTCAAAAACGTCGTTCAAGTCGCCAAATCCGCCTGCAAAAGGTCCGTTTGTATCAAATCCTGCATTTTTCAAACCGTCTTCGCCGTATGTGTCGTAAGTTGCACGTTTATTTTCATCTGATAATGTTTCATAAGCTTTACCAAGTTCTTTAAATTTTTCTTCTGCATCCGGGGCTTTATTTACATCGGGGTGTAATTCTCTGGCTTTCTTACGGAAAGCCGATTTTATCTCATCTTTTGAAGCATCTTTTGATACCCCTAATATTTCATAATAATCTGTCATTGTCCTCTTTTTACTTCCTCTTTTGCTATATTTCTTCTCCGGCGAGACCTGCTAAATTGACTAATTTATGAGCCGAGTAAGAGTGTATATCCTATTGGAGAGGGTTAGGGTGGAGGGTTTTTACCTCACACATACCTTAACCTGCTGTTGCTACGTTTACAAGTGTCGGGCGAAGAACTTTATCGCCTAAGCTTGTAACCCTTTTGTAATTCGTTGATTACACTATTTTCAGGGTGTTCGCTTGTTGGTGTCTGCATTACAGCTTCGTGGAAATTAGGATCAAATTCTTCTCCGATGGCTTTAATTTCTTCTAAGCCTAATTTTGCTAAAGTTTCACGCACTTGTTTGTGTACAAGGTTGAAACTTTCTTTTACTTTTTCGCAATCTTCAACACCTTCAAGCGTTTTTTGACCGCGTTCGAAGTTATCAAGAACTTCTAATAAATTTTTTAATGCGTTTTCTGTACCAAATTTTATGAGATTTTCGCGTTCTGCTTCCTGACGTTTTCTGTAGTTGTCAAAATCTGCAGCAAGGCGTACGTATTGCTGATTAAGTTTGTCATATTCTTCTTGAAGTTTACTGTCTTGAGTTGCAGTTTCTTCTTGAGTATTTGCTTGTTCTTCTACGTTTTTATTTTCATCGTTTGTAACGATTTCTTCGTTCTTAAACGGATTAGAATTTTCGTTTGTCATAAAACACATTTCCCTTCATAACATTATATACTATATATTATAAAGTATCAATGGGATTTAACAAGGGAAATTTATTATTTTTTAATAATTGGTGCTCGCCGCACGGGGTAATTTGCCACTAGTTACTTTGAGACTTGATCAGTCTCACGCGCACAGCGGGGTGCTAACTGGAGTGAATTTTAAATATTACTGTTTTTTATTCTTTTTTATAGTAAGATATAGCATGTATACAAGTGTACAAAAGGAAAGGATAAATTAAATGACTAAACTTTCACCA